>WBZO01000189.1_pt1 | contig 159513 bp, 137 predicted proteins | sample 5204261 | NCBI WGS metagenome assembly WBZO01 (sample SAMN12412400, study PRJNA552823) | activated sludge metagenome | isolation source: activated sludge from anammox sidestream of wastewater treatment plant... | place: USA: North Carolina | collected 2017-09 | reverse complement strand
CGCTGTTCGGGCATGCCACCAGCCTTTTTTCATCAAACTACGTTGATGAGCTTAGTGGAATGCTAACTAAGAGTAACTATCAATGCGATGGCTGCTCGTTTAATTCTTCTGTTGATGACGGATTAATTAATAAGTACGATACGATGTATTGTACAGTACATAATTATGATGGTAGTATTCCGGATGAAGTTGTTACTGAAATTGATCGAGAAAAAATACTGTCAATCGCTGATGGTAACTCTGCCCTGTTAATCAATGCAACTGAAAAAGACAGGGGTATGGATGAAGATGACCGGATATACGATGAAAAGTATATTGTTAACCAGCATCTTGTTCCCATCCCCAAGGGAAAGAATATTTACAAGTATTTGAAAGAAGAAATAATACCGAATTACAGGAAGTAATCTACGCTCCCAGCAGCGCAGCCTAAGCAGAGTTTACACGAAAAGGGTGATGTTACCGGAAAAGTTGCGAATACCAACCGTAGACCTCATGAGAACTGTCAAAATGGCGGTGCCATATCCCCACATGACATTACTGTGAGCAAAAATTAATTGCCGCTTTCCGCTTTCATTCCGAGTTTTGCAGCGGTTTGAAAGGCACTGTGCGTTTATATGGTATGTCCGTGGCGACGCTGGTGCGGAGTTCTTTGGCAATTGCTCATTCTCTCATAAAAAATGAAGCCCTGACACCTTATGTGTTTTTTGGCTTCATGCTCATTCTATCATCCTGCAATCGCACTTCGATTCAGGATGAGTTTACAACGTATTTCCGCTACAATGAACCGGATGGTATTGCGAGTCTTGATCCGGCATTGGCATCCTACCAGTCGGCAGTGTGGGCTACAGGTCACCTGTACAATGGTTTGGTTGAACTTGACAGTTCACTGAACATTGCTCCCTGCATTGCTTCGAGCTGGGAGATCAGCCTTGGTGGTACACGGCTGACATTTCACCTCCGGCCCGATGTCTGGTTTCATACCGACACCTGCTTTATCGCGGCAGGGTACCCCGAAGGCGCCAGAACAGTTACTGCACAGGATGTTGTTTTCAGTATCAAACGCATATACGATGGAAGCGCAAAAAGCACCGGCGCGTGGGTGTATCGTGACCGGATTACAAGCGTAGCCGCACCTGACGACACCACGGTCGTGTTTACTCTCTCGGCACCGTTTGCACCGTTCCTGGCATTGCTTACAATGCCGTACGGATACATCGTGCCGCATGAAGCAGTAAGCTTTTATGGCGATGACTTCGGACAGCACCCCGTTGGAACCGGACCGTTTATGTTTAAACAATGGGTTCCGGACGTAGCTCTGCAGTTACAGAGAAATCCCAATTACTTCAAAGTGGATGGGAAGGGGGATCGGCTCCCGTTGCTTGACGGAGTTACGATTACGTTCCTTCGTGATACCAAGAGCGAGTTTCTGGAGTTTATGCACGGCGGGTACGATATGGTAACGTCGGTTGATGCATCAATCGCACCAACGATTTACGATGCAAACGGGAAGCTGCAACCTAGGTATTCGGATTTTCAAATTTTCCGGTCACCTGCACTGAGCGTTGAATATTATGGTGTTCTGCTCGATACTACGAAACCCGGCGCACGCCATAGCCCCCTTGCAACGAATAAATGGCTACGGCAGGCACTGAATTATGCCATCGACCGTCACCGGATCGTGGCGTACGTGCTGCACGGGAAGGGTATTCCTGCCCGCCATGGTCTGCTGCCACCATCACTACCAGGATATGACAGCACCGTACCCGGATACAATTACAATCCGGACGAGGCGCGCAGATTACTCGCAAAAGCCGGATATCCAAATGGTAAGGGGCTTCCCACACTGGTTCTTCAGCTTGGAAATAATCCGCGAACCGCCAGTGTAGCCGAGGCAATTCAGGAACAGTGGAAGGAAATTGGTGTTTCAGTTGAACTCCGACAAGTTGACTTCCCACAGCATCTTTCACAGGTACGCGCCGGTGAACTTGAATTGTGGCGTACCTCGTGGATTGCCGATTATCCGGATGCAGAAAACTTTATGGCGTTGTTTATTAGTTCCAATCAGTCGCCTGCGGGACCAAATACAACTCACCTGGTGCACCGATTGCTTGATTCCCTGTACCAGGAGGCACTAAAGCCGGGATACTCTCGTGCAGAACGTTCTGCGTTGTATGCGCAAATGCAGACGTATATCGTTGATGAGGCACCATGGATTTTTCTCTACCATGATGTTATCATTCGAATGGCGCAGCCTAATATTCATGGACTGACTGTTGACGGTACAGGCCGACTTCAGCTGGAACATGTTGTAAAGAGCAGCAGCTCCTTACCTTCTTAATCTTTTCATCAGTAACACAATATTGCCTATGCTTAAGAACAGAATTTTCACCACACTTTGTACCATACTCCTGACCGTGTTCACTCTCACCGTCCTCGGCCCCACCGACGCAGTAAGCGCAGTGAGATCGAAAACAGCGAGCGTGAAAAAGAACACATCAGGTCGCAGTCACAGAGTGAGCTCCAAATCCAAACGGAAACGCTCAAAATCTAAACGACGTCGGGCCAGCACATCTGCATGTAATCCCGTAAAGGGGAAGAGTCAGGCTATTGACCTGCTCCGCACCCAGAGTCCGCAACTTTGTAAAATGGCAGGACTTAAATATGTGGATTCAACGACAGTAATTGCTGGTGTTCATGCTGCAATTCAGAGTGATTCGGAAGACACAGATGGCGATGCTGATGTTGAGATCCTATCGCCTGAAGATGAAGCCGATCACGCACAGGAACTGCTTGAACTTGAAGCTGAAGACGACGTAACAATCGAGCTGGAACAGCTGAAAACACTGTGGTTGAGCTACGTGGACGGCGATTCGCATGAGATGACGGATGCAGGCGTTGAAAAGCAGAAAATTGTAAATGTTATCATGGACTGGCTGGGTACGCGGTATCACTTTGGCGGCACTAACCGCCAGGGAATTGACTGTAGTGCGTTCGTTCGCCTGGTGTACGAAAAAACTGCCGGCATCGAGCTTCCAAGAACTGCAGCGTCGCAAAGCACCGTGGGTATGCCAATTCGCGACAGAAGCAAGATGAAGTTTGGCGACCTGGTATTCTTTAACACACGGCGCAGGGTACGGGTAAGCCATGTTGGTATCTACCTTGGCGATAATTTGTTTGCTCATGCCTCGAGCAGGTATGGCGTTACAATTAGTTCGCTGGAGAGTACGTACTACAACAAACGGTTTTTAAATGCCGTACGGATCGACCATCAGTCAATGGCACAGCTTTCCACACCTGATAGCATGTAACCTGGCTATTCCATTTAGTAAGCAACTTTTATTCCTCCCGAAATCCATCGGGCTGGCATTTCCACGCCAGGTATGTCTTCGTATGGTGTGTTAAACATATTCGTGGCCAGAACAAAACATTCAGCTGCCGGTGATAATCGGTACCGCAGGCTCGCGTTGGCTATGGTGTACTCTGTTGGACTCTTTGGATACAACGTGCTCATAAATTCGTCGCTATGTTTCTTGTACAGAGTCTGCAGGCTAAGTGTGGTACCGGCTACTTTCAGGTTCACTATAGCTGACCCCACAACAGGGGAGGCAGTTGACAGGTACTTGCTTATGATACCGTCCACAGCCTTTGTGTCGGAAAGCCGTAGTCCCACAGAATAGTCGGCTGTTAAACCTCCGCCAACAACTACAAGACCTGCAACTTCACCTTCCAGCCCGGAAATGGTTACCGCCGCAAGGTTTTCGGGATACAAGTAGGTCGTGTCTGGTGCCAGCTTGTTGCGATGTTCGATAGTATTACTGTTTACTAAAATATAATCAATCAGGTTAGATGACGTCCTGCGGAAGACTGACACGTGATAGTGCATCCAAGCGGCGGCATACCAGTCAAATCCGGCATCCCACGTCCACGATGATTCAGCATCAAGATCGGGATTTCCATAGTTCCTGTTCGGGGTGAGTATTCCCGGCAGATTATGGCTTACATAACGCTCGGTAAAATCGGCTCCCCGCACTCCCCGTGCAATGGATGACCGCAGCGATATACTGCCGAATGAGTACGACGCACTCAGTTGTGGTGTAAGCTCCAGACCATAGTTTTCGTCAGCATCTGTCCGAATACTGCCATTGGCAACCAGGTTGTTAATGTGTAGCTGTGCAGTTGCGTACACTCCGCCGTGAACAGCGCTATGGTTACCGCGGTCGGTACTTTTAATGTCACGGTAGTCTGCTTGCAACCCCCACCCCAAAGTAATAGCATTTGTAACCTCTTGTGCAGAGTTAACAAGAAAGTTTACCATTTGAGTGGTATGAAGATTGGTACTGCTGAATGTTGGATTAAATTGGAATCTGTCAGTTAGTCGTTTGTATGATACATCAAACCGTGTATTTGAGCTACTGCCGGAATGTTGTAGCATTGTCTGAAGCCACAGTGATGTTACTGTTTCCCGGCTCTGGTCTTGCGTACTGGCAGAATAATAATGCTGAGCATCGAAATCGCGGGCATCGGTGCCAAGGCGTATCGCAGCCTCCCAGTTGTCAGCAATCGAATTCCTGACGGATGCCGATGCCGTCTGCATGGTGAAGTCACCGTTGTTATCCGTTGAGGTGACTTTGAACCCCGTGCTGGTATTGGTTTGAAGTCCACCACTAACCAGGCTGTTGCCCTGAATGTGCAGCACTCCCGCATCGCCGTGGAACAATCCGTGTTCACCGGCTCCGATACCAGCCATAACACGTGTTGTGTCCATCCTGCTCTGTTCGGGTGCGAACGTATGCGTTACGATGTTAATAACCCCGCCTACAGCATCAACACCGTACAATGCAGCGGCCGGACCCCGCAACACCTCGATGTGATGGACCTCGGCCAGACTTACCGGCAGGTATGCACTGTAGTGACCTGTAAGCGGGTCGTTCACCCGCATCCCGTCAACCATTACCAGCACCTGGTTAAACGTACTGCCGCGAATCGAAATGTCAGACTGTGTACCGAGCGGGCCCCGAGACTGAATTTCGATACCGGGAATAAAACGCAGCAATTCGTCCACACTCTGAACCGGCAGTGCATTGATATCGTCAGCTGTCAGAACCGAAATGCTCCGTCCGGTCCGGTATGCTTCGGTAGGCAGTCGGGTAGCTGTCACCGTTACCGGCTGAACCAAAACAGAATCAATCAACAGCATGGAAGCAAGCAGGATTGTAAGCATGAAGGGGGCTATGGTTTCTGAAAAAAGCAAATCTAAGGAATGGGGGGCGGGGGGCGTTATACGTAGTGGCTGTCTCCATGAACCGTAAAAAAATTAAACCCAATCAACCGAGGCGGGAACCCGTCCCGCCTTTACATCCTGTTTACCAAAACATGTATGAATCTGGCTCCCTCTCCCTAAAACCCGTAGGGGTTTGGGGAGGGGGTTGGGGGGTGGGGCCGGAGTCACGCTATCCCGTTATTCTCCCACTATACCTGAAAGCAATTGCTCCGGAATTCCTAAGGTAGTTTACGTAGGCTGTGCAACGCAACCGACCAGCCGAGCTGTAGTGGTAGGTGGTGATGCACGATGGTGGTGGAGGTGGGGGTGGGGCCCGGAGGGCCGTAGTCCGCCCGTTCGGTATTTATAGTGTGGTTCGGTTGCGCAGGCGGGTTGTGTTAACCTGTATGGTGGACGAGAAACCGTGTATGGGCGACCCCATGTAGTCGCCCGCACGTTTTAGACCCACCGTAAATCATACGAACCCGTAAGGGCAGGTTTCAAACCCTACGAACCACCATCAAAATCCCTGTGAGTCGCCGGTCTGTATGGTAGAATCTGGGCTGTATAGACTGTGGGTGCCTACGATTTGCTTGCCGCTGTAGTCGTACATTGAGCAATGTTAACTCGTATTTATTCAAGACTGTTGACGGATATGCTTTTCTTATTTTTTTGCTTTGTAACAGCAGCAGCATACTCGCAGACTTCTTTGGCACCTAATCAAATGGAAGGTGCAACACACCGAAAAGCTGCAGAGATGTATTTCGAGAATTTGCATAATGTGCCCCAAGGCTATAACTGGCGTGTGGTGAACAACGCTGTTCGCAACGCGCGGTATGAGAGGCTTTCACGTAAGGAGCCCGGGGTACAGGAGATAACAACGACGGTGTCGGGTACGTGGACCGAGGTTGGAAGTGTTAATCAGGCAGGCAGGGTGGTTGCCGTTGAGTACGACCACTCTACCAAACGGGTTTGGGTTGCTGGTGCTGGTGGCACGGTGTGGGTTGGCCATAAGGATTCGGCAAACTGGAAGTGCTTAACCGATGACCGCAAAATCGCAGATCCTGTTCTTATAAAAAACGTTACCATGCCGGATAATTCTGAAAATCTTGTTGTGGTGTCGGGTGGACCAACGGTTCGAGTTTTGAACTCTGCAATGGGTAGGTGGACAACGCCGGAAGGCCTGGACGACATTACCCGGTGGGGTGGTTTTTCGCAAGCGGAGTACTGCGTGCGCGGAGGACGGATGGAAATCTATGCGGTGGGGTATGAATGGGACTACGGACCTGCCTGGAGATCGTACAGCGTACTCTATCGCAGTGTGGATACAGCAAAAACATTTCAACGACTCCGCTGGTTCTCGGGTGTACGTGCTGTATGGTCTGACCGGCACCGTAATGTACTGTTTGTGCACGGTGACACACTGTCGGCTGTTGAGCCCGATGGGACGATCCGGAACCTGACAACCAATTCACCGTGGAGTGGTGGTGCACGGTCAGTCCTGATTGCAGGGTCGCAACACCGCCTTGGTTTCGGCGTGGTTCATGATGACAGCACTATGTTCTATACGGCCAGCCTTCAGCCCCTTACCTTTTCATATACCTCGAGTTTACGTCATCGTCCGTTTGACCAGCAGTCCTTTACGTACGACTTCACCAACGGTGGGTGGTTGTTTGGCGCAGTGAATACGTATTCGGCCGATTCCTCGCTTGTAACCTGGCGTGAGGTGAACGGGTGGGCTGAATACTATCAGAATCCTGCTCATAAACTTCATGCCGACATACCTGAAGTGCGGTCGTTTGAGCTTTCAAAGAATGATGCAATAACCTTTATTGGCACCGACGGAGGGCTGTACCAGGCATTCAACGGCGCTGATTCAGTATTAAACATATCGCTAAATAAACTTAATGTTAGTCAATACTATAGCATCTATACCAGCCGGGATGATGTTACTGTAGTGCTTGCCGGATCCCAGGACCAGGGGTTTCAGCGTAGTACCGTAGATTCAGATGGCCCACGACCATTTGAACAGACAATTTCAGGCGACTACTCATCGCTGGTAAGTCCTGACGGCGTTACCGCGCTTTTTTGCGTGTACCCCGGATTTGTAATGTACCTGCCAAATATGGAGTACGGATGGGAACCTCAGTTCCTGAACTTCCCCCATAAGGGCCACCTTTGGGTACCACCATTGGCCTCTGGCCCATCTGCTCCTGAGCAATGCTGGCTTGGCGGAGGAACCCGTTCGAAAGGGGCTAGGGTTTACGTGTACACAAGTACGGACGGGAAACTAACGATTGATTCATTGTCGCAGGACTTTGCTGCTGGCAAGTCTGACGTGAAGATTACCGCTCTTACATTTGCTCCTTCAGATGATAATTATGCATACGTTACAGTCTCGGATGAGTACTTTTGGCGTACAACCAATCGAGGAGCATCCTGGACATCAACGGTATCTCCAAGGAATTTGCCCGGGCATTACTTTAGCGGAAATGCTCTGGCGGTAAGTAAGAGGTCACCAACAGAGGTGTTTCTTGGTGGCAGCGGCTACAACGGACCGGCCGTATATCACAGTACAAATTCCGGAACCGACTGGCAGCCACTGGCAGGCTTACCACCATGCCTGGTATTAAATCTTACGATTACTCCCAACGGACGCTGGCTTGCGGCTGCTACAGATGCCGGAGCTTTTATTTACGATATGGTTGAAGAAACATGGACGGATATTACTGCGCTGGGAGCGCCAGACCAAACCTACTGGGACGTGGATTACATCGAACCACTTGATATATTCCGTTTTGGTACGTATGGCAGGGGAATTTGGGATTTTAAACTACAACCAATTGTTACCGATGTTTCCCAGACACAACACATAAAACGTCATCAGCAGGTCGAAGTCCGGCCACGCGAGTCCGGGATTGTTGTTGCTGCGTCAGTTCCACGCGAAGCCCGGTGTTCGTGGTACGACCTTAGTGGCAGGTGTTTATACACGCAAGCCTTGAACACGGTAGCCGGCGACGTGTATCTTGCTACGCCGCCCCAGGCAGCACGGGCAACCATGGTTGTGGTTGTAACCACCGACGGAATTGTTGCTACTTCTGTTCTGGGTCTGCAACCACAAGGTCGATAAGGCGCTTGTCAACGTCAGTGCGGGCAATAACAATATCCAGCTCTGTTCCGTACTGGAAAATCCGGCGATTACGCCGGCCAATGAGTCTGAACCGTTTCTCATCAAAAACATAGAAATCGTCGCGCAGGTCTCTGATATGCAACAGGCCTTCGCACATCAGCGTGCTGATCGTAACGAAAATCCCAAAGTTCGTTACTCCCGTTACATAGCCGTGGTGACGCTCGCCCAGGTGGGTGCGGGCAATCATGACCTGTGCAAGTTTTTGTGATGCTCTCTCTGCCTCTACGGCCATCCGCTCTGTTTGCGAGCTGTGGTCGCTTACGTAAACAGACTGCTCATAGACCTGATGAAGACGTTTGTCGCCGGGGATACCCTGTGCATATTCTTTGAGCATGCGATGGACAAATAAATCCGGATATCTTCTGATTGGCGAGGTGAAGTGGGCGTAGGCTGTAAATCCTAAACCATAATGGCCGATATTGTGTTCCGCATAAACAGCTTTTGCCATCGACCGCAGCAAGAGTGTGTTGACAACTGCTTTTTCGGGGCGATCTTGTACAGCCGTAAGTATTGCATTAATCTGTACCGGCGTGAGCTTGCCGGAAGGCACAGGAATACCCAGCGCCCGTATCACGCTTACTGCGTCGGTAAGTTTTTCACTATCGGGCTCACCATGAGTACGATAAACCAAGGGCAGTGGTATTGTGCGTCTGTGTGATTCTGAAAGTTTCTCTACGTGTTCAGCTACCACACGGTTTGCAGCCAGCATACATTCTTCAACCAAGGAGGTAGCCGCGGTCCGGGATTTAACAACTGCGCTCACCGGGACATACTCCTCATTGAGTAGATACTTTACCTCCTGTGTTTCAAAGTCGATCCCACCATGCTTCATTCTTCGGGCAAACAAAGTTTTGGCCAGTGAATGGAGTCGTACAACAAGGTTAGCTACAGGATCTACAGGCGTACCAGACCCCTCGACCGCGGCGTCAATCATAGACTGCGCTTCGTCGTAGGTTAGGCGTTTCTTGCTCTCAATTAGGGTCTCCGTAATCCGATAGTGCTTTAACATACCCTTCCGGGTAAATCGCATGAAAACGCTATATGCGTATCGGGGCTTGTTGGGGACCAGCGAACAAAGATTGTTGCTTAATCGCTCCGGCAGCATTGGAACAACAGCATGTACCAAGTAGGTGCTGGTGCCCCGTTTGAGTGCTTCGGTATCGATGACAGAGCCGGGGGTAACGTAGTGCGACACATCGGCAATATGAACCCCAAGCTCTACATCGCCTCCTTGCAGTTCGGTTAACGACAAAGCATCATCAAAGTCGCGCGCATCTGCAGGGTCAATCGTTATGATGAGTGTATCGGTAATATCTTCACGGTTATTGGAAATTGGTAGTGCCGGTTCCGACAGTGCGTTTGCTGCCTTTTCAACCTCGGTGGGGAAGGATGATGGCAGGTTAAACTCTTTCAGTATCGCCGTGAACTCTACCAGAGCCTTGCCGCTGACACCGACAACGTCGCGAACTGCAGCTTCAGGCGCTACCTTGGGATTATCCCACTTAATGAAGCGGCCAATAACCTTGTCGCCTGCCTTAGCCCCTTTCAGATTGCTCTCAGCAATCATGAAATCCATGTGGTATCTGGGCTCATCAGGAATAAGGTAAAAAAAGCTACCATCAAATTCAATGGTGCCTGCAATGGCATGCTGTGCTCGTTCAATGATTCCGAGTATCTCGCCCTGGATTTTCTTTCCCGGTGCAGGTGCAAGGATGTGAACGCGCACGGTATCACCGTCGAGTGCAGTGTGGAGGTGCTGTCGTTTAATCAAAACCGGCGGTGCCGAAGCATCGGTTGTTCGGACGGAGGCACTATCATGGTAATAGGTAAGTGTGCCAATAAACTCATGTGTTATGTGATGCGCAATACTGTAGCGTCGGCGGGCATGCTTTTGCAAAATCCCTTCGGCTGACATTGAATTCAGTACATCTTTTAGGTAGTCATAGTCTTCTGACTCGGACTTGATGTGCAGTCGCCTACTCAGCTCAGACAAGGAGGTTGCCTGTGTGCTACGTTCTAAAATCTCCAGGATATCTTTTCGGAGATCAAGTGTGTTGTGATTTTTCATTTGTTAAATAATATGAAAAAGGGGATATACATAGTGTACTGGTGATACCTATCCGAGTGCGACGTCGAGTATCATCATAACAACAAAACCGCCAATAAAGCCAAGCGTTGCCACATCGGTAAACTTATCCTGCTGTGTTTCGGGAATTACTTCTTCCACAACAACATAAATCATGGCACCGGCGGCAAATGCCAGCGCGTACGGCAGTACCGGCTGCATGGAAAGGACCGCTACCGCACCGATCACCCCGGCAATCGGTTCAACAATTGCCGACAGCTGTCCGTAGTAAAAACTGCGCAGCCTGCTTACTCCATGACGGCGTAGCGGGAAAGCCACGGCAATACCCTCGGGAAAATTCTGTAACCCAATTCCAATCGCCAGTGCCACGGCACCACCAATCGTTGCTTCGGGAATGCCCGCCGCTACACCACCGAACAGTACACCTACGGCTAAGCCCTCAGGAATATTATGAAGCGTTATGGCAAGGATGAGTAGTGTAGTGCGATGCCATTTTGTTGACGGACCCTCCGTTTGCGACGGGTCGAAGTTGATGTGCAGGTGGGGCACAAACTTATCAAGGGCAAAAATGAAGAGTGCGCCTGTCAAAAACCCCACAGCCGGCGGAAGCCAGCTTGGCAACCCCATCCCTTCGCTCATCGCAATGCTTGGGGCAAGGAGTGACCAGTAGCTGGCTGCTACCATCACGCCTCCGGTAAAGCCAAGCATTCCGTCAAGCCACGATCGCGACATTTCCTTAAACAGTAAAACAAGAGCAGCACCGGCAGCGGTTACCAGCCACGTAAATGTAGTGGCTATCAAGGCTCCGAGAATTGGATTGATATCTTCAAAAAAGTGTAAATATTCAAGCATACTGGTGTTCAGAGTAAATGTGGGTTACAATCGCTTGTTAGTCAATAAAAATATTATCAGCCAGCGCCCTGTCAAGTCTGATAGTTTTTCCCCGGATGCTAACTGTTACGTTCTCCTTCCTGGGATCACGTCCGGTTACCGGTACAACGGTACCAATTGTGATCCCGTGCCGTGACAGTGCCGACAGGATATCAGGTATATCTGAATTAACGCGCCGTACAGTTGGACTGCTTCCCACCGCTGCATTGTATAACCTGTTTGTTGCAACCGGTGGAATCGATCCGTCCTTTGCAGGTATAGGGTCACCATGCGGGTCGTACTGGGGATTACCCAGCCTGGTCCACATCCTGTCCACCAATGTATCGCTGATAAAGTGTTCCAGTTTTTCAGCTTCGTCGTGTACCTCGTCCCAGCTGTACCCCAGTGCAACAGTAAGGTAGGTTTCAAGAAGACGATGACGTCTGACAAGCTCCACAGCCAGCTTTCTCCCGGTAAACGTCAGTCGTGCCCCATGATGCTTCTCATAGTTAATCAGATGCAGCGAAGCAAGTTTCTTTAGCATTCCGGTGACGCTGGCCGGATTAATCTCCAGTCGGCCGGCTATTGCAGAGGTTGGGGCTGAACTGAGGCGTTCATCCGACTCACTTAAAAGAAAAATAATTTTAAGATAATCCTGGATGCTGTACGAGAGATCGGCAAGCTTCATGGCATTTGATGGTAAGCTGGTTTCGTGCAACTGTGCGGTACACAGTGGACAGTATCTTGCGATTACGCATACCCAAAAATAATTAGGAACACCTAAAAAACTACCGTGTACGAAAAAAAATTTTACTTCAAAGCTGTTGTTTTTCAGTATGTTAGGGGTCATGATTGTTGGAGTAATAAAAGAAACGCAACCGTGTGAGCAGCGTGTCGGACTGGTGCCATCGGTTGTTAAGGCCCTTGTATCTAAAGGGGTTGGTGTTGTTGTAGAAGCCGGTGCCGGAGTCGCCGCAGGGTTTCCGGACAGCCACTATACTGATGCCGGTGCAACGGTTGCCAGTGCTGAAACCGTACTGAATGATGCCGGTGTAATTGTTCATGTTGCCCCGCCGACTGCCGACGAAGTTCAGCGATTCAAGGCTGGTACCACGCTCATTTCCATGGTCTATGCAAAACGTAATACGTCGGTTGTAGCCACGCTTGCAGACCGGAAAATCCAGGTATTTGCGCTTGACGCATTACCACGGATCACTCGTGCGCAGGTTATGGATGTGCTAAGCTCTCAGAATAACCTGGCCGGATACAAGGCAGTTATTGTTGGTGCCAACGCAACGGGTCGGATCTTCCCGCTCATGACAACGGCAGCCGGAACCGTAAAACCGGCTACTATCCTTATTTACGGTGCGGGAGTTGCAGGATTGCAGGCACTTGCTACAGCCCGACGGATGGGGGCAATTGTACACGTTACTGACCTGCGCCCCGAAACCAAGGAACAGGTTGAATCGCTGGGTGGACGGTTTGTGAGTGTAGAAGGACTTGATAATGTAAAGGTGGAAGGGGGCTATGTTGCTGCCGCCACCGATGATGTCCTGGCACGTCAGAAAGAAGCAGTAAACAAAGTTCTGTTTTCAGCCGATATCGTCATTACCACCGCCCTGGTTGCCGGTGGCCAAGCCCCCTGCCTGATCACCCGTGAACAGGTTCAGCAGATGAAACCGGGAAGTGTGATTGTTGACCTGGCTGCGGATGCAGGCGGAAACTGCGAATGTACAACCGGTTCCGAACCGGCAACAGTTGGAAACGTTACTATCCTGGGTTGCCCGCAGCTGGCTGCATCGCTGCCCACAACGGCCAGTGAGTTATATGCCAAGAATGTACAGGCATTTCTGACAGAAATTGCGCCGGCTGGCGAGCTGGACATTAACCTTGAAAACGAAATCATCGCTTCTACACTTATCGTACACAACGGAGAGGTTCGCGCTTAATGGATCCGGCTACACTGTCATTACTCTATCTGGTGATATTGATGATCTTCCTGGGTATCGAACTGATAGGTCACGTACCATCAGTCCTGCATACTCCACTGATGAGCGGCGCTAATGCAATTCACGGAGTTGTAATCATCGGCTCAATTATCGTTATGGGAATGGCCGAAGATACACTGTCACTTATTCTTGGCTTTATTGCCGTTGTGCTTGGAACCCTGAACGTTGTAGGGGGCTTCGTTGTTACAAACCGTATGTTGGAAATGTTTAAGAAGAAATGATGGAAGCAGTTCTCCCGATTTCGTATTTATTAGCTTCCGTTACATTCATTGGCGGAATTAAGTTACTCGGTTCTCCTAAAACAGCTCGGACTGGCAACTTGATTGCGGCAATAGGTATGACGATTGCAATTCTGGCAACGATTTTTCTGTACCGCACGCCTGGTGGAGCACACTTGGGGAATCTGTGGTTAATTGGGCTGGCACTGATTATTGGTAGCGCAATTGGCTGGGTTATGGCCATGAAGGTGCAGATGACGGCTATGCCGCAAATGGTGAGCTTCTTTAATGGGATGGGCGGTGCCTGCGCCGCACTCATCTCTATGTTGGAATACAAGGAAGTTTATGATACCGGACTGATAGAAATGATTCCAACGTGGTACCTTGTGGCCACTGTAGCCGGATTGCTGATTGGAAGCGTTTCGTTTTCCGGATCGATTATTGCCTACTTGAAATTAGAAGAAAAACTGGGCGATGTACGGTACTCGGCTCAGCAGTTTGTTAACAACTTTATCCTGTTGGCTGCTATTGTCCTTGCCGGACTTATCGCTGCCAATGTCCTTACCGGCTTCGGCCTGATGGTTGGCGTAACTGCACTGGCCCTCCTGTTCGGTGTTCTATTCGTACTGCCAATTGGTGGCGCCGATATGCCCGTGGTGATTTCGCTGCTAAACTCATTTACCGGAGTAGCGGCAGCCTGCGGCGGCTTTGTGTACGACAATATGGTGATGCTGGTAGGCGGTATCCTGGTTGGTTCTGCCGGTACTCTTCTTACCGTTGTAATGTGCAGGGCAATGAACCGGTCACTCACCAACGTACTGTTCAGTACGTTTGGTGGTGCTTCGGCGGGTGCCGGAGGTTCAACAACAACCGGTGGTACGGTTAAGCAGCTCACCGCCACTGACGCAGCCGTATTAATGGCGTATGCTCAGCGTGTTGTGATTGTACCGGGTTATGGTTTGGCGGTGGCACAGGCCCAACACGTTTGCCATGCCCTTGAGGCAGAGCTCACGGCTAAAGGTGTCGAAGTTCTGTATGCTGTTCACCCTGTGGCGGGCAGAATGCCCGGACACATGAACGTGCTGCTGGCTGAGGCTGATGTTAGTTACGACAAGTTGGTAGAGATGGAAGAAATCAATCCTCAGTTTAAGCTTACCGATGTTGCACTGGTCGTTGGCGCAAATGATGTGGTAAACCCGGCTGCCAAAACCGATCCGTCGTCGCCAATCTATGGCATGCCGATTTTAGATGTGGAAGACGCACGCAATGTTATTGTGATGAAGCGCTCGATGAAGGCTGGCTACGCCGGTATTGAAAACGAACTCTTCTATCGCCCGAACACGTCGATGCTGTTTGGTGATGCCAAGGCAACAATGACGGCGTTAGTCAATGAAGTAAAGGGGCTTTAACCAGTCAGGCGTAATCCACCAGTACATCGGAGGTCTCGTAATTTTGCATGTGACCTCATTCAGACTTTCCCTTGCCGTAGCACTAACTGCCTGCACCTTGGCAGTTGCACAACAGCACGCGGTTAATGTGCTAACTCTTACAAGCCCTGTTACAGATGCAATCCTGCTTGCCGACGGAACGGTGCGACTGTATACCCAGGATTTTACGGTATATGATGCCTCGGCCCCAAAACAAGCGTGGACGCGTCGTGCCGCAACCACCCACGGCGTGATTGCTAAGAAACTTGGCCGTCTGTATGTCCGAAACAACATTGTCCTGGCTTTCGGAGCCTTCATTGATTCGGCTTCGGGTACATCGGTTGTCCTTCGAAGCACTGATGACGGAGTAACGTTCACAGGCGTGAAATTTGTTAACGACTCGCTGGGAACTACAGACGGATGTAATGTTGCTTCGGATGGTACACTGACTTTTGTAGATAGGGCAGGCCGCTTGTTTAAAAGCTCGGACGCAGGCAGTAGCTGGAGTAAGATTCAGTTGCCAACAGTTATTCCAAGCGTTGGACTGAAGGAAGCCACAATGCTGGATGCCAATGTTGGAGTTGCTGTAGATGCTCAGCGAAAAGTGTACTACACCACCAACGGATGGCAGTCATGCGTATCACCTGTTGCTGCCAATAAACCAATTACGCGCAGCCAGCCGTCACTGCAACAACTGTTTTTCTGGGACAGTGAATTCTACGTCCTGAATAATATCCTTGTGTTCAGAGAATTCCGCGATGTATATCGCACTACATCGTCAAGCTTGATTTGGGAGCGATGGGACAGCATTGCCTGCTTTGCGGTCTCTGCTGACCAGCGGTTTATGGCATACACGTTTGTGGACGGGAGGCTTATCCTGGAAGACGTGCAGACCGGTGAGAAAACAGTTCTGGATACCGTTAGTCTGCAGCCTCAGTTTATCCGGATCAGTGGCAAATCACTCATCACCTATCGGGCTGATACGGGCCCAATTGTGTATAACGGTGGAACCAAGACGATGATTCGGCCTGTTGACTCTGAAGCAACCACCACAAAGCCAACCCTGATAACAGCATCAGGCGAATTTGGCATTTTGGCCAGTTCTACCGACGCTGTGATGGTTGATATTGTTAGGAAAGGTAAAGGGCATTCCTGGTTGTATGATACAACACTGAATGTTGGTATTGCACGAAGTATCCGCACAAAAGGGGATAACGTCCTGCTGATTGATAATGAATACACAACACTTAAATACGACTCAAAAAAGCGTACGGTGGAGATGTATAATCTTGAAGCCCCTTTAGAACAGCTCCGGCAAGCACCTCTGCGTAAACTTCGTATTACACTTACAACGATTGCTTCTACAGGAATTCGTAAAAAATGGTGCGAGTACAAATTGTCTGCTAATCACCTGGCGTGCACCGAGGTTGTGGATAGCAGCTCTGATGGGATAAGCTCACATCTGTTTCGTAACACAATCCCGCAGGATACGGTGACGGCAATCCTGAATGCGATTAATGCGGTGGGAAGCCAGCTACCGGCAATAGCAGACTTCGTTCCCGGTGACTCCTTGCGGAGCTCGTATGCAGTCATGTTAGATACTATTTTTCGATATGATAACTACTTTAACGTTCATCAGGCCTATATGACTCCTCCGCTTCCGGAAGTTCAGGCAAAAGCTTGCAGTACAGAATTTATGGCGCGTCTTGACGAAATATCGCAACTTACTCCGCAGATGATTATGCGCGGCGTGCGGCAATACCGCAGAGTATCGCACTACCCCCGCTATGTGTATTCTGTCAGCTTCGAAAATACGAGTGGTCGCACGGCGGTGTTCGAAACAGATGCAATCGAAGAGTCCCATGCACCGCTGATGCTCCCATGGACCGGAACATCGGATGCAAATCGGTGGATGAGCTACTGTAGTCGTCTGCCACAGCTTGTTGCCAGTTATATGCCTGTGTGGATATTGCCGGGAGTCTATACCGAAATGTTGCGTCCTGAGTGGCTGTACCTGGCTGTGGCTGCGTATCAAGACGGACTGGTGAGGGGGCGATGGCATTCGTGGGCTGGCGGTGTGGTATCGCCGATGACATTAAAAAAATAGGCATACGCGGCTACAAATAACGTCTGCTTTCCGTTTGAATTCACTACATTGTATTGTCAGATCATACCCAAACACTATCATTAGGACTGTATTATGTTCAGATACCTCCTTCCATGCGCATTTGTACTCTTGATGGGCTGTTCATCAAATGAAGAATCAAATGATGCTGCCGCATTACCAGGAACGTTAACGATAACAGAAGAGCAGGAGCTGGCTGCTGATGCTTCGGATATGTTCGGTGTACTTCCGGCTACGATGCCGGGTGCCGAACATGACACCCCTGATTTAATTGCACTTGGCGAAGCTCTGTATCACGATGTGAGGCTGTCAATAAATAACACGCAGTCGTGCAATACGTGCCACGATGTGACCAATGGTCGTTCCGGTGTTGACGGTGAACCAACTTCGAAAGGGGCGAAGGGTGAGCGTGGTAACCGGAATTCACCTACGTCCCTGAATGCCGGGTTCCAGTTCCTGCAGTTCTGGGATGGCAGGGCAGCTGATCTTGCAGAACAGGCGAAGGGCCCTATCCTGAATCCTGTCGAAATGGCAATGCCCAGCGAGAAGGCTGTGGAAGATCGCTTATCGGGAATTCCCGAGTATGTAGAAATGTTTAAGAAAGCATTCCCTAATACCCGCCGAAACATAACATATCAGAACGTTGCAAGTGCGATTGCCGCTTTTGAGCGTACCCTGGTGTCCCCATCACCGTTTGATGAATACGTAAAGGGTAACAGTGAGGCACTGACAGCAAAACAAAAACTTGGACTGCAAACGTTCATTGCCACAGGATGTGCATCGTGCCATAATGGCCCTACATTCGGTGGCAATACATTTCAAAAACTGGGTATGCTGCATCCGTTTGCGTCAAAGGATGCCGGACGATACGAGGTAACCAAGGATCCGGCTGACAGCATGATGTTTAAAGTCCCGATTCTTCGAAACATTGCACTTACAGCCCCTTACTTCCATAACGGATCGGTACCAACTCTTCATGAGGCAGTTAAACTCATGGCATGGCACCAGCTGGATAAAAAACTTGATGAAAATGAAATAGATGTAATAGTGACGTTTTTAGAAGGGTTGTCTGACCCAAAGCGAACTGCACCACCCGCACCTGCAGTACAATAGAGCGCATTTCAGGTTGGTGTGCAGTTATTGCTGGTCGTACTTTTATTTGAAACAATGATTAAAAGGAATTGTGATGGATAGTGAGTTTGCTAAGGGGCTGCGGCCCGAGAGTCTGATGATGTCATACGGCTATAAACCGGAACTCTCCGAGGGGGCTGTTAAGTGTCCGATATTTCAGACGTCGACGTTTGTTTTTAAAAGTGCCGAGGAGGGGAAGGCGTTTTTCGAGATTGCCTACGGACTCCGAACCTCCCGCGAGAACGAAGAGTTGGGGTTGATTTACAGTCGTATTAATAATCCGAATCTCGAAATTCTTGAAAAGCGTCTGACCTTATGGGATGGTGCAGACGATTGTGCCGTGTTCGAGAGCGGGATGTCTGCAATTACCACCGTTCTGCTTGAGTTTCTAAATCCGGGCGACGTGCTGTTAACAAGCAGTCCGGTTTATGGCGGTACGGATCACTTTATGAAAAAAATCCTGCCACGATTTGGTGTAGGCGTTCTTGAATTTACTCCCGGACAGAGTAAGGATGAGATTATTTCGATGGTTGAGCAGTCGGGAATGTCGAGAAACCTCTCCCTGGTGTATGTCGAGTCACCTGCAAATCCAACAAATCATCTGGTTGACATAGCAGTGTGCAAGGAAGTTGCCGAATACTTTTCCGGGATTACTGCAAAAGAAATTTATCTTGCTGTTGATAACACGTATATGGGGCCCTTGTGGCAGCATCCGTTAAAACATGGTGCCGACCTTGTGCTCTATTCTGCAACCAAGTATATCGGCGGTCACAGCGATCTTATTGCAGGAGCCTGTTTGGGCTCGGCAGCCCTGATACAGCGGGTTAAAACACTGCGGACGTTCCTTGGGAATATGGCAAGTCCCAATACAGGGTGGTTACTCCTGCGTAGTCTTGAAACGCTTAAAGCCAGAATGGATATTCAGGCTTCAAATGCAGACAAGGTTGCAGAATTTCTTACTCGCCACCCAAAGGTAGAGAAGGTGTACTACCCCGGTAACCTTACTCCAGATGATGGCGAACAATTCGTGATAAAGCAAAAGCAGTGTCTAACCAATGGTGGAATGATATCGTTTGATGTTGGCGGTACCGAGTTGGATGCATTTAAAGTACTTAACTCACTGAAGCTGATTAAACTGGCGGTTAGTTTAGGAAGTACCGAAAGTTTGGCAGAGCACCCGGCAACCATGACCCATGTGGATGTTGATGAATCTCTTCGCAATAGGTTGTCGATTACAGAAAAAATGATTAGGCTTTCGATTGGTGTGGAGAATTACGCTGACATCATTTCAGATCTTGATCAGGCCCTGAAGCCTATCTAAGTAGCCTGGTATCAGTGGTGTATCTTGAATGCATTTGAAAATTCGCCAGACTGGCCTGGTTTGTTCATACGGTTGCTCCGGCGGTTGTATGTTTGTGCTATAACCATTTTTTCGTCTTAATGATTGAGTGACAATGACGTTTGAAGAATATTCGCGATACTTTGAAAGTTTATTAAACGGAAACATTGCCGATGCTCCTGAACCCTATAACAATCCGGAGTATAGGGAGTTTACCAAGCTTAACTGGTCGCGTACAAATCGGTGGATTAAGTCAGGCGTACTTTCTGACGCTATTAAAACGGCTGCTGCAGGCATAACTAAGCCACAGAGCTGGTCCCTTATTACTGAGCCGTGGTGTGGTGACGCCGGACAGATCGCCCCGTTCATTGAGCTGATCAGCAGACTGAATCCGCTGATCAGCTTATCATACGAGCTGCGCGATAGCGAGCCATTTTCAATTAATAACTACCTGACGAATGGAGCCAAGGCCATACCGATCCTGGTGATACGTGATGCCAATGGTACGGATCTGGCAGTGTGGGGGCCAAGGCCTGCTGCCGGCCAGAATTACCGCACGAGCCTGGTGGAACAGAATCTCAGCTCAGATGCAATTAAGGAAGAGCTTCAAAACTGGTACAACCAGGACAAAGGAGCTGCGATCCAGCAAGATTTGGCTGAGGTTCTAAATAGGATTAATCAGCATTAGCCAGTTGTACGCTGGTGGGTAGTCGGACTATGTTTCTGAATTCTGCATGGTAGAACTCGGAAACAGTAATGTTCAATCCGGCTGGTACTCACGAAGAACTTTTTGCAGCACTACTGCCTGGTTATGCACCTCATCCTTGGCGCTATACACAAGGGTAAGTGTTTGTTTGCGACTAACGTCCTTAAGGTGCTGCAGAAGGTCTCCTTTCTGCATGAGTTCTTTACGATAGCGCTTTTCAAACTCATGAAATCTTTCAGGGACGTGACCGAACCATTTGCGGAGCTCTGTGGAAGGGGCTACGTCCTTGAGCCACTCATCAACAGCAGCATCTTCCTTACTGATTCCTCGTGGCCATACTCGGTCCACAAGTACACGGTATCCATCCAACCTTTCCGGCTTTTCGTAAACACGTTTAATTCTCATAACAGTGCTCCTGAATATGACGTAATTTCTGGTAGCAGTTGTTGCACTGTTCCGCTACAAAACTACGGCGTGAATGAGTAGCTTGTACCGCTTGCCGGATCTGCTATGCAGTAAACAACCGTGTGCCCGAGCAGTGATTTGCGAATGTTTGTGTATATTGGCTTGTGGTAAACAGATGAACCGTGGATTCCTGATACTGTATGAGTGGTTGCCATACGTTTAGCAAGGTACTATAGTATTTTTTCAAGTCCTGGGTGATCATGGCAGTTGAAATACCCGGTTTCGGTGACAAATACTCGAACTACGTACGACTCCTTGAAATGGAGAATGCTGATATCGATTATCAGGACTTCCGATTCAGTTTTGTTGAGAGTGATCAGTACGTTGTGGCATGTACGCATTCCGAAGAGAGAGATGGGCTAAGCAATGAGTTGCTTTTTTACCGGCATGCACGGAAGTTTGATGAGATAGTGCGCTGTGCTAACGCACTGCTCACAATTGACTATACTGATATTCTTGCTCATAGCATCTTGAGTGATGCGTATAAGGCTGTTGGAGAAGGTAAAAACGCCACCAAGCATAGTCGAATACGAACCGGCCTTGTGCAGTCGATCATCGATAGTGGTGATGGGATAACGAGTATTTCCGCATTCAAGGTTATCAAACTGTGGGAAGAGTTTTTTGTCCTTGAGTTACTTGGGGCACGGTTGGTACAACACCATACTGAACCCTTACAAGACGTGTGCGATATTGTAGAAGTAGAGATTAGGGGCAGCCGCTCTACAGTCTATTTTGACATCAGCAGGATCCTTGCCGGATACGAGAAGCTTCGGTCCGCAACCAACACTGCCTGACAATAAACAGTCGGCTACAAGTCGGATTAATAGGTTTCGTAGGATGTTAGTCTGTCACGTTCAGGATTGTTGGATTTATCAGTACGCCAAACCAGACCCAGGGCTGTGTGTCGGATGCCCCTGTAACATTCTTTAAGTACTGGATTGTTGGTGTTGTAAAATACATGGAATACCCACCGGTGATCCTTGTAAATCGGTTTACTTTGTATGTTATATCGAAGTCGGCCTCCTGACCCAGATCAGCTGATAATCTGTCTGCATTGCTCACAATGATTCCAGTTGTATTAAACTGATGCAGTCCCGCCGAGATTGTCAGCACCTCGGAAGGAGTGCAGACAGCCCTAAAGTATATGTCGGCAAGCCCGGCTCCCTGATGCGGGCTTCCGGCATAAAAGTAATCCATGGAACCGTAAAATTTGTGTCCTGTTCCCAGATATGGCGTGAAGGCAAAGTTGCTTACCATGACGGGTGCTGTGCCTACGTCATTTCCGCTCAGCACATCAACACCTGCACCAATGCTCCAGGTTTTGTCCAGCGCCAGCGTTGTCCGGGCTGCTATCAAATATGCCTTCGTGCTTAAGCCCCTTTCGTTATCGCCAAGCTGATAGTATCCCGAAAGGTAACTGTCCCAGGTGGAATCTTTGTATGAGTAATTCAGTCCTACTGTTGAGTTTATGTACGTTGGCTCAGTAACGGATTCTCCGGATGCATTCTGAAAGCCCAGATTGGCAACAAGAGCACTCATTGTGTGTCTGGTGTTTGGCTTGTACTGTGCCCACAGAGTGGCCATGGATTTATACGGTGCTGCTCCTGCAGGAGTGAACAGTGAGCCAGAAGGATTATTCAAGTTGCCGGAATACAGGGTATTGTAATTTTGATTATATGCTGCGAAGGCTTTTGCCTGAAACTTTGTTCCCTGATATGACAGAGAGATTGCATCATGTGATCTGCCGCCTTGAGACCAGTCAGAACTGCCATAGAAGCGTTCGTCGTCCAGAACAATTTGTTGTCTGCCGATTCGCAGTTCCCACAAAGAGCCAAGATTCAGCTCGGCCCATGCTTCGAAAAACGAAACAGAGTTTCCTCCTCCGGCACCCTGTGTCAGCGGATCCTGTCCCCACAGTGTCACGTTTTGTGGCGATAGTTGCAAAGTAAGCAGGTCTTTGTAATGGTATGTCAGTACCAGCCGGCTGCGCTGGGTGATCAGAGCTGCAGGTGATTCACCTTCAGCAAGTGGACGAAACGCTCCATCCCGGTATTCCGCTCGCGGACGCAGCTGAACCTGGGCACGGAAGCGATTTTCGGGTACGACGTCTTCCGATACAGCCATGGTGCCGGTACTGATGAGAGCCATAATGGTAATAAGCAGTCGAGCAAACAGGCGGATCTTCACGGTAACCTTTCATATATGGTATAGAATGGCATTAGCAAAGTCCGGACCGGTCAGGTTCTCCAGGGTTGACATGTGATGTCTTCGCGGACATTGTTTATACCAGTGTTGCTGCTGATACAACAAAAATACTCCACGATAGTGTTGTACCTGTTGTTAACGATTTCTAATGTTATATAGCACCTTGTGTTTAACCATGCCCTTACCATTGTCGAGGACAACAAACAGAACAGCATCTGTAATATGACTGGGCAGAGATAGATTTTGCGTTGCCTCAAGCCCCCTGATCATACCCGTGTAGAGAACTGTTCCTTGTAATCCGTAAACAGTAAGGGTAACAGGTTCATCAACATTAAAACTCTGCTCTGGAGCTTCACCAACCGTGGTTGGCGTAGGATCGAACCAGTACAACCCTTTCGATGTACCGATAACATAAGTGTTACCCGCAATGATCAGGTGTTTTGCTGCTGCCGGATTATCTGCGCTGTACGGAGCAGTTGCGTACACTGTATCTACTGTTTTCTTTGAAATTTGCAGTCGAAGAATGGTTCCCGGATATTGTGCAGAAATTGCATGCAGCATATCAGAGTTCCTTGAATCTGTAGCGACAACGGTGAAATTATGTGCCCCCTGAAATGGTGTCCAACTTGCTCCCAGGTTGGTGGTTATGTAGAGCTGTTGAGCGGCGATCGCATAAAAGGTTGCTTCTGACTTCACGTCGGCTATCAAACATGTTAATCGCCCTGGCAGACTTTCCGTTGCTGCCCATGTTGCGCCCCCATCAGTTGATGCATAGAGCTCAGTTTCTTCATCATCTTCCTCTGCTACCAACAGATTACGAGGATTAACCGAACTCCGTGAAAGTAATTCCAGACCATGCATTCCCGAAACAGAAGCTGACTTCCACGTCACGCCTCCATCGGTAGTACGGCGTACTCCGTACAGACCTGCAGTAACTGCTTCGTTAGGCTGCACTGGGTGAACCGATATCGAATAAACCGGCTCATTGTAACCTGATCCCAGCCATGTTCTGCCACCGTCGGTTGACCGATAAATATCCGAATTTGTCCCACCATACATACGAGTAGAATCGGAAGGGGCGATGGCAAATGCATATACTCTTCCTCCGGATGGCTGGTCATATTTAACCGGTGTGAGAACCTCCCAGGTTTCTCCTTTATTGTTTGTTTTATAAACATCATTGGTAGTATGTAAAAACCAGGTATTATCGGTATATCGAATCAGATTTTTTACGTCATGCCGATTGATGCCCCGGTCCAGCTTCGTCCATGTGTTGTTTGCGCCACTTTTATAGATGCCCGATTCGTAGTTCCCGGTATACAGAGTTCCATTGACCAACTGGACGGATTGTCGGTAGGTGTGTGTTGTGTCGAAACTGTTCCAGGACATCCCCTGGTCACTACTGCGTAGAATATTGGTGCCCCAAGCGTAGATTACTGATGGGTTCGATGCTTCCTGAGAAAACCCATCGACTGATAGAACATTTCGGCCCGAACGGTCTGACCAGGTGCGGCCATCATCGGTAGACAAGGCCAGCGTACCCTGAAACACCCCATACATCCTGTGGTCTGCCACAGCGTCGGTTGTGAAGGTGAACAGCGTTAGGTTCGTTCTTGGTGGTGTATGCGTAAACTGTTTCCATGTTGCGCCGGTATCCAGGCTTTCGAATAGCTTATTGTTTGACAGGAGGAAAACGACTCCCTTCCGTGTGGGTGAAAAAGCAAGGTTTCCGAGTCGGTATGATGCGTCTGAAAATACCTTTTGCCACGTTTCACCCGAATTGGTACTTCGCCAAAGATCTTGTATGTCTTGAGCAAACAACACTCCCGGGGTGTTGGGGTGCTGAGTAAATGACTTTAGATACGATGCCGGTAATTTACACCGGGTACTCCAGCTTTGCCCAAAGTTTGTTGTTTCAACGATGTTTTTATCAGAAATTGCAAGGACAGTCTGCTTTGTTCCTTTATCAATTTTTAAATACCGGAGTGCTGACCACATGCTGCTGTTCTCGGGGAATTGTTGCCAGGAGGTTCCTCCATTTGTTGTATAATGTGGCATTTTGTCAGCAGAATTAGCGGCAACCATTATGGTGGGGTCGGTTGTGCTAACCGTTATGGTATTCCACGTGGCTCCACTCGGTTCGGGAAAACGAACCCACTGTTGTGCCTGTAGGTGTCCGACAACGAATACCAGAAGAAGAACAGTAAATATCGGCTGTATCATCATTGCTCGCATTGGTGTGTTTGGTGACTTCATTTATCAAAACTATGGACGATAATTCCCGGTGAAAATGACATTTGTCACACAGAACATACAACGTCCTGTTGAAATTTTGAGTTGTCCAAAATCGTACCACGACAGCCAACAACTGATAGCCCACAGGCGCCCCCGGTTTTGTTGAACAAACGCTTTCCTGACGCAGTGATACCAGCTGTTTAGCGGTTCAAATACTCCATGCCATCAGTATTGATATGATTGGCGTATGCATCGAACATCTTTGAGAACACCGAAACGAATGTGGGGTACGCAGCCGAGCTGGAGGTAGGAACCGGGTGCCCGTGTGTGAATGTATTCTTTGTTCGTTCCTGTCCTACGGAACAACTACCCACATTAAACATACTGAGCACATTATTGCCGGTCCGTTGGATTTGTATCAGTTTTTCGTACAGAAAGTGTAAACCTCACGTACACGACAGCCCCTTTCCCAATACTCCGACCTGCCCCTTTCAGTTAATATCCCTAACGACGTTAAAGCATCACGTACAGAACGAAGGACAGGTGCCGGTGTGCTGACAGAGGAATGATTTAGGGGTAAGAGGCTAAAACACACGGATTTTTCTTATTTATGCATCACATTCGGATTACAAAAAAATGAAGACAATTCAGTCGGACAGTTTCAACACAATCGAGATACGTGTTGGCACGATAATACAGGCGGAGCTTTTCGCGGAAGCCCGAAAACCGGCATATAAACTGAAAATTGACTTCGGAGAGCTTGGGTACCGTAACTCGTCGGCACAAATCACAAAGCGTTACAAGCCCCATGAACTGATTGGGAAACAAATTGTTGCAGTCGTTAATCTTCCTCCGAAACAGATTGCCGGTTTCACGAGCGAATGCCTGGTACTTGGCGCGGTTTATAATGATGATGTAATTCTGCTCACCACCGATACTCTTGTTGCAAACGGTTTACGGATTCAATAAATGCTAACCTCAAATGAAATCTGGATTATCCTGTATGTTGAACATCAGCAGGTAAGCTGTGACTTTTATACCGAACTGCTTGGTAAGGAACCGGAGCTTCATGTCCCGGGGATGACTGAATTTGCTCTATCGCCGCAGTGTAAGCTGGGGCTAATGCCGAATAACGGAATTCAAAGGATCATTCAGGATGCAATGCCGCATCCTGGGACCGGTACCGGTATTCCACGCTGCGAACTGTATCTGCGGGTAGGGAATGCTGATCACATGTACGCACATGCCATTTTCTGCGGAGCCAAGGCTGTTAGTAAGGCCGAGTTACGGAACTGGGGTGATGTTGTTGCCTATGTAGCTGATCCTGATGGACATATCCTGGCTTTTGCACAATAGGTTTGCGCGTGAATGTCATTTGCATGCAACAAAAAAGTAATTAATTACTTTTTTGTTGAATTGTTCGTAGCTTTGTGCTTGATTCCTATTAGCCACTATTAACCGCACATTTATGGAAACAACTGCCGAAAACGTTCTGAACGTCACGCTTCTTGAGCCCCGAATGAAGCACCCAACGATTTTTGCTCGGTTTGATGAGCTGAACAAAGGTGAGCATCTGATCATCCTTAACGACCATGATCCAAGGCCCCTTTATTATCAACTGCTGAGTGAACGGGGGAATATTTTTACCTGGGAGTACTTGGAAGCAGGCCCCGAGTGGTGGAGAATTCGGATCACGATACCCAGCACAACCGAAACGAATGAAACCCTTGGTGAATTGGCAGCACAGGACATTCGTAAAGCTCAGGTATTTCGAAAGTATGGTTTGGATTTTTGCTGTGGCGGAAAGAAAACGGTGCGCCAGGCATGTGCAGAAGCCGGTGTTAATCCGGAAGTAGTAGAACAGGAATTGCGAAACACAGAATCCATCACGGGATCACGTCCGCTTCCGTATAACGAGTGGAGTCCGGACTTCCTGGCTGATTACATTGTGAACACCCATCACTCGTACGTTAGAAAGAACTATCCGGATATCAGGATGTATGCAGACAAGGTGATGAGAGTACACGGCGGCAGGCATCCCGAATTGGTTGAGGTTCACCTGCTGGTAGAAGAAAACTACACCGAGTTAATGTCGCACGTGGAAAAGGAAGAGCAAATTCTTTTCCCGTACATTAAACACATAACAGCAGTAAAGAACGGAACAGCAACCTATCAGGCGCCGCATTTTGGTGAGGTGAAAAATCCGATTGCCATGATGGAACATGACCATGAAGCAGTGGGGAATAACCTTCACGCTATCAGGAAGTACACGAATGGTTTTACGCTCCCCGAGGATGCCTGCGCCAGCTATAGTTTGCTTTTCCGTATGCTGGAAGAAATGGAAGAGGACTTGCTCCTTCACATCCACCTGGAGAATAACCTGCTCTTCCCGCAGGCTCTCGAGATAGAAAAGTCAATTCAAAAGTCCTGATTCAAATTCTGTGTGCTGCCAGTACCATTGTATCGGCGGCACCGCTGCACGATTCCAACGCAGGGGGCTTTCGGTATCGCATGGGAAGCCCCCATGCACTGCTCATTTGAGGCTGATGATAAAATCATCAGCAATCCGCACTGAGAGTCGGTAAATTTGTTATCAGGCCGCGCACACGAGAAAAAGGAACCTGGGACTGCTTGTTTAGACTTGGTTTAGATTTACATTGCAACAGTGAGTTTATGATGTGCTATCCATGGTTCTGTTACAAGGAATATTGTGATGAATTTCAACGATGATCCCCGTGGGTTAAATCACAAGGTTGACCTTACGAAACTGGAATGGAAAACAGGAACGCTTCAGCAGCTGCAGCGTAAAGAATTGCTGAACGTTGATAATGGAACAGTAAAATTAATTAGAATATTGCCGCAGCAGACCTATCCGGAACACTTCCATCCGAACCATACAGAGTACGCCTTTGTACTTTCGGGGAAGCCGCTGATCAGAATCGGTGGGGATGAGTATTTAGCACAACCAAATGAATTTTACATCTTCCCGGCATCAACAAAGCACTCAATCCAAAATCATGCTGACGATGAATGTGTGATTATTCTGGGCAGTATCACCAACAAGCAGCAATCGTATGATCACTATTAATGCCGATACAAAGATTTCTACGCTGATCAAACATCATCCGCAGGCGATGGAGGCAATAATCAGCATCTCGCCTAAGTTTAATAAACTGCGTAACCCTCTGCTGCAGCGGCTGATGGCGGCCCGTACGTCTATTAGCATGGCCAGCAAAATTGGCGGATGTAGCGTTGAAGACTTCTTTGCCAAACTAGAGCCGCTGGGCTTTATAGTAGATAGAACAACAGGTGTGGAGACGGAGTCGGTAGGAAAAGATTACCCTGTGTTCATGCAAACATTAACAAAAGATAATGTTGTTGACTTGGACGTGCGCAGTACAATTGAGTCGGGTGGTGACCCGATCACACAAATCCTTGGCGTGGTGAACACACTGCCCGATGGGAAAATCCTGAAACTCATTAATACGTTCGTACCTGAGCCTCTTATTCAGCTTCTGGGGAAGAAAGGATATCAGAGCTTCTCGGATGTTATTAGTGAGGACCTGGTATATACGTACTTTTCGAAACCGCAGGAAGCTACGGGAGCTGCCACAACCATTACGGTGGAAGCCGTTGGATCGGAAGGGTGGGACGATCTACTTAAAAAGTACGATCAGAAACTAAAAACAATCGACGTCCGCGCGTTAGAAATGCCACTTCCAATGCTTACGATACTCGACGAGCTTGAACACCTGGCAGAAGGAATGGCACTGTTCGTATATCATAAACGAATACCCGTTTTCCTGCTGCCTGAGCTAAAGGAAAGGGGCTTTGAATATCGTGCAAATGAAATTCGTGACGATGAGGTCCATCTGTTAATTTATAAATAGGAAATGATTAGTCCTGCTCTTAACACACCGGCAATCAAGACAACGTCGTACAAGGTAGTTCTACCGTTCTACTGGTATGGTGCTTTATCCTTCCTGGCTGGTACGGTGCTTCTCTTTTTTTCGACGGGTTCATTTGGCGGTCACTACTTTGAACCCAATATCCTTGCCATTACCCACACGATGGCTTTGGGCTGGGCCACCATGCTGATTATCGGGGCCAGCCATCAGCTGGTGCCTGTTCTGATTGAAGGGAAGCTGTATTCCGATCGGTTGGCGTATGCATCGTTTGTTCTAGCTGCTGTTGGCATTCCATTACTAGTGTACGGGTTTTATACGTTTAATATGATGGACCCTGCCAAATGGGGGGGGCGTCTTGTTGTGTTTTCCATCATTGCATACCTGATTAACATAGTTGCCAGCATGAAGCAGAGCAAGAGCGAGAATGTTCATGCTGTGTTCGTGGTAACAGCTACTGCCTGGCTGCTGATGACGGTATTGTACGGGTTGGCTCTGGTCTATAATTTTAGTTTTAACCTGCTTCCCTATGATTCACTTCACTATTTGTCGCTCCATGCTCACTCAGGTATCGTTGGCTGGTTCTTACTTCTGGTTTTAGGCGTAGGCTCACGGCTTATCCCGATGTTCCTGATTTCAAAGTACTCAAATCCAAACCTGCTGTGGATTGTGTATTGGCTGATCAACGCTGCCTTAATCATGTACTTCTTTATCTTCTATCTTATACCGAATCGTACCGTTGACTACCTGCCTATGGTACTTATTGCAGTTGCCCTTGGCATCTTTATCTACTACTGTCAGCAGGCATATAAGCACCGGCTCCGTAAGGCTGTGGATGAACAGATGAAGATCTCGCTTCTGTCGGTTGTGATGCTCCTGTTGCCAATTATCATCATGGCTGTTCTGATAGGCGTGTTGGTTACAACACAGGCCGAGAAGAAGGAGCTTGTTCTCGCGTATGGTTTTGTGATTTTCTTTGGTTGGCTAACGGCAATTATTCTGGGAATGACGTTTAAGACGTTGCCGTTCATTGTTTGGAATAAGGTGTACCGACAACGATCTGCCTCGGGTAAGACGCCGAGTCCTAAAGACCTGTTTAGTCAGCCGGTTTTCAATATTATGGCCGTGACGTACGTTGTTGGATTTGCTCTGGTAACAGTTGGAATCGTGTACTCAGTTATTACTCTGCTGCAGATTGGCTCGGTAGTTTTGATTGCAGCGGCGGTTTTGTATAACTGGAACGTAATTAAAGTAATGAACCATAAAATGGTGACAGTATGAACACAGTAACGAATAATGAGACCTTATGCCAGACGGCGTTAGCAGGCCTGAAATTTGTTGACGACCCGGAAATTGGGCTCAACGTTGTTGACCTGGGGCTGATATATGAAGTTAATTTTGATGAGGCACAGAAAAAAGTTGTCTGTAATATGACGCTTACAACTCAGTTCTGTCCGATGGGCGAGTCGATTGTTGAAAACGTAACCCAGTCGCTTCAGGAGTCATTTCCAGAAAGCGGAATTGAAGTCAATCTCACATTTGATCCACCCTGGGGATATCACTGCATTTCTGAGGGTGGACGAGAATTTTTAAACAGGTAACGTTATGTTAAGCCTAACATGTAAGGCCTCGATAAAAGCTGTGATCTACCTTGGATCCATCCAGGATGCAGACCGCAGAGCAAGCATTAAGGAGATTGCGGAATACATTGGTGAAAACGAACATACGGTTGGAAAGCTATTGCAGAGATTGGTACACAAGAAGATAATCCACAGTGTAAAGGGACCCCATGGTGGGTTCTACATAACGGAGCAACAAGCACAGCAGCCAATTATCAGGGTAGTTGAAGCCATTGATGGCCAGGAAGTATACCATCACTGCGGATTAGGACTGAATGAGTGTAATGATAGCAGACCGTGTCCGTTTCATGAAAGTTTCAAGCCAATACGCGAGCAGTTCCAGTCCATGTGCATCTCAAAACGAATCTGCGATTTGTACGAGAACGTGAACAAGGGACTGACCTACCTGGCAGGGTAGCCGGCTCAAGCCGAATTACGAACGGAGAGTACCCCGTGTACACAACAGTCCATTATTAACAAGAAGACGTAAATAAACTTATTTATTAAAAGGAAAAGATAATGTCAATTACCAAAGAAACCCCGGTTGGAGAACTTGTAGCGCTGGATTACCGCACAGCTTCTGTATTCAAGAAAAATAGAATTGATTTTTGTTGCAACGGACATAACAGCCTTCAGGAAGCCTGTGAGAAGAAGAATCTGAGCGCAGATACTCTCATCAGTGAGCTTGAAGCCGTTATGAGCCAGAGCAAGAATACGTCGATTGACTATTCGTCGTGGCCGCTGGACTTGCTTGCCGATTACGTTGAGAAGAAACACCACCGCTATGTAGAACAAAAAAGTCAGGAGATTCTGCCATACCTTGAAAAAATCATTAGGGTCCATGGGTCGAATCATCCAGAACTCGCACATGTGGGACAGTTGTTTACAGAGTCGGTTGGCGAGCTTGCCAAGCACATGAAGAAGGAAGAAATAGTTCTGTTCCCTGCAATTCGAAAAATGGTACAGAACCCGCAGGAGGCATCGCTGAACAGCACCACACTGGAAAAGCTTAAAGCAACAATCGAAACCATGCTTTCGGAACACGATGCCGAGGGACAGCGGTTTGAAAAGATTGCCGAGTTAACGAAGGGGTATTCGGTTCCCGAAGATGGCTGTAACACCTACAGGGTGACCCTGGCCATGCTGGAAGAGTTCGAGGACGACCTGCACCTGCATATCCATCTGGAAAACAACATCCTTTTCCCTAAGTCAATCAGCCTGGCCGATAGTCTGGTTATGGCATAACGGCGGAAAGGAAGATGCGTGATTCGCAATGAGTAATAAAACAATAAATACAGAACAGGGACACTGGTTGCTTGCCAAGATGGGGAAGCGGGTACTCAGGCCGGGTGGACGTGAGTTAACGATGAAGTTGGTTCAAGGACTGAATATTGATAATGATGACAATGTAGTTGAGTTTGCACCCGGAATGGGCTACACGGCGTCGTTACTGATAGACAGGAAACCCAAATCATACACTGGTATTGAGCTCAATGAAGAGGCAGCCGCTTTATTGCAGTTAAAGATTAATTCCAATGGTTACGGTATTGTTAATACTAGCGCTGCCGATACTGGATTGCAAGACGGCTCGGCAACAAAGGTGATTGGCGAGGCAATGCTTACCATGCAGGCAGATCACCGGAAGTCGGAGATCATTCGTGAAGCATATCGCATTCTTAAGCCGGGAGGCTGTTACGGTATCCATGAGCTGGGCCTTGTTCCGGATCACATTTCGGATGATATTAAAAAAGAAGTTCAGCAAAGCCTTGCAAAGTCAATTAAGGTAAACGCCAGACCGCTGACCCGTACCGAATGGTGCACCCTGCTTGAAAATGAAGGGTTTCGGATTAAATCGGTTGAAGAAAATCCAATGCACCTACTCAAGTTTAAGCGTATGGTTGACGATGAGGGACTGCTTCGAACACTGCTGATTTCGTTAAATATCTTCCTGCACCCGGCAGATAAGGAAAAGATTTTTGAAATGCGCGATGTGTTTAACAAATACGAAGATCATCTGATTTCCTATGCTATTATTGCCCAGAAGTAGTTCCCGATTACGCCTTACCAGTATTGACTTCGACGAAAGTAAAAATAATTCATAGTATCGAGCTCGTATCATGAATAATCATCATCACATATATCCCGAGGCAACAGCCGAGAATACCCGTCAGAAAAAGGATTTAGCACCCAAACAGTTCGAAGCATGGCGTGAGTTCAGCCGGACAGTGTTTGCAGCCGGTGCTTTAGATGAAAAAACAAAACAGCTCATTGCCGTGGCTGTGGCACATGTTACCCAATGTCCGTACTGCATTCAATCGCATGTTCGCCAGGCTGCTCACAAGGGTGCTACGAACGAAGAGATTATGGAAGCCGTTTGGGTTGCTGCCGAAATGAGGTCAGGAGCAGCATGGGCACATGCCACGATTGCTGTCAGCGAAATGAATCAAATCAGTACATAACGTAATTGTATGAACGTACAGGGCAAAACAGCTGTGGTCACCGGGGCCAGCAGGGGGCTTGGGCATGCGCTGAGCGAGGCGCTTGTGAAGAAAGGCGTCCGGGTATTCGGAGTGGCGCGGAATCGGACGCTGCTGGAGAGCATACAGGCATCCCTTGGCAGCCTGTTTGTTCCGGTGCAGCTGGATATAACAAAGGCTGACTCTGTTGAATCGTGGATTCATAATTCATTTTCCGATAGCAATTGTCCGGATATTCTGATCAATAATGCCGGTATAGGTGCCTTTAAAAAAGTTGATGAAACCGATACCGAGCTATGGGCGAATATGATGAATACCAATCTGAACGGCGTTTTTTATGTTACGTCTGGCCTGGTTCGGTTGATGAAACGGAAGAACTCACCGTCACACATTGTGAATATTGGTTCCGTTCTCGGAACGGTGGGCAAGGCTGAGGCAACGGCCTACAGCGCCAGCAAGTTTGGTATCCGGGGTTTCAGCGAATCCCTCTACATGGAGTTGCGACATCACGGGATTAAGGTAACGTGCGTATGCCCGGGCTCGATTGAAACCAGTTTTTTTCAGGATAGCGGAATAAGCGCTAGTCCGTCAATGCTGCAGCCTGCCGATGTTGCCAATACGATCGTTCACATTCTTGAAACACCAGATACGATGCTGATCAACGAAATCATACTGCGCCCCCTGACTACGAAGCGTTCTAATTAAGTGTCGTGGTTTTATCGCCGAACCTAAGGAGAGGGCGTGTACACAACACGGTTGTTCTCTATCCTCGCCGGTTCAGTATAGGAGTGTTCTTCCACTGTGGAAGAACTCAGAATGTGTAACACCTGCCAACCCCGAGCGGTTAGGAAGTCGGCAATTAATGCTCTGTGGCAGCGCCACCACACTGCCTCGGAACACATAACTGCGCAAACACGACGAAGGGCGTCTTCCTGAAACTCCTGAATTGCCGTCTGAAAAACTGCTGTCTCCATATAGTCTGCGTATCCTCGAAATGAGGCGTTGCGCCATGCTGTGTTCCGTGAGTCGGGATTCGGGCGTCGGCGGCCACCTAATCCGGGATAATGCCGATACACGATGTTGCTTTCGGCAAGTGAGTTTCGGAGTACGTCAGTGTTAAAGTGGGGGTATTTCCGTGAATAGGGGAACCGTCGAACATCTGCCAAAACCTGAACCGAGTGTACCGTGAGCAATTCGGTGAACTGAGCCAGACTGCGGGTAGAGTGGCCAATGGTAAAAACGGTGCCGCAATGGTGTAAGGCTGAACTCACAATGAGTTATCGGGCAGACGTAAAGGCCTGCAAATACTTGTCAATATAAACGTCGCGCTGCCGGGACTTGTACTGCTGAATGTAGCGGGGATGATCCAGCACAATCAAACGTCCAAACAACTTGTGCTCGTTGTTAATGTCGCGAATAAAATCAGCATTCTTTTTACCGAGGACAAATGCAACCGACGTGTGTAATCCCATTGAAATGTGACTCCGCAGAGTTTCAATCATGTAGTCTTTTACGCAGTTGTACAGCTCGGCATCATCGTAGTAATTAGCGTTAAGCCATTTACCTTCTGCTGCCTTGCGGACAATAGCCAGCGGGAAAGGAGAGTTGATGTAAAACTTGGAGTAAAACTTTTTCGCTCCGCCGTACTGCTTGATCATCTCGTACACAAACACCGACGAGACCTCGTGAGTGTAAGCTGACGTCATTGGAATACCGCATACATCGGCCAGCCTCTTGGTGTCGGTAAACGGTACACCCGTAACACCAGCTCCGTGCCGGCTTGGGTTGATACCGATAATAAACCAGCGTTTTGAAGAATCGCTATAGAACTTATCGTAAAACTTTTTCATGACAACCATTGTTTCAGGATTGTCAGTAAAAGGGTTTAATACCGCAAAACCTTTGGGGAGTTTGGCTGTATATTTCAGCCCCTTATTAAATCGAACAACATTATTGCCAAACGAAGAAGAACGGGTAGCCATACGTATTTCAATACCATATCAAGTTTCCTGCAAAATTACGGTAATGGGGATGGGGATGGGGTGCGGGGGGTCAAACCCGCCCGCATGAAACATCATAAAAAATTATCATAATCATCTGAAGGGACTGAGGTCCAAATCAATTGGGACGAGAACCCGTCCAGGAGGGTGGGCTGGGGGTGTCACTTTTTCCGTCATCCCCGCACTATACCTGAAAGCAATTGCTCCGGAATTCCTATGGTAGTTTACGTAGGCTGTGCAACCCAGCCGACCAGCCGAGCTGTAGTGGTAGGTGGTGATGCACGATGGTGGTGGTGGCGGGGGTGGGGCCCAAAGGGCCGTAGTCCGTCCGCTTGGGATTTATCGCGTGGTTCGGTTGCGCAGGTGGGTTGTGTTAAACCATAATGTTGCACTGGTCCTGAAAAAGTGGACACTACGGAAAAGGCGCAATTTCCCCAAAACCTTAGGAAAGAGCAATGAAACACGCACCACAGTTTTATGATGAAGAATTTAAACGTCGCGCCCTGGAGATGGTAGCTGCGGGACGGGGTGCGGGGGACGGGGGACGGGGGATGAGGGATGAGGGACGGGGGGGCCGCAGGCGTGGCAAATGGTATATTTACACTTCAATATTGACGTTGAATGACGCATAAAATCATAGTGAACATATCATTGTCAGGATAATAACAGAATGATTACCGATCAGCTGATAGAACCTCAAAGTATAGCCGTTGTCGGAGCTTCTGGAAACCCCTCGAAACCGGGTGGAAAGGTGCTAATCAATTTAATTGACGGTGGCTACAAGGGGACAATTTATGCGGTTAACAAAAAGCCTATTCAAATACAGGGGGCAACCCACTGCTACTCGGTTGACGACGTAGGCAAGATTGATCTTGCAATCCTGGCAATCCCTGCTGAGCAATGTATCGGTGCAGTGAAGACGTTGATTGCAAAGGGGGCTAAGGCCTTTATCGTGTATTCCGCCGGTTTTTCGGAAGCCGGACAGCATGGAATACACCTTGAAAAGCAGCTTGTGGAAATTGTGCGGAAAGCTAACGCCACAATGATAGGGCCTAACTGCATTGGCGTTCTGAACAAGCATTATAAAGGAGTGTTTACAACACCGATTCCGGAATTCGATTCCTCCGGATGCGAGCTTATCTCCAGCTCGGGTGCAACTGCCGTGTTTATCATGGAATCTGCACTCCTCACCGGGCTTCGGTTTTCGAATATCTATTCGATTGGTAATGCATCGCATACCGGTGTTGAAGATGTGCTGGAATACATGGACGTCAACTTCGATCCCGACAGTAGTCCACGGGTAAAGTTGTTGTACCTGGAAGAGATTAAAAATCCGTTTAAGTTTATTAAGCATACCGTTTCGCTGAGGAAGAAGGGCTGCCGGATAGCAGCAATAAAGTCAGGGTTTTCTGAGGCCGGCGGACGTGCGGCATCATCGCATACCGGTGCATTGGCAACGTCGGACACTGTTGTTCGCGCCCTATTTCGGAAATGTGGCATTGTGTATTGCAGCAGTCGTGACGAGCTTATTGCTGTGGCAAGCGTAATGCAGTCAAAGAAACTTGAGGGTGACAAACTGGCCGTCATTACTCATGCCGGTGGTTCGGCAGTGATGCTAACCGATGTATTAACGTCAAACGGACTCCAGGTTCCGTCATTCCCTGAACACGATACTGCAGATTTATTGGCAAAGCTGAATCCCGGATCGTCTGTTGCCAACCCGATTGACTTTCTGGCTACCGGCACTGCGGAGCAGCTTGGAGAGATCATCGATTTTTGTGAAATGTACGATACCATTAATGGCATGATTGTAGTGTTCGGAAGTCCGGGTTTGTTTAATGTTAAAAATGTGTATGAAACACTCGACGCCAGAATGCAGAGGTGTTCCAAGCCTATCTACCCGGTACTCCCTTCGTTGATTAATGCAGAAACCGAAATCAAGCAATTCTTGGCAAACGGTAGAGTAAACTTCCCGGATGAAGTAAACCTGGGCAAGGCACTGGCTCACGTTTACGTTTCTGAAAAAGTAAATTTTGATAAGGCAACTCTGCCTGAGATGGATCTGGTTGCCATCAGAGCCATCATCAACGCGGCACCGAACGGGTATGTTAGTGCTGAAACCGTTCGCGAACTTCTGGAGGCAGCAGGAATTGGACTGGTGCAGCAGCAGGTAGTGACGTCGGCCGACAGAGTTCCTCAGGCAGTCGAAAAGTTGCAGTTCCCTCTGGCAATGAAGGTTGTCGGTCCGGTACATAAAACCGAAGTTGGAGGCGTTGCCCTGAATGTTTCCAGTACCGGCGACGCACAGGAAGTGTTTGCAAGGCTGATGCAAATCACTGATGCAAAGGGAGTGCTGATACAGGAAATGGCATCGGGTGAAGAATTGTACTGTGGTGCAGTAAAAGAAGGAGACTTTGGGCACGTAGTCCTGTGCGGTCTCGGTGGTATATTTTTAGAGCTAATAGGCGACACGGCATCAGGCCTGGCTCCTCTGTCACGTCAGGAGGCAGAAATGATGATCGAATCCCTGAAGGGTTATGAGTTGTTTAAAGGTTACCGTAACCTCAAGCCCCTTAACAAAGACAAGTTCGTTGATGTGGTCATGAGAATTGGTGCTCTTGTACATGTTGCTCCCGAAATTGTAGAGCTGGATTTAAACCCCATTATGGCCAGTGAAACCAATATGGTTGTTGTTGACGCGCGGATTCGGGTAGAAAAGGCATAGGAGCATTGTGTTCTCTTGCCGTGCGAATATCACCGGGTGCATGGAGAACATCAAAGCATTGGGTACAAGGTAGTGACCGTCTGCCGGAACATCGTACAAGGCTGCACCCAGGTGTTCACCAGTGTACTGATTACTGGTCATGAAGCCATGCAGCCTTTCACGATTCTCTATTACTCATTCAACGTAACAGCAATTACTGTCGAAATTTATCAACGTCAAGGCTAATGCAGCCGGTCAGTCGAGCAGTGATGGTTGGTAGAGCGCCCCCCGGCACAACTAAGGTAGGGGAGGGGGCTATCCCATGCGCGGCTGTTACCGAAAGAGCTGATCTGAGTATCCTCAGCCTTTCAGGTACTGCCGGAGCACGTACTGAAGAATGCCTTGATTCTTGTAGTATTCAATCTCGATTGCAGAATCGAAACGTGCTTCAGTCGTAAAACTGGTTACTGTACCGCCGGGGTGAACTGCTGTTACATTCAGAATTTTGTGTGGTGTAAGATTGTCGGCAAGTCCGTGGATACTGAAGGTTTCCGTTCCGTCAAGGCCAATGGAGGATGCGCTTTCTCCGTTGGTAAACACAAGCGGTGCAATACCCATTCCCACCAGATTACTGCGGTGAATCCGTTCGAAGCTTTCTGCGATAACGGCCTTGACGCCCAGAAGATAGGTTCCTTTAGCCGCCCAGTCTCTGGATGAGCCTGAGCCGTACTCCTTCCCTGCCAGCACTATTAGCGGCGTACCGCCAGTTTTGTACTGCATGGCAACATCATAAACAGTTTTAACATCGCCTGTTGGTAAGTAGCGGCTAAAGCCCCCTTCCTTATCGGCAATTTTATTCTTAATGCGGACGTTGGCAAAGGTTCCGCGCATCATGACTTCGTGGTTGCCCCGGCGCGACCCGTACGAGTTAAAATGCTCCTTGCTGATGCCGTTCGCGAGGAGATAGGCGCCTGCTGCCGACGTTTCCTTAAATGCACCGGCCGGTGATATATGGTCGGTTGTTACCGAATCTCCCAGATACAGCAGGACTCGCGCACCGGTAATATCACTGATAGGTTCCGGTGTAGCTTTCAGGTTCTCAAAGAAGGGAGCTTCACGAATGTAGGTAGAGCTTGGATCCCACTGGTAGCTTTGGTCCGTGCTTACGGGCAGATCTTGCCAGTCTTCCGAGCCATCGAAAATAACGCTGTACACTTCGCTAAAGTCATCCTGCTTCAGGCACTCGTTGATTGTTGCCTGGATTTCTTCACGCGACGGCCATATGTCGCGTAGGTAAACAGGTTCGCCGTTCGGATCAAAGTCTATCGGATCCTCAATGATGTTAATATCAACCCGCCCTGCAAGTGCGTATGCAACAACCAACATTGGCGACATCAGGAAGTTCATTTTCACCTGAGGGTGAACACGTGCTTCGAAATTGCGATTGCCCGAAAGGACCGACGCAACAATCAGCTCTCCCTTGTCCACAGCGGTAGCGATTGCCGGAGGCAGAGGTCCCGAATTTCCAATACATGATGTACAACCGTACCCTACAGTATGGAATCGCAGTGCGTCAAGATCAACCTGTAAACCCGATCGCTCAAGATACCGCGTAACAACCTTCGATCCAGGAGCCAATGATGTTTTTACCCATGACTTTGTGCGTAATCCGCGTTCAACGGCTTTTCGGGCAAGCAGGCCCGCGCCTACCATGACCGCAGGGTTCGAGGTGTTGGTGCAGCTGGTGATTGCGGCAATCACGATGCTGCCGTCGCTGACAACAAACTCTTTATGCGGCTGCTTAATTCGCACCGAGTGATGAACGGTGTCGGTTATAACTTCTGAACGCACATCACCAGAAAGAGGGACCGTACCAAACGTGAATTCCGTGCCAGAGCCCCCTTCCTTCAACCACGCAGAATCACAGCGCTCTTCCTTGGGCTGATAATCACGGCTGTATTCATTTTTGAGAATATCCTGAAATTTGGTATTTAGATCCTTGGCAAAAATCTTGTCTTGCGGTCGTTTAGGCCCGGAAACGGTAGGCTCAAGAGTTGACAAGTCAAGTTCAACGATAGAGGAGTATTCAATGTTTTCGGTACCGTTGCGCCAGAGCATATTTTCTTTGCAATACGTTTCAACAATAGAAATCTGCTCTTCCGATCTGTTGGTGGAACGCATGTACTCAAGCGTTCTGTTGTCAATCGGGAAGTACGTAACCGTACATCCAAACTCGGGAGACATATTCCCGATGGTAGCCCGGTCAGTCACGGTAAGATTGTCCAGACCGTCGCCAAACACTTCAACGAACTTTCCAACTACCTTGGCTTGCCGAAGTATCTGAGCAATCGTTAGCACAAGGTCAGTTGCTGTACACTGGTCTGGAATTTTACCGGTTAACTTTAAACCAACAACTTCAGGACAGGTGAAGAAGATTGGCTGCCCCAACATGGCTGCTTCTGCTTCGATTCCTCCAACACCCCAGGCAATAATACCGATGCCGTTTACCATAGGTGTGTGGGAGTCGGTTCCTACCAGGGTGTCGGGGAAGAGGATACCGTCACGAGCAATAACACCCTTTGACAGGTATTCAAGGTTGACCTGGTGGCATATTCCCATTCCCGGTGGGACAACAGTAAAGTTCTTTAATCCTTTCTGCGCCCATTTCAGGAGCTCGTACCGCTCTCTATTGCGTTCAAATTCTAATTCAACATTTTTATTATACGAATAGTCAGTCCCGTAGTAATCAACCTGAACTGAGTGATCAATCACTAAGTCAACGGGAATGGCAGGATTAATCTTTTGTCCGTCCTTACCGTGCCGTACAAACTCGGCCCGAAGTGACGCCATATCAACAACGGCAGGTACTCCGGTAAAGTCCTGCATCAGGATCCGTGCCGGCATAAACGGAATGTCTTTGTCAACAGCCTGCGGAGTCCAGTCCATCAGGGTTTCTACATGTTCATCGGTAATGCTGAAGCCGTCATGATTTCGGAGTGCATTCTCTAACATGATTCGAATGCTGAATGGCAGGCGGTGGACGTTGTTTCCAAGGAGTTCTGCAAGTGAATAGTAGGTGTAGGTGATACCGTTAACAGTCAGACTTTTTTCGGCACTCTTTTTATAGTTCTTCATGATTGTTTCTCGGATAACTGACAACTCATACGTATGTTTTGGGGGAAGTTTTATAGTAGGCTGGAGTACAAAAATACGATTTCCCGTGGTCGGTCTGTCCTGTTGCTCTGTGACTTGTATGTTTGTTAGTCAGGCTTTCTGCATCATTCGTACTCTGTCGTCATGTGAGAAAAAGTGGTCAATACGCTCTTGATTCTTTTGCTTGTACGCCTGATACGGTTCGGACTGCCGCAGCAGAAGCCATTTGATTGGTTTACGAAACACGGTTGTGATCAGTTTGCGAACAGCCGGGATAGTTTTGGCTTGAGCTTGGAAGTATGAGGTTATCGTATGCCTGCGAAAATGAAGGATGTTTTCAAGATCGTCACCGTCAGCCAGACGTCCGCAGTGGAAATTTCTACTCGCAAAAGCAAATTCCGGAAAGTCAAGATCGCCCAGACCAAACATTTTAAACGATCGTGAAAGGAACTCACGGTACGGAAGGCAAGCCTGTTGGCCACCGCCCAGGTTGAAAATCCGGTATTCCAGCTGATTAGGAACGTCCAGGGCATTCACAAAGGCGCGGGCAGCGTCGTCTGCCGTACATATCTCGAATGTTGTGTCGAGCGGCATGTGGAACATAAGTATTGATAGTTTATGCCCACTCATGATGCCCGTTAGTCTGAAAATTGTCCAGCGCAGTGAACTGCTTTTTACGATGTTCTCGGCATCAACCTTCGACTGACCGTACACGTCGCCTTCGCTTACGGTCAGTGGATCGTTCACTGTGATGTTGGGTGTATGGAGCCGGTCTCCGTACACCGAAACCGAGGAGGCGAATACGAAGAAAATCCCCGGCGATGTTTGTTCCAGATGCCGTATCAGGTTTTGTGTTCCCTGGGTGTTTACTGCTCTGGTGAGGCTTTCATCGATGTCGGCAGCAGGTGGAATGATTGCAGCCAGATGAATGGCAGCGTTAATCCGTTCCGGGATTGTTGCGATATCTGCAGGATTTGAGATATCACCCCGGATCCAGTCTTCGTCGGCTATACCGGAAAACGAGGTGTTCTGCGGCTTTGGCATTTTATCAAAGACGATAATGCGGTAGTGCCGTCCAGACTGAAGAAGTTGTTGAACAACCTCACGGCCAACTGAGCCTGACGCTCCGGTGACAAGGATGATTAATGCTGAGGCTGGTGTGTTCATCAGAATCGTCCTATAAACGTTGTGGGAATGCGTTTGTCAGTTGTGTGAAGAGGCCAGTTGGTACAGTGAAATCTATGGAGCAGAATCTCAGAAATGTGTGCTGTTTGTCACTGAGGTTTTGCGCACCAATGGGTGCTGTTTGTACAATTTGGATGACATCGAATCGTTATCGGGTTTTTTCATTACCATCACTATTTGAATAGGGTCAACATGTCACTTGTCGGGAAAAAAGCGCCATCATTTACTGCTGCAGCAGTTGTTAATGGCGGCGAGGTAGTATCAGATTTTTCATTGGATCAGTATCTGGGTTCAAAGCATGTTGTGCTGTTTTTCTATCCAATGGACTTCACGTTTGTATGTCCGACTGAACTCCATGCGTTTCAGGATGCATTAAAAGAATTTGAATCACGGGGTGTAGCCGTTGTTGCATGCTCAACAGACACTGAACAGTCACATTGGGGCTGGTTGCAGGTACCGAAAGCTCAAGGCGGAATTCAGGGCGTAACCTATCCGATTGTTGCCGATACCAGCAAGACGATCTCGATGAATTACGAGGTCCTGGAGGGTGAGTATGAGGTTGACGAAAACGGAAGCATCGTTGCCACCGGATCCATGGTTGCTTATCGCGGTCTGTTTTTGATTGATAAAGAGGGTGTGATTCGACACATGCTTGTGAATGACATGCCCCTTGGGCGCAGTGTGGATGAGGCCCTGCGGGTAGTTGACGCATTGCAGTTTGTTGAAAAGCACGGTGAAGTATGTCCGGCGAACTGGTCGCAGGGCAAGAGCGCCATGAAGGCAACTCACAGCTCAACTGCCGAGTACCTGGCTAAGCAGTAAGCTTGGTTTTACGAAATTGTTACGAACGCATGGAGCAGGACGTTTCAACTTAATGATGCGTCCTGCTACGTTTTCACGGCGATTGAATCCGCTGGTAAGAAATTTTAGTAATGAATCCAATACAGGATTATGAGTGATACGGAGTTGAACAACGCTGCCGGTGTGCCCGGACGCGACCTTGATGCTGCCTTCTGGAATGAACGGTGGCGAACGGGTGAAACAGGTTGGGATGTTGGCTATGCCACTCCACCGATTAAAGAATACATACAGCAGTATGGAAATTGGGATGCCGCTATACTGATTCCTGGCTGCGGTAATGCGTACGAAGCAGAATATTTGTTGGAAAGGGGCTTCACCAATATTACACTGTTGGATATCTCGCACGAGGCTTGCTCACGGCTGAAGGATAAGTTTGCACACAGCTCTGCAGTCAATGTTATGTGTGGTGACTTTTTTTTACACACCGGGCAATATGATGTTATCATCGAGCAAACGTTTTTTTGTGCCCAGCTTCTTGAGCGTCGTACCGAATATGCACAAAAAGTTGCGTCACTCTTAAAACCCGGTGGCCGGCTTATTGGTGTATTGTTTAATCGTCAGTTCGACCGGCAGGGCCCACCATTCGGCGGTACTGCTGACGAATACACATCGGTATTTCAGCCGTATTTTACGATACATTCAATGGATCCGTGCTATAACAGCATTGGTCCGCGTACCGGTACAGAGTTGTTCATTAATATGCAGAAGAAGTAACTGAGAACAGATATTCGATGAGATTCGGTGTAATACCTGATAATGCAGATGCGAGGATGACAGCTGCCAGACCAGTCCTTTTGGAGTTCTCTACCGGGTGGTGTGGTTCTTGCCAAACCGTTGATGCTGTTATTCGGGCATGGGCCGAACAGGAGGGACGGTATTTCGATGTGGTTCGGATTGATGCAGAAGCCTATCCCGCAGTGACAAAGATTCACCATGTGTACAGCGTCCCTACGCTGATTTTGTTCCAATCTGGCGTTGAGTGTTGGCGGCATTCCGGTGTGCTTACCGTGCGAGAGCTCCGTGAGGCATTACGGCCATACAGTACCGGCAAACAGAAATCGTGATCGAAAAATACTATAGTTTATTAACAGTATTAAAAAATATTAAGGGATAAAAGATATGTCAGTTATAGAAACACTCATTTCAGAAATCGAATATGAGGCAGTCGGAACCGTTAAAATACTTGAGGGTATTCCGGAGGACAAGTTCGACTGGAAGCCCCATGCCAAGTCAATGTCGGTATATGGGCTGGCCAGACATATTGCCCGACTCGCTGCGTGGCCGGGCGTGATCGCATCTACCGATTCACTCGACCTGGCTGCAGGTGGTTCAGCCAGTCAGGAAGATCGCACGAAGGCAGATATCATCAGCGAGTTTAATAAAGGAACTGAAAAATCGATTGTTTCGCTTAAGTCCAGTACAGCGGAACAGCTTGCAAATTCGAGCTGGACACTTCGAAGTGGCGACCACGTCATATTTACGCTTCCCAAGCTGTCGGTGATCAGGTCAATGGGCATGAATCATGTGTACCATCACCGGGCACAGTTAGGCGTGTATCTGCGTTTGCTTGATGTTCCCGTTCCCGGACTGTACGGCCCAAGTGCCGACGAGCGAGCCTAAGCCTGCTCCTATCTGAAATTACACTGCAATACTAGCCGTGATCCAACTATCTGGTGGGCCTGCCATCCAGTCCGGTAAAGGCTGGATTCTTGCCGCACTCATGTGCACCATGATGCTGGCTGCCATGGATACAACCATTGTGTCAACGGCAATACCAAGCATTGTTGTCGACCTGGGCGGTTTTTCGCTGTTCAGCTGGGTGTATTCAGTGTACCTGTTAGCGCAAACTGTTACTATACCATTGTATGGTAAACTTGCTGACGTCTATGGTCGGAAACCGGTATTACTGTGGGGGACATTCGTATTTCTTGTTGGATCGGTTGCTTCGGGTGCATCATGGAACATGATGTCGCTGATTGCATTCAGGGGGCTTCAGGGGCTTGGTGCCGGTTCGATTCTGGCAACGGTTAACACGATTGCCGGCGACATCTACACCGTTCAGGAGCGTGCTACAATTCAGGGCTGGTTGTCGAGTGTGTGGGGTATTGCCGCGATTGCGGGTCCTGCCATTGGAGGGTTATTTGCTCAGTACGGTATTTGGCGCTGGATCTTTTATATCAACGTTCCAATTGGCATCACAGCATTGATTTTGTTGATCGTGTTTTTCAATGAACATGTTGAATCTCGTGAGCACTACATCAACGGCCGCGGAATTGCGATTATGACGCTCTCCGGTGTCTCGGTGATATTCACTCTAATGCAAACGGGACAAATATGGGCCGTTGCATCGTATCAGACGTTAATCATGGTTATGATATCGGTAGGTCTCATTATCATTACCGTCAGAACCGAGCAACGAAGTCCCGAGCCAATTCTTCCGGGCTGGATTTGGAAGAACCGCGTGTTACTTGGTGCTAACCTCGCGATTGTCTGCATGGGGGCAATGATGCTTGGACCAAACATGTATTTGCCTGTATATGCTCAATCAGTAATGGGGCAGGGGGCTTTGGCGGCAGGTTTTATCCTTGCAAGCATGAGTATCGGGTGGCCGGTTGCATCGTCGTACTCAGGCAGGCTGTATCTGCGAATAGGTTTTCGCAGCACCGCCCTTATTGGCGCATCGATAGTTTTTGCAGCATCAGTTGGCTTTGTTCTGATACCCTTTAACTCGCCGGTGTACTGGGTTGTGTTGGACCAGGTTATGTTGGGCGTTGGTTTTGGGTTATTGTCAACGCCAACAATTGTTGGTGTGCAATCAGTTGTTGCATGGCAGCAGCGCGGTGTAGTCACTGGCGTCCATATCTTTTCTCGATATATAGGTCAAAGTATTGGTGCCGCCGTCCTTGGCGGCATCTTTAATATCTCGTTGCAGCAGGAACTACACCGGGCACCTCGTACGTTGCAGTCGCAGTTGCCAACAAACCTAAACTTATTGCTTGATGTAATGCTGCATCCGGGTACGTCTAACGCTATACATGAATACCTCCAACTCACTTTCTATGGGGCAACACAAACAGTGTATATTGCGATGGCATGTATTGGAATCCTTGTGATTTTGTTTTTACTGCTGCAACCCGCAGGCGGATGGACCGTTAATGAGGAGATGTAGGGGCACTTGGAAAACTGGGAATAATGTCGTATAATGGCCCAAATCAGTTTGTCCATTATTGGGAAGGACGTGTGATGAACTCTCTCTCTCTCTCTCTCTCTCTCTGAGAGTCGTGTATTCCGGAAGTGGCCGACGGTAGCGGCCCGAATCATTCTAATGCTGGTTATGATACCTGCTCTTCATGTTGCAGCAGTGGCTGATGACCCAAATACGGTAGTTGATCCAATCTGTGCATGGCCCCCGGCCGACCCTGAGTGTGAAGATTCAGTGTTGCCATATCCTGTATTTCGAGCTTATCAGAAGGAGTTCTATGTACCGGTTTCAGCGATGCCACCGTGCAGCGTCAAGGTGAAGGTGTTCGGTAGTAAGCGTTGTAATGATTTTGAGCTTGGGGATCTTTGGTGGATGGATGATTTTAGTCCTCCGGGATGTATGACAAGAGAACAGCTCTTCCAGAGCTATTCCTACGGGAACTTGATTGATGCAATACAGCGGGAATTTAATAAACTGCTGGCTATAGAATCGGAAACGAAAGTACCTCCAAAGCAAATTCCTACATGTCCAAACGTTAGAACGTATCGTTCCGGCGTTGCGTCACCGTGTAGGAAGGCAATGGTGTACTGGACGTACTCAACGAATTTTGTATCGGTTTCATCGGATCCGGGGTATGTTGGGATTGAATACGATCCAACCAAGCCATGGTCGTGGTACGAGGCTCAAAAACCATTAGGAGCCACAAATGTACAGGTGGTGATGGAGATCTGTAAGGAGGCGGGCTGCTGCATGAGACTGGTGAACGTGTGTAAAGGCGAAGCTGGAGAAGTGATCGTGTTGGCAGGTGAATTTATCTCCGATCCCATCAGCTGCTGGACGTATCCCATTGACCCGAACTGCAATGTTATCTGGTGTAATCAGTGGTGGTAACTAACGATAACGTATTCCAATTGACTAATATGAAACCCTGAAAGGTATCCGTATGAAACAGCTATGCGCGTGTGCCGTGTTTTGCATCTGCGCTGTTGCAGTTACAACTGTGGCGTCGGCACAAGTTCTGGAACGCCTGAATGATTACGGCCTAACCGGCTTTTGGCATCAAACCAAACCAATATCGGACAATGAGTACATTATTGTAGCCGGCAGTGGTACGCTAATTTGTTGGAATGTGGAAGAGCGCACCTTTGTGAAGCAATCTGTGTTACAATGCCGTGCTCTGACCTCGTTTACTTCAGCTAACGGGAACTGGTATCTTGGGACCGACAATGGCGCGATATTGGCATCAGGTAATAGAGGTGAGACTTGGGACGAAGTAGGCAATGTTGGTGCATGGATATCGGATTTGCAGGCTATTGGTGGCACGGTTTATGGGATTTCGTACAGTGGGGATGTGTTTATTTACGATGAGCTGACAGGGAAGCTGAACATTGCTCTGCAGCGGCAGGACAGACAGTTTACCTGTCTTGATGTCAACGGCCCGGTAATCACTGTTGCAGGCACGAAGGGTGTAATCGTTCAAAGTCAGGACGGCGGCACCAACTGGGAGACTCTGCAGTCTGACACTGCCAACCGTATTACTGCAATCTGCCGGGTGGATGATACAACGCTGGTGTTCGGTGGGACTGCCACGCGGTTGTGGACGTCGGATGACAACGGACGGACAATGGCTCATCGAACCGTACTAAGCTGGATGTATTATACCGAGGAGGGAATACCGGGCGTGAAGTATGACCCAATCAATAGCATCATTTATTACCACAACAAACTGATGGCTGTCGGGAGTATGCCAACGAGATTAGGGTTGCTGCCGCGCTATGGCATCTACGTGTCAACCAATTCCGGTAAATACTGGAAACAGTATGAGCTGCCGGAAACCCCGATAGAGCTTCCTGTACGGTTTCAGATTGCCGGTGCCATCCTGCCCAGACCGAATGGCTCAGTGTATGTTGTAGAACCGGGCTGGGATGAACCTGGCTCGGTCAGAATTTCATGGCTTGCACCCGACCTGACTCCGAGTGTTGATACCATGTTTTTCCAACAAAATTTAATGTTTACTGAAAAAACGAGCAATTTGCAGAAAAGCGGGAGTGAAGCCGTTGCAGGCGCATATCAGTGGCAGAACAATCAACTACACAGGCTTATATTCACGGACGCTGACCCGGACGTGTATGGTGAAGGTCACCGTTTAACTGTCATTCAAAACAGCACTGACCGGGGCTTGTCCTGGACCACCACTGGCGAGCTGGTCACACCCCAGCGAATCAAGTGGTGGCACGTGGCAACCGACAGGATTTATCTGTGTGCGGGACTGCGGGAGAACAAAGGAATACCGGACCGTGTAGCAATGTCCACCGACGGAGGCGCGACGTTTACGTTTTCTCCGTCGCTCCCACGCCTAATGGAATCGGCGGTGGGTGACGAGCAGGGGCGACAGCTTGTGATGTTTTGCCGGAATAATGATACGGTTGGACAGGAGATACAGAAGGGAATGTTGTTTGACCTGCAACCGGACGGAACCTGTACTCGAATTGAACTCCCAAAACTGGCACAGCGATTTTCAATTAACACCCCGTTGGTATACAACGATTCACTGTACGTACCTGTTTGGGAGGTTGACACCAGCGGTAAGGTGATACATTCCTGGATCATTTCAAATTCGTTACCACTAACGACCTGGAACATACGATCCATCCCGTTTTCATTCGAGAACCTAAAACCATTTTACCAAATGGGTATTTGGGCCGTAACCAAACGCTATATCTATCTAAACTCAGGTGAGCTACGTGTAGCAACCTATGATTTGGAAACCGAAACTGTAACTGAAGAAAACGTTTGGCCTGAAATTGATCTAACGGATCCATGGACCACTACGAGGTATTTTGACCTATTTACGGCAACAGATAATTATCTGTTTTACTCGCTCGGCAGAATCCTGAGAATGCGTTCCAAGTCAGAGACGCAATGGCACACCGTCTCACGGTGCTCTGATGGTGCTCCCCCTTCGGGAAGCATCGGTGCTATCATTCCGATGGATTCTGTAAGCATGTTTATCGGATGTTCTTATGCAATGTATTGGCTTCGACTTGATGGTACCAACACGTCGGTCGCCGAACGTCCGCTTCCGGTAAACGAGGTGCGTGGCGTCGTGCTTCGGCACAGTCAGCCGGTGGATCTACATCCATCTACAATTAACGCAACATTATACACTGCGAACGGCGAAGCTGTAGCCGCGACTGCGCGCAACGGAAATACTAACACAGAGTTTCGGGTACCGTTTGCGGCCTCCGGCGTGTATTACCTGGTAGAAGTCACCAACAATGAGCATCTCGTCACCCGGGTCATGATAATGCCGTAGCTTATGCACGTACCGCTGTCTGATTAAGCACTCCCAAAGGTTATCCGTATCCTCCCTCTGCCAGGAGCATATTCGTATTTTTGTGGTATGAAGAAGCTCATGATTTATGCGCCTTTACCGATCATTCTCTTGGCGTTTGTAATTGCTGTTCTGCAAACCTCCGCAAAAACCATTCGCGTACTGTTTATCGGTAACAGCTATACTGCCGTGAACAACCTGCCTGAGGTTGTAAAACAGGTTACACAATCAGCTGGTAACGATATTGAATATCAGGCAAGTATTCCTGGCGGAACAACTCTGTGGCAGCATACAACAAACCCGGTAACGCTACAGCTACTGCAGGAAGGGAATTGGGATTTCGTGGTTCTGCAGGAACAAAGTCAGATTCCGTCATTCCCTGACGGACAGGTGGAACAGGAGTTTTTTCCGCACGTGATAACAATGGACAGCCTGATTCATGCGTATTCACCATGTGCTAAGACGGTTTTCTATGTAACCTGGTGACGCAAGTTTGGAGATCCTGTTAACGCAGGTTTCTTTCCACCGCTGGCTACGTACGAGGGCATGGACAGTCTGCTAACACTACGCTATACCATGGCTGCCGAGCGAACCGGCGGCGTGCTATGTCCGGTAGGCCCGGTATGGCGTCGGCTGCGCACTACCAATCCTGAAATCGAACTCTACCAGCCTGACAATAGTCATCCAAGTATGGCCGGTACCCTTGCCTCTGCTTACTCGTTTTACAGCGTCTTCTTCAAAGATGATGTTATGAATCTTGAGATTACTACGCCGGTTTTGCCCGAACAGGCCGTTGCAATTCGCAACGCCGTCCAGGAAGTAGTTGCAGATAGTTTATCGGCAGCCTACCGTTATGATAAGGTATTGCGTGCAGACTTTATTGGTGACAGTGGTAAGACCTCGACAGATACAGTACACTTTACCAATTTGTCAAGGCATGCCTCTGGCTATGTGTGGGATTTTGGTGATGGAACAACCGATACTGCTGCTAGTGTTGCACACATCTTTCCGTCAGCCGGCGAGTACACAGTCTGTTTAACAGCCTACAACAGTTGCGATACTGCCAAAATCTGCCAAACCGTGATTATTGGAGTTTCGTCGGTGGACGAAGCACATTCTAGGCAACTTGCGGGTTATCCCAATCCGTGTAGCAACGTGTGTTATATCCCGTCAGTTGCCAGCGGCACACCGTACCGTATTATAAATGCACTTGGTGTAGAGCAGCTTCGGCAGACGACGTCTGGCAGTACAGGTATTGTTGTTTCACACCTTGCACCGGGTTTATATTTTGTTATGATTGAACAACCGGACGGACAAAAGCAGGTAATACCGTTTTCGAAATGGTAATGAGTTTTAGATAACTCTAACCCGGAACGTAGAAATCATCATGCGTGAAGATAGTTGGAAAACAATGGTGTTCGTAGCACAAGTGCTTAACCCAATGCGAAACCCGTTCTGGATGCACCGGTTGTTGAAATTGATATCTCCGCTTCCATCAGCATACTGGGGAACGAAACTGAATGGAGAGAGTCAGATCATAACGTGAGTTCTGTGTAGACGTGAGAGCACTCCGAAGTGTACCGATAGCAATGCAAACCGGTGCTGAGTCGGAAACTCATACGGCACGGGCGGCATTATGTGTGCAGGCTCTGGAAAGAATGGCTGATTTCACTTGCGATAGACGGTACCCCAATGCTGCAAAACGCCAAATGATGGCACTCCGGTCAGAAGTCCTCACGGCCCCGAAAGGTCACACCGAATCGGTGTTTCTGCTAATGCTTTCTGTAGGTTAAACGTGGTCAGGCCGGTTAAAAAACAACTCGTCGCAGTTAGCAGAATCCCGCATCGCTTCGATGACTGACTGAAGCGGCCGTGCGAAAATTTGTGGATAATCTACCTCACCATACTCTGGCCGGATAGGGTAGGCAAGCTGCTCAGTTTCAGTTGAGAACTGTGAATTAACGCCAGGCTTATTACCCCGCGGGTCAACCCTGAACCAACCGGTTTCGGGTAGGTACATGGCGTTGAGCCCATGCAGGGCATGGCCCGATTCAACGGTTCCTTTTCGGAGTACTCTCTGATAACAAAAACCGGCGGGAATCCCCATACCGCGAAGGACGCTTGCCAAAACATGCGACTTTGCAAAACATATCCCGTCACGATGGATAATTGCATCCTCGGCGCTAATTGTTATTCTGCTGCTCTTGGTATCGAACGAATGTCGAATCTCGTCACGAGCATATTCAAACGCCAGTCGGGCTCTGTCGTAATCGGTTGAAGCCTTCTGCGTAATCGTGTGTATTGTTGCCTGAACACCGGGAGTGCTAAACTCAATAATACCCGGGATTTCCGTCAGATAGTCACTGAGATTCGAAGAGTCGGGCTGAAGAATCATGCTGTGCCTTTGTTGTGTATGGTGTGCTGATGCCAGAAGCAACTGGCTCGTAACGCTCCAAACTTACGGAATACATGAAACCGTCTTTCCCGGCTTCCACACGTTAAGTTTGTACACACAATTCAGTAGATATTGTTTCACCAATTAAATAAATGTAGTATTATGGAAGAAATTCGTAATAGTGATGGCGAATTAGACGTTCGCACCCTTGTGCCGATAAAGCGACATGAGCTTCTCATTAAACTGTTTAACGATTTACCTGCCGGCGAGAGTTTTGTTTTTATTAATGATCACGACCCCAAGCCGCTTTACTATGAATTCCGATCGATTTACGGTGATGTTGTAGGATGGGAATATCTAAACCGTGGTGGTAGGGAATGGAAGGTACAGGTGACACGGACAGAAGATTCACAGAGCCGAGAATTCGTTGGCATCTCTACGTTACTTGATCTTCGGAAGGCAGACAAGAGCGACTGGCGTCAGATCGTGTTTCACCGCTATGGCATGATGGAACAAGATACAACCATGGAGCTGATTTCACCAGAAGATCCTGTAGATATTCACGGCATCTTTATCATGAAGTTCGAAGGTGAGCATTCATGGATTTACAAGAAAAAAGAGCCCAATGAATATGTTGTCCATATCACCAAGAAATCAAAGAGCGGAATGGGTGATACAGGATATTCGGTCGTAAATGAGTTTGATATTCGGCCGTACCCGCCAACGGAACGACATGAAATGTTCTACAAAGCCTTTGCAGATATTAAAACAGGTGAGGCATTTGATTTTATCAACGATCATGATCCCAAGCCCCTTTACTATCAGATGGAAGCAGAAAGCAAGGAGCCGTTCCGGTGGGAATACCTTGAAAAAGGACCGGATGTATGGAAAGTGCGGGTGATAAAGGTGAAAGAACTGTAATGCTGTGCATTTACCATGAGTCAACAGACCCTTACTTTAACGTTGCCACCGATGAGTATATCCTGAAACACCTGAACGAAGACTGTTTTATGCTCTGGCGTAATGATAATGCCATTATCGTTGGGCATTACCAGAATACGCTTGCTGAAATCAACTACGACTACGTTAAGGAACATAACATTGCAGTTGTGCGCAGACTATCGGGCGGTGGTGCCGTTTACCACGACCTGGGTAATCTGAACTTTTCGTTTACACAGGCTGGAACAGATACTAACCTTGCTGACTTTCGGAAGTTTACCCGACCGATTATTGATGTTATCCGGCAGCTTGGCGCTGATGCCCGTTTCGAGGGTAAGAACGACATAATGATTGACGGACAGAAAATTGCAGGGAATGCAGCCCATATTTATCGGAGTAAAATACTGCACCATGGTTGTTTGCTGTTCGCTTCCGAGATACGGAGCGTTACCGAGGCACTTCGCATTAATCCTGTAAAGTATGTTGACAAAGCAGTAAAATCAGTTCCCAAGCGTATTACCAACATTTCCGATCATCTTCCCTCGCCGATAAGCATTGAGGAGTTCACCCGGAAAATCATGAAATACGTCCTGGAAACATATCCGGGTGCAAGACTGTACGAGTTTACCGATGAAGACAAGGAAAAAATAAAGAAACTTAGAGATGAGAAGTACGCCACGTACGAATGGAACTACGGAAAGTCACCAAAGTACAATTTCAAGAAAGCTATTCGAACAGCAGGAGGTTTGCTTGAGATGAATCTGGATGTACACGACGGCATCATAAAAGGGGCTAAGATTTACGGTGACTTCTTCTCGGAACTTGGCGTGGAAGATTTGGAGCACTTGCTTACAGGTGTACGCCACGCCGAAGATGAACTGCGATCTGTTTTAAACAGCATTAATCTTGAGCGTTACCTTCATGCCGTTACAGCTGACAATGTTATCCAGGCAATGTTTTAAAGCCAGTGTTCGATTCCAACCCATACAGTCATATTTACTAAAAAGCACGTTATGGTAGTGAACGCTGATTATGCCGATTTTGCCGCCAGGGCTGAGAAGTTTCGTGGCATGCACTACTCAGGGGAAACGCTGTTGCTTCCGAATGCGTGGGACTGTGTTTCTGCACGACTCTTTGAACATGCCGGGTTTCCTGCTGTGGCTACCACAAGTGCGGGGGTGGCATGGGCGCGCGGGTATGCCGATGGAGAGCACATCCCGGCCGAGGTGATGCTTGATGCAGTCAGTCGCATTGCAGCGGTTACCAACGTGCCGGTCACCGCTGATATCGAGGGAGGATATTATCGGAATGATCCTGCTGCATTTGCCGGCTTTATTACTGCGCTTATTCGCAATGGTATCGTTGGTATTAATCTAGAGGATGGATATAACCATACTGAAAACCTTAATTCTATTTCACAACACAGCAATCTTATTGCACAGGTTCGTGCTATCGGTACCGAGCTGGGTGTCCCGATTGTGATTAATGCCCGCACCGATGCCATGGTCCTCTCTGTTAGTGTTCAGGACAGAGTTGCAATTGCTGTTGAACGGGCATCCGCGTATGCTGAAGCGGGTGCTGACTGCATTTTTATACCGTTTGTACCCGATATAACTGTTGTTGAACAGCTCCGACAACACATATCTCATCCCATAAACATTCTAATTACTGCATCTCTGGATTTTGCTGAGCTGCAACGAATCGGGATCAATCGGGTGAGTACCGGGTCACGTCCGCACATGGCAGTGTTGAGCTACCTTAGGCGCCTTGCATCGGAACTGCGGCATCATTCGGACCCCGGGATACTGTTATCAGCAGACGTAACTTATCAGGAACTCAACAGCCTGTTTTTAATGTAGATGTTGCTGCGTGTGGCCGAGCCCCTTACACTCTATCGATAACGCGCTGCAGTTTTTGCTGTACCTCTGTTGCTATTGAGCCCAGCGTACTGTTGTCAACACCCTTCATTGATGCCACCGGATCGACTGCTGAAATTTCAGTGCCACCGTCTGTAGTTTGCTGAAGAATCACATTGCATGGCAACATTGCGCCAATGTTTGGTTCTGCGGTGAGTGCCTGGTACGCAAAGGATGGATTGCAGGCACCCAGGATGAGGTATGGACGGAAGTCAACGTCGAGTTTATTCTTCAGCGTTTGCTGAACATCGATTTCCGTCAGTACTCCAAAGCCTTCTGTCTTCAGAGCCTCGGTGACTTTTTCGCGTGCTTCAGTCATGGTGTAATTGGTGACCTTGGTGAAGTAGTAATTCATATCGAACCTCGTACGTAATCATTAAGAAAAATCGTCGGACTGGCAGGTCCATGCTGTAATGGTTACGCAACATACCCAACTTTATCACACTGCACTGTGATGGTAGTTACCAAAATACCAGCTATGCCGGTACAATAATTTCCGGAGTGTGCGGTAGCGTCAGACCATGTGGCTGCGAATGACCGGATTACGGATCTCCTGTGCAAAGCATGGGGTGGTTAGCTGCCAATTGCTGCTATGACTATGGCTTAATCTGAATACGTGAACGACCATTTGTAGTGAGCATCACCATTTCTCCGATGATACCGGGCTACAAAACCGGCGGAGTGCATGAGAGCAGGAATTGGTGCATCTGTTATTCGCGAATCCCGTACAGAACCAACTTGCGAAACTTCAGCTGAGACTCTGTTGGCGAGGCTGACTCCTTGATAACGTTGTATTGCATAACCAGCCGGTTTGTAGGTTTTGCTGTTTTTTCGATAACATGTCCGTCACGTTGAACAGTTACCGTCAGTGGATCTGTAGTTGTAGCCCGCCAGAGTCTCCGTGCGTTCCACAGCGAAGCCTCATTGATCGTTCTGCCATTAACCTTCATTAGGATATCGCCGGTCTTAAATCCAAACACATTGGTACTGTCGGCAATCAGATAAATAGTATCTGCTACGGAAGCATCGCGGTCAATGTGTATCCCGAAGCCAAGGGCAGAGTCTTGTGTGGAGTCAGCAAATTCCCATCCAATCAGTGGCAGGTACTGTGCAAACGGAAGTGAATGTGCACCACCAACGTAGGTTTCAAGGTATGACTGCACGGTGGGTGTTGTGAGTGTTCCGATATCGGCAAAGAGCGAGTCATCATCAAACGGAGCAGCTTTCCCATACTTGCCCATCAGTCCGTACACAAGCTCCAGAACACCCATTTTCTCGTTTGTTTCAGAGCGCAGCAGGATGTCGAGTAGCAAGGCATTCGCAGGACCTATCTGATAAATCACCGGGTAAATTTTCTGATTATCGTGAAGAAGCACATTTTTCGAAAATGACGTCAGAGAAAACGTGTCCGGAACAAAGGCAGCGCTGCGGGCGCCCCGCTGGATTGCCTGAAGAAAATCTTTTTCGGTAGATGTTCTGCCACGCAGCCCTGCCTGATTGGCAAAATACTCGGTCACACCTTCGTACAGCCACAAGTGCTTGCTCATTGCCGGAAACCGGAAGTTAAAACGACCGATCTCCTTGCTGTGTAGATGTAAGGGGACAAGAATGTGTAAAAACTCATGTGCAGCGATCTCTTCATAGCCTTTCGGGTGAGTGGAGTAAAACAGGAAGTACATGCTGGAAGTGTTATGTTCCAGAGCACCAACCGAATACTTTGTGCGTTTAACGTTCACTGTGTCCTTATCCCACAGATATACTAAAAAAGTGTATCTGTTTACCGGCATTGACGGCAGGAAATCGGCGACGGCATCGGTGGCTCGTTTGAACCCCTTTGCAAATGCTGGTGCTAGTGGCTTACCGTTTGGGGTACCACATACGGCAACTAAAATCTGTGCACCACCGCTCTGATAAGTGGCGGTGTCTGCCCTGCACAGTAATGCCGGACCATCCACCAGGGCATCGTAGGTGGGAGCGGTATAGACATCAAAATCATAGCCCCTTTCCAGAACCTGTAGGGCCGTAAATGTTGCGATCTCGGGTGAGCGCTCAACTCTAACGGTGTATGGCCTGGTTTGTTTGCCATCTACATATCCCACCACGCCACCGTGGTTAAGGACAAAAACTGTATCGCCCTGAAAGCTTGTTCCAGCCGGTTGAAAAATGTTTACCCGTGAATCCAGATCGTCGAACGAATCATCAAGCCGATACGACACTCTGACGGTTTGCCGGGGAATCACAAACTGCGAGTCGGCAGAACGTGAGGTTGGGAGGGGGCTTCCGGAAGCGTCGAATGCTCTAAAATTGTGTACAAGGCGCCACCACAAGTGCTCTTCGTAGGTGCCAGGGACGGTGACCGGGAATACAAACACGCTGGTGTCCGACGTTAGTTCAGGCAGCTCGATGCTGACGCCGATTCTGTCGTCGAAGTCGGATGAAGCAGCTATCAGAACCCGATATTCATCGGCCTTTACCGTGGACCAGGTAAAACTTAGTACCGCTCCGAATACAAACAGGACAGGCACAACCGCCCTTACTCTACTCATACATGCAACTTACGGAGGAAAACAGTTTGGTGTCGGAGGGCAGGGTGGCGGTGGCTCGTACTTTTGTACCAACGTTTTTTGTACTTCATCGTTCCGACATTACCAATTCTGTTCTGAATGCCAACTATGACCTGTTCAGAGATACGCTCATCGTTCCTGGAGTTTTTCGCACAACGCGGACATACCATCGTGCCATCGGCGCCCGTGATTCCCCACGGTGATGCCACGCTCCTGTTTACCAACGCCGGAATGAATCAGTTTAAGGATGTGTTTCTTGGGACAGGCTCCAGACCATATACCAGGGCTGCTGATACCCAGAAGTGTATCCGTGTAAGTGGTAAACATAATGACCTTGAGGAGGTTGGACGCGATACCTATCACCATACGTTCTTTGAAATGTTGGGGAACTGGAGCTTTGGAGACTATTTTAAAGAAGAGGCAATTGAGTGGAGCTTTGAGCTGCTAACCACGGTATGGGGGCTTGACAAAACACGATTGCATGCCACCGTGTATCGTACTGATGACGAGAGCTATGAGATATGGAAAAAATTTCTTCCGGAGTCGCACATCCACAGATTCGATGAGAAGGATAATTTCTGGGAAATGGGTGACACCGGTCCGTGTGGCCCCTGTACCGAGATCCACTATGACTATACGCCGGACTGCAGTGGCGGTCCGCTGGTTAATGCCGGTGATGCCCGTGTGATCGAAATCTGGAACAACGTGTTCATTCAGTATAACCGCAAGGCTGACGGGACGTTGGAAGAACTTCCTTCAAAACACGTTGATACCGGAATGGGACTCGAACGCATAGCTGCACTCCTGCAGGGCGTTGGCAGTAATTATGATATCGACATCTTCCGCAGCATTATTGCCCATACCGAGAAGCTCAGCGGAAAGGGTTACCGGCAAGAACTTGATCATCCCGACGGCATTGCGATGCGAGTGATTGCCGACCATATTCGTACACTCAGTTTTGCAATTGCCGATGGTGCAATACCGGGGAATGAGGGAAGGGGCTATGTGTTACGCCGAATTCTCCGCAGAGCCGCACGTTACGCTGGAAATCTGGGCTTTACTGAGCCTGTGTTGTGGAAGCATGTTGAGGTACTCTGTTCCGTGATGGGCAGTGCATTCCCGGAATTGCAGCGTCAGCAAGAACTCATAACAAAAATTATTAAAGCAGAAGAAGAACAATTCCTGGTAACGCTGGATAATGGCAGAAACGAATTACTGCTGGCCTGGCAAAATCTTGTTGCAGTTTCTCTGCCGGATGGCCAGAGCCTGGTACCCGGACAATCAATTATCCCGGATAGTCCCATTGAGGTTGCCGGAGCCGATGGGAAAATCCACCGTTACGACAATGCTGTCCGGCTTGCTGATTATTTGCAATCGCCGGTACTCTCGGGTGCCGTTGCCTTTAAGCTGTATGACACGTATGGGTTCCCGATTGACCTTACCGAACTCATTGCTGCCGAAGAATACGGTCTTACCGTAAATAAGGAGCACTTCACCGAGCTGCTGAACGAACAGCGTACCAGGTCCCGTGCTGCCCGGAAATTGCACGTGAACGAAGTGAAGGCCGAGAATCTGGGCGTTCAGTCGCGATTTGTTGGCTATAACCACTACGTCTGCGAAAGCCCCCTGCTCTACATTTCAGAAAATGAAGTTGTGGTGGAAGAAACGCCATTCTATGTTGAAATGGGCGGTCAGGTTTCAGATATCGGTACACTTACCGTTGGTGGTACATCCTACGATGTTGACGACGTGCGCAAAGTTGGCGATGCCATTGTGCACCTGTGTGAAACGGTGGTGGACGCAGCCGTCGGACACGTAGCCCGCGTGGAAGTGAATGTTCCGCGTCGCAGGGATATCCAGCGTGAACACAGCGCCACACACCTCCTTCACGAAGCTCTCAGGCGGGTGCTTGGCAGTCACGTTCAGCAGAGCGGGTCACTGGTAGCTCCTGACCATCTCCGGTTTGACTTCTCGCACTATGAGCGGCTGCACACAGATCAGCTTACCGCAATCGAGTCAATGGTAAACGACTATATATTCAAGAACATCAGTGTCAGTACTGAAGAGCTTGCAATAGAGAAAGCCCAAACCATACCAAACGTGAAAATGTTCTTTGGTGATAAGTACGGAAGTACCGTCAGGGTTGTTACGATTGATCCCGATTTCTCGGTTGAGTTTTGTGGTGGAACACATGTACAGACAACTGGCGAGATCGGACTGTTCAAGATTGTGGGCGAAGAAAGTGTTGCTGCCGGAGTTCGGCGTATCGAAGCCATAGTAGGAACCAGCATCCCGGCGTGGATAACCAGGCAGACTCTGCAGCTAACCGCAATGGAGGAAGAGCATGTGCAGCTGACCGAAAAAATCCGTCAGCTTGAAAAGGATCTGCTTGCTGTACGGACGGGCAGGCTGAAGCAGCAGATCCCTCAGCTCGTGCAACAGGCCAGTGTGGCAGGGGATCTGCGCATTGTTGCTGCTCAAATTCAAGCCGAATCGGCTGAGCAGCTTAAAGACGTAGCCGACGAACTGCGGCTTGCACTGAAACACAACGGGGTTGGACTGCTGGCATCCGTTACCGGTGATAAGGTGCAGCTGGTCTGCGTGGTTACAGATGACCGTACCGGGCAGTATTCGGCAGGAAGTCTGGTTGGAAGGGTTGCCAAGGAACTTGGCGGAGGCGGAGGCGGCAAACCTCACATGGCAACCGCGGGAGCACGAAATACCGCAGGTTTGAGCCAGGCGTTGACAGCATTTGTGTCACAGTTTTCATAGTTTACGGTACTGTTACAAATAAGCAATCTATTCTCTCATCTACAATTGTTAAAGCACCATGGCAAACGCATTTGATATCACCGGAACGATCCAGGCAATCATGGATACCACGCAGGTAACGGACACCTTTAAAAAGCGGGAATTCGTTCTTGAAATTGCCGACGGGAATTACCCGCAGTCAATCAAATTCCAGGTAACTCAGGATAGAACAGCCCTCCTGGATAATTATAAACTTGGCAACCAGGTGAAGGTCACCTTTAATCTGAAAGGGAGACAGTTTCAGCGGAAGGACGGAACAGTCGACTACTGGCTTAACCTGGAATGTTGGCGAATCGAATCCGTTCAGGCAGGCGGTCCCGACACAGGAACCACAGATTATTCTCAGATTCAGCCGGCAGTTGCAGGTAATATCTCTGACGACTTGGAAGACCTTCCATTCTAAACGGACCCCGTACCACGTGCTCTTATGGTACCCGTGACCGGGACATGGGATAGTGCGTCCGGCTCCGCACAGTGTACCAGTATACGGCTGCCACTGAAAGGTATCCGATACCTGCAAGGCTGATGCTTGAATGTCTGTACGGACAGGGGCCACACAATGGTTGATACGGTCAATCCAACCCGGCACGGACCGGTAGGTCATGATTTATGAAGTCGGCATGTTTTTTCTGAAAAGGACGTAGCGTGAAATCTCAACAGCAGGTAACAGTAGGGCAATGGTTATTCAGGTGGCGGAGTTACCTGCCGCTGGCTTTTGTTGTTCTAATCGTGTCGGCAGTTCTGGTGTACACGCCGCCGTTTCTTTCTGATTCTGCAGTTTTGGCCTGGGAGCTTAGTTGCTTTCTGATATCAATGCTTGGCCTGGCGATACGCTGTTACACGGTTGGATTTGTTCCGGAGGGAACATCAGGCAGAAATACTGACACCCAGATAGCCAACAGTTTAAATACTGACGGGATGTACTCAATTGTCCGCAACCCCCTCTACCTTGGTAACTACGTAATGATATTAGGCGTAATGATGTTCTTTGGACTGTGGTGGGTTCCGGTTGTTTACACCATTGTTTTCTGGTGGTACTATCGCCTGATTGTTGCCGCCGAAGAAGCCTTCCTGCAAGACACCTATGGCGCTGAATACCAGGATTACACCCGGCGCGTACCAGCCTTTATCCCCAAACCAGGCAATTGGAAAGCCGCATCACTGAGTTTTTCGTTTCGCACCGTTCTCCGACGTGAATACTCAGGCTTCTTTGGAGTTATCGCAGCCTTTACCATTGTTGAAGTAGCTACAAAATCTGTTTTTCACAAACACCTTTCCGCCAGTCCCGTCTGGATTGCGGTTTTTTGTACTGGCGTCATTGTCTACGTTACGTTACGGACACTGAAAAAAAAATCCCGTGTACTCCACGTCTATGGCAGGTAGTACTCGACGTGACTTTTTTTGAAAGGGGCTTGGGTTTATGAATTGGCTTTACCTGATTATTGGCGGTCTCTTTGAAGTAGTATTTGCCTCTTGTCTGGGCAAGGCCAAGGAAACCTCCGGACCCGAGATGTACTGGTGGTATGGTGCATTTCTGGTTTCACTCGCAATCAGCATGCTCCTGTTACTTAAGGCAGTTCAGACTCTCCCGATTGGGACAGCGTATGCCGTGTGGACAGGGATTGGCGCAATTGGAACAACGGTGATGGGAATTGTTTTTTTTAAAGACCCAACCGACTTTTGGCGCCTGTTCTTCTTGTTCACACTCATAGCCTCTATTGTGGGGTTAAAATACTTCTCACCGTAGCACAATTTGCACATAAATTCCGGTTGCCAGTTGCTAATCAGCTAACTTTGAACTGGTTTTGTACTCTGTAATTTTAAATTGATCGAATTTGTAGTGAGAATACGGCACAATGTATCTGTTCTGCAGAGGTCAATGTTTTCTACCCGATAGTAATAATCATGATAAATCGTCCGGCGCACACCTTTCATATCCCGGTTCTTGGCTTAAGCTTCAGCATAGATACACCCGTTAAAGTTGCACGGTATGGCATATCCTCAGTTGTCTCGATTATTGACGATGAGCTGATTGAAGATATGCGCCGATATCACTCCGAGCAGAACAATCTGGAGTTTACTCCAATTTCCGAGAAAGAGCCTGATTACCGTGCCCGACGGATTACCGCCTACCTGAATTTACTGCAGGAGCTTGTAGACATGCAGGTAGCCCAGCTCCGCGCCATGGAGTTTACACCGGGTACAGATCTGTGGAAGTATTTTGAACTGCTGCCAGAAACCTCTGCCGACAAACAGTTGTTTCACCAAATGCTACACGAAACCAATAGTGAGCAGCAAGCTGCAATGAAGCAACAGTTACGGGCATTGATTAAACCGGGTGCTGTTGACGTGAACATCATGGCCAAGGTGGATAATCCGAGGTACGATAAGGCAGGAAATCAGCTGCCTGACGAATTTTCGGATGCGCTTTCGTCGCTCCGGGGCTTTGCTCAAAGCAACCTTTCATCGTCTCTTGTGATTTCTGCAGGATACAATCCGCGTTTGTTCAGTTATGCCGAGCAGTTCGATGACTTTTTCCCCGACGAAAACGGTACACTTCGAAAGACGATTATATTAAAAGTTAGCGATTACAGATCAGCCTTGGTACAGGGTAAAATTCTGGCTAAGAAAGGAATCTGGGTTTCTGAATACCGAATTGAATCAGGGCTTAACTGCGGGGGACATGCCTTTGCTACCGAAGGTGTACTGATGGGACCCATCCTGGAAGAGTTTAAGCAAAAACGTAGTGAGCTTCATGCTGAACTCCTTTCACTATGCAACAGTAAGCTCCAGGAGAAAGGAAAACACTGTTTTACGGCTCCTCCGCAACAACGCATATCTGCCCAGGGTGGCATTGGTACCGCTGAAGAGAACAACTTTCTGCTTGAGTATTATGGTTTGGATGGTACAGGCTGGGGAAGCCCGTTCTTGCTTGTACCAGAAGCAACCAATCTTGATGAAACAACCCTTCATGACCTGGCAGCAGCACAGAAAGAAGATTTCTACCTGAGTAATTCTTCCCCCCTGGGAGTTCCGTTTAACAATTTCCGCCGGACAAGTTCAGAAGCCCAGCGCAAGATGCGAATTCAGAAAGGGCGCCCTGGAAGCCCGTGCTATAAGAACTACCTTCGTAGTAATACCGAGTTTACTGACAAAATCATTTGCACATCGTCACGACAGTACCAGAACTACAAAATCAAGCAGCTCGAAAGCATGAATCTGCCGGCAGACGAGTTTGAAAAACAAGTTAATGCCTTGCAGGAGAAAGACTGTCTGTGCGAGGGCCTCACAGCTTCGGTCCGGGTGAAGAACTCAATGAAGCTGTCCCATAATATGTCTGCCGTAGCAGTTTGTCCGGGGCCCAACCTTGCATATTTTTCAGGCGTGTTCTCCTTAAAAGAAATGGTGCACCACATATACGGTCAGCTTCAGCTGACGAATAAACTCGAACGTCCGCACATGTTTGTTAACGAATTGCAGCTCTATATTGACTACCTGAAAACACAAATCCAGGAGAGTAAGGCAGCTGTAGAAGAAAAGCAGAAGAAATGTTTTTCAAAGTTTAAAGCAAACCTCCACTCAGGAATTGAATATTACTCCAAACTCTTGCCAACGTTGCCGCACAATGCCTTTAACATGGTTCAGTTGTCAGCCCTAAAACTTCAGCTTGCAGGCATTGAATAACGAAACCTGTGTCAGCCCACTGACCGGTCAAAAAAAAAATCGAAGATCGAAGTTGTAGTTTCGTGCCAATGTCTGAACGCATTTTATTACTGGGATCGGGTGGGCGTGAGCATGCTCTTGCCTGGTCTATGCGGAAGTCTGCCTCGTGCGCTACCCTTTGGTGTGCACCCGGTAATCCGGGGATTGCTGAGGTTGCCGAACCCGTGTCACTATCGCTGACCGATGCTGCTTCGGTCGTGGAGTGGTGTCAGGTACATAAGCCCACCTGCATTGTCATTGGTCCCGAACAGCCGCTTGCCTCGGGTGTTTCCGACGCACTTCGCAGCGCAGGTTTTGCAGTGTTCGGGCCATCAGCAGCAGCGGCCCGGCTGGAATCCAGCAAGGGCTTTGCAAAGGATTTTATGCTCCGTCACGCTATACCAACCGCTGCCTATAAACGGTTTACCAATCGTGACGAAGCTGAACAGTATGTGAAGGGGGCTCCGTTGCCAGTCGTTGTTAAGTATGACGGGCTGGCGGCCGGAAAAGGCGTCGTTGTTGCACACTCCCAACAAGAAGCAATCCTGGCAGTCCAGGAAATGTTCGCTGGATCGTTTGGTTCTGACGGCGTGGTCATCGAAGAGTTCCTGGAAGGGGTAGAGGCGAGCATTTTTGCTGTCACCGACGGCAAGGAATACGTCACTCTTGCACCGGCACACGACTACAAACGTATCGGAGATGCTGATACGGGTAAAAATACCGGAGGTATGGGATCGGTAGCACCGTCGCCCAGAGTAACTTCCGATGTGTTAATGAAGGTTAAAACCCGGATTATTGAACCCACGCTGCGTGGCATGAATTCCGAAGGCATGCCCTTTATTGGATGTCTGTATTGCGGTATTATGATAGACCAGGGTGGCAACCCCTATGTGGTTGAGTTTAACGCACGGTTTGGTGATCCGGAAACACAGAGCGTTCTGTCAGTCCTTCGGGCCGACACCGCCGAATTAGTTGCATCGGCAGCAAGGGGAAGCCTTAACACATCCGCAATTTCAGATATAGCCGAAGGGATCGCAGTATGCGTGGTACTGGCGTCTGGGGGCTATCCGGATTCGTATGCAAAGGGAGTGGAAATCACGGGTATTCATCATGCAGAAACTGACCATGAGGTGCGCGTTTTTCATGCCGGAACAGCCTGGTCCAGTGGTGGCGAAGGCCGTAGCCCGGTGCTGGTTACAAATGGCGGCAGGGTTCTGGGAGTAACGGCAGTGCGTGATACGCTGGAAGCCGCCACGGTTGCTGCATATGAGGCGTGCGACTGCATAAGCTTCGACATGATGTATTATCGTACTGATATCGGTAAAAGCAAATGAAGATACTTGTAACTGGTGGAGCCGGGTTTATCGGCTCTCATATTGTGGACTTGTGCGTTGAAAAAGGACATGAGGTGGTGGTGCTCGACGATTTGAGCTCCGGCAAACGCTCGTATGTTCACCCAAAGGCAGCGTTAATCGTTCAGGACATTACATCAGACCAGACAACTCAGCTGATACTTGATGAGGAGTTTGACCAGATCTTTCATTTTGCAGCTCACATGGAGTTGCGCCAAAGCATCGTAAAACCACTGTTCGATGCGAACGTTAACATATTGGGTAGCATTCGAATCCTGGATGCGGCAAGAGCATCCGGTGTTAAGAACCTCGTCCTTGCCTCCACCATGGCCGTACTGGGAGTACAAAACACGTATCCTGCAACCGAGACCCATAGTACAAGCCCCATATCACCCTATGGCACAAGTAAACTGGCAATGGAACATTATGCCGAGTACCACAGGAATGCATACAATATGAAGGTCTGCTGCCTGCGATTTGGAACAGTGTATGGTCCCCGACAAAATCCCAATGGCGACAACGGTATGGTAGCCATCTTCCTACGGAAATTTTTTAAAGGGGCTATACCAACGATTTACGGCGATGGTACCCAGACACGCGACTACGTCTATGTAAAAGATGCAGCCATGGCTGCCATAATGGCAATGGACCATAACCTTAACGGAACCTACTTTGTTGCTACAAACACCGAGGTATCTGTTAATGCCATGGTAGCCGAAATGCTCAAGTACTGTCCGCCCGGTGCACAAGTACAGTTTGGTAATCCGAAACCCGGCGATCCGGAGCGTACGCTCGCCAGTTCAGCACTCTTCACGTTGCTCACCGGTTGGAAACCCAACACCTCGATTGCTGATGGAATTGCTGAAACGGCAGAGTGGTTCCATAGGGTTACCGTTGATAACTCTTAGCAAAAAAAAACGGTTTGTTCATGTCAACTTTTGAACATGGTTGTATATTCGACCCTTTGGAAACAAACTTTGTGTGTAACATTCTATTACCGTGTAAATGCAAAGAAAAACAAGTTTATTAGTTCGCAGCCTTGCACTAGTCGTCATTGCTCTGTCGCTATCTGCATGCAACATTCAAGGCTTCTTTACAAAGTATTCCGACGATCCGGTTTGGGTTGACCCAACGGCTGCCAAGCAGACCGCAAGTGCCGGCGGAACTGATGCCGGACCGGGCAAAGCCGTGTACGGCAGGATCTGTGCAGCCTGTCACCTTGGTAGTGGTAAGGGTGTTCCCAACAACAACATACCGCCCCTTGCAGGTTCTGCCCTGGTTGTCGGTGATGCCGAAAAACCAATCAAGATCGTCCTGCACGGTCTCCGTGGCGAGATCGAGCGGGATGGTATAAAAATCAATGGTCAGATGGCTGCATGGAAGGATCAGCTGTCAGATCAGGAGATTGCAGATGTACTGACGTACGTACGGAGCTCATTCGGGAATTCGGCTGACGCCGTGAGTGCAGACCAGGTAGCTTCGGTGCGGGAAGCAACTGCCGGACAGGTAACTCCATATCAAGAATCTGAACTTTAATTGGGAGTACAATGGAAAGACTATTACACGCTTTCATTGAATCATTTGATATGCTGCCGTGGCTTCCTGAAAACATCAGTACCTACGGAGCCCAGCTTGACGACCTTTTCATTTTCATTTACTGGTTTAGTGTTATCACCTTCCTTGCCACTGGTGGGGCAATGGTATGGTTCATGATTGCGTACCGCAAGCGTAAAGGACACCGTGCCCATTACTATCACGGTAACCAGTTTATCGAAACAACGTGGACGATACTGCCCACGATCTTGTTCCTTGGTATTGGTATTTACTCTGATGACATGTGGCAGACAACAAAGGAATCGTCACGTGTCCCCAAACCCGACGTTGAAATCCTCGTTCTTGGTAAACAATTCGGCTGGTACTTTATGTACCCGGGCGCCGATGGTAAGTTCGGTCGGAATGCATACACCGATATCAAGGCTCGTACGCTGATGAGTGCAACCAATCCGTTTGGAATAGACAGTACTGACCCCGCCGGCTTTGATGATTTCATTACCGAGAATCAGTTTCGTGTACCGGTGAATGCCAACGTTGTGGTGCGGGGAAGTTCTATCGACGTGATTCATTCGTTCTTTCTGCCACATGCAAGAGTAAAGCAGGATGTGATTCCGGGAACCTGGATGAATATCTGGTTTAACCTTTTCAAAACCGGTGAGTATGAGCTGGCCTGTGCTGAACTCTGCGGAAGCGGTCACTACGCAATGCGGGCCGTTTACAAGGTTGAATCTCGAAAAGATTACGATGCATGGCTTAACCAGAAAGATGCAGAAATACTGGCAGCCAGGATGGGTGGTAGCACCGCTGACGTAGCTGCAACCGATGCCGAAGCCCCTTCCGATACGGAAGCCACGGCAGAAACCGAATCTGAACCCTCAACGGATGTTGGAGAATAATATGAGCACACCAACCATTGCAACCGCTGTACATCCCGAAGTCCACGTATCGGAAAGAACCGGGGTACATGACACACACCATGATCTCCCTTGGTATCGCAAATACCTGTTTTCTACGGATCACAAGGTCATAGCAAAACAATTCATGGTGTCATCACTGTTCTTCCTGTTTATCGGAGGAGCCTTTGCACTGTTTATTCGCTGGCAACTTGCATACCCCGGTCATCCAATCCCTGTGATTGGTAGTATCCTGCCGGATACCTGGGTTACCGAACCCGGTAACGGCGTGATTACGCCCGAGTTTTATGCCGAGCTTCTCACCATGCATGGCTCCATCATGATCTTCCTGGTGGTGATACCGCTGGCCGTTGGCATGTTTGGCAATTTCTGTATTCCGCTCATGCTGGGTACCGATGACATGGCCCTGCCACGATTAAATATGTGGAGCTTCTGGCTCATGCCTCCGGCAGGACTCATTATGCTGGCAGGATTTTTCACCGACACCGGTTTTGCTGCGGCCGGGTGGACAAGTTATCCGCCCCTGAGCGCACTTACGCAGTTTGCACCGTTTACGGTAACGGGGCAGACGCTCTGGTTAATTGCAGTATTCTTAATCGGATTCTCTTCGATTATGGGTGCAGTTAACTACATCACCACCGTTCTGAATAAGCGTGCAAAGGGCATGAAGCTTTTTGACATGCCATTAACGGTATGGGCATTGTTCATAAACTCCATTATGATCACGCTGGGTACGCCCGTGTTAGCTGCTGCTGTGGTGATGTTGTTCTTTGATAACTTCCTCCATACCAGTTTCTTCCTGCCTGATCATCTTGTTACGGCATCCGGACATGGATTCGAAGTTGGTGCCGGTCAGCCAATTCTGTTCCAGCATATTTTCTGGTTCTATTCTCACCCGGCCGTGTACATTATGATTCTGCCGGTGATGGGCATTGTCAGTGATGTGATCTCTACCTTCTCCCGTAAACCAATCTTTGGCTATAAACCAATGGTGTTTGCAACCGCAGGAATCTCGATCCTGGGATTTCTGGTGTGGGGGCACCATATGTTCCAGTCAGGTATGAACCCGCTGCTGGGTACTACATTCATGCTCTCTACAATTGTTATTGCCGTACCGTCATCAATCAAGACCTTTAACTGGCTTGGCACCATGTGGCGCGGTAATATTCATTTTTCAAGTGCGATGCTCAGCGCCCTGGCTTTCGTAAGCATGTTTATTATCGGCGGGCTTAGCGGTGTGTTTATGGCGTCGGCCCCGGTTGACATTTTCATCCACGACACATACTTCATTGTAGCACACATTCATTACGTATTGTTTGGCGGATCCCTGTTTGGCATCTTTGCTGGTCTCTACTACTGGTTCCCGAAAATGTTCGGAAAGATGTACAGCGAGACCTGGGGACGCCGGCATCTCTTCTGGTCATTCGTGTTTTTTAACGTGACCTTCTTCCCGATGCACGTATTGGGAGTAGGCGGGCACATGCGCCGGATTTATGATCCGAGCGTTTATGATTTCCTGAAGGGCATGACATCGTTTAACGAACTGATTACGATTGGTGCCATTGGCCTGGGATTCACACAGTTAATATTGGTGGCCAACATTATCTGCAGTATTAAGTGGGGTAAAAAAGCGCCACGGAACCCATGGAATGCCAACACACTTGAGTGGGCTGCACCGGAACATCCCGGACACGGCAACTTTGATACTGATATTACCGTGTACCGTGGTCCGTACGAATTTTCTGCACCTGGACGTGACACTGACTTTTGGCCGCAGTGGGAACCCGATACTGTCAGCAGTGAAGTGAAACATCACGAGGTAGCAGCAGGGAAATGACTCTGCGTACTGTTGCCATTGTGTTAGCATGCCTCACCTTTGCACTCATTGTGTGGGGGGGACACGTTAATTCCACAAACAGCGGTATGGCCTTCCCTGACTGGCCAACCTCGAATGCATCGCCGATGCTTACCTATGCACCAAGTAAATGGATTATGGAGAATGATAAATTCTGGGAGCATGGACATCGGCTGTTTGCCAGTTTGGTAGGAGTGGTAACCGTTACACTGTGTGTGATGGCTTGGAGAGCAACGCCGGAAGCAGACCGACCTAACACTGTTATCATGGTCTTCCTTGGACTTGTGCTCGTTACGGTGGCCTCGGCAATTGTAGGATTGCAGAGCATGCCATCGGGATTTATGGAAGGATTTATGATTGCATTGGCAGCTACGATGTCGTGGTTCCTCCTAAAAGCCTTTCGCAGTAGGGGGCAGTCGCAGCTCTTATGGTTTGCACTTGCCGCGTTTGCAACCGTGTGCTTACAAGGTGCCTTTGGTGGATATACCGTTCGCAACAATCTGCCGGTATGGACCAGTACAATGCACGGAATTCTTGCACAGGCTTTTTTAACGATTGTACTGGCAATTGTATTGATTACAGGGAAAGCTCGTACCAACGAGGTACCGTCCCGAACGCTATCGGCTACAATCGTAACAACCTGGCTGGTCCTTGCCATTCAGTTTGTTTTGGGTGCTCTTACCCGTCACAGTGGTGCCTGGGGGGCAAGCCTTCACTGGCCGATGTGGTCTGATGGCTCATTCTGGCCACCAATGTCTGATTTTGGCAGCACACCTGTTCTGGTTCACTTCCTGCACCGAACCATGGCCTATGTAGTGATGGTCATGGTTAGCATTCAGCTATGGGCAGCGTGGAAAACCCGGATGAGATCAATGGCTGTTTCATCGTTTGTGTTAACGCTGGTTCAGATTGCACTCGGGGTACACATCTTGCTGATGCTGCGTCAGGAAGTAATTACAACACTGCATGTTATGGTAGGAGTGGCACTCCTGGCAACATCGGCATATGCGGGCTTGACCATGATTTTGCGGAACCGTGCATCAACAGTCCAGGGCACAGTTGCCGGCATCCACGGAGGGGCAGCATGAACGAAAAGAACTCATCAGTAGCACTTGGCCTTGGGCAGTCCGAAAAATCCGTCTCGGTTGTGCGCGAATATTACGAGCTTACAAAACCGGGAATATCGCAGATGGTCACGCTGACCACGCTAACGGGTTACTATATGGCTTTGCCCGGGGACATTGTGGAGTATGCCGCCAACCCGATGCACTGGCTGCACTTTTTAGCAACCGTGGTTGGTACAGTTGCGGTAAGCAGCGGTAGTTGCGCCGTTAATCAGATTGTTGAACGAACAGCCGATGCTGCCATGAGGCGAACAGCCCAACGTCCGCTGGTTTCAGGAACGATTGGCCTGCGTGCTGCGTGGATATTTGCTGCAGTAGTAACGATACTTGGCCTTGCCCTACTGTCGGTAACCAATGTGCTCACGATTGTGTTGGCAATCATTGCCTGGCTAAGTTATACGGTGGTGTACACACCGCTAAAGAAGCATTCATCAATAGCCCTGTTGGTAGGAGGAATTCCCGGTGCACTCCCTTTTGCCGGTGGGTGGACTGCGGTAACCGGCACATTCGATGTCACGGCACTAACATTGTTTAGTATTCTGTTTTTCTGGCAGCTCCCGCACTTTCTGGCGCTAAGCTGGATATACAGGAATGATTATCAGAAAGGGGGCTTTGCCATGCATGCAACAGCCGACTCTGATGGCGCCATGGTAGGCACCCTCATGATTGCTTACAGCGGTGCACTGCTTGCCACCCTTGCGATTCCGTACTTCCTTAATCTTGCAGGTGAACTTTACCTGTTCGGGGCGATGGCTTCAGGGATATGGTTGCTGATAGAAAGTGTACGATTCTACAGGAGCAAAACCACGGCAGCGGCCCGACGGGTTCTGTTAGTTGCCTACGCAGTGCTTATGGCAGCACTGGTTTTCATGGTTACGGATAAGTTCGGCGGATAACAACACCAAGATCAAACAAAATTCAGGGGATAGAATGTCAAACACCATAAACCTCTCTCACGAACCGGTAACACGGATACCAAACGGCAAAGTTGCCATGTGGGCCTTCCTGGCATCGGAACTGATGTTTTTTTCAGGGTTTTTTGCAGCGTTTATTGTTCTGCGAAACGGCAATTATGAAGTATTTGCACAGGGCTCGGCACACCTGAACTGGGTGCTTGCTCTGGTGAATACCTTCATACTGATTGGCAGTTCACTCACGATGGCACTAAGCATTCACCATCTTGAGCATAGGAACAACAGTCAGTTCCGGCTGTTTTTGGGCCTGACAATCCTGGGAGCATTCGGATTTCTTGTTGTTAAGTATATTGAGTATAGTGCAAAGTTTCATGACGGGTTATTCCCCGGTCAGGCACACCATACCGTGTTTTACTCATTCTATTTTATGATGACGGGATTTCATGCTCTGCACGTAATAGCTGGAATGATTCCGATGATGTACATGTTCTTCAGATCCTTCACCAACAAGGGCTATCCATATCCATGGAAAGTTGAAACTCTGGGTCTGTACTGGCACTTTGTTGACCTGATGTGGATATTTATTTTTCCGGCATTGTATCTTCTTAACCCATATTCCGGCACCTTGCCTGTTCATTAAGGAGCACACCTATGAGTTCCCAAACCAGCGTAATACCATCGTACTTAAAAGTTTTCTATACCCTGTTAGTATTCACCATCCTCACGGTTGTTGCTGCCAAAGCCTTACATTTTCCGGCATCGTGGGGAACACCGGGAGACGTGTTGCACGTTTCGATCGGAATTATCATTGCCGTATTAAAAGTGTTATGCGTGATGTATATTTTCATGCATTTAAAGTTCGACTCTCCGCTGTTACGGGTTTTTGTTTATGTACCGGTATTCTTTTTTCTGGTGATGGTATTTGCACTCAACGTTCTGGAGCATTTTAGCTATACACACTGATGCGGACTCTGTTTGTTACGATCGTACTTTTGCTTCCGCTTTGGGGTTGTAGTCCGTCAGAAGAACAGCAGCCATTCCCCGAAAAGGAAGCCCCTTCATTTACTGGCACCGATCAGCAGGGGAATGCTTTCAGTACCAGCCAGCTTAAGGGGAAGGTATGGCTTGCTTCGTTCTTTTTTACATCGTGCCAAACCGTTTGTCCTACACTCAATACCGAGCAGCAAAAACTGGTACAGACGTATGGTGATAAAATCAAATTCGTAAGTATCAGTACAGATCCGGACAATGATACCGGAGCCGTCCTCCTGAATTATGCCCAGAGTTTTGGTGCATCGCCGGGGGTATGGTGGATGATACACATGCCATCGGACCAGGTGCGTGCCTTGGCAACAACCGGATTTAATCTGATGGACCCAAAGGAGCCGGAAATGCACAGCACACGGTTTATTGCAATTGGTGCTGATGGCATGATAAAGGGGTATTTTAGCGGAACCGATAGTTTAGGAATTACAAAACTGACTACATGGATCAACTCCCAGCTATAAATGCTTCCTTAAACGGTCTTAGCACCGGATTGCTCCTGATGGGCTTTGGCTTTATCCGGAGGAAGCAGGTTGCTGCTCACCGCTTATGTATGATTGCAGCCTTTGTTTTATCAATGCTCTTCCTTGTGGGATATGTGCTGCACAAGGTAAATCTGCATGCCGTAACCGGGTCGTATAACACCGTGTTTTCCGGCACAGGCTGGGCACGCACGCTGTACTTTCTCATCCTAATCCCACATGTGGTTTTGGCAATGCTCTTACCGCTGTTAACGCCGCCAACTCTGTTTTTGGGGCTAAAAATGAATGTAAAAACACATCGGAAGTTAGCACATCTCACGCTCCCGATCTGGCTCTACGTATCGGTGTCGGGAGTGTTTATTTACTTTATGTTGTATCACTGGTATCCCGCTGTATGAAAAGCATTGTTTTGTCCATTCTTGTAACTTGCACTCTTGTTGTGGCTACAACCACAACAAATGCGTGTCCGGCTTGTAAGGAAGGATATGCCGCTGGTTCAAAACAGGCTGCCGTAGGCGAAGCGTATTCAATTTCGATTTTGTTTATGCTTGGCTTACCAATAACAGTGGTTTCGGTAGCAGGATTTGCGTATTATAGACAAATGAAACGAATCGAAAGAAAGTAAGTATGGATACTAACGTTGCCTACTTTCTAACGGTTTACGATATTTGCCCGGATTTATTTTGAGGGTGGTGAATGTTCACACGGCAGTTTGATCTGGCCATAAAATTTTGGGGCGCAGTTATCGGAGGCATCGGTGTAGTTGTCTTCTTAGTTGTGTATTTCGGTGTTCGCAACGATGTTGCTGATGTTGGATACCGTCCACAACAACCTGTACCCTTTTCACATAAACTTCACGCGGGTGACCTTAAAGTCAGCTGTCAGTACTGTCATGCTGGCGTTGAGGAGTCGGCACATTCGCCGATTCCCTCCACGCAGACCTGTATGAACTGCCACATGGTTGTCATGAACGAGAGTCCTAAGCTGCAACTGGTGCGTGACAGTTACGATAAGGGGGTGCCGCTGGAGTGGGTACGGATCCATAAAATGCCGGACTATGCTCACTTCAACCACTCGCGTCATATCCGTGCGCAGATTGACTGTCAGAGCTGTCACGGTCCCGTAGAGCAGATGGGAGTTGTATCGCAGTTCAGTTCGCTCAGCATGGGATGGTGTCTGGATTGTCACCGGAATCCTGAGGTCCACATTGTTGGTGCCCGGCCGATCAGTGGCGTTTTTACGGGTAAGCTTCACAAGGTATCTGACTTTGCAGACAGCGCTTTCCTGTACAAACCGATTAAGGCGCAGATCGGAGAGCATACACCATTAACCGAGCCATACTTTGGCATGGTAAGCACTCCGCTGCCGGCACACGAGGTAATGGGAATCCCGCACCCGAAGAAGGCAGGTTTGGGACCGGAAAATTGTTCAGGATGCCATTACTAACACTTATTCTATACATTTACAATTCCTCTATAGCAAGGTTCCGGTATGTCAGATAGTTCGTTACCCCAAAACTCGGCAAGGCACTGGCAAAGTGTGGATCAGTACAGCGGTGAATATGCCGTTGGCGGTGAGTTTACAACCACACCTTCAACAATTGTAGAAACACCGGTTTCCCGCCGTGGATTTCTTACTGCTCTGTCTGCTTCGATGGCCCTGACGGCTGCCGCTTGCCGGCGTCCGATTCAGCATTTAGTGCCGGCCGTATCGTCACACCAGACGGCAATTCCGGGAATGCCGGCCAACTATGCCTCGGTGTACTCAAATGGCAACATTGCGTATGGCGCTCTGGTCAAAACACGAGAAGGACGCCCCTTAAAAATTAAAGGAAATGACCTGCATGATGTTAACCGTGGTCGAACAGATAGCAGGATGCAGGCATCGCTGCTGTCACTGTACGACCCTGACAGACTGCGACGCCCCCGCATTCGTCGGTCCGGCGGCGGATCGACCCACGAAAGTGCGGTAAAGGCGATTGCAGGTGCAGTTACAGAAGCGCAGTCAGCTGGGAAGCAGGCTGTTATGGTGATTGGTGATCACTGTTCACCATCCTTTTCGCTCCTTATGCAGGCTCTGAGCGGTGTTGCTCCTGGCCTTCGGTTTGTAAGTATGCCGGATTCGTTGTGCGACAACCCGGCGGCAGCCAATAAGGCAATGCTTGGGATCGATGCCGAATTTGCCCCGGATGTATCGAAAGCGTCAGTGATTGTTAGTGTTGACGCTGACTTCCTGGGATCTGACCCGCTGGCCTTATACCATACAACCCGCTTTGCCGAAAAACGGCGGCCCACGAAGAAATCTCCTGCAATGAGCAAACTGATATCAGTTGAAGCTCAATATTCACTCACCGGCGCAAATGCCGACACCAGGTACCGGATTCATCCATCACAAATGGAAGCGTTTGTGGCGTTGCTCGAAGCTGACATTTGCGGTGCAGGTGCTGTAGGTTCTGCAGCAGGAAGTGCCTTGGCCGACACGAAGTCGCTGGCTTCAACGGTTGCTACAGAGCTAAAGAAAGGCTCTGCAAACGGCGCCATGCTGATGGTTGGGAAACACCTTCCGTCACGGGTCCATGCTATGGCCATAAACGTAAACATGGCTTTAGGCAGTGTGGGGCAGGGCAAAGCATTTGATCCCGACAGGCTCATTCCCAACAGTAATACCCGGTCAGAACAGGTCCAGACTCTTGTAAATGACTTACAAGCCGATACCGTTCATGCCCTGGTATTTGTTGGCGTGAATCCTGAGTACAGTGCTGACAGAAATTTCCGAAAGGCAATGCTGAAAGCACCGTTCCGTGCCGCCATAAACATGTATGAAGATGAAACTGCTACGTTGTGTGACGTTAGCATACCAGGATCACACTGGTTGGAAACATGGGGTGATGCCATTGCTATTGATGGAACAACCAGTGTTCAACAACCAATGATACAACCGCTGAATGACGGTGTACCATCAACGCCGGACACACTCATGGCTATCGGCCGTGCAATTGATTCCGGATTTTTAAGTGACACCGAAACCTACCATGACTATGTGAAAGCTTCATGGGCAACCGTGGTGGGAGATGATCCCTTTGGACTGCAGTGGAGCGCAATCCTTCGGGACGGAGTTAAAGTTTCCGCGGTGCGCCCGTCTGCACCTGCACCTGCTCCTGCTGAACCCGCAGCAGAAGGAGAGACTGCAGCACCGGCAGCACCTGCCCCGGTACCTGCGGCACCTGCCCCGGCACCGGCACGATCTGTTACCTGGAATCCGCAAGGTTGGTCGGTCCTTCCAGCCGACACGGTAAAGCAAGGGGCTACGCTCCTGGTTCTGCCTTCGCTGACAATGGCTGACGGTTCGGACGGCAATAATGCATGGTTGCTTGAACTTCCTGATCCGGTAACCAAGGTCACCTGGGAAAATGTTGCAATGATGAGTTTGAAGATGGCAAGTGACTTAGGTCTGTGTTCTTCTTCTGACGAGAAATCAATCAGGCATGCAAATGGTAATATTGTTACGATCCAAACACCGAACGGAACAATTGATGCTCCGGTTTGGGTTCAGCCCGGTATGGCTGACAGTGTTGTTGCTCTTGCAGCAGGATTCGGCCATACGTCGATCGGCGTCTCTGGCAATGGTGCCGGCGTGAATGCACAAACAGTTGTTAGCGGAACAGACCGGATTGGCTATGTGTCCGTGAGCGGTATCACAAAAACTGGAACCTCTACACGGATTGCAAGCTCGCAGGATCACCACACCCTTGATGATGGTCACGGTGAGCGCCCGGTAGCAAAACAAGTTAAACTTGCTGACCTTGTGGGTGGCGAAGCTCTCGAACTTGCCTCGGAGTACCCCTCGGAAGGCATGAACGGACATTATAAAAAGCCCCTTTCCATTGTCTCTGAATACAAATACAAAGGGCACCGCTGGGGGATGGTCATTGACATGAGTGCCTGTACAGGTTGCTCGAGTTGCGTGATTGCCTGCCAGAGTGAAAATAACATCTCGGTTGTTGGCAAGGAACAGGTACTGCTTGGCAGGGAAATGCACTGGATCCGGATTGACCGGTATTATGTTGGCGACATAACAAATCCGGAGACGTTGGTTGAGCCCATGCTGTGTCAGCACTGCGAAAATGCACCATGTGAAAACGTTTGTCCTGTTGCTGCCACAACGCACTCGCCGGAAGGCCTGAACGAAATGACCTATAACAGGTGCGTGGGGACCCGCTACTGCTTAAATAACTGTCCGTACAAGGTTCGCCGATTTAACTTCCTTGACTATAACGATCATTTGCAAAAGCCGGCAGACCTCGTGTTCAATCCTGACGTTACCATGCGTATGCGCGGTGTGATGGAGAAGTGCACATTCTGTGTGCAACGTTTACATGAAGCAAAATGGCATGCACGTGACGAGGGAAGGTCGCGCGTTAATGACGGTGAAGCAGTCACGGCATGTCAGGAAGCGTGTCCGGCAAGTGCCATCTATTTTGGTGATACCAATGATGCCAACAGTGCCGTGAGCAGGATGCGCGAGAATGAGCGCGGATTCCAGGTTCTGGCGGAACTTAATGTACGGCCGCAGGTCACCTATTTAGCCAAGGTCAGAAACCACTGAACGAAACCAGAAAATTATCAAGGTACATCACAACATGGCAGTTTCTCAACTTGAACATCACCCAATGGACGTACCCGGTTTAGAACCGGTCCGTGAGACATTGGTGTTGGGCAATCCAACGATGCGCGACGTAACCTCACGTATAGCCAGCATCGTAGAGTCCAAGATCACACTCAAGTATTTGCTTACGCTGAGTGTAACCGGTGCGATGGCCGCATTGGGTTTATTTGCCCTGTACTACACCATTGTTACTGGTATTGGTGTATGGGGGCTTAACAACCCTGTTGGTTGGGGGTGGGACATTACCAACTTCGTGTTCTGGATTGGTATTGGTCATGCCGGAACCCTGATCTCAGCTATCCTGTACCTATTCCGTCAGAAATGGCGTACAGCCATCAACCGGTCGGCCGAAGCCATGACGCTGTTTGCCGTATTGTGCGCATTAACTATGGTGCTTGCGCATACCGGACGTCAGTGGCTTTTCTACTGGCTGATACCGATACCAAACCAGATGCACATGTGGGTAAACTTCCGTTCGCCGCTGATGTGGGACGTTTTTGCCGTAAACACCTATGGTCTGGTTTCGCTATTGTTCTGGTTTGTGGGGCTAATCCCCGACCTGGGAACACTGCGGAACTATGTTCGTAGTGCCACTGCTAAAAAAGTGTATGGATTCTTTTCGCTCGGTTGGACCGGCAGCACACGTCACTGGCATCATTACGAAATTGCCTACATGATCCTTGCCGGTATCAGCACACCGCTGGTTCTATCGGTTCACAGCGTGGTATCGTTTGACTTTACCGTTGGCATCCTTCCCGGATGGCATACCACGATATTCCCGCCATACTTCGTTGCAGGCGCCATTTTCTCCGGCTTCGCCATGGTCTCTACGCTGATGATTATAACCAGGGAAGTGTTGGACCTCAAGCAGTTTATCACGGTGAAGCACTTAGATAACATGGCCAAGATCATGCTTGCTACCGGTATGATGGTTGGGTATGCATACGCAATGGAAATGTTTATCGCATGGTATAGCGGCAGCAGCTGGGAACGCTGGATTTTTATTAACCGCGCCATGGGAGATTATGCCTGGGCATACTGGACAATGATTACCTGTAACGTAATCTCACCTCAGATTTTCTGGTTTAGGAAATTCCGACGCAGCATCCCCGTGCTGTTCATCATTACCATATTTGTAAATATCGGTATGTGGTTTGAGCGGTTTACGATTATCGTAACATCACTACACCACGACTTTTTACCGGCATCGTGGGGGTATTATTCGCCATCGTGGGTAGAAATATCAATCTTCATCGGAACGTTTGGGATCTTTTTAACAGCATTTCTGCTCTTTGCCAAGTTCGTTCCTGTCATCGCGATTGCCGAAATCAAATCGATCATGCCGGGTGCCCAGCCGGCCCACCATCACGATCATAAGCTTGCCGAGGTTAAATCATGATGACTGAAACTGCAGAAACAAAAACTACACTAACCTGGAAGGGTACCCCGGTAGGCGCTATTGGTGAATTTACTGATGTGAATGCACTTATGCATGCCGCTGAGGCAATCCGTGATGCCGGGTACCGTGCTTTTGATATTCACACACCATATCCCGTGCACGGACTTGATCAGGCAATGGGAGTTAAACGGTCAATCCTTACCTATATCTCGTTTACAGGCATGGTCATCGGTCTTTCGTCGGCACTTGGCATGCAGTGGTGGATGGGAGCAATTGATTATCCCCTGAATATTGGAGGTAAAGGACTGTTTGACTGGCAGTTCAGCGTACCAATTGACTTTGAGCTTTCGATACTTGGTACAGCCGTATTTACTGTTTTTGGGATGCTGGCATTGTGTAAACTGCCAACGTGGTGGAACCGATATCAGGATGACCCGAGTTTTTGCAAGGCCACAGACGACACGTTCGTCGTGACTATTGACGCAGAAGACGACAGATTTTCAACAGAGGGCACGCAGGAGTTGCTGCGTAAGCTCGGCGCAACGAATGTTCACCTTGTGATAGCAGCATCATGAACTTCCCCAAGATACCTATCTGGCTACTTGTAATCATTGGCATTGTTGGTGTATTTGCCATCCTTGTCCTGTCAGGCCGTATAACATGGTTCTCTACTGAACCCCCGTTGCAGGTTCTTCCGAATATGGATTTGAACTTCAAGGCCATTCCGCAAAGCGGTAATGCGTTTTTTGCAAACCGAAGCAGCCTTCGGGAACCCGTCCCCGGAACTGTTGCACGTAATGTTGCCGTGTATCCGTTAGGCCCCGGCGATATTGATGCTGCCGAAACATTGAACGTTGACCCGGAGCTGAAGCAGACGGAGTTTGTTCTAGCACGCGGACAAAACCGCTTTAATGTGTTCTGTGCACCGTGCCATGATTACAACGCGCATAGTGAAAGTGCAGTCGTAAAACGTGGTCAGTGGGCTGGGATTCCCGATCTGCACCGCGAAGAAACCGTGGCATTGTCGAATGCCCGGTTATTTCATATCATTAGTGCCGGTCAGAACCTTATGCCCAGCTATGCCGATAAAATCTCACCGGTAGACAGGTGGACGATTGTGTACTACCTGCGGACATTGCAACACAACGCTTCGAAGGGAGAATAAACAGCTATGAGTTCAATTAATATCGGTTCCTCCCCGTTGGTTGCGTCGATGCGCAAGTACAGCATCATCCTTATGGGTGCAGGAGCAGTCGGGTTGGCTGCTTCGTACGCAGTAGGCGGACAGGAACGTGCCGTTGCCGACTATCTTATCGGGTTCTGGTACTTTGCCGGTATCAGCATCACCATGCTCTTCTTTTCGGCTCTTCAATTTCTGACCCGGTCCGGTTGGAGTGCAGGGGTTCGGCGTATTGCCGAAAACCTATCGGGAATGACGCCGTTTCTGGTTGTTTTCCTGATTCCAATTGTTTTAAACTTGTTTGGGCATCATAGCATATATGAATGGACGCATGAGAGCTCCAAGCACGATCCCATTATTCAGATAAAAGAGCCGTACCTTAATATCCCATTTACAATTGGCAGGCTTGCATTGTATTGTTTGCTATGGTGGGGTATGTGGAAGTTTGTAGTTGGCAACTCTGTAAAACAGGACTCGGCAACAGATATTACCCCTACCAGGAAGAACTGGAAGCGCTCTGCTGTTTGGGTACTGGTCTATTCTCTTACAATAACATTTGCAAGCTTTGACTTGTTAATGTCATTAGAGCCACACTGGTTTAGCACCATTTGGGGTGTGTACACATTCTCCGGGCACTTCGTGGCGGCGTTGGCAATAATCGCAATCATGCTTGTTAGTTTCCGGAACCACGGGCTTTTAGACGGTTACATACGTGATGAGCATTACCATGACCTGGGTAAGCTGATGTTTGCGTTTACTGTTTTCTGGGCATACATCGGATTCTCACAGTACTTCATTATTTGGTTCGCCAATATTCCTGAAGAAACTGTGTACTTCACAACGCGTTTGGACAATACGCCTTGGAGTGTTTTTGGTATTCTGCTTATCCTTACACGCTTTTTAATTCCGTTTGCGTTATTGCTGAAGCAGGATGTGAAAAGAAAGAAGAAGGTTTTGGTATGGTCGGCAATTGTGATTTTAATTGCCCACTTTATTGACATCGTCTGGATTGTTATGCCGGCAGTAGGCAAGGTGCTTATCCATGGAACATCAGAGCAGGCAATACCATTCTTGTTCTCGTGGAATGAGTTTACCGGGATGCTCTTTTTTGCCGGTGTTTTCCTGTTTGCCGGTGCAAGGATGTTTACATCGCAGAATGCAGTGGCAGCAAACGATCCGCTTCTTCAGGAATCGTTTGAATACCACAGCTGAGTTTAACATCCTAATAATTATCAGCGCCGTAAATCATGTAAAGCCCAACTGTCTGGTTGGGCTTTCTGTTTTTGGTGGTTGTAGTCAGCAGCTGCCGGCACGGCACACGTATTCTCAGGTCTGAAACTCGTATCTTTGATGCCGTATTACGTACACCAGTTATTGAAATTTCTGTTAACCTATTCTCTGAGAGAAGATACTCATGACCCAGCATACGTTTGATGTTGTTGTAATTGGTTCAGGACCAGGCGGCTATGTTGCTGCAATTCGTGCTTCGCAGCTAGGACTTAAAGTAGCCTGTGTTGAGCGCGACCGACTTGGAGGCGTGTGCCTGAATTGGGGCTGCATCCCTTCGAAAAGTCTTTTAAAAAACGCTGAATACATGAACTTCCTGCATCATGCCGACGATTTTGGCTTTGCTCTCAAAGGTATTGATGTAGACTTCCCCAAAGTTATCTCGCGGTCGCGTGGCGTTGCTGAACGCATGAGCAACGGCGTTCAGTTCTTGTTCAAAAAATACAAGGTAACCCAAATAAAGGGCTGGGGAACCATGAAGTCTGCCTCGAGTGTTGAGGTGAAGGACGAAGATGGTACGGTTACCGATATGATTTCAACAAAACACATTATCGTTGCAACAGGTGCAAGGCCACGCCAAATCCCGGGTATTGAAGTTGACCGGCAGGCCGTTCTAACAAGTACCGAAGCAATGCTTCAGGAAAAAGCTCCCAAAGACATCATTATTATGGGTGCCGGTGCCATCGGTATTGAATTTGCATACTTCTACAATGCGTTCGGATCGAAAGTTACCGTCATTGAAATGCAGAACAGAATCCTTCCCGTTGAAGACGAGGAGGTAAGCAAAGAACTGCGCAAGGTTTTTGAACGTGAACTGAAAATGACCATTCATACCGAAACCAAGGTGAAAAGCGCAAAGAAAAAAGGTAAGGGTGTCGAAATTGTTATTGTAAAAAAGGATGGCACCGAAGAAACACTTATCGCCGAAAAAGCACTCAATGCAATAGGAGTGCAGGGCAATATCGAAAACATCGGTCTTGAACAGGTTGGCGTTAAGCTTGAACGCGGCTGGATTGTTGTTGATAAGTTCCTGCGCACAAATGTTCCCGGTGTTTATGCCATTGGCGACGTTGCCGGAGCCCCCTGGCTAGCTCATAAAGCCTCGGCAGAGGGTATCGTAGTGGCAGAACACATTGCCGGACATCCCACCGACGGTGTTGATTACCATAATATCCCCGGCTGTACCTATTGCCAGCCTCAGGTTGCCAGTGTTGGCCTCACCGAAGCAAAAGCCAAGGAAGCCGGCTATGACGTCCGCGTTGGCAAATTTCCGTTTACTGCCAATGGTAAGGCCCATGGTATCGGTAAGGCACAAGGCTTTGTTAAACTGGTGTTTGACAAAAAGTACGGTGGACTGCTCGGCGCACACCTGATTGGCCCCGATGTTACTGAAATGATCGGTGAGTTAGGTCTTGCACGGACCCTGGAAGCAACCGGCCCAACAATCTTTAAAACCATACATGCCCATCCCACACTGAGTGAAGCTATTATGGAAAGTGCCGCAATGGCCTGGGATGAAGCAGTAAACTTTTAAACGATTTCGAGTGCGGATAGAAAACTGGGGTCTGATTCGTTTTGCTGATGCCTGGGACAGGCAGCGCGAACTGGCAGAACGTGTGTACCATGGTGAACAAGATACCTTGGTGTTCTGTGAGCATCCGGATGTAATCACTCTTGGAAGAAACACCAAGACAGGGAGCCTGCTCGCTTCCAGAACCATGCTCCGCGATCGCAATGTTGACGTGATTGAAATTAACCGTGGTGGCGAGGCAACGGTACATAACCCCGGTCAGCTTGTCGGTTATCCTGTGTGCAATCTCCAACGCTCCAAACCAGATCTACATTGGTTCCTGAGAACAATTGAAGAAGCTGTTATTCAGGCACTCGATGAAATTGGCATTGCCTCCGGTCGTGTGGACGGACTCACCGGGGTGTGGATTCAAGACGTTCGCAAAATTTGTGCTATCGGTATCCACTGCAGCCGGTGGATAACTACCCATGGTTTTGCACTGAATGTGAATAACGACCTTTCACTGTTTAACGACATTATCCCTTGCGGCATTGTAAATAAAGGGGTTACGAGCGTCAGCCGAGAAATTGGTGCACCAGTGCCGCTTACCAACCTGCAGGATGGGATTGCTGAAAAACTGGAAAGTCTCATAAAATCAACCAAATTGGACGTGCTACACTAACATCTTGGAAAATAACATGGTTACCGATATAGACGATTTATCCGTAGTTCTGTGGAAAACTATGTGGATAACTGTAGGTGTCGGCAAATCATGGTCTTAATGAATAATCCGAAAATTGGACGTTGATTAGTTACGGAATGGGGCGTATGTTTGCATTCGTTCTAACACATGCGGGAATAGCTCAGTTGGTAGAGCACAACCTTGCCAAGGTTGGGGTCGCGAGTTCGAGTCTCGTTTCCCGCTCGGCGACGCGAGTCGTCACTTCCTCTTTATGCTGCATGCCTTGCCGTCGTTTCCCCCTTGATGGCGAGGCATTTTTTATTGATGTAAGTATTCTTTTTTCGGGTAACTTTCAGTGACAAACCGCAGTCTTGAAACAATACATCATGCTTATACCGTCAACCCATCACAGTGTTACAGATTAGTTTCAATACCCATCCACCAATCAGAATGCAGTCTGGGAGAGTAGTGTTGCATATCTCCGCACAGCGGAAGTCATTATGTTTACTACTGGTACTACTCGTGTATATCGTTCCGGGCAGTGCCTTGCAGTACCCCTCTGGTGTTACTATTGAACACACTCAGTTTCGGTCTGTGCGAATAGTGGTTAACCCCGAGGTAATGGTTGACACGGTCACGGAAGGGGCTGGGCAATTCGTAAAAGTCACCTCCTCTGAAGCATACCAACGGTATAACAGACAAGGAACAACGTGGCAGCTCTGTTTGGATATTCCTGTAAAGGTTTCGGGAGCCAACACACTTGCGCTCACCCGTTCGGGGTCTGTTCCGCAGGTTGTAAATCTTGCACCACTGCCTCCGGAGACATTTGCCGATGAAAACAACGCAGGATTGAAGCCCATTGTTGGACAATCTGTTGTTCGTTATGCTGGAATCAGCGCTGGTGTACACATTGCCATTGCAACCGTTGTACTTGCTGAATGGAGTATCGCAACCAACTACACCACAATCCACCGGCGTGCGATATACGAGTTTGAAGTTGCTCCAACTACCGTTGCACAGTCTTCACCGGTGCAAATGGGCAAATCGGCAGACCTGGTTCAGGGTATCGATGCCTTAAGTCCGGTTGCCAGGGTTACCGTAGAATCCGAAGGGATTTTTCGGCTTACTGCGCAGCAGTTACAAAATGCCGGACTGCCGGTGGATGCCGATGCAGCCCGTACGATAAAGGTGTTAGGCTGGGGGGGCAGAGAGTTGTCAGAACAAGTTGAACCGCCATTGAATAACGAGCCGACAGAGCAGGAAATAATCGTAAACACGAATGCTGACGGAAGTATTCGGGACGTAATATTTTATGGCGGCGGACTTACCGGATGGGTTTGGGGTAACGGTAAACCTGAACACTACATTCATCATTATGCGTTGCAGGCCTCGTATCTTATTACAACAGCCGGAGGTGCCGGCCGGAGAAGCAGTACTAGACCGGCCGCCACCGTACAGCCTGCACACCAGCCACTTACTGTTGACGGCTTCGTTTTTAATGAAGAAGAACTGGTGAGTCCGTATGCCAGCGGTTCCGGACGGAAATGGTTTGGACGCACGGTTGAAAATGGCGGTGCCTACGTGTTAACAATGCCGTTGCCGGGATTGGTACGAAATGGAAACGTACGCTACAGTATGAATGTTGCGCACAGAGGAACTCTACCAGGATTGTTCACCATGTTGGAATCCGGCAGTGAGTTTGCGCAGAAAAGTTTACTCAAGGTGCCACAGTATATGGATATGTACAGTGGTCGCGTGGCCGGATCTGTTCCTGCCGATAAAATTGCAGCCGATAACCGCAGTGTGGTACGGTTTGAATACACATGTGATGATAGAATTGCAACCGGCAGCCTGGACTGGATTGAAATTGTGTATCCCCGCGGCCTGATTGCCGACAATAATACGTTCACTTTTTTTACCGATCCCGGGCTGCAGGGCTGTGTTGAATACAGCATCAATGGTTTTGATGGCAGCGATGTCTATGCATTCGATGTTACCGATCCGGCACAACCGGTTCGTGTAGCAAATGTGGCGCCCGCCGGGAGTATCTATTCAATTCGGGAGATTGCTGATTCAGGCAAGGTGCGCAGGTACTTTGTTTCCGGTAAACTGCTGAGCGCAACCGTTAGCCCCCTGCCAGCACTGCGTCTCCGGTCAGATGTGATAGCAGGGAAGACGGGCGACTATATCATCGTAACACATCCTGACTTAGAAACAAGTGCAAATGCATACGCACAGTATCGCGCAAAAAGCTCCGGTCTGAAGGTGAGTGTGGTTACTACCGATGCTATTATGAATGAGTTTGGTTACGGGATGCAGGACCCTACCGCAATCCGTGATTATATCGGGTATGCATACCGTAATGCCCCGGTACGGCCCCGGTACATTTTGTTTTGGGGAGATGGACACTTTGATTATAAAAACATTTCAACGCTTAGTAACAACTATGTTATCCCATTTGAAAGTTTAGACCCGGATGACAGCTCGTGGGGTCTGTTTACGCATACAACAGAGGACTTTTTTGTCCGCGTTGACGGCAACGATCTCCTTCCAGATCTGGCCATTGGCAGGCTTCCAATCGTATCCAACACGGTTGGCGAACAGATGTTAACAAAAGTTCGTAATTATGAAACTGAATCGTCGGCTGACGACTGGCGAACCCGTATAATCATGATTGCCGATGATGGATCAACGTCTAACGGTGAAAGTGACCGTGATATGCACCTCAGGCAAAGTGAAAGCCTGGCCAGTAACACGATTCCCAATGATATCACCGCCTCGAAAGTTTATCTGGTTGAGTTTGCAACCGACAACATTGCCCGGGGTAAACGCAAACCCGGAGCAACAGCCGAAATGCTGAATGCAATCAATACCGGTGGTGCCCTGTTTGTTAACTGGATCGGGCACGGTAACCCCAGAGTCTGGTCTCATGAATTCGTATTCGAGCGCGAAACCACGCCTGTAAAAATGCTCAACTCAAACAAGTACTTCTTCACCACCGCTGCAACGTGTGACTTTGCCCGGTTTGATATGGCCGATGTTCAGAGCGGCGCAGAAGAGCTTGTACTACTGCCGGAAAGCGGCTCAATTGGTGTCTTCTCGGCCGCACGGGTTGTTTTCTCAGACCGAAATGCAGCGCTCAACGAAGCTTTTTACCGCGCGCTCTTTACGCGCGACGAAAACAGCTTACTCCCCGCGGTGGGCGACGCACTGCGGACAGTGAAACAAACGTTTAATGGTGATAACGACGAGAAATTCTTTTTGCTGGGCGATCCTGCACTCCGTTTGCTAATACCGGACCACCGTGTTGTTTTTGACAGTATTAACGGGGCAGTGGTTTCCGATACGCAAACTGTCCAGCTTCAGGCACTCTCCACCGTTACGATCAGTGGGTATGTTCAAAAACCTGTACAGACCATTTCTGATACCTCATTTAACGGAGTGGCTACCGTATCGCTGTTTGACGGCAAACGAAATATCACCATGACAGATGATGACGTTTACAAAACCGTCAATAAGTTTTCGCTGCCGGGTGCCTTGCTGGCCCGTGGATCGTTCCGTGTGGTAAACGGCAGATTTTCTGCTACGTTCATTGTGCCGAAAGATATTGCCTTCTCTCCCAACCAGGCCCGGGTACATGGCTATGCTTATTCGGATGACAGGCGAACGGGCAGAGGTGTGGCAACCAACGTTGTTGTTGACGGTGTATCCGATGAACAACACGATGACGATGATGGTCCCGACATTGCAATCTTCATTGATTCACGGCTGTTTGTAGAAGGCCAGGTTGTCCGTGCAAATCCAATCCTGATTGTTGACCTGAACGACGCCTCCGGTATCAATGCTGCGGGTGTAGGGGTTGGTCACGACATCGAAGCCTCGTTCGATAACGGCTCTCTTATTCAGGTTCTTACCGACAATTTTACCACGTCACTGGATAATCCGCGGGCAGGTACAACGTCTAGGCAAATCTTTGGATTAGGACCGGGATACCATACCGTTGAAGTAAGGGCCTGGGATGTACTGAACAATGTACAAACCGCTCAAACATCGTTTAGAATTCTTGAATCTGACGGAGAAATCAATGCTTCGTGGCTGATGAACTATCCCAATCCGTTTTCAGGCTCAACAACAATTCGGTATCACCACAACGCTCCGCGTCCATTTATGGCAACCGTAAGCATTTATGATGTTCAGGGAAGAAAGATTATCGGACGTACGATGACTGAACGCGATATGCAGACGGCCGAATTTTCGTGGGACGGACGTGATTCCGATGGGTTACCCGTGAATTCCGGAGTTTATATCTGTACAGTGGAAATACGATTGGATAGTGGAGAAACAGGGATTGTGACCGGTAAACTGTCGCTCATTCGTTAAATTTACAGTCTTAATTGAAAGATGGAAGGAAATATATGCGCGTGATCCGCACGAGTTTCTTACTCGTAGGCATCGTTCTTATCACAACGTCGGCCTACAGCCAGGTTGGTGGTGCTGCAGTACCATTTCTGCTGATAGCACCCGATGCCAGAGCTGGTGCCATGGGTGAAGTTGGGACCGCAATAGCTGATGACATTAACGCTGTATTCTGGAATCCGGCAGGGCTCGGATTTCAGACCCAGCAACGTCAGGTTGGTTTGAACTTTTCAAAATGGCTGCCGCAGTTTAATGCCGATCTGTACTACTCATACGGATCGTACGGGCAGTTCATTGAAGACCTAGACGGAACGATTGCCGGAACATTCATTTTCATGAATCTTGGTGAGTTTCAGCGCACTGCCGAGAACGGTCAGGCCTTAGGAACATTCCGAAGCAATGAATTTAGTGTTGGAGTATCGTACGGAACCCTTATTGGAACAGACGTTGCGGCAGGCGTACAAATCAAGTATATCCAGAGCAACCTTGCACCTGCGGGAGCGCAGCAGGTAAGTGCCGGCGTGGGTATCTCTGGGGCGTTTGACCTGGGCTTCCTGTATCGTCCAACAGATCTCGACATTCTAGGAGCACAATTAGGCAACGTTCTGTCACTTGGCGCAAACCTGCAGAATGTAGGTCCCAAAATGACATATCTAAACGAGTCTGACCCCCTGCCCACAACCTTGCGTATGGGTGTTGGGCTGAAGCTGGTTGAAGATGAGTTTAACGACCTCCTTGTATCGGTTGATCTTGCCAAACTCCTGGTGCGCCGTGACTCGCTCGGCTCGGATCCCATTCCGCAGTCCTTCGTTTCGGCGTGGGGTGTTGGCGGCATTGAATCCGGTGTTGGTATGGAATATGTCTATGACCAGGCCGTCTCGCTCCGTGGAGGCTACTTTTCGGAACCGGCAGCCGCGGGTGGACGTCAGTTCTACACCCTGGGCGCAGGCGTAAAGTACGATTTGTTTAATCTCTACTTTAGCTACATTCTTACGGTGGAGGATAATCATCCTCTTGCTAACACACTGCGGTTTTCGCTTGTTGTGGACTGGGGCACCGAGCAGTAGGTGCACGAAAGATTGTAGGGGGCTATGGTTTACCATTGCCCCTTTTTTTTTGAACATATTTTCGCAGCAGTACTGCCAATACGATACCCACAATCAGGATGGTTATTCCCGTACCGTAGGCTGACAGGATTGTATCAGCCTTCTTCCAGTTGGTTCCGAGAATACTTCCGGCATAAATCAGTATCGAATTCCATACCAGAGAGCTAATGGTACTCAGAACCAGCGTACGCATTACCGGCATGCGCACCACTCCGGCAGCAAATGCAATCACGGCCCGGGTACCGGCTAAGAACCTGTTACCAACGATAATCCAGTCGTGATATCGTGCAAACCACCGCTCAACTTTCTGCAGAAGCTCTTCTGTAATAAATGGCAGCCATCCACGTTGTACAACGCCGTGGCCGTAGCGGTATCCCAGCCAGTATGCTGTTGAAAATCCAATGGTTGAACCAATCGTTGATAGCACCAGAATCGGTGCAAACCCAACAATATGCATACCCACCAGCGTGCCGATAAATACAAGGAGCACGTCACTGGGAGCCGGCGGGAATAAATGCTCGGTAAATGTGATTACGACGGTTGCAACAAACACTAACTCCCACGGGAGGTGCTGCAGGAAGATGATCAGTGTTTCGAGCATGATGTAATTTGCAGGTTTAGTACAACAAACATAGCCCCTTACCAGACTTTCACAAAGGACAATGATGAAACCGTTTATTAACGAAGTTTACCTGGATTTTTCTCAAGCGCCAATTGCAAAAAAACAACGTGCCGCGATTGATTTGGTCCGAAGCTCCTTCGGCAAGGAGTATGCCAATATTATTGCCGGCAAGAACGTTCGGACAGATGCCAAAACAATCAGTTATAACCCGGCAAACCCCAAAGAAGTTGTCGGGGTTTTTCAGAAAGCCGGACGGGATCAGGCAGAGAAGGCAATGAAGGCAGCCGTTAAGGCGTTTCAGACGTGGAAGACTGTTAGTCCAAAGGAACGGGCAGGGTACCTGTTCAAGGCCGCGGCAGTCATTCGCAAACGCCGGCTGGAGATTAACGCCTGGATGATCAGTGAGGTGGGCAAGAACTATTTGGAGGCTGATGCAGATACATGTGAAGCAATAGACTTCCTGGAGTTCTATGGGCGTGAAATGCTGCGCTATGCCGAACCACAACCAATTGTGGAGCAACAGGGCGAAGAGAACGAACTCTTCTATATTCCGCTTGGTGTTGGCGTTATAATTCCGCCGTGGAATTTCCCGTTTGCCATACTGGTTGGGATGACGTCTGCAGCAATTGTTACCGGCAACACCGTTGTTGTAAAACCGTCAAGTGATTCGCCAATGATGGGCTGGCTGTTTGCTGATATCATGCGGGAAGTCGGACTCCCCGATGGCGTGTTGAATTTCCTCGTAGCCAGCGGCGCCGAAGCCGGCAACTACCTTGTAGCTCACCCGCACACACGGTTTATCAGCTTTACCGGTAGCATGGAGGTAGGGCTCCATGTAAATCAACTGGCAGCCACGCCGCAACCCGGACAGATTTGGATTAAACGAGTTGTTGCTGAAATGGGCGGGAAGGACGGGATTGTTGTTGCTGCCGATGCCGATGTTGATGCTGCGGCTATAGGTGTGGCTGCCGCCGCCTTTGGTTTTCAGGGACAAAAATGTTCGGCCTGTTCAAGGGCAATTGTGGTTGCCGATGTGTACGATGAATTTGTTGCGAAACTGGCTGTAGAAGTTCAGAAACTCACGGTTGGTAACCCGGCTGATAATGCGCCGGTTGGCCCGGTGGTAAACGCCAAGCAGTTAAAAACCGTAACCTCGTATATCGAAATTGGTAAAAAAGAAGGTAAACTGGTTGCCGGCGGTAAAACAGTATCGCTCGACAATGGTTACTATGTTCAGCCTACCGTCTTTGTAAATGTAAAACCTCAGGCACGCCTGATGCAGGAAGAAATCTTCGGCCCGGTGCTTGCTGTTTGTAAGGCTAAAGATTTTGATCATGCAATCGAGATTGCAAACAATACAATATACGGTCTGACCGGTGCTGTGTACAGTGCAAGTAAAAAAACTCTACAGAGAGCACGCAACGAGTTCCATGTGGGGAACCTGTATCTAAACCGAAAGTGTACGGGTGCCATGGTTGGCGGACATCCCTTTGGCGGGTTTAATATGAGCGGTACGGATAGCAAGGCCGGAGGCCGGGATTACCTGCTGCTCTTTATGCAGGCAAAAAGTGTTGCTACAAAAGTTTAAGAGAGGATAACATTGAATTTCCTACGTGTCAGGCAGGGGGTATTGGTGAAGGGTGCATTGTGGATGGTGCTATTCGCAGTGACAGCCACCGGATCAGGTAGTTTGATTGCTCAGGAGTTACGTCACCTGCAAGGGATATGGATTAATGCAACCTGGATTGAGCTGATTAAACGAACCGAATCCGTTGCGAAAGCAATGAGCGAGTTCCCCGAGGGGCAGCCGCTGTGGGTTCGCTTTGACGTTGCACGCCCAACAGTAATCGACGTTGGATACCGGATAGACGAAGCCATACCCATGACGGTTAACAGTCGCATTGTTGGCCACATGGGCGAACGAGTTGTTATCGATAGCGCCGGGAAGGGGCTTTGGCTTGTGTCTCCGGATATTCAGGCCGATCAGTACGTAGCTCTCCACTATCTGTCCGACATGGAACTGCCACCAATCGTTATGGCAAAACTTCCTACAAAACGTACCGACCCGCAGTTCTTGTTCGACCGTATGATCATTGCTTCCGTCCTTGGCGGACGGTGGATGGATACGAAAGGACATTTACTTGAGTTTATGCCTGATGCCACGGCTAACTGGAAAGGTGAAACCTATGGCATTACTATTGAGATAACAGCAGAACAACAGCTTCGGGTAATGCTAACAGATGCGGGCGGCCGCACAAAGCGGTTCATTGCTGAACGCACCGGGCCACGGCTAGTTCTCACTGATGCTGATGGCAGAACAAGCGAATTCACTGCTTCATCCCGGTAGGAGCTTGATTCGGCATGCATTGTCCAGTAGGGTATGGGGCCAACGACGTTTACGTATCAGGTTGAGGTACTGGCAGGGCATCATCCCGCTTGAGATACATGTGTTTTACCACCGTGGGTGCGTAATATTGATGTACGATGCTACGCATTAGGGTGTTTTCCCTCCTCATCAGTGCCTTTGGTATAACAGTTCCGGCAACTGCCGGCGATACCTGTCTCACCTATACAACACTGGGGATTTCGTTCCCGCCGGTATCGGACGACGCTGACCGTCAGTTTTCGCAGCAACGGTTAAATGACCTCGGTGTTACGAAAATCCGCTTCGCCGAAAGTTGGGCATTACGTGAACCCCAAAAAGGAAATGCAAACTGGAAGCCACTTGACGACAGGATTGCATGGGCAAACTCGCACGGGTACGACGTATTGCTTACCATTCAGGCTACCGGTCCCTCATGGGCATGCGCCGGTGCAAAGAACAAGCAGTCGTGCGTGGTGAGTTTACCTGACTTTACTGCCTACGTTACAACCCTGGCAAAACGGTACTCCGGCAAGATTGCTAAAATCCAGTTTGGAAACGAGTGGCAGTCAGATTACTGGTATGCGGGAACTGCAGCAGAATTTATCCAAACACATAACATTGTTTATGATGCTGTTCATGAATATATGCCATCGACAACTGTTGTATTAGGGGGCTTCACTACTATGTCGCTCCGGTTTATGGCAGCATGCAACGGACGAGTGCAGTCGTTTTACGATGATGAAGGCGTACTGTATGATCAAAACGTAGTTGATGAGATTTGCAGCAGTGAAGAATTCAAAAGGGCATACGGCAGAATTGATTCGGTACTAACGCTTGCCAGGTATGACGAGGCCGACATACACCTGTACGACGATGCCGAGCAGTGGGGTGAATACTACGGAAACTTCCTGACGCTTGTGGACAAACCCGTTATTGTTACTGAATTTGGCGGACCCAACATGAATGTGGAGCCATATACCGAGGAATACCAGGCTCAAAGGCTTAAGCGGTATATCATGACGCTTGACAGCCTGAAAATCCGTGAAGCCTATTTTTTTAAGCTCGTAGAGGGAAGTAGTAATCCCGCCCACGGTACATCCGGCCTGGTAAACAGCACAACCCTGGCGTTGAAACCAGCATATACTGTGTTTAGGCAATTTTCCGTATGCAAACCGTTGAACGTTGTGCAGGATCTGCAATACCGTGCTCCACGTTTGTCACCAAATCCTGCAACAGGACAGGTAGTCATTACCGCAGATAACTGTGGATTATCCGGGCATGGCATACGAGTTTACAATAATCTTGGGGTACGTGTGATCGAAGCCAACGTCAGCGGTACTGAGCAATATATGATGGACATTTCAACGTTGTGTAGTGGAATGTACTCTGTGGTAGTATGCTGTGTATCCGGACCTGTATTGGTGGGCAGCCTCTTGGTACAGTAGCGGGGAATCCGGGTAGGGTAAAAAAAAAGGGGCCTGAGCCCCTTTCCCAAACTACTTGTTCTTCTTTTTATGACGATTCTTACGAAGTCTTTTCTTGCGTTTGTGAGTTGCCATTTTATGGCGTTTGCGTTTTTTTCCGCATGGCATGGTGTAGGTCCGTGATAATGGTTAAAGTTTAGTTGATCGTTGTTTTATCGTTTTTAAGAGATGTTAGCACTTTTTGTGCATTAACACCCGCTTCTGAGGTAGGATCTGCCTGAATACAAAGCTCCAGATAGTACCGTACCGAATCCTGTTTTCCCAGCTGTGTGTACAGAAAAGCGGCATTGTACAAAGCTGTTTGATTCTGCGGATGATGGTCGGCAATTCTCCTGATCATACCCAGCGCATCGTCGGTTCTGCCCAGCTGAAATTCAACATAGGCAAGATCGATCTGGGCTGGGATGTTCCCTGGGGCCACTGCTGACAGGAAATGCTTGTAATACCGTTCGGCTTTCGAGAAATCCTTGATATCGTATGCCAAATTAGCAGCACTGATTACCAGCATACTGTCATTAGGCTTATCGCTGAGTTTCTCTTCTACCTCGTGTAAAAGTTGTGTCAAAGACCGCAGGTGCTCGAGCTCCTTCTCTTGCTGTTCTTGGGATTTGAGTTCCAAGTCACGTTGTTGTTTCCGTTGTTCTGCCAGTGGAGCGCCTTTACTGATAGCAGCGTTAACGATACTACGTGAAATAAAAAGGGACGCGCCTGTAACGGCTACAACAACTGTGCTTATGATCAAGATGGCTGAAAAAGGCCTGCTACTGTGTGTCATACCGTCATTTTTGCATCCGTAGTATCGTTACTACGCAGGTTCTCATGAACCTTATCCTGAAACTCGCTGGAGACTTTAAATGTTGGGATAAAGCGTTCTTCCAGCGGTACAGGGTCACCGGTTCTGGGGTTTCGGGCCATGCGCGGTTTACGACTTTTGACGGAAAAAACGCCAAAACCTCGTAATTCAATACGCTTACCCTCGGCAAGAGCATCAATAATACTCAGCAGAAACCCGTCAACAACAGTCTTTGTCTCAAACTTGGTCAAACCGGTTTGAGCAGCGATTTTATCTACGATGTCAGCCTTTGTAACGTTCAATGCATCCTCACACGAAGCAGATAACAATACACCCCGCAAAGTGTCGTACGTACTTCGCACGAACATTGTTGCGGGCCACGAATCTACGAAAGTTATTGTTTTTATACAATGTTAGCGCAAATCTATGTTTGAAATTTCTCACAGAAGTTTGCCGGCATCATAATATCTTTGCCAACTGAATGAGTAACCAGAAAGAACGGAGTACGTGGGCTGCGGAGCTGATTTCGCAGACTGAAACTGATGTTCTGGCCATGTTAGAAGGGTCGGGACGGCTGCCAAAACACGTGGCAGTGATTATGGACGGGAATGGCCGTTGGGCTCAGGATCGTGGAAAACCGCGTATTGCTGGTCATCGCGAGGGTATGGAGAGTGTGCGGGCGGTGGTAAAAGCCAGCTCGCAGCTGGGGGTTCAGTACTTGACGCTGTATGCGTTTTCGATTGAGAACTGGAAGCGTCCGCCGGCCGAAGTCAGATTTTTAATGTCGTTGCTTGAAACCTACCTTCGCAGGGAGCTCGATGAGCTACACCGGAATAATGTTCGGGTTTGCTGCATTGGCAAAATCAGTGCCTTGCCGAGGGGAGTTCAGCGGATTCTGACAGATGCGGTGGAACATACCAGGGAGAATACCGGGCTCACATTAACGCTTGCGCTCAGCTATGGCTCCCGGTGGGATATTGTTCGTGCAGTTCAGATTGTTGCCCTGGATGTTCGCCGTGGCAAGCTGAGTCCGGAAGACCTTACCGAGGACCTCTTTGCGAGTTACCTTCAAACGGCATCGCTCCCCAATCCCGATCTTGTTATCCGTACCAGTGGAGAGCAGCGCCTGAGTAATTTCCTCCTGTGGGAGAGTGCATATTCCGAAATCTATGTTACCAGTGTTCTCTGGCCGGAGTTTCGCCGTGAACACCTTTTGCGTGCAATCGTAGAGTATGCCTGTAGGGAACGACGCTTTGGCAAGATTTCTGCTCAGGTGAACGGAAATGCACAGGATGACTACGTCACAACGTTGGAGCAGATTCTGCATGCGATGCGCTAACCGGGCTGTTGCTTTTGTCCTGGCCTTGGTAGTGCCGCTCTTTGCAACGTCTCAGACCGAGGCGCCACGCTATCCGGTTATTGCAGGCATATCGGTAGAAGGTCTTACCCAGGGTGCTGATATTCAGACTGTGATTGCTTACTCCGGGTTGCGCGTTGGAGCTGAAGCCCGTCCCGATGATCTGGTCATGGCCATCCGGAATCTCTGGGCGCGCCAAACCTTTAGCGATGTTCAGATTATCAAGGAGCGTGAGACGGCCCTTGGCGTTTTCCTGATTATAAAACTCACACCGGCACCAAGACTGAGAAATCTGGTACTTCATGGCAATGAAGAATTGTCAGATGATGATATTCTTAACAGTATTGATAAGCGGAAAGGTGACCTGCTGGCACCGATTGACGCGTACAAAATCAGGCAGGCCATAAAACGAAAGTACGCTGACGAAGGGATGCTGTTCACCAAGATCGAGTCAGAACTGGTTGATGCCGATTCGATGAATTTTTTCGACCTGATGCTTACCATTAACGAAGGTGTTCAGTACACCGTTGGCAGCATTACCATTACAGGCAACGAACAGTTTGACGATGCCGACATGCTTGATGCGTTTACCGAAACAAAAACCAAGCGTTGGTATGAGTTCTGGACGTCGGCCGATTTTGACTATGACAAGTATAAAACCGATCTGAAAAATCTTACTGCCTGGTTTCGCAATAATGGTCTGCTCGACGCTGAGATTATTCGTGATACGGTTGTGTATAACGAGGAAACCGAGAAAGTCGCTATTGAAATTGAAGTACACGAGGGTCCCAAGGTGTACATCAGGTCGGTCAGGTTTGTAGGCAATACTGTGTATCCCGAAGATGAGCTGCTGCGCCGGCTGGATATTCACAAGGGCGATCTGTATAATGCAAAAAAACTGCAGGCCAACCTGCTGGTAAACGAAACTCAGACTGATGCTACATCGCTGTATGCCGACAACGGCTACCTGGGCGCTTCGATGGTACCCGAGCTTAAACGTGTTGCCGACGATTCCGTGGACATCGAAATACGGGTTTTCGAGGGTGAGCGTTTTACGATTCGACGCGTGGAAATTGCCGGTAACACAAAAACACGCGATCGCGTTATCCGCCGTGAGCTCTACACCCGGCCGGGTGACTACTTTAACCGGTCGGCCATTATCCGGTCGTTGCGGGGCCTTGGTGTACTAAATTATTTTAACCAGGAAAAACTACAACCGCAGGTACTGCCTGTTGATAAAACCAAGGTTGACGTTGTTTACAATGTAGAAGAGCGAAGCACAGATACCTTTAATGCATCTGTGGGCTTTGCCGGTTCTTTTGGCTTTACGGGATCGATCGGTATTACATTAAACAATTTTGATATCAGCGATCCGCTTCGCGGGGGTGGAGGGCAAATCCTGGCCTTCCAGTGGGAATTTGGTCAGGCCAGTCGAATTCGCACCTTCCAACTCTCGTTAACCGAACCGTGGCTTTTCGGTGAACCTACATCACTTGGCTTTAACATCTTTGATACCTACCAGAACTATGGCTTCTCGATACGCCGCACTGGTGCCCAGGTTAATCTGGGACGACGATTCCGGTTTCCTGATGATTTTTTCCGTGGCGACTGGTCAGTTGGCTTTGAGCGCCAGGATGTACAGAGCACGGGTACGTATTTCCGGCAGGGTGTTAACACCGCTCTGACTCTGGCACAAGTGATCTCGCGTACCAGCTACGACAATATGATCTTCCCAACAACCGGATCACGGTTTGCTGTCTCGCTGAGAGCCACTACAGGTTTCCTTGGGATTGGAACAACTGACTTTGCCAAACTTGGGTTCAACTTCGATGTGGCCAATCCGCTTCTCCGGATTGGTGGAAACCCCAGACTGGTCTTGGTTGTGGGGAGCGAATTTGGATATGTGGACGGATTGAAAGCAGACACAACAATACCCCCACAGGAGCTCTATTACATGGGTGGAAATGGGTTAGGGGGCTTTGCAATCACTCCGCTTCGCGGTTACCCGGATAATTCAATTGGGCAGTTCTCGAATGGTGTTGGTGGACGCGTGATGGCACGGTATCTGACTGAACTGCGTTTTGCACTCTCACTTGAGCCCTTCCCGATTTACGTTCTTACTTTTGCAGAAGCAGGAAACGTGTGGGCAAACCTTGGTACTGTTGATCCGTTTAGTTTAAAGAGGGCGGCAGGGTTTGGTATGCGTTTAATGCTAATGCCAATCGGGTTAATCGGTTTCGACGTCGGATATGGCTTTGATTCAAACCCTCTTAACCCCTCACAACGCTCGGGATGGCAGTTCCACTTCCAGTTCGGGCGGTAAACAGTAAACAACGATTATTTGTTTCAACATGGTGATTTCATGAAAAGACTGTTTTTTGTTGCATCCATAATGACTTTTGCGGCCACTACCTTCCTGTCGGCTCAGAATTACAAAATCGCGGTAGTAAATACCGAGATCATTATCAAGGAACTTCCTGAGGCTCAACAAGCATCCAAGTCCATCGATGAAGCTGCTCAGAAAATCCGTGATACCCTGGCGATGATGCAGAAGGAGTTTGAATCACGCATAGCCAGTTATCGTAAGCAGGAAGCCATGATGACCAGTGACGCACGGGCCAAGGAAGAAGATGCTATTAATGGTCTGCGTACACGGTATCTGCAGTACCAGGAAGTAAAAACAGCCGAAGTGCAGTCGATGCGTGAGAGTTTTCTGAAGCCCATCCGCGAAAACGTCCAGTCGGCTATTGACGCTATTGCGAGGGAAGAAAAGCTTAATCTGGTGCTGGATAAGGCGGCGGGTATCGTGCTGTATTCCGAGGACAAGGCCGACATTACCTACAAGGTGTTGGACAAAATGAAACGGGGAAGTAAATAATTGTTTGTCGTGAACGTGACTTTGGATGAATTCCATCCGCCTACACGTTTACAGAGAACACCCTATGCATCCAAATTCCCATAATACAACAGCGATCTATGCACTGGTAGGCTTTCTGCTCTGTGCCGTCTCTGCTTTTTCACAAAAAATAGGATACGTCTCGTCGGATGCCATTAAAAGCAAGTACGAACCATACCTCATGGCCGAGCAGCGCCTGAACCAGATGGTACAGGACTGGAAGAGCGAACTTGCACAGTACCAGGCTGACATTGACGGGGCAGAGCTGGAGATACGAAAAAACAGGCTCATTTGGACGGATGTCGAAAAAGAGCAGTATCAGAGAGAACTGGATCAGAAAAAAAAGAAACGCGATGATCTTGCCCGACAGGTGTTCGAGCCAGGAGGGAAGTATGACCAGGAAGCAGAACAACTGATGAAGGGAATTTGGGAAAAAATCTACCTTGGCATTCAGCAGGTTGCTGCTGCCGAAGGGTATGATATTGTATGGGATAAAAGTACGGATCCACTGGTGTACGTTAATGCCCGGTACGACCTTACCGTAAAGGTTATGAAAGCCCTTGGCATTAATGCTGACTCGCTTGAAAAGAAACAAAATCAGGTCATCGAGACTGATCCGCGCAATAAACAGGTACGAGAAACGCGCTCCCGAAGCGGACGTCGCCGAAGCACGTCGCGTCCGGAGCCTTCTGAAACACCCGAGGTTGAACCTGCTCCCCGCGGCACCATTACACCGCCCGGGCTACCTCCCGATGTACCTGTGCAGAGCCATAATCCGGCCGACAGTTCACGCACTAAAGAAGAGATCCCACGATGAGTCACGCCGGAGCGGTCACCCTTACCGTAGATGACATCATTCGGTTAACAGGCGGACACTGCCCTGAACCCCATCTCGGGACAGCAATTAGCGGAGCAAACAGTATTACCAATGCCGTTGGTACCGAGGTCACGTTCCTGCACCATCAGGGCTACATCAAGTACTTACCGCAGTGCAATGCCGGTGCAGTACTCGTAAGCCAGACTTTGTACCAAAAAGCTCACGCTTCATTCCCACCAAGCGAGGAAAGGGGCTATGCTCTCGTTGTGGTTGATGATGCACATCGCGCCTTTGTTAAACTTGTTCATGTTCTATATCCACCGGATGAAGTTGAGTTTGGCATACAACATCCTCTTGCTGTCATTCATCCCGATGCAACCGTGCATGCCACAGCCACGATTGGCCCCGGTTGCGTTATATCGGAAGGATGCACCGTAGAAGACCATGCAGTCCTGACGGCCAACGTAGTACTGCACCCCAATGTGCACATTGGCTCTGCATCGGTGCTCAATGGCAATGTTGTCTGCTATGCAAATAGTGTTGTAGGCAGTCGGTGCGTTATTCACGCCGGTGCCGTAATTGGCAGCGACGGCTTTGGCTTTCTGGAGCAAGCTGATGGCTCATTCGAAAAAATCCCACATGTAGGTACTGTCCACATTGGTAACGATGTTGAAATCGGAGCTAACACAACGATTGACCGGGCAGCCGTAGGAACAACCGTCATTGGCGATGGTGTAAAAATCGACAATCTGGTTCATGTAGCCCATGGTGTCCGCATTGGCGCGAATACCGCAATCGCAGCTCAAGCGGGTATATCCGGCAGTGCCAAGCTGGGAGAACGAAACCGGATTGCCGGCCAGGTGGGCATTGTTGGCCATATCACAACAGCCGATGATGTTGTTGTGGAAGCACAGTCCGGTTTATCAAAAACAGTTGAAAAAGCAGGTGTGTATTTTGGATCACCTGCTAAAGATCATCGTACGGCACTTCGAATTGAAGCCTCAGTGCGACAACTACCGGACATTGTACAGCAGCTTGCCGAACTTCAAAAAACTGTGCGGGAATTACAGGAGCAGCAGAAATGAGTAAACAACAGCGTACACTTAAGGGCGAAGCATCGATATCAGGTGTAGGACTCCACACAGGCAATACCTCCACGCTTACGATCAAACCCGCACCGGAAAACTCTGGCTTCAGGTTTGTGCGTACGGATATGGCGGGTGAGCCTGAAATTCCAGCTGTTGTTGATTTTGTGGTAAGCCTTGAACGGGGGACAACGATCTCCCAAAACGGAGCAACGGTTCACACCGTTGAACACGTCCTTGCAGCACTGGTTGGTATGAATATCGACAATGCCCGCCTGGAACTTACCAATAACGAGCCTCCGGTTGGCGACGGTTCGTCGCTCCCATTTGTAGAAATGATTAAATCAGCCGGTATCGTTGAGCAGTCTGCTCTTCGTAACGAGCTGATCATTACCGATACCATCCGGTATACCGATGAAAAGCGCGGAACAGAGATAGTGGCACTGCCAAATCCGGAATACCGCGTAACCGTAATGGTTGACTATAATAATCCGGTTCTGGGAAGCCAGCATACTGGATTGTTTAATCTTGACGAAGAGTTCGAAAAAGAGTTTGCTCCCGCACGCACCTTTTGTTTTCTGCACGAAGTAGAAATGCTCTTTGATCACGGTCTGATAAAGGGCGGCAATCTTGATAACGCAATTGTAATTGTTGATGAGGATTTAACCGACGAAGAGCTGCAGCGGAAATTAAAAAAACTTGGCATATCCGGTGGAGCATTCCTTGGCTCTCAGGCGTTTCGTGACAGGCAGCAGCTTAGGTTTAAAAATGAGCCCGCCCGGCATAAACTGTTAGACATGATCGGCGATCTTGCTCTTGTTGGTGCACGCGTGCGCGGACAAATCCTGGCTGCTCGTCCCGGACATGCCAGCAACATTGAGTTTGCCCGACTTCTTCGTGCTGAGTTTAAAAAGCAAAGCTCTGGGACGTACTTTAAAATGCCTGATGTTACAACGGCTAAGCTGAACTGCCAGGACATCCTGAATGTGATGCCACATCGGTACCCAATGCTTCTGGTGGACAGAGTGGTTGAGTATGACGAAGTGCAAAAACGAATTGTGGGTGTGAAGAACGTATCGTTTAATGAGCCGCAGTTCATGGGCCACTTCCCCAATCGTCCGATTTTCCCAGGTGTACTCACGGTTGAAGCCATGGCACAAACAGGATGTATGCTGCTGCTGGCCAATGGCTGCGACCCCAAAACACAGCTTGTAGTGTTTACCGGCTTCAACAACGTTAAGTTTCGTCGGGAAGTTACACCCGGTGATCAGCTAATCATGGAAGTGTTCCTTACCAGAATGAGATTCAACATTGTCCACCTGGTTGGGAAAGCGTATGTTGGCGGAACTCTTGTTGCCGAAGCCGAGCTTTCGGCAGCTGTTGTACCAAAGGAGCCTGCGTGAGTAATTCCATACACCCAACAGCTATCGTGCATCCCGGGGCACAGCTCGGAACTAACGTTTCGATTGGTCCCTACACCATTGTTGAAGATGACGTTGTTGTAGGCAATGGCACCGAGCTCATGGCCCACGTCGTGATTGCTAGCGGTGCCCGCATCGGGTGTGACGTTCGAATTCATCCCGGTGCCGTTATCTCTACTGCGCCTCAGGATTTGAAGTATGACGGTGCAGCAACACTTACGATAATTGGCGACAGAACCGTTGTGCGTGAATCTGCCACGATAAACAAAGCAACAACCGCTTCCGGACAAACCACGGTTGGCTCTGATGTCCTCGTCATGGCATATGCCCATGTGGCCCATGACTGTGTGGTTGGAAACCATGTTATCATTGCCAATGCCACACAGTTGGGCGGACATACTCACATAGGTGAGTGGGCAATTCTTGGAGGACTGGTGGGTGTTCATCAGTTTTGCAGAATCGGTGACCATAGCATGGTAGCAGCTTCAGCAATGGTCGTAAAAGACGTACCTCCGTACATCCTTGCCGGGAAAACCCCGCTAGCTGCAGAAGCCATTAACACCGTAGGATTACGCAGACGTGGATTTACGCAGGAGGAGATCCGGGAACTTACGCAGTTTTATAAGTTTCTTTACCGCGAAGGGCTAAATATCTCCGATGCCTTGAATACGTATGCTTCCAATTACCCGGATCCATCACGACACATTACTAAATGTATTGAGTTTATCCGTTCCTCGCAGCGGGGAATTATCAAATCAGCAATCAGATAGTGCAGTGCGTTGTAGCCCCGTAGCGTTAGCATTCCTCATTCTTTCGGTTTCCGTCGGAGCGACGCCTGACACTTACGGTCATGCCCAAGCCCCTTTCACAAACCCCATTGCAAGTCCGTTCGAAACCCGGTCCGGGTTTATTTGGGAGGCAACCAACGATAAGCTCCGATTAGACATTGGCATGGAAACCGACCTGCTACGCGGCGAATGTAGTGACAGCGTGAATTCCTGGACGTTGGGTGTCGGGATGCAAACCTGGACACGTTTGAGGTCAGAAGGCAAGCTTAAATTTCCAGTAGAAACTGTTGACTACTGGTTCGGACTGCATGCTGCTTACGGGAGCCAGTCATCTTGGCATGGCAGAATACGGCTTGCCCACATCTCGTCGCACCTTGCAGACGGGGTTGCTGATACCACGGCAACCCTGCATCCTGCACCGTTTGTTTATAGCAGAGAGTTTTGTGAGGTGATTGGTGGCTATCCATTCGGGCCTGCCCGTGTTTATGCAGGTGCAACTGTGGTATGGTCAACTCAGCCCAGAACGTCCAGCCCGGTTATTCCGCAAGCCGGCGCTGATGTTTATCTTCCTGTGAGCGAACGCATCGGCATTGCTGCCGGATACGACGTCAGACTTATCGGTATTCAGGGCGTATATCGGGCAATGCATGCCGCCCAGGCCGGCCTGCACATACACACGTGGAACAACACCGGCATTTTGCTTTCGGCCTACGCCATGAACGGTAGAAGCATACACGGGATGTTTTATACTGAATCCGACTCGTATTTGGGCGTAGGAATACAGATTCTTACGCAGATCCTCTGACTATTATCTGTATTTTTAACAATTTTACCAGGCAGAATGCTGTCCCCGTGGCTTGCCCGGCATTGTACGATACACCCTGTTCTTCCGAATACCGTGAACACCGTATTTCTACGTACAGCATTTAATTGTTAAGTGACTGTTATTTCCCGTATTTTTGTTGTTCTATGGGAATAGCATGTGGAATAGTTGGCCTGCCCAATGTTGGGAAATCAACATTGTTTAATGCACTTACATCAAATACTGCTGAGGCGGCAAATTATCCGTTTTGCACCATTGATCCAAATGTTGGTGTGGTAAACGTACCTGATCCTCGGTTACAGAAACTATCTGCAGCGTATCAGACTGACCGAGAAGTTCCAACCACCGTCGAATTTGTTGATATTGCCGGTTTAGTTAAAGGTGCTTCAAAAGGTGAAGGATTAGGAAATCAGTTTCTTGGGAACATTCGTGCCTGTGATGCAGTTGCTCACGTTGTTCGTTGTTTTCGTGACGACAATGTTGTGCATGTACACGGTGCCGTGAATCCGTTGCATGATATTGACATTATTGAAACCGAGTTGATTCTTAAGGACGTGGAATCCGTATTAAAGCGGATGGACACAGTTCAAAAGAAGGTTCGTGCTAACGACAAGGATGCCAAAGAAGAATATGAACTCCTTGAGCGATTAAACAATCACCTGGACGGTGGAAAACCGGCTCGTTCGTTTCAGCGGGATGACAACGGCTTAGAAGTTATTCGTGCCCTGCAGCTTTTAACTGATAAACCGGTAATGTACATAGCGAATACCGATGAAGCCGGTGCAATATCCGGGAATGAATATGTAGAAGCCGTAAGGGTGCGTGCAGCCGAGGAAGGGGCTTTGGCTGTGCCGATTTGTGCCAAGATAGAGGCAGAGATTGCGCAACTGGATGCAGATGACCGTACAGTTTTCCTTGCCGATTTGGGGATGAATGAACCCGGGCTGCATCGGGTAATTCGTGAAGCTTACACTCTGCTTGGTTTGCTGACCTACTTTACGGCAGGAAAAAAGGAGACCAGGGCGTGGACAGTGAAAAAAGGAAGTACAGCACCCCAGGCAGCCGGTGTGATACATACGGATTTTGAAAAAGGTTTCATTCGGGCAGAGGTGATGGGCTATGCAGATTGGCAACGTCTGGGCTCAGAATCTGCTGTGAAGGAAGCAGGGCTATACCGAGTTGAAGGGAAGGAGTATGTGGTTCAGGATGGTGACATCATGTACTTCCGCTTTAATGTATAAAAACACAAGTTCAGAGACTGTGGACGTTATGGACATTGTCTTCAACAATTATAATCATTTTTAACACATAGTGGTTCATTCACCATGAGTACACTCAAACACATCTTTATTACACTCTTTGCAGTTGGATTGTTCTGCCTGCCGGCATCGGCACAGGAACGTCCAAACGTTCCGTTACGCTATGGGGCGCATCTGGGATTAAACTACAATATGGCCGGTGTCGGGTACAGCGACTGGCTTAAACTACCAGAGCGGCCGGGCGGCTCGTTTATACCGTTTGTGCTGAATGACGGTAGCGGTATCGGACTCTATGGAGGCCTCAGCGCCCAATGGAGCCTGCTGGACTATCTTGCCCTGCAAACCCGCTTGTCATATGATAACCGCAGCCTGGTTGCTGTTGACGATAAAACACATAAAGGTATCGAGGGTGAGGCAATCAGTGATGAGTTTGATTTTAAAACCTCGGCGGTAAACGCCGAAGTCTTGGCAAAGCTCTATATCGACGATGCATTCCACGTTACCGGTGGCGGTGGTGTAGGGATAAAGCTGAACTCCACGTACGATTATAAGCTGAACAAGCAGGAACCCGTGTTTGCTGATAATGAGGTTCCCGGAGCTTCGATTTTTGGTTCAGCAACATTTGGTCTTGGCTACGACATCCCGCTCACCGATGCATCGGAAACTCAACAAATGTTTATTACACCCTTCGTTGAAATGTCGTACATGATGGGGATGCGCGAGGTTGATCTTGCCGAGCAGAGCTCGCTTGATGATGGTCTGTCAGTGGTTACGATCCGCGGTGGTGTTGCTTTTACGCTTGGTGATGTTGCAGTAGATGAAAATGCTGGTCCGTCGAGTTCGTTCTTCATGATTACACCTCCGCCGGACGGTATTCGCTCCAATCGTATTGTTGAGGAGTACTTCCCGTTACGTCCGTACGTGTTTTTTGACAGCGGTAACGTAAACATCCCTGGTAGATACAATAACATTTCTGCATCCGATACCAATGCACTCATCTCTGACTTCCAATCGGAATTTGCTGCAGATGATATGGGGGACGTTCAGGTTCGTCATAATAAACAGGCCGAGCTGTACTACAATCTCCTCAACATCATTGGCTATCGTTTGAATCATGCACCCGCAGCAACTGTTACCTTAATTGGCAGCGATCCGAAAGAACAAAACGGTGCTGATCTTGCTAACACCGTGAAAAATTACCTGGTAAACACGTGGAGTATTTCTGAGTCGCGTATTAAAACGCAAGGTCAGGTTAACCCCCGTGTTCCATCCGGTACGGCGCGTACCCCTGCCGAAGACAGACCTGCTGCTGATGCAGAAAACCGCCGTGTAGAGCTTACTTCTGATGATGCAAAAATCGTGGAAAGTGCAATGTTGCGCACTGAACGTGCTGCTCGTGAAGAGAATGAAATTTATGTAAAGATTACAACGAATGAGTCAATAGACTCATGGCAGGCCACCATCACCGGTAATGGACAACGGAAAACCTATGGGCCATTTGCTACCAATGATGCCTTCCTGGATCCGACAGGTTTGCTTGGTGAATCGTCATCGGGAACCTTTGCTCTTGAAGTGATTGCTAAAACAGCAGACGGTCGTACGTTGAGTGAGTCTGAAAAGTTCGTTCTTAAAAAGAGTGATGAGGCTGCCAAAGCACGTCGCTACAGCTTGATTTTTGATTATAATGATTCTGACCCGTTAGGCCGTACCCGTACATTTATCAACGCCATTGTTTCTCAGATTCCCGATGGCTCTCTGGTTGTGATTAGTGGCCATACCGATAACCTTGGTACAGACGAGGCAAACCTGAAGCTCTCAAAAGAGCGTGCCAAGCAGGTAAAGGATATGCTCTCCACAGCACTGCGTTCTGCCGGAAAGAACAAGGTTAGAATGCGTGCTTCCGGATATGGCGAAGATGAACAAGTTTCGCCGTTCAAAAACGATACCCCGGAAGGCCGGATGTATAACCGTACCGTTATTGTTGACATCATTCCGTAATGACTCAATAATAATGTATGGCTTTTCTAGGAAAGAATGTTGCTGTATCAATTAGCACACCTTCGGTTACGATGTCGGAAAAAGTATGGACGTCACTGGGGTTTTCGGTAATTGAACAAAAAAGTAACGAAGTATTTCTCAGCGATGGTCAACTCCTGCTCAACATAGTTGAGCAGGAGTTTTTTTCGCCGGCTGTGTGCTATTACGGAACATCATCGCTTCACACGAACCGCGAAAGTGTTGTCGGACCAGATGGAGAAATTCTGTTTATCAGAAATCCGGAACCGGAGAATGCCCGGCTAACGTTAACCGGTGAAAAGAATTCGATCCTTGGTTTTTTTGATGCTGTTGCAGTTGGTAGTCCGAATCACCAGACGGCACGTGAATGGTCCGAAACACTGGGTTTTTTTGTGCAGGAAGAATTTGGTGGCACCTATCCGCAGAGCGAGGTAACGGACGGCCTGATCAATGTGTCGTTCCGAAATGGCTTGAACGGTCGGTTCCTTTGTTATGTACGCGATCTGGATGATGACGATGCACATCAGATTCTGACAACAGCTCAACAAATTCAATCCGATCACGGCGCTTCGCGCGGTCAGATTGTTCGTGATGCGAACGGAGATATTCTAATGGTTGTGATATACACGGCTGAAGGTACTGGAATAATTATCAGCCAGGATCTGTAAGCAGTTGGGGTGACTAAACCGTAAGAGGGAAATGATGCTACCTGAATTACTAATGTTTGACCTGGATGGGACCCTGCTTGATTCGCGTGCGGGCATTGAACACTCACTGCGTTTGACGCTGGCCGGACATGGTGTTGACCTTGCGTCCGATGTGAGTATCTCCTGGTGCATTGGTACGTCGCTCTATAGGATATTTGAGCATTTTATGGAGACAACCAGTGAAGAGCGGATCAACAGCGCCATTGCGATGTACCGCAGGATTTATCGTGATGGTCCGATGTACAATTACCAGGTGTATAGTGGCGTACCCGAAACACTGGAGTTCTTCAGACAGGTTGGGGTCCGGATTGTAATTGCAACCGCAAAAGCAAACGAACAGGCGTGGGATGTTGTACGCACAACATCATTTGCTCATCTTATTGATCATGTTTATGGAACTGATCCCAATGAAGGGGCTGCAGAGAAGCGTGATTTAATTCGGTTGGTACTGCAAAACGAGGCCACAGCAAGCACACAGGCTGTAATGGTGGGTGACCGTCACCATGATATTAATGGTGCCGCCGACAACAATGTCACGGGGATAGCGGCTGCATACGGATATGGGTCCGAACATGAGTATTCACGTGCCACAGCCATCATTTCCCATCCGGCCGAATTGGTGCACGTGCTTGGGAATCTTTCCCGCTAAGTCATAGATTTACCTTAAGTAAGCCGGACTCCGGCAGTTGTTGCCGCACTCATCGTTGGTTAACCGGATAAAACGTTGTGGAACAGCAGTCAATAACAGAGCGTGTAAAAAAAGCTGCAGTAGAAATTGGTTTCGATGCTGTTTCGGTAGCGCGTGCCGATGCATTAACGTCCGAAATGGTTCACTATCAATCGTGGTTATCCAACGGTTATCACGGCTTGCTTGGGTATATGGAACGTAATCTTGACAAGAAACTTGATGTACGCGAACTGCTGCCCGGCGCACGCAGTGTTGTAGTGGTAGCACGGAACTATTATACGCCTTTTAAACATGAACCGGATGCATGCGGTAAGATATCCCGGTATGCCTGGGGTGACGATTATCACGAAATCATGTGGCCAATGCTGAATGAACTTGCAGAGGTAGTTGCGCAACTTGTTCCCGGTACACAGAGCAAGGGAGTTGTTGATACAGCCCCGGTGATGGATAAACAATGGGCCGTCCGATCCGGACTGGGATGGCAGGGTAAACATTCCAACATACTACGGCGTGATATCGGGTCATGGTTTTTTATCGGAGTCCTGATTACCACGGCTGAACTGGAAACCGACGATGAGTATCCAGACTATTGCGGGTCGTGTACAGCGTGTATCGAGGCATGTCCGACAGGAGCTATCGTTGAGCCGTATATTGTTGACGCAACCAGGTGTATATCGTACTGGACGATCGAAGTAAAACCTGAACACCAGATACCCGACACAATCGTCAATGAGCTGGAAAATTGGATGTTTGGGTGTGATATCTGCCAAAATGTGTGTCCGTGGAACAGATTTCAGACGCCAACCACTGAGAACGGTTTTCTGCCGAGAAATGGGGAGTTGGAGTTAGATCCCGAAGATGTACTGAACATGGATCAAGCGTCGTTCTCGGCTCGGTTCAGGAAGAGTCCAATTAAACGGACCAAGTTGGCCGGTCTTCAGCGTAGCGCGGAGGCATTAAAACAAACAAATAAAAGCTAATAAATATTGCTAAGGAAGAAATACTATGGATATCAGAACAACAGATATTGCAATCATTGGATCGGGCCCCGCTGGTTTTACAGCTGCCCTGTATGCCAGCCGTGCGAATCTCAAGGTTATCATTTTTGAAGGGGTACAGCCCGGAGGACAGCTGACGATAACAACCGAGGTTGAAAACTACCCTGGTTTTGAGCATGGGATTATGGGACCGGAACTGATGGATGTGATGCGTAAGCAGGTGCACCGCTTTGGAGCTGAGTCTCGGTACGAGATTATTGGTAAGGTGGATTTCGGCGGAGGCGAGTTTAAGCTGTGGAACGAGAAGGGGCAGGAATACCATGCAAGGGCAGTGATTGTGGCAACAGGTGCATCGGCAAAGCTGTTGGGAGCACCTGGTGAACAGGAGTATATGGGCTACGGCGTTAGTGCATGCGCTACATGCGATGGTTTCTTTTTCCGAGACCAGCATGTGTATATCGTTGGCGGCGGTGATACGGCAATGGAGGAGGCAATCTATTTAACGAAACATGCCTCGAAGGTTACTATCGTGCACCGACGTAAGGAGTTTAGGGCATCGAAAATCATGGTTGAGCGGGCACTGAACAATCCCAAAATTGATTTTCTTCTTGATACAGTGGTTGAAGAATATGTTGGCACTGCCGACGGTAACCGTAAACAACTTACCCATTTAAAAGTTCGAAATACCGAAAACGGAGAAACTCAGGTGCTACCCGCTTCAGGAGTATTCGTTGCTATCGGACATCAGCCCAACACGGCGTTGTTCAATGGAATTCTGGACATGGATGATGTAGGATATATTCAAACCAAGGGAAAGAGCAGCTATACCAACGTACCCGGGGTGTTTGCATGCGGCGATGCCCAGGATAGTGTGTATCGCCAGGCAATTACGGCCGCCGGTTCGGGCTGCATGGCAGCAATTGATGCCGAGCGCTGGTTAAATGAACATGAGTAGTGCGGCCGGCTATCGTAGCAGGTACTCTTTCACACCATATTTAGATCGAAGTTCGGAAGCAGCCTTTTGGGCTGCTTCTCTTGTTTTGTAGCCCCACAGAATAATCTCGTATTCAGGTCTGCCATCGTTTAGGGCTGCTTCAAAGTATGCCTTATAGCCTCTTTTTTCCCAATCAGTTACCTTGGTGCCGGCAATCTGTTCACTAACAACATAATCAACAACAATAGAATACGGATCGTCTGCAGGGGTAATATAGAGTGCCTCCACCCTGTTGTTCAGCATCTTCTGCGTTCCGTCTACCTGCTCAAGAAACATGGGCTTGGAACTACCGCGTGATTGAATTTCAATCTGCTCGTCGCGAACGCCAAGAGCTTTTAAGAAGTCGGCAACATGCCGCGCCCGCTCAAATCCGCGACGCGTGGCATTGCTGGTGATTTCCGAACCAACGTGTCCGATGATTCTGATGCGTCGCAAGGTATCTGCCATAAGATTGGTAGCCAGCAAGGTAAGACCGCTGTAATACTCCTGAATATTCGAGTCCGTTGTGTCGTCAAAGGCGGCCACGATTGCACCATTGTAGCGCCTAAACGGTACTGTGCTGACCGGGATTGAAAATGTATCAGCGATTACCCGGTTGTTGTGAGTGTATAGCAGATGCACTTGCAGTGTTGGACATCCTGTGGATGGATGAAATTTTGTGGCAAAGACCTCGGCATGATTGTTCCTTGATAGCAAAATTTCTTTAATAACGCTATCTATACCGTCGGCACTTGTACTGTGAATCGAATACAGACGTCCTCCGGTGGCCTCTGATATGTAACGGTACGGATATCCCCGGACACTTGTCCCGATTTTAATAACGTACATTGTCACGCCACGCTGCTTTGCGTATCTAACTACATCGTTTACCGAAACATCCAGGCTGGCCAGGTCATCGCTGGCAGTAACGAATATTAGAATATTGTTTGTGGTGGACTTTTTGTCAAACACACGCAGGCCACTCATCATGGCGGTATACACAGCAGGAATACCCTTCGGGGCACTGAGTTTGGTTTCAGCAAGACTTCGCGAAGCATCCACAGCAAGCTCCCAGCCACATACTTCGGTTGTTGTCTGGCTAAATGTGGAAATACTGAAACTGTCAGATTCAGAATATCCTGACAGAACTTCACGAACTGAAGGGGCTATGGCGGTAAGCAAGCCTTGCGACGTCAGGCTGTTGTCTATCATGATCTGGTAGTGGTTAACCGCGGACCTGGGAGGCAGTGGCCCCTGGACGATTGGTTCCATGGCTTCATAACGGTTCCGGTCAGCACAGCCCCATTCCAACGTCCATTTACCCGGAAGCCCGAGGTGCGACACCTCGAGTCCGCTTGAATCAAGCACGATCGCCTGTAGCGATATGCCCGCTGTAGTTACATGACCACCCAAAATTCTGAGGAGAGCGGGAGCAGACTCTTCCGGTGCGACACCGCGCAAATACCTGCTGGATGTTTTACCTGAACTGCTGCTTCCCGGGCCCGTGGTTACATCATCGTCCTGACCCCTGAGTTGCGGTGCGTGGCTAAGAACACAAAATGGTAGTATGGACAAAAGGAGGAATCGGAGCATGCTGAATTACGTATTGGGTTGTGCTTGCAGAACATCAAAAGTAATCAGTCCGTTATCAGATGCGTCTGCTTTTATTGTGTCGCCCGCCATAACGTCTGCAGCCAAAACCCTAAGTGCAAGGGGATCGGCCAGGTAACGCTGGATTACACGTTTCAGCGGACGAGCACCGAACTGGACGTCATAGCCACGGCGTGACAGCCATTCCACGCATTCGGGAGTAACGGTAAGCATGATGCCGTTGTCTGCCATACGTTTTTGCAGCGCACGTATCTGGATGTTGGCAATGTGAAGGACTTCCGAAGGTGTAAGAGGCTGGAAGAGGATAATGTCGTCCACACGGTTTAGAAACTCCGGACGCAGCCGTTTCCGTAAAAGACTAAGAATTTCAACTCGGAGCCCACTCATGATGTCAGCCCGGTTCTCCTCGGTTATCTCCAGAAGTTTATCCTGAAGCAGCTCACTCCCCAGGTTTGACGTCATAATTACAATTGTGTTTCTGAAATCAACGGTTCTTCCCTGGCTGTCGGTTAACCGTCCGTCATCAAGTACCTGCAGCAGGATATTAAAAACGTCGGGGTGAGCTTTTTCGATTTCGTCAAGCAGGACAACGCTGTACGGCCGGCGGCGTACAGCTTCGGTAAGTTGCCCGCCCTCTTCATATCCAACATACCCTGGTGGTGCACCAACCAGACGGCTAACGGCGTGCTTTTCCATGTATTCGCTCATATCGATGCGAACCAAAGCCCCTTCATCGTCAAAGAGGAACTCGGCAAGTGCGCGTGCCATTTCGGTTTTTCCTACGCCGGTGGAGCCAATAAAGATAAACGAACCGATAGGGCGTTTGCTATCCTGTAAGCCTGCCCGGCTGCGACGAATTGCATTTGACACGGTGGTTACTGCTTCGTCCTGACCCACAATTCGGTCATGCATTCGATCTTCCATGCGCAGCAGTTTGGTCCGCTCGGTTTCCAGCATGCGCTGAACCGGTATCCCGGTCCACTTGGCAACTACTTCTGCGATATCTTCGGCACTGATTTCTTCCTTGAGCAGAGGCTGACCTTGTTGCAGTTGCACGAGTTGTTCATTTGCCTGATCCAGCCGAACCTGTGTTTCCGGGATTTTGCCGTACCTGATTTCGGCCACCTGGGCGTAGTATCCATTGCGTTCGGCTTCTGCTGCCTGCTGCTTAAGTTGTTCCAGTTCCGATTTCAGATTTCGGATATTCTGAATCAGGAGCTTCTCCGTATTCCACTGTTCGCGGAGTGAAGCCTGTTCCGTGCGTAGCTGTTCAAGCTCGCGGTTGATTTCTTCCAGACGTTTTTGTGTTGATACGTGATCCATTGTGGTAAACCTGGTTGTGTGATACTAACACATAAAGACGAATCTACCCACTTTTTATCATCTGAAGACCGGCTTCATTGCATATAGTAAACGCTGCATGGTGTGTAAACGTCGGTACCGCATAGCTGTTTATTCCTATTTTTGTACTCACTATGGATCCGGTCCTCAGACTACTAATCATCATCGTACAGAGCTACCTTATCGGCTCTATTCCAACGGCCCTCATCGTGTCGAAACGCTTTTACGGAATTGATCTCCGAAAGTTTGGCAGCGGCAATCTCGGGAGTACGAACGTATTCAGGGTGCTGGGCTGGAAATGGGGTACGGTGGTACAGGCTGCTGATATAGCCAAGGGGCTGATTGCGGTGTGGCTGGTTGCTTATTTTTTTGATACCAGCATGCCGTTTAATAATAGGACGCCATTCGAGGATGCCACTGTTGTACAGCTGATTGCCGGGCTTAGTGCGGTTGTCGGCCATATTTTTTCGGTTTTCGCCGGGTTCAAGGGCGGAAAGGGCATTAACACATCTCTTGGGATGTTGCTTGCCATTGCACCGATTGAAGTTGCCGTTGCATTCGGGGTGTTCCTGCTTCTGGTATTTGCCAGTGGGTACGTGTCGCTGGGATCGATTCTTGCCGCCATCAGCGTACCCAGCACCATGGCAATCAGGCATAATTTTTTTGGTATCGACATCGAAGGATACCAGATAGTGGTGCACACCTGCCTCGTTCTTGCAGGTCTGATTATCTGGGCTCATCGTAAGAATATTTACCGTCTGTGGCATGGCACCGAGAACCGATTCCAGGGCTTGCAGATTTTCCGTAGGCGAGCGTAATTCGTGAACGTAGGAATCATTGGCGCCGGTGCGTGGGGAACAGCATTGGGTGTTGTAGCTACCGATGCTGGCCACTCCGTTGTGATGTGGGCGCGCGAACCGGACGTAGTTCAGGCAATTAACACCAACCATACCAATTCGGTTTACCTTCCGAAGGCTACCCTTCCCTCATCAATCAAGGCAACCCATGAATGGACGGCCCTGGGTGATGCCGAGCTGATAATTCTTGCTACGCCCACACAGCATTCAAGAGCTGTTCTAACCTTGGCAGAGAAGTCAGGAATCCTTATCGGCTCAGTTCTGGTTTCTGTGGCAAAAGGTATCGAGTTGTCAACCCAAAAACTGCTGCGCGGGATTGCTGAAGAAGCAGCACCCTCGGCACGGCGGTTTGCAGTGCTTAGCGGACCCAGCCATGCCGAAGAAGTAGTACGAAGGATGGCTACGAGCGTGGTTTGCGCATCCGAAGATTTGGACGATGCCGAATATGTCCAGAATACTCTTAGTACGCCAGACTTTCGGATTTATACATCCACAGACATTGTGGGTGTTGAAATATGTGGTGCCTTAAAGAACGTTATTGCAATTGCAGCAGGGATTGTTGACGGTGCAGGTATGGGCGACAACACAAAGGCGGCTCTCATCACGCGTGGCCTTGCAGAAATAACACGATTAGGTGTGGCCCTGGGTGCAGAGCAGCGAACGTTTTATGGTCTTGCCGGCCTCGGTGATTTAATTGTGACTGCAGGCTCGGCTCATAGCAGAAACAGGTATGTAGGTGAGCAAATCGGGAAGGGGGCTGTACTTTCGGATGTGTTGAACTCAATGACGGCGGTTGCCGAAGGTGTGCCCACAACACAGGCAGCACTTGATCTTGCCCGATCTGTTAACGTTGAACTTCCCATCACCGAGCAGGTTTCGCGTATCCTGTTCGAGAATGCGAATCCGCGGGATGCTATTCATCTTCTGATGAACCGTCCGCTTGGTCCTGAAGCATAGATCCCAGTTCAGTTATTTTAAGCTTTGCTTTGTCGATATACTCTCTGCACTGACGTGCCAGAGTAACACCTTCTTCGTACAGGGCAAGCTGAACTTCGATGGCCAGCTCGCCTTTGTCAAGAGCAGAACTGATTTCCTCAAGCCGCAGAAGCTTTTCTTCAAGTGACCACTCGATGATCACCGGTTGTTTAGCCATGATTAGTCCTTTCGTTGCTGGTAACAGAATTTACGGTAATGGCCGAACGGTCTGTCCATCGCACGATGGTTAACGTTTCGCCTTCCTGAAGTACATGTGAGGTAGGAACAGGAACGTTGTCCCGTTCAAGAATAGCATATCCCAGACGGAGCGGACGGTGAGGGTGGAGCATCGTTAACGCACTGGTATAGTGGTCAAGCATCACAATGTTCAGATTCAGAGTGCCGGTAACTGATGCCGTCATACGCTGGTACTGACTGGTAATGCGTTGGTTTAGCACGGATAGGCGTTCACGAATTCTCAGCAGTGCTCCCCCGGAGGTAAAATCATTTATTAGTTCTGAAAACTGCTGAATTGTAGAAGTGATAGTGTCAGTAATATCAAGCTCCAGGTCGTCAATTCGTCGGATGAGCTCTTCCCTGGTGAGGGGAGTTACAAGTTCACCTGCGGCCGTCGGTGTTGGCGCTCTTCTGTCGGCTACGAAATCGGCAATAGTTTCATCGGTTTCATGTCCGATGGCAGAGATGATTGGGGTTACACATTCAAAGATTGCTGCTGCAACCGTTTCGGTGTTGAATGACCACAGGTCTTCAATTGATCCGCCGCCACGGGCAACAATAATGACGTCCGGGTGCAACGCATCTACCTGCCGTATTGCCTGGGCTACATCCTGTGCCGAGCCGTCGCCCTGCATCTGGGTAGGGCGAAGAAGAATTTCTACACACGGGAACCGCCGTTCGATGGTTACGCGTATGTCACGAATAACTGCGCCCGTGGCGCTGGTGATAACACCGATCGTCCGCGGAAAGCGCGGCAACGGCTTTTTAATCTCTCGACGAAACCAGCCACGTGCGGCCAGGTCAGTTTTAAGTTTTTCATACGCCCGATACAGGTCACCAATGCCATGTGGTCGGATATAGGCACAGTCAAGCTGGTAGGTGCCGCGTGCAGCATACACCGTTAATCGTCCGCCCACAACAACCTGCATCCCGTCAGTAGGGACAAAATCCAGTAGCCGGGTTTTCCACATAACGCAGGCAATACTTGCATCACCGTCCTTCAGCGTAAAATACCGATGTCCGCTGGTATGTTGTTTGTAATTACTAATTTCTCCAACAACCAGGAGAGTGCTGAACGTGGTTTCTAAAACACTCTTAACAACCGTTGTTAGGTCAGAAACAGTAAGTACGTCAGTAGGTTCCCATGCGTTTGCCATACACAAAGGTAGAACGAAGATGCCGGTTGATGTCAGCTTTGGTGCAATTTTGTGGTTGCCGGTTAATTTCAAAATAAAGGCAGAGTTATGATTGGAATTGGATTTGATGTTCATAAGCTGGTAGAGGAGCGTCCGCTGGTCCTGGCAGGTGTTACCATTCCCTCGGAAAAAGGGGCTCTGGCCCACAGCGACGGTGATGTGATTTTGCATGCACTCTGTGATGCACTCCTGGGAGCGATGGGGGCCGGTGATATCGGCGATCATTTTCCGGATACCGATCCGCAGTGGAAGGGGGCAAGCAGCTCTGTTTTTGTTCATCACGTAACCTTGCTTATGCAGGAGCGCGGGTTGGTCATTGTGAATATTGACTGTACGCTTGTACTGCAGGAACCAAAAATCGCTGCGTATAAACACGAGATGAAATCAGCGATTGCTGCACTGTGTTCAATTCCTGAATCGAGAGTTAATATTAAGGCAACGACGAATGAACACCTGGGGTATGTGGGACGTAACGAGGGTGTTCATGCCTTTGTTGTCTGTGAATTACAGAAGCTATGACCGTACTTCGGATACCGGCGGTGGTTGTATTGATGGTACTGTGGACAGTGCTCGGTCTAGTGACTGCACGAGCGTATGCAGCAGACGGTACTCCGCTGCAATGGCATACGCATGCAGCTTGGAGTGCACAGGTACAGCCTGCCGGTAACGATTTGCTGGTTCTTCGCTTTCAACCCGCATGGCAAACTGCCGATCCGGTATTGTCAGTGATTAATGTGGAGGGAAAGGTCCTGCAGTCAGCCGGCAAAGGTTCGCATTTCCGCGCAGCCGTATGGAATAACGGGAAGATTGTTGCAATCCGCCAGATCGGACAGAACAACGAAGTTATTGTGTATTCGCAGTCATTCAGGGTACTGTATCGGCAGATTCTTCCGGTTGCATCAGCAACGGATTTCGGCGAGCAGCCCGCCGTTATGTCAGCCGGTACCGTGGTGGTGATAAAACTCGGCAGGCAGTTGTACACAATTCAGCCGCATACAGCAAACCCCGAAGTGCAACTCTTTGAGCAAAATGTTATCGGGTTCGGACCGGCAGACGGCAGGTGGCTTTTTGCTGCCGTCCATGAGGTAGGGGGCTTGGCCTACGTGAGCGTTGTGGATACGGCAATGCGTCGGCGGCTAACGTCGCACATCCCGGTCTCGTCAAGGGCATTTGTTGGCACGGCTGCTGACCGCGTTGTGGTTGTTCAACCGGTTGATGATGAGCACAGCAGCCAGGTCTCGATTGTAGATCCGTACACGTCGGACGTGCGTACGGTCTCGGTTCCGGTTAGGGCAGAATGCGTGACCTGGTATTCATCTGGCGGAATGCTCTACCTGGCTGCCGTCCGGAATAATAATGGACGGGAGTTTTTGTCCGTGGCTGCGCAGGAAGGCTTGGGACGTTTGCTAACATCAGGCTTGCTGTTGCCTCCCGATAATGGACCGGTTGAAAAAATAACGTCGTTTAATGATACGTTGTGCATCCTTTATCCCCGTAACGTTGTGAGTGTTGCTCACGGACGCATCCTGTCCAACGATGATGTTGATCTAGAGCTTGGGCCGGCAGCTTTGGTACAATATACACCCCACGGTCTGCTACTAACCACTCGTGTTGCCTCTGCACTGTTTGTGCAGGAGCCGGTTCCTCTCTGGTGGCTTTGGAGTACAGTCTCAACCGTTGGGCCCTACGTTATTCCCGGGATATTATTATTGGTTATCATCCTATTGGCGGGTAGGCTAAGGCAACAGAAGCGCTTCCTTGGAGCCATGCTCCAGGTTCCGGGTAATGGCCTGGTTCTTGTGCTGGATGATGCAGGCAGGTTACTACAAACAAACGAAAAGGCCGCATCCCTGCTGCGTTTGTCTGCAAAAGTACCTATGGGACGGCTTTACCTTGCCTATATGCGCCATTCCGGTGTACAGGTGCTGCAGCAATTCGTAACGGAAGCATTAGATGCGCGAAAGCCCCTTTCCGAAAAAGTAAGTATTAATGATGACGATGATCTGCGAGATTATATGGTTACTGCACAGCCGTTATGGGGTTCGTTCGGACGATTACGCGGGATGGTGATAACGGGAATTGATATTTCGGAAGAACTGGAACGCCGCAGACTTGTTAACTGGGCCCAGTTGGCTCATGATATGCAAACAAATCTTTCAACAATTCGGCTGAATGCTGAACAGATGGTTGGTGAGTTTGACGGACGTCCGGCAGACAGGATACGCCGAATTTTATTTCAGACTGAGGTGCTGATTCAGCGCGTTCGCGACCTTGTGAGTGTTGGGCGCTCTGAAGCAATTCAGCGCATACCGGTTCACACAGCTGAGTTCTGTACACAGCTTCGGCATGAATTTGATCCGGTAATGTTCCCTCATGTGGAGTTTGTGATGAAACTGCGGGGAACCATGATCAACATTGATCGTCTGAAAATGTCGCGTGCTGTGCGCAACGCAATCGAAAACGCAATCAAAAGTTTGCGCGGTAAGAACGGCACGGTTGAAATATCTACATGGTTTGACCGGTTAAACGTGTATTTTAAGGTCGCTGATACCGGTGTTGGTATGGATACCTTAACATTGGAGAACATGATGAAGCCATACTACACAACAGCGAAAGACGGTACCGGGTCGGGCATTGGTACCATGATTATGCAGCATGTTACGCACTTACATGGTGGCTCGATTCGGGTTACCAGTGAACCCGGCCAGGGAACTCAGGTTGTATTCAGAATTCCACGATAATGGTTGTAGTTATTCACGAAGCAGATGAACACCAGAACAGACCACCTTGCCACACCTGATGCCTTTGCCGGTAAACGCATTGCAGCGTTGGACTATGGTGAGGCACGTATTGGTGTTGCAGTGTGCGATGAAATGCATATCGTTGTGAGTACGCGTCCGGTTGTTGTCAATAACAATGACGTATTTTCCGCGCTAACCCAACGGTTTACTGAAGACCGGATAGATGTTGTCCTGGTGGGCATGCCATATCGGCTTGACGATGTGAAAACTGAAATCATGAAATCAATTGAAGTTTTTGTTGAACAACTTCGGCAATACATCACGCAACCGGTATACGTAGTTGACGAAGCATATTCAACGCAACGAGCCCGACACATAATGGAAGAATCAGGGATGAAACAAAAGAAGCGGAGAAAAAAAGGAACAAAGGATGTTGTTGCGGCTGCGGTGATTCTTCGGGACTTCATCGAGGAGTATCGGTCATGATTGGTTGGCCCCATATAGCCACAGTGTGTGTGTTGCTCCTTTGGCCGATAGTCCTGCCGGCACAATCAGGGAATACGAGGTCAGGAAGAGTATATCAGGACCCGGATCGGCAGGTATATGCCGAAGCATTTGGAGTACCAAAAGCGGGTACCGACAGTACAAATATTTATGTTCTGTTTAAGGTATCGAATGACGTACTTACCTTCACGAAGAACACCGATCACTCTGACCCTCAAGGTAATTTTGTTGCACCGATTGCATTAAACATCGAGGTTCGTGATTCCCTTGGTGTTATTCGCAAACGTGTGCGATGGAGCAATAGCACCTATGCTTCAACGTTTGATGAGACCAATAGCCGCAATCAATATTCTTCGGGATGGCAGATGATAACAGTGGCCTGCGGACTACACACCGTTGCACTTGAAGTAGTACAAAACAAGATAAATCTTCCTACGAAAGTTATTATTGACTCAGTTGCAAGTCCAACATGCCGCGATCAAACATCCCGTCAGCTTATCCTTGGTGTACCGGAACCCGGAGAACCCCGGGATTCCTACCGACCATTTATTCAAAACGGGAATGCTGAGTTTATACCACACGATGCATACGGTTTTTTACCCGTGCGCGACAGCATCCCAGCTCACTATTCGGTTTCGATTCGGCAACAACCCTATGGTGGCAATCAGATTCGCTGGTGGAGTGTTGCCAGCTATGAGTGGCAGGGGATGAGTACGCCTAACGTACGCCTCGACGTTTCAGGCACCGGTGGAGGATCTGAGCCGCGTTTGCATCTTGTACCCGACAGTACGGGAGGGGGCTTTGGATATCTTCAAATTCCGTTTCCGGTTACGGCACTCGTTCCCGCCGAATACACCGTGACCGTTGTACGTGAAAACAGTACCGATTCGGTGCATATTCCGGTACACGTTGTCTGGAATACTATGCCTCAGTCGCTTCGGAATCTCAACGATGCAATACAATTGCTACGGTACACCGCAGCCGAAACTGATATCAGGAACATTGATAACGGGACCGATGTGGAGCGCCGTGAAAACCTGATGGACTGGTGGCGGGGGCAGGACCCTACGCCGCGAACATCCTATAACGAACGATTGTACGAATACTATCGCCGGGCCGACTATGCACGCCTACGATATGCTACCGTTCAGGAACCCGATGGTGCCAAAACAGAGCGAGGGAAAATCTATATTTTGTTCGGTCCGCCAACGTCGGTTGCTACAAAGATGAATGCTCAGAATTCAGCTACGGAGATGTGGACGTATTCTAACAGTGTGGCAAAAGCGTTTGTGTTTGAAGTTGACGAGCGTGGGTACTACAAGCTGGTTGCCATTGATAAAACCAAGTAGGTATGGGAGTATCGGGTGTTTCTGAGTTTCGGGGAGACTACTGTAATGGCTCCCATTCATCACCACCACACGGGGGTTCGTTGGAGGTGACGTGAACGTCAAGGACTGTGCATAACTGATTTGTTGGGTTAAAGTGTCGGCACGACCCGCAAAGCGTGTTTTCCTGCAGTACACGTACGTCCTCGTTAAACCGCCGGTACTGGAGCCAGGCAGGATACGCCCCAAGGCCCCAGGCAGCCAGTGTAACTGCCGTCCACCACCATCCCGTACCACGGTACTGATCGTTGAAAAGCATTGCCAGAAATAAAATCAGCGTAAGCCGAAACAAGGCTGCCGCGACAATGCTGCCGGTTGTGTAGTACGGACGTTCAGTTTCACCCTCGGGAGGCGTTACACGCAGCAGGAAGAGATCTACAATTTCAGACAGCGTTGATTTGGACATAGTGATCTTTCATGTGGACGAAAAAACGACGAAAAACAGGAATCCGGTGGCCATTCAACCGATACACTGACGATTTGGTGGCTCACAAAGTACAGAAGCTGGGCATGAATAGTATTATTTTTCAGGGTGAAACGTTAACAGCACAGTGCAACTTTAACATGAACTCTCGTACAAAACATGGCAATAATTCAACTACTCCCCGAATACCTTGCTAATCAGATTGCCGCCGGCGAAGTAGTGCAACGTCCCGACAGTGTAGTTAAGGAATTAGTCGAAAATGCTCTCGACTCAGGAGCTACGGCGATCAGCGTTGTGGTGCGTGGTGCCGGGAAGCAGGCAATCCATGTGATTGATAATGGGCATGGTATGGACCAGGATGACCTTGCGATGTGCGTGGTGCGTCATGCAACGAGTAAAATCAGGAGTGAGAAGGATTTGCATGCAATCGCTACGCTCGGATTTCGTGGTGAAGCTCTGGCTTCGATTGCTGCCGTTGCTGATGTGGAAATTCGTACCTGTAAATCTACTGAGCCCGGAAGCACCGGGTATAAGCTTATGTCGCGGCCCGGATCACCGCCACAGATTAGTACAGACAATGTTCAGCCGGGGACTCAAATTCTTGTACGTAACCTATTTTACAATGTTCCGGCTCGACGAAAGTTTCTTAAGAGTGACCTTACGGAATTCAGGCATATCAGCGAGGCAATGCAGAGAGTAGCTCTGTCCCGCCCGGACGTACGATTTACGTTTCATGATGCTGATGTTCTTGTGTTTGATGTTCATCCGGCCGATTTGCACCACCGTACCATGGAGATACTTGGGATTGAACACCCCCAAGACCTTGTTGCAGTTCATGGCAGCGAGTGTGGAATTACGATTTCCGGCTTTGTTGGTACCCCCAGAATGGCTCGTCAGAGCAGAAGCGGTCAGTACCTGTTTCTCAATAGCCGGCCAATCGTCAGCCGGCCACTTGCACACGCAGTACTGTCGGCGTATGAACATTTACTGGGAAGCGGACAGCGTCCGGTATTTGTCCTTCATATCGAGGTGGATCCCAGCCATGTTGATGTAAACGTTCATCCGCAGAAGCATGAGGTAAAGTTCGAGGATGAACGCCAGGTGTACCTGGTTGTTCAGCAAGCCGTATCGAAAGCCCTGAAATCTTTGAGCATCATACCAGACTACGTAACCGATCTTCCGCTTGCCTCAAGCCCCTTACAATCACTGTCCGGCGTCACCGATAGGTCAGCGCCCACCTTTGTAAACAGATTTACCGGTGAGATACACACCGCCGGCGTGCCGTCTGGAAGATTTGATGGGATTGGCAGTGGTGCGAAGGCAGCACCAAACCGACCTCAGTGGTCGGCTGAAGCTCAGTCAGCCTTATTCGAAGAGCCTGCGGTATTGCCGTTTCTGCAGTCAGGCGGACAGTACATTGTAACCACGCATTCTGACGGAATCATGATTATTGATCAGAATGCCGCACATCAGAGGATTTTGTACGAACGAGCTCTATCAGCCGAAAAAAAAGAATCTGCTGCTGAGCAGGCACTGTTGTTTTCGGTGCGGGTTAGCCTTGCACCTGCCGAAACCACTGTGTTGAAGGAATATCATGAACAATTTACTCAGCTTGGATTTCGGGTTGAGGTGATTGACTCAACAACGGCTGAGGTTCATGCAGTACCGTCAGAAGTACAACCCGGTACGGAAAGTGAAACAATAAAAAAAATGATTGAATCACTACGGGCATTGGGACAGGTACCGCGTGAGCGGCGTCCGGACGGTATTGCCCTTGTGTATGCAGAATCGCAGGCAATCCGGCGGGGAATTCGGTTAAGTTCCGAAGAGATGCGTTCAATGCATCGCAGTCTGCTTGGTTGTGATGTACCGCATTTAGCTCCTGACGGAACGCCGACCTTTATAATTCTTAGTAACGATGAAATTGCACACCGACTAAAGTAAACACCTGTATGATCATCCGTAATATTCTCGTGCTTTTCATCCTGCTTGTATTCGTTGTGAACGCTGTAGCACAGGATAAAGATGAAGACCTGGAGATTTTGTTTTCATGGTTGCCCGGAATGTATTCTAATGCCTCTCAGGTCCGACATGATACCACGACTGCACCTTCTGACCTGTACATCCGCCGGATTTGGGATCAGCGCACTGACGGTGCCTGGTTCCTGGTTGACCGTTCAGTGGAAGCAGGGCAGTCTGAACGTCAAAAGCTACTATGGATGATTCACCGCGTTGAGGAAGGGATGATCGAGGTACTGGAGTACCAGCCCGCTGCCACTTCCTCTTCAGATGCGTCATGGCCGGATTCGCTCTTTGCAGATACCCTGAATCCCGAGAAGATAACGTTGCAAAGGGGCTGTGAGTTGTATCTGCAGTTTACAGGCGAGGCCTTCACAGGCCAAATACAAGGTCTGGCATGTAGGAACAGCAACACGAGTATCGCATACATTGTGATGGAAATCGATATTCGGTCGTTTGGATCCAGTTTTTGGCAACGCGGTTATAATGCTGCCGGCGAACAAGTGTACGGCAGGAAGAAATCGCCATATTACTATGAGCGACGTATTCATGAACACATCGGAGACGTACCGGACGACGTCCCAGCCCACGGAATACCCGGTCAGCCTCATAAGCAGGACAATTGAATCAAATAAAATTCGGCAACTTGCCCTGCAGTGGCTAACTTTGTTGGTGTTTAAACGAAAAGGGGAGCTATGTCAGTTCAACACTATGCTTTAATATTAGGCGCCTCGAGCGGGTTTGGCAAGGCAACTGCACTAAAACTTGCAAGCCAGGGCTTTGGCATCTTTGGGGTACACCTGGATCGTGCCGCAGGCATGAAGAATGTTGAAGAGCTGAAGCAGTCGCTCACAGACCTGAACGTACCCTACACGTTTTGGAATGTCAATGCCGTCGATCCCGCACAACGTGTTCAGATTGTAGCTGAAATCTCGGATCATTTCAGCAAAAACCCTGAGAGTACAATCCGCCTGCTGATGCATTCCCTGGCATTTGGTACCCTAAAGCCGTTCGTGGCTGCCGATCCGTCCCAAGCCCTAACGCAGAAGAATATTGAAATGACGATGGATGTTATGGCAAATTCGCTGATTTATTGGACTCAGGATGTTGTGCGTGCCGGGTTAATGAAGCCCGGAGGCCGTGTTCTTGGGTTAACAAGTGCTGGCAGTACACGTGTTTTGCCGTCGTACGGTGCGGTGAGTGCCGCAAAAGCCGCCCTTGAAAGCTACTGCCGGCAGCTTTCATTAGAGCTCACACCCTATGGGATTACTGCCAACACCATCCGCGCCGGTGTGACCCATACACCTGCCCTTGAAAAGATTCCGGGTAACGATATCATCATGGCTAATGCTCTCATGCGAAATCCAAACCACAGGCTTACAAGACCGGAAGATGTGGCCCGGGTAATATCCATGCTGGTGCGTGATGAAGCACAGTGGATGAATGGCAATGTTATTGGCGTGGACGGTGGTGAAGATGCAGTTGATCTGACGTGGTGGAAACCCGAAAGTGGTTCGTGATCACCTCAACCGTAATTTCTTTTATAAATCGGTGAGTGTAGTTAAAAATGCCTCAATGTCCCTGATGTCAGCGTCGGAAAGGGGCTTTGGTGTCGGTACATAATACCTCTCACCGTTTTTGTACTGCTGCAGAACGGCATGCAGTGTAGCAGCTGTCCCGTCGTGGAAATATGGTGGGCTAACCGCAACATTCCGTAACGATGGCACCTTAATATCTGTTCTGGCCTGGATACGGTTACGGTGAGCTGCTGATGGAGGTCCCGAGAACACCAGGTGATTGGTGAAGAGTGCATCAGAATGGCATTGTACGCACCCTGCCGATCCGTAAAACAACTTTATCCCCCGCCTTTCCGCCATGCTGAATTCGGAAAAGTTCTTTTGTTGGTATGCTGCATCGAATTTAGAACTAAACGCTGGCAGACTTCGAACAAAAACCGAGATGGCCCGAGTGAGCACCCATGGATCAAAGGGTCGGTCGTAGGCAGCAAGGCTCATTGCCTGGACATCGGGATTGGCATTGAACCGGTCAACAACGTCCAGGATATTCATGTGGAACTCATTTTCTTCCTGGAGCGGGACCAGAACGTGCATTTCGAGTGTTGGGACGGTGGCCGCTCGGAGTAAGCCGGGCTCGAAGGCTGCGTACACAATAGACGGAGAGTTGGATGTTCCGACCCGGCCTAATGTTCCGCGGCTTACGGGGGTTGTATCGGCAAAGGCAAAGTTCTCAAGGTGGCAGCTGGCGCAGCTAACATCGTTGCCTTCGGATAGAAGAGTTGAGTTGAACAACAGCTTTCCAAGCGCAAGCCGCTCCGGAGTGGGTTCGTTATCAGGTGGGTGCCGTAGGGTTGGTATCGTCATCACCGGCAAATACTGCATTGGATCTTCAGGCTGCGTTAACGGTGCACAGGCCGAAATTAATAAGAAAAGTGATATAATGCCGGCGGTACGCACTGCACTATTCCACCTTGATGACAGTTCCACTTGCCATTCGCCTGCCGGATGCGTGCAAGGATACATTGTACATACCACAGGGCAGCATTGCTATTGGAATAGCTGCTCCGCACGTATATGGCTGGTGTACATGCATTATACCTGCAATGTCAGTGATAACGAGTGTGATTTCGTTAGAACCGACGTCCCCGCATAACTCGCTGCCAACCACCACAACATCGTGGGTTGGGTTTGGCCACAGGAACAGTGGCATTGGTGGCACGTCGTGCACTGACTCAGTTGATGGCTTCTCCCAAACGATCGTTGCCATGTTTTCTGCCATCGTACGTGCTTCGCCTTCCGAGCTGTGGTTAATAATACCTTGCTCAGCCGCAATATTCCTGAGTAAACGATGAACCTGAAGACTGAGCGTAAGGACTACGGTGTCGCCAGACTTGCCAACTGATGGTTCAATGGTAACAGTGCGGTACAGCTCATCACCGGCGGCATGAATTTCAAAATGCTTCTCTTCGGAGCCCTGTGACCATGCTGTTCCTTCGAGGGCAATAAACCGGTAACCCGCAGACCAGCCCCAGTGCATTGAAGGGTTCTGGTGTGCCAGCGGGTGGCCAGGCGGATAGGTTGACGGATCGAGGTGGTTCCGGCCGGCAGGAACGCCGATGCCGAACGTTATGCTCCTGATTTGTTCAGTGATGTTAAGGTCAGCAAGATAATATCTTGTTTGTTTTGACAGGTTAAACAGGATTGTTGACAATGGCACGGCAACAGTATTCCCATCCGATGTTGTTATCGAATAGTCTGACGTGTAAAATTCAAAACGTTGAATAGTGGCAAAGCGATTTCCATCCGGTCTGCGGGTTTCACCGTCAGGAAGGTTGAACTGCTTGTCAGTCTCTGCTGAGTCTTGCCAGAATATTGGTTGAAACTCTATTATTACGGGGATGGCAAGAGCGGGAACAGACAGTGCAGTACAGAACAGAGCCAAAAAAAGTCCCGTTACATACCAAAGGTGATTTTGCCTATTCATTGGGTGCATGGAATAAATAGAGGAGTGGATAATTAGTCAATCAATTGATGTTCCGCCAGCCAGTCATCGTTGTGGTGTTTGGTTAGATACCGTTCTCCGGTATCAGCAATAATCACAACTACAACCGCTGAATCGGGAAGTGACTTTGCAACCCGCAAGGCACATGTTACGTTCATTCCGCTGCTTCCGCCGCAGAAGATACCTTCTTCTCTTGTAAGGCGACGTGCCATTGCAAAGCTTTCGCGGTCCGTAATGTTATGAATCTCATCAATGAGCGATAAATCCAGGTTGTGTGGGATACGTTCCTGTCCGACACCTTCAACCAGATAGGGTAAAGGCTCACCGATGACGCCGGTTTCTTTGAACGATTTTACTCCCGATCCAACAGGATCTGCGGCAATCACCCGAATTGATGGATTCTGTTCCTTTAGGTATCTGGCAGTACCTGAAATCGTCCCGCCAGTACCGATCCCTGCAACGTAATGGGTAACCATACCATTGGTATCTGACCATATTTCGGGTCCCGTGGTTGCATAGTGAGCAAGTGCATTTGCCGGATTGTCGTACTGATTAAAAATATGAGCATTCGGCGTCTCTGCTGCCATACGGGTGGCAACGTTCACGTAGTAATCCGGACTATCCGCCGGTGCCAGGCTACTCACGATTTTCACGTCGGCGCCAAGAGCTTTTAGGTAGCGTACCCGTTCCTGCGATGCTTTGTCGGTTGTAACAAACAGACATGGATAACCTTTTTGGGTGGCAGCAAGTGCGATGCCGATACCTGTGTTGCCGCTTGTAGGCTCAATAATCAGATCGCCGGGTGAGAGTTTCCCTTCGCGCTCGGCAGCTTCGATCATCGCGATTCCGATTCTGTCTTTGATTGAACCGCCGGGGTTCTTGCTTTCCATTTTGGCAAGGACGGTTGCGGCAATTCCGCTTGTAACCTTTGTGAGTTTTAAAAGGGGAGTATTGCCTACAAGTTCAAGAATAGAGTGTTTAACGTTCATTGTAAAAAAAAGAGAATAGTGATCAAGTTTGATAGTACATCGACGTTTTAGCTGATAGCTTCCTCCAGAAGCTGTCTGCCATAAACCTGCGCATATTCACCGTTGAGGCTGAGGAGTTCATCGTGAGTTCCGTATTCAGTCACCATACCATCGTGTAAAACCATGATATGATCGCAGTGGCGCAGTGCAGAAACACGGTGTGATACCACAAAAGTAGTGCGGTCACTCATAATGTGCCGTAGCTGCTCAAGGATTTTATGCTCTGTATGCGTATCGACGGCCGACAAGGCATCGTCGAGAATTAAGATGGCAGGATTAGTCAGGAGTGCTCGTGCAAGTGAAGTCCGTTGTTTTTGTCCGCCACTCAGCGTAATGCCACGTTCGCCCACCATCGTCCGGGTGCCGTGTTCCATGTATTCAAGGTCTCCGCTTAACAGTGAACTCATAATGGCACGTTCAGTTTGTTGCGTGTTGGCATCGGGATCGCCAAACTTCACATTATTCTCGATAGTGTCGGAAAATAGGAAGCTTTCTTGCGGGACTACGGCAATATGTTTTCTGAGGACAGCAAGCGGGATTGTTCGTATGTCATGTCCGTCAATCGTTATCGTGCCACTGGTTACGGTATACAGTCGTGGTATTAGGTTTACAAAAGAGCTCTTACCACTGCCAACGCTACCCATAATTCCAAGTGAAGCCCCTGTTGGTACTTCAACGGACACGTTCTTCAGAGCATCACGATGCACATAAGAAGGTGAGAATGGGTTTGGATAGCGGAGCGTAACATTAGAAAAACGAACGTGTCCACTCAGGCGGGTAATCGAGTAATTTGTGTTGTCATCATCGGTGATGTCGGATCCAGAATCGAGAATCACGCCAAGGCGTCCTAAACTTGCAGCACCTCTTTGAATCATACCGGTTACCCATCCAATAGCTCCAACCGGCCAGATTAGCTGATTCAGGTAAATAAAAAACTGAGTCAGATCACCAACCGTAATGGCATGATTAACCACGCGGTAACCGCCGTAGCCAACAACAACGATATAGGAGAGGTTAAAGAGAACAGTCATAGCAGGCATCATCAAGGACTGTACTCGTGCCAGGTTCATGCTCTTCCGATAATAGTCCTTGCTTGTACGTGCAAAATGTTTAGAATCCGATTCTTCCAGTGTATATGCCTTGACTACGCGGATACCCGAAAATGCTTCCTGGGCATGGGTGGTAACATGCTCGTACTGCTCCTGGACAATCTTATATCGGCTATGGATTTTTTTTCCGATACTGAAGGTAGCCCACGAGATGAACGGTACGGGAATAACGATGGCAAGTGTTAGCCATCCGTCAATACTCAACATCCAGCTTAACGCAAAAATGAACGTAGTAACGGTATTGGCCGTGTACATGATAGCAGGCCCGATAAACTCGCGTACCGAGCCGATATCGTTTGAAAAATGTGCCAGCAAAGAGCCGGTGCTTCTGCCATGAAAAAACGTCTGACTCTGCCGGCTGAGGGCGCTCACAAAGTCGTTGCGAAGGTCTTCTTCAACCAGTCGCGACATTAGAATAATTGTTCTGCGTGTGGCGAACATACCAAGCCCGGAGCCGATCGTGAGGAGCAGAATCTGAGCGATGAGAATCAGAATATCAGATTGGGTGTAAGCATCAGCCCGAAGGGCATCCACGGCCCTGCCAACCATGTGGGGAATGGTGGTGCTGCAGATGTTGCTAACGGTAATGAATATCAGACCCCATGCGATCTTTGAGCGATACCGCAGCAGGTAAGGCTTTAACCGTGCCAGATGTGCCAGCATTGCGGCCAGGTCTCAGGCTATGGTTATTTGATTGCAGAGGTACACGTTCTGTATTGCATGGAGCAGTGCAATTCCGTCGTGCATTGGCTTTTGGAATGCCTTCCGACCCGAGATCAGCCCCATACCGCCTGCTCTTTTATTGACAACAGCCGTTGTTACTGCTTCCGAAAGATCGTTACTACCACTTGCACCGCCACTGTTAATTAGGCCGATTTTCCCCATATAGCAGTTGGCAACCTGGTATCGTGTAAGGTCGATGGGGTGGTCAGTGGCAAGTTCTGTGTACATACGCTCGTCCAATTTCCCGTACGAGCTTCCACCCATATTCATTGCTTTAAACCCACCGTTATTTTCAGGAAGTTTTTGTTTAATAATGTCTGCCTGAATTGTTACCCCTAAATGATTTGCCTGTCCGGTAAGATCTGCCGAAACATGGTAGTCTTTGTCGGCTTTAAAGTGACTGTTTCGTAAGTAACACCACAAAATGGTGGCCATTCCCAGCTCATGTGCAAGCGCAAAGGCTTCGGCAATCTCAACAATCTGACGGGAGCTTTCTTCAGATCCAAAATAGATTGTGGCTCCAATAGCTGCGGCACCCATGTCGGCGGCTTGTTTAACAGTTCCGAACAAAATCTGATCGTAAGAATTGGGATACGTTAGGAGCTGGTTGTGGTTGATCTTAACAACATAAGGAAATTTATGAGCGTATTTGCGACTGGTAGCAGCCAGTACGCCAAACGTAGATGCAACGGCATTGCATCCGCCTTCAATTGCCAGCCGAATGATATTCTCGGGGTCGAAGTACAGCGGGTTTTTCGCAAACGAGGCACCTGCACTGTGTTCAACTCCCTGATCAACAGGGAGTATGCTTACGTATCCGGTGTTTGCCAGCCGGCCTGTTTGATGTATCCAGTGAAGATTATGGAGTACGGCCGAGGAGCGATTGCTCTGACCGAATGTGGCGTCAACACTGTTGGCAGACGGAAGGTGCAGTAACCCTTTGTCAATTGTTGTACAAATGTGGTTTAACAGGTAGTCGGCCTGCGTCCCGAGCTGCTTTACGATGGTTTCAAACATGGCTGTGGTATTGATGGTTGCAGTATTAGGAGAGTGCAAAGTTACGGACTACGCGTTTGCCCTGCGTATGGCAAAGCCCCTTACCTGACAATCAGTAGTGGCCGGACTGCATTGTACGGACCACTTTCCATTCGAAGAAAGTAATGTCCGTTTGCAAGGTGCGAAACGTCAAGGGTCAGTTCGTGATCGCCCGGAGGCAGGATGGGAGTTTGCACTTCGAACACCTGGTTCCCTATGTTGTCAGTAATAACAAAGCGGGATGAACATGTAATGCCGGTGCTGTAACGAAGTATGGTACCCCGGTGTACGGGGTTTGGCTGTGGATTCGGAAACGAGAACCGGCTGCCGGCAACTGTGATAATCCGGCCGTCGGGAAAGCAGGTGGCATCAACACGGTATCGGTGGACGCCGCCTTGGGTGTGAACGCAGTTCGGAGTGACGTCGGCAAGAACCCGAATTTCGTGTTCACGCTGCGCTGTGATGTACGGGTCGAAAATGATATTCAACAGAAGCCCGTTCTCCAGGGTTGTACTGGTTGGTGTTCCGTGAAGAGTTACCGAACCGGGTATTACGTTGGTAACATCAAACGTCCACCCGTTCGGAGTTTCACCAACAGAGCGAAAGCCCAGAAACTCCGCAGGATAGGAGACTGTGATATCTACTGCAGTAACCGGAACGCCGTGCATTGAACCCATGCTGCTGTAAACGGGAACGGTAAATGGTGTTCCGACTACAATGGTGCTGCCATTGCCGGGGGTTACTGTTGCTGATGTGCTAAAGCCGCGGCCTAAGGCGTTAACAACAAGGTCCAGATTCTGATTGTTGTTGTAGCGACACGAAAGTGCATATACTCCGTCATCGGGAGGCGAAAAGCGGACAGTAATTGTCTGCGACATACCGGGTGCAAGCCAGAATGGTCCGCCGGGAGTAACAGAAAAGGCATGAACATCACCGGACAAAACCGGCATCAAGCAATATAGCGTATCGGTTGGATGTGGGTTGGTAATTGTTAAACTTTGCGATGAATCCCGACACGAGAAAACAGACTGGAAATCGATAGGTGCCAGACTGCTTTTATCAAATCCTACACCTGTTACAGCAACAGCGGTTTGAGCGTACGGCGTTATTGGCTCGGGACCCGGCTTGGCATCATGCTCGATGATTACGGTATCACGACGTCCTCCGGGTGCCTGTGCCGTAAACGATACTTCCAAATGGAGTTTTTCACCCGGTGGCAGGGTAAGCGGAAACGTAGGCCAGTTAATTGCCGTGAAGTCCGGTACCAGTCCTTCAAGGTGTATGGCAAAGAGTGTTAAGGGGCTTGAGGTATCGGTATTGCTGATGACAACGAAGCCATTTGGACGTGCTGTGCTGCCCACGGTGACTGCCGGGAAGTCATAGCCAGTTGCACTGATTGCGGGTAAAAAGCCATAGCCAGTGGCATTCGAGGTTAGCGGGGCTGTTTGGCCGGTTACGGTGACATTAAGAACTGTAGTATGTAGTCCACGTTCCTGCGGTGAGAACCGCACTGCTATACTGCGCTGTTCACCGGGTTGCAACTCAATAGGGAGCGAAACGCCGTCAATAATATAGGCAATGTTGGGGCTTGCCGGAGACTCCGGCGTAATTGCCATTATCAATGCCGGCTGTGTTGCAAGGTTACGAATAAAAATGCTGTCATAAATAACATTACCAACACGATGTCTGCCGAAGTCAACATTCGTAATTGAGAGCCTGGGTTCCACAACATCGACTGACAGCGTCGTTACCGGGGTTTCGCATTCGGGGGGCAATCCGTACTGTACGGTTAACGTCTGCTGTCCAATCGTTAGCGGGTTTACCGAAATCTCCAAACTCAGACATTGCGAGGGTTTGAGCACAAAGGGACCACCACCCTTTGTAATCGACATGTTATCGGAGCCGGATGCAGTAACAGTTCCGCTAAGGGGAACAGGTCCGTTGTTGCACAGAACATTGGCAACCGAAAATGTACGTGCGCTGATACCAGCAGCGATGCCTCCCAGCAACACCGTAGGCACTGATTCCCACTTGCATGGTGCAATTCCGTCTGCGCTGACGAATAGGGTTGCATGCGTGTTACACGATCCCGTGATTTCAAGGAAGGCTTCCTCATGCCGTATTCCTCCGGGAGTGTAGACCAGTTCAACCGACACGCATTCACCTGGCTGCAGGCGTATGTTCTCGAGCCGGCTTTGGAGTACGAATTGTGCAGAATCGGTCCCGCGGATTTGTGTTGTTACGATCTCTACGGTATATATGCCGGTATTGCACAGTATAGAACTAAACGATTTAGCAGAAGATGCACCATGTGGTGTTGGGTCCATGATCACCGTATCTGTCTGGAATGAAAGCTCGGGCATTTGTATGGTAAAATCGCTGTCTGAGCGTGCTGAATTTGCATGGATTGAGGCATACTTCGACGCAAAGACATCAGTTTTGCCTGAAGCAGTAAGATTTTTGGGTGGTGGACTAAAGCGTTTTGTGTTGTAGAATGTTCCCGCCTGGTAAATATTACCCTTGCTATCCGTTGCTTCCATAGCCTGCATTACAAAACCATCAGGCGGAAGTCCTTCGTTAAAGGTGGCAAAGCCCCTTTCATCATAGATGGCATAGTAATTCCGAATATCATTGGGTTCAAGGTAGTATGGGTTGCTGGCAGCGGGCAATCCGTTGTCCTTTGTGCCCACCCGTAGGTATCGTGAGAATGTACCCGTGACGAGAATCTCGGGTTTACCACCGGAATTGTATCGGATACCAATTCCAGTGGTATTAGCATTAACGGTGTCGGGTGAAGCAAGCGTTTCGTTATACCCGCTGCCAGCACGTTTCCAGACGATATTTAAGTTCCTGTCGAGTTTATAAATAAACATATTTGATTTAAACTCGGAGGAATAGAATATCGGGTCACGGTTGAATTCGGCTCTTGGATTGGTATAGAATCCGGTAACGTACACATTGCCATCAGCATCGGTTACGCATCCCGTGATTTGATCGTTACTGACACTAATCCCCATAAGGTGCATGAGTTTTTGTACCACGCCAAGGGTATCGAGCCTACAAAGGAAGCCATCGATGTTATTGGGTGTAGAATTAAGCGTGGTAGTACCGAATTTAGCCTGACCTTCGAACCATCCGGTAACGAAAACCGCATTGTCATCGGGTGAAACAGCGATTGAAGAAGCAACCTCCGAGCCTGTTCCGCCATACTGGTAAGCCCATTCGTACAGTGGAGCTACAGAGACCCGAATACGGTATGTATTTCCAGGCTGAGGAGGCAGCCAACGATATGTTAGATTGGTGGCATCATTGGTAATCATCTCCCAGCTGTTTCCGCTGTTACTGCTGTACTCTAACCGAACAGGTGTTGTTGGGAGTACACCGCTCCAGCTTATCGTGATTGTATCGCATGCCGAAAATACTTCGCCGCCGATGGGGTGGTTAAGCATAACAAACCCTTGTCCGCCTACCAGTTCGATATTTGGCGGGCACGGGGTTCCGAGCAATGAGAGCCGGGCTTGCCTGAATACCTGTTGTGATCCTTGTGTAAATCTGACCCGTATTGAAGTTTTCTCGCCGGGTTTTAAGGTAAAGGGTGTAAAAATGCTCCCCGTGCCGCGTCCCCAGTCAGCAACAGAAAAGTAGGTATCCGGATCGATAGTATAACCTGTTACGGTTAGCGGCACCCCGGTAGCCTGGACTACAACGTCAGCCTGTGACGTTCGACCGGTGTCGGGATTTCCGCAGAACAGCACTGGGAAGTTGATGAGTGTGCCGCCAACGCTTTCTGGGGGCGTTGTATAGGTTGCTTCAGCGGTAGGGGAACCGTACGTTTTTAATGTGATTGTTGCGGTTCTGTTTCTGTCTTCTGCTTTGCACACAACCGGGCTTACCCATGACAAGGTACACGTTTCTGTTGACTGAGTCTCCAGAGCGAGGTAGCTGAATAAATCAATGAGTTCAGTTTCTTTGGCAACAATGGACTTTCCGCCGGTTGCACTTGCGAAAGCCGCAATGGTAGCGTGAGTATTCCGTTCCATTAGGGTCACGCTGTAAAAGCGAATCCCGCTGGAACGTAGTATAGGAATATTCTGGGTGATAAACTTATTTTCATCTTCGATGACGGGATTCGGGTGACCGTCAGTTAAAAAGAAAACGTAGCGTGGCAGTGACGGCGGGCGCTGCTTGAAGAGTTCGTAAATGTTGTTGCCAGGGTCTTCGAATGGTTTTCTGTAGTCGGTGGATGACTGAGGTTCCATTTTATTCAGGGTGTCGAGGATAACCCGAGGATTATTTGTCCAGGGCGTCGACACTTCAAAATCACCCGAAAACGTTGTCAGCATAACGCGGGTTTCACCCGTAAAACGAATTTTGTTTACGAAGGCCGCAAGAGCCTGTTGTGCATACTTAAAGCGTATCGTTCCATTTACATCGTCCCGCATTGACTGTGAACGATCCAGGATGATCATGATACTGACTTCTGTTTGAGTTTTTGTGGTTGAGCAGTCGTTTGAAATTGTAGCCGACAGATTTGCTGTGGTTCCGGACTGTGTTGACTCGATAATCTGAAACTGGTCTGCCCTTAGCCCGGTAAGAATATTGCCGGAGGCATCGTAGGCGATGTAATCTGCGGTGATGACGGGAAACTTGTCGGCATTCACATTGAAAACAGTTAAGGACTGTGCGTCTACACCCGTGACGTGAGCCATTGTCAGCAGAGCACCAACAATAAATTTTATGATCAGCGGTGTAGCGGCCTGGCGTTTCATCGTATCATTCTTGAGTTCTGAACAGGGGACAGATCATTCGGGATTAAAAAAAGGGGCTCGAATTTACCCGAGCCCCCTACCATGATTACATTGTGAAAGGTTTCATTAGCGAACAACGGAAAGAATTTGTGAACCGACAAACGGACCACTGATCATGCGCAGCGTGTAAAGTCCGCTGCCAATCGTTGACACATCCAGATCGAGAGCATATTCGCCCCCTTCCAGTACAGGCGTTGTTATGCTCCGAACGATATTCCCAAGATAATCCACAACTTCAAACAGAGTGGAGCATTGTACTCCGGTTGAATAGTTAATGACAGCAACATCTGCGGCCGGATTGGGTCTCGGCGTTGAAATCGAGAATGCAGTTCTGCCAATGGTGATCAGCCGTCCTTCGGAATAGCAGACCTGGGTTACCGGGTACGAGTGTGTATCACCTGAGGCGATCACGCAGGTTGGAGTAACCGTTGCTGACACGGTGATCTGATGGCTATGATCTGCCGTCAGGAATGGGTTCATGGTTGCAGTAACGATCATCCCATTCACGAGAGTTGAGCCAACATCAGAAACACCTTCAAGAACGACCGTTCCGGGAGCCTGACCAGACGGTACAAAGGACCATCCAGGCTGGGTTGCGCTTACCGAGCTAAAAGATAAAAATTCAGATGGATAGTCAAGGGTAATCTTAACACCTGTTACCCGGACACCCTGCATGTCGCCAATAGTTACCATCACCGGGATAGCAAATGGTTTACCTACATTAATCGGCTGTGACGGTCCCAGCGTAAATGCTGCATTGGTGGTAATCCCTGTACCCATGGCGTTAACAATCAAGTCGAGTGATTGGTTGTTGGGATAGGTAAAGGTAGCACTGAACACGCCGGCAGATGGAGGAGCAAAATCAATCGTGACAGTTTGGGATTCGCCCGGGTTAATTGTAAATGAACCTGATGGTGAGGCTGTAAAGGCAACCACATCACCCGTGACAACGGGGGAGTTACAGATAAGCGGTGTTGACGGGTTTGGGTTTGTGATTGTAACCGTAACCGATTTTGTTGTACACGTTAGCACATTACCAAAAGCAACAGGCGGAAGAGAACTTTGATCGATGCCGATCCCAATTACCTGAACTGTTGTTGTGGCGTATGGAGGAATAGCATCGGGCCCCGTTTTGGCATCGTGCGAGATTACAACGTCGTCCACTCTTGTTCCGGCGGCCTGAGCTGTAAACGATACTTCAAGCTGGAGATTACCTCCCACGGGAATAGTAACCGGAAAAATCGGCCAGTTCACAGCAGTGAAATCAGGAACCAGTCCTGATAGCTGCACATCGCCAATAAGCAGAGGGCTGTCCGAATCGGTGTTCTCGATGCGGACGTAGCCGTTGGGCGTTGCCGTTTGCCCAACGGTAACTGCCGGGAATGTATGTCCTGCAGCATTGATTGCAGGCAGGAACCCAATCCCAGTAGCTGTTGAAACAAGTGGTGCGCTTTGCCCGGCAACTGTTGCAGACAAGCTGGTTGAATGTGGTCCGCGAGATACAGGTGTAAAGACGACGCCGATAGTTTTCCGTTCACCGGAGTTAAGAACCAGCGACGAGGGAAGTCCTGATATCTGGAATGCAAGGTTAGTATTCGATGCATCGGACGGCGTGAAATTCGTAATCGTAACTGGTTGGGTTGACTGATTCTCAATAAAAATACTGTCATTCACCACCGTGCCAACCCGGTGCCGTCCAAAATCTACACTCGTAATGCTTACCTTCGGTTCAACCACTTCAATTCGGATTGAAGTATTCGGAACACCGCACTCCGAAGCCAGGTTATAAGCAAGCGTAATATTTTGACTGCCCGCCGTGTTGGGAGCAACGGTTACCTGGATTGAATGGCATGCATTGGGTGCAAGGGTAAAGTTGCCGCCTCCGGATGTAATAACAATGTCGGGCGATCCGGTACTTGAAAGAATACCTGAAAGCGGGAGCGGACCCTTGTTGCAAATAACACTATCAATCGTATAAATCTTTTGGGCAGCACCTAGGGCAATCTTTCCAAGGTCAACAACCGACTGAGCTTCCCACAAACATGGAGCAAGACCAACGGCCTCAACCGTAAGGCGTGCCAGCGTATTACATGTGCCACGCACTTCAAGGACAGCAGTGCGTGTGTTGATACCACTTGGTGTAAATACAAATTCCAGAGACAAACACTCACCGGGTTTAATACGTACCTTCTGAAGATTCCCCTGTAATCCAAAGTCAGATGCATTAGCTCCGGTGAACGTGGCCGAGACAATCTCAACAACAAAATTGCCGGTGTTGCACAGGATCGCCGGGAAGGATTTTGCTGACGTTTGCCCTTGCGCTGTGGGCTCCATGGTTACGCTGCCGGCAGAAAATGTTAATTCCGGTGACGAAACTGAGAAGTCTTTATCAGACTGTGCGCTGCTGGCAGGGGTGGACCCATGCTTCGAGAGGTAGGCATCGCTGTTTCCACGGCTTGTCAGCGTTGTTGCGGGTGGGGAGAAGGTCTTGTTACCGGTAAATGATCCGGTCTCGTAGCTGTATCCTTTTGAATCATTAACCTTCATGGACTGCATGGTGAATGCGGCAGGAGGAATACCTTCAGCAAAGGTAGCGTTCCCGCTGGCATCATAGGTTGCGTAGTAGTCACGAAGCGTATTGTTTGTGTACCGGCTACTTTCTGCCCTGCCGCCTCCGCTGGTATAGCCAACCATAACATAGCGGGCAAACTTGCCACGAACTGCAATAAGCGGGTATCCATTTACATCGTACCGGATACCAATACCTGTACTGTTGGCATTTGCAATATTGCCGCCGTATCCTTTACCGGTGCGCCCCCACTCAAGATTGAGGTTCTTGTCGAATTTATAAACGAACATGTTGCGCACGTCGCCAGGTGCAAGATTCAGAGGCAGTCCGTCAAACGTGGCACTGGTGGAGGTGTAGTATCCGGTTACATAGATGTTACCGTCTTTATCCGTTATGCATCCCGTTACCCTTTCGTCGCCTGTACCGTCATTTCCTTTAAGATGCATAAACCTGTTCAGTGAACCATTGGCATCATACACACATAGGTAACCATCGATATTGCCAACCTGATTGTTTACTGTAGTGGTCCCAAACTTACCCGGACCATCGAACCAACCGGTTGTGTAAACAAACAAGTCATTGGGTGCAATTGCAACCGAGGTTGCAGAATCCACGCCGGTACTTCCAATCTGCTCTACCCACTGATATTGCGGGGTAGGGGCCACAGACACCCGAATACGGTACTTGGTCCCCGGACCCGGGGCAACCCACTTATACGTCAGCCCCGTAGCATCATTCGAAATAATCTTCCAGGTTGCACCTGCATCATCGCTGTACTCGATCCGAACAGGAGTAGTAGGAAGGACGCCTGACCAGCCGATGACGACGGTATCGCAGGTTGAAAACAGTTCTCCGCCGGTGGGTGAGTTCAACAGGATGAATCCCTGGCCGCCAACAAGATCAATCGTTGGCGGACACGGCGTGCCCAGCAATTGCAATTGCGATTGACGGAAGATTTGTTGTGTTCCTTGAGTAAACTCAACCTTGACAATAACTTTTTGTCCCGGATTCAATGTGAACGGAGTAAACGTTGATCCGCTACCCCGGCCCCAGTCAACAACTTTAAAATAACCCGTAGGAACGATATTAAACCCGGTTACATTCAGTGGTGCCCCCGTTGCCTCGATGGTCACGCTTGCCTGTGATGACTTCGTCGGTGCCGGGTCGCCGCAGAAAAGCACAGGGAAGTCGATTTTTGTCCCACCGATACTCTTGGCAGGTGTTGTATAGCTAATTGTTGCCGTTGGGTTATTAAACTTGTTTAGTCGGACAACCGCCGTTCTGTTCCTTGCGTCTTCACGGCAGGCGTATGGGCTTATCCACGAAAGCTGACAGATCTCGCGGATCTGTGTTTCTAAGGCAAGGTAATTGAACAGGTCAACCAGTTCAGACTCCTTTGCTACAATTGCCTTACCTCCGGTAGCCTTGGCAAACGACTCAAGGGTTACATGGGTAAATGGCTCCATGAGGGTAACACTAAAGAAGCGGATTCCATTTTGCTGAAGTTTCGGGACATTCTCGTTGATGAACTTAATCTCGTTGGGAATGGTAGGGTTAGGATGCCCGTCAGTTAAAAAGAATACATACCGCGGAATTGACGGCGGACGCTGCGCAAATAAGTCGTAAATAGTGCTGCCTTCATTTTCAAACGGTATAACGTAGTTTGTTACCGTGGTGGGTTGCATCTTGGATAAGGTATCCGTGATGACCTTGGGGTCGTTTGTCCACGGTGTAGAAACCTCGAAATCGCCGGCGAACGTTGTGAGTATTACCCGGGTTTCACCGTTAAACTTGATTTTGTTAACAAATGCAGTGAGTGCTTCCTGAGCGTATTTGAACCGTGCCTTCCCATTCACAAGGTCCCGCATTGACTGAGAGCGGTCAAGCACAAGCAGGATGCTGGCTTCCGGCTCAGTTGTCCGCGTAAAGCAATCATGAGTAATTGTTGGGGTTAGATCTACCGGGGCCCCGTTCAATGGAGTTTCGGTTATCTGAAAATCAGCAGCTGTTAAGCCGGTAATGGCAGTGCCAATATTATCAAATGCAATATAATCGGCAGTGATTTTGGGATATGCATCGGTATTGACGTTGAAAACATTAATCGTCTGAGCATGTACACCGATAATACAGATCAATGCCCAGATCCCCAATATCCCGGTTCGTTGTGCAACGCTGTATAACCTTTTCATCATGATACCTTTCAATTTTTTATTCTCTCTTTCATGTTAGCGCCTGAACAGCGTGGTCCAGCATCCGTAAAGATTTATTCGTTGCATCCAGCTCGGCTCGCACACCTAAGGGAAGCGTGAGTTTGCTTTTTACGTGGCCGAACGGTAAACCGTACACCACGGGAATACCCAGGTCGGCTGTTCGGTCCTGTAGGACACGCATCAGCGAGTGCGGCGGATATGAGATTGACTTTTCCTTTGCCTCGCAGTTACGAAAGTTCCCAAAGGCAATTCCGGCGCACACCTGAAGCTTTCCGGCTAGCCAAAGATGGGTTAGCATCCTGTCTATCTGATACGGTTCTTCGTTGATTTCTTCAAGGAACAGAATTGCGCCGCGGGTATTGATTTCGTAATTGGTTCCCAGTGTAGCAGCTACAACGGCCAGATTCCCGCCGGTCAGACGTCCGCGCGCAACGCCCGGCGTGATTGTTGTGATCTTCGGACTTGAAAATTCTGGCGTCGTTTCGTCTGATGACGCTTGCAAGACTTCCTTGAAAGAGTTGAGTGTAAAGGAGTCAAACGTTGACGTAGCAACTGGTCCGTGGAACGTAACAACATGTCCCAGCTGGTTAGCCGAGATCAATAGCGCTGTAATGTCGCTAAACCCGACAATAGGCTTCCGGGCCTGACCGATAGACTTGTAATCCAACATTGGTAAAATGCGCATGACACCATAACCACCTCGTGCGCAGATAATAGCATCGATTTCAGGATTTTCGATGAACTCCATAAACTCATCAGCCCGATCCTGGTCGGGTGCCGACAGATACCCGATACTCTTCTGAATGTTTCTTCCCATCACCGGTGTGTAGCCTTCACTCAGACACAGCTTCTCAAAAACACGAAGTTCGTTGACAGAAACCCCACTGGCAGGACATGCCACACCAATTCGTGCTCCAGCTTGTAAACCCTTTGGTAATACAAACTTAGACGAGGCTTTGTCAGCACTCTTTGATGCCGGTACAGTAACTCCTGCTGACCCTAGCGCAGGTACAGCAGTCGAAGCCAGAATGGTGGTTATGAAACTTCGGCGTTGCACAAAGAAAACCTAGAAAACATTAGAAGTTACGGACATACAAAATACGAAGAAGTTGGTTATGACCATTCATTAGCACGGTATTAATCCATATACAATAACTCAAATGAAGATAAAAGGTTACGTGTACAGAGCAATACGTTTTCCACCTCTACCAATTGTTTTTCGGCACTCGTGGTACAACTCGTATATTCGTGTTACGGAAAGGTGCAAGAGTGGTTGAATTGGCACGCCTGGAAAGCGTGTGTACCGGAAACGGTACCGCGGGTTCGAATCCCGCCCTTTCCGCTCAGAATATCAAAGATTTGTATGTACAGAGCGCTTCAGTACCTCGGTGACAGTCAGACTGACGGGGCTGATACTCAGCTCTTTTGTGTTGCAGAATGACAGCAGGAAAAAAACACTCTTTCCGGTGGATTGTGGGGCTTGGAGTGTTCGGGCTTGTTGTTCTGATTTTCCTCTTCGCATTTGTGTGGCGCTTACTCAACCCGCCGGTATCGCCGTATGTGGAATCCGGTGAGCAGCACAGCGTTATTCAAATGGATATCGTAAACGCATCCAATGTGAACGGTGGGGCACGAACAACGATGCGTTTCCTGCGTGACAGAGGGTTTGATGTGGTTGACTTAAGTACTCAGACGCCACCGGTTGTATCCTCGATGATCATCGACAGGCTTGGCGACAGGCAGAGCGCTCTGAAAGTGGCACATGTCCTTGGTATTGCTGATTCTCTTGTGGTTAGTAGCATTGACACCATGCTTTTTGTAAATGTGACTGTTTTACTTGGCAAAGATCTTTATAACTTAACACCCTTTCAATGACACAGAGGAAAATAACCAAACCCAGAACGTCAAAAGGCAGGGCAGTACTCTGCGCCCGCCTGGCAGCAGAAAAACAGGCAACAGATATTTTGCTCCTTGATATGTCGGATATCGATTCGTCTCCGGCGGAGTTTTTTGTGATTGGCACTGTAAACAGCGAAACACAAATGCGCGCTGTTACAGACCATGTCCAGCGCCAGCTGAGAGAAGCCCGCCTTGGCTCGCCTCGTGTAGATGGCACGCACGCGTCGTCATGGATGGTGCTGGATTACTTTGATGTTGTTGTTCATATCATGACGCATGAAGCACGTGTACACTATAATCTTGAACGTCTCTGGGGTGATGCTAAGCCGTACGGCATTACCGAATCAGGTGTTGCAAAAGCCCTTAAAGAGATACCGCGGAGGACAGGAGAAAAATGACGTTAAAGAGTTTGGTTGAAAACGATGTTCGCCGGGCCGTTCTCCGGGTGGGTGGGGCTGCCGAAACACCGATTCATTTTGAAATTCCGCGGCAGCAGGGCCATGGCCATCTAAGCAGCACAATTGCCATGAGCCTTGCAAAGGACCTTCGCAAGGCACCGCGCATGATTGCCCAGGAAATAGTAGATGCACTGGGTACGATCCCGATGGTAGAATCTGTACAGGTGGCTGGTGCCGGTTTCCTGAATATCACATTCACTCCGGAGGCATTCCATACGGTTTTAACAGATCTTGCTCTATCTAAAGGAGAGATTGGTCAAAATAGTATAGGAATGGGCCGCACCGTCAACGTTGAATACGTCAGCGCCAATCCTACCGGCCCACTTCATGCCGGCCATGGCAGGAACTGCGCCCTGGGCGATACCATCGCAAACATCCTGCAGTGGTCAGGTTATACAGTGACGCGGGAGTACTACTTCAACAATGCCGGAAATCAGATGAATAAGCTGGGAGAGAGCATTGCTGCCCGGCTGTGCGAACAGCTTGGCAAGCCTGAAGTACTGCCGTTCCCCGAAGATGGGTATCATGGTGAATACATTGTGACAATTGCGAAAGAACTTGCTGATAGGAAGGGCAACGAACTGAATTCCGTGATTGATTCCGGAAATATGACCGATCTCAAAGCGGTTGCACGAAAAGCCGGCGAGGAATGGTGTTTTCAGGCAATAAAGAAAACACTCCAAACTCTGAATATTAATCATGATGTTTACTTTAATGAAGATTCACTCTACTCGTCGGGTCGGGTTGAGCAGACAATTCAGCAACTAAGAAATCGTAATCTTGCTTATGATAAGGACGGAGCAGTATGGTTTGCCTTGTCCGCTCTTCCCGATGACGGCCGCAAAACTGAACGTCAGGATAAAGTGATCGTTAAAAGCTCCGGTGAACCCACCTACCGACTCCCCGATATTGCCTACCACGTTCAAAAGCTGGAAAGGGGCTTTGATGTTCTTGTTGACATCTTTGGTGCCGATCATATTGCTACCATCCCGGATGTTCTGGCAGGCGTGCAGGCACTGGGCTTTGATGCCGGCAGAGTGCGCGTGGTAATCCATCAGATGGTAACGTTCATGGAGGACGGAGAGGTTGTTAAATTCTCAAAGCGGAGCGGAAAGAGTTTTACCCTTGATGATCTTATCGATGAGGTGGGAGCCGATGTTGTACGGTTTTTCTTCGTGATGCGGGCACCCGGTACACATTTGGATTTCGACCTAGATCTTGCAAAGGAAGAGGGCGAGAAAAATCCTGTTTTCTACCTGCAATATGCCCATGCCCGGATATGTTCAATTTTGCGCAAGGCTCCGGGAGGTGCAGCACCTGCTATTACTGGCGTTTCACTCAAAGGACTTACCCATGCCAGAGAAATCGAGCTGATCACTCTGCTCAGCAGATTTCAGGAAGTAGTGGAGCGGGCAGCCGAAAGCCTGGAGCCGCACATCGTTGCTGAGTACCTTCGCGATTTGGCTGCCACATATCATCAGTTTTATCATGACTGCCGCATTCTGGGTTCGGGTGACGATACGGAACCTGCACGACTTATCCTGGCGGATGTTACGCGACGCGCTCTGAAAAACGGACTGACGATACTGGGCGTGACTGCACCCGAGAGCATGTAGTGAAAACAGCAGGTACGGCGTAGAGGGAAGATTCAGCTCCGGACTATCTGCTTTTCCATTTGATCGAACAACCGATTGACGGGAACTGGTCGCCCGAGACCGGCTGTCCATTGAGAAGACTGCTGATAGCATCGTACATATCGGCACCCGTTACAGGCATGCCGTTGCCCGGTGTACTGGCGTCAAACCGACCTCGATATACGCACCGGTTCTCGGCATCAAAAATGTAGAGATCCGGGGTACACTCCGCCTGAAATGCTCGTGCTACGGCCTGTGATTCGTCAACGAGGTACGGAAACCGGAAGCCATGCGCCGTGGCAAATTCCTTCATCTTCTCCGGCGAATCATCGGGATATTGTACGCTGTCATTTGAACATACGGCAATAACCCGTATGCCGCTTTTTTGTGCCAAATGCGCAAAACGTACAAATTCGGAGATAATATGGTGAACGTACGGACAGTGGTTGCAGATAAAGGCAACAACAGTAGCCACAGCGGGCTTGTCCGGCAGCGACACAATGCCTTCGCATAGTACATCGTACAATGCAAATTCCGGCATTTTTGTGCCAAGAGGCATCATTGAAGAGGTAGCAGCCATACCGGAAAAATACACACATACGTGCCACCGGCAACATCTGAATTTACTCCGTGTCGTGGCTGCTTGTGCCATTTTTGAATTCGGCTGACCAGCAAATCTGTTGTACAACTGAAAAACTGAACCACACGAACATCACACAGGAGATACCGATTCTATGACTCGCGATTATTACTACACAGTTGATACCAATGGAAACCTCTGGCTGGATTCTGTGCTGCAGGATGACCCAAACTTCCTTGATTACTTTTTTCGCAGAATTGCGCCGGTTGCAACGGACCACTATCCCGACTTCCCGTATGTGTCACGATGCGGAAATGAAATGAACTACGTGCGGCCTGCTGATACACCAATTGTCTTTAATCGCTTTGATGGAACAAAGCTGTATTACGCCGGATCCCTGAATGTGATGTTCCGGCCTGACAAACTATACTACACCGGTGATGGCGTGCTGTACCACGCTGCCCCTGTTGGCGGTGTTGGAAGGCTGGTCCCGCAGATTGCAATGGACCTTGCAGGAAATATCGAACCCTGGGGACCATGGTATGCATACCGGAAGAACGACCGCTGCGTTGTTCCAATTCTGCGCCTGGATCAGGCAGATAACTACACTGTGCTCTGGCCTAAGGATGAAAGTCAGTGCATTGCCTGCGGTGGCAACAATCCCCACGGATTTGGTCTGACGTTTTTTTTCGATACGTATGCCGGAGAGGTGTTTAGCTTCGTGCGCCCTACTGTTCGGATGCAGGGTTCACTGAATATTGTCCACGGCGGATTCGTGTCGCTCCTGCTTGACGAAACCATGGGCAAGTGTTTAAGCGTTCAGGGTGTACGGGCACCCACGGCACAGCTGAACGTGAGGTTCCATAAGCCTATGCTGATTGGCACCGAGTACAGACTACGTGCCAGAATCACTGAACAACGCGGACGTAAAAATCTGGTTCACGGGGAAATACGACTGGGCGATGATCCGTCGGTACTTATAGCAGAGGCATCAGCCTTGTTCATTACTCTACAAAATTAGCATTGTGAATCAGAATAGTATCCTTGTCTTTTCAGTTGTTGTTGGTCTGATTTTCGTGGTTGCGGACGTTTACGTGCTGTATTCGTTCCGGCAGTTCATTCGTAAACAGTCATACAGTCCGTGGTGGTATCGCTGCATGTGGATGTTGTCGGCGGTTGCCCTGGCAATGTACGTAGTTGTAGCCTGGCGCCGACACCTGTTCAGGATTGACGGAATTGATCTGAAGCTGTTCATGGCTGTTTCCCTATGGTATGTACCGAAGTTACCTGTTGCGCTGGTCATCGGAATAGTTTCCATGGTACGCGGACTTCGGAAGCTGCTCAGGTCAAAGGAAACTCAGGTTGTACCAGATAAGAAGCGGGAAGACATGGTTCTTATTAGCCGGCGCAAGCTGCTTGGCAGCACAGCATGGGGGATGGCTTCGGTACCGTTTGCTGTTATGGCCAATGGTATGATCAGAACTGTTTACGACTTTACAGTTGTTCATCACGATCTTGTTCTGAACTCACTACCTCCCGGCCTGATTGGTTATAAGATTGTTCAGATCAGTGATATTCATGCAGGGTCGTTCCTAAGCAGCGATCCGTTCCAGGAAGTACGTCGAATCGTTGATTCAATCAATCCGAATTTGGTTGTGATCACCGGGGACTTCGTGAACGCCGTACCCGATGAACTGTTGATTGTACAGCAGGCACTGAAGAAAATGGCTGCCAATTTCCCGGTATATGCTACTCTTGGGAATCATGATCATTACAATACGGCTGATGATCACGCCAGGCTTATTCAACGTATTCGAGGCTACGGCATTGACCTCCTGAATAACGAGCACCGGCTGATTGGTGAGGGGGCTGACCGCTTCGTGCTTGCCGGCATCGATAACGTTGGGTTCAGACAGAACTACGGCAATATCGGACGGGCATTACAAGGCGTACCTCCTGATTCACTAACGATGCTGCTGGCACATGATCCTACCTTCTGGGATAAAGCCGTAGTTGGTAAGCAGCCAGTTGATGTTATGCTGAGCGGGCATACTCACGGTGGTCAGGTGGCACTCAACGTTATGGGGTTCACCGTGTCACCGGCAAATTTCGTCTATGAACAGGTTGCTGGTCTGTACAAAAAAGGGAATCAGCTTCTCTATGTAAACAGTGGCATCGGAACAGTAGGCCCGCCGGTGCGGATTGGCGTGCCACCGGAAATAACGGTGTTTACACTGAAATCAGCGTTGAAGATGTCATCAGCAAATGCATAAATTTGCTTACTATGTGTGCAGGTAGGTAATTGCTGTGGAAACCAGCATGCGTACGCCCAGCTCCAAAGCCCCTTCATCCGGATTAAACTGCGGATGGTGTAAGCCAGGCATCTCGTCCTGATGGTGCGGACGTACTCCAAGCATCCAGAAACATGACGGGATTTGCAGAGCATAGTATGCAAAGTCTTCAGCCCACATTTTGGGTTCAAACTCTCGGACATGGTGTTCACCTACAAGGTGCAGTGCTGTAGAGCGTGCCAGCTGAGTAGCAGTCGGATGATTTACTAATGCAGGATAACCGCGGTTAATGTCAATTTCCCCCTCGCACCCGTACAGCCGGCAGTATTCACGTGTATGGTGCTCCAGCAATGCCCACGCCTCGTGGCGCCATTCCTGACTAAAGGACCGCAGTGTTCCAAGCATGGATACGGTTTCTGGTATTACGTTAAAGGCAGTGCCACCATGGATTGATGTTACGGTGAGCACTGTTTGATACAGCGGATTTCGGAAACGGGCAAACACTCCCTGAAGGTGATGAACCAGTCCGGCTGCCGCATACAACGGGTCAGCAGATTTATGTGGCTGTGCAGCATGGGCTCCGCGACCTCGCACCGTCCAGGTAAGCTCATCGGCTGAAGCCATCATGGCACCGTCTGCAAATGACAATACGCCTGCCGGTGAGTCCGGATCGGCATGCTGGGCAAACATCATCTCAGGTCGTGGATTATCCAAGCCACCCTCGGCAAGGATAAGGCTTGCACCTCCGGGAGTTTTCTCTTCACCGGGCTGGAACACCAGAACAACAGTTCCGGGAAGCGTCTGCTCCAGCCCCTTTAATACACGAGCTGCTCCAAGCAACATGGCAGTGTGCATGTCATGTCCGCATGCATGCATCACTCCATCGGTCTCCGACGCAAAATCAAGTCCTGTGGCTTCGGTAATTGGCAATGCATCGATATCTGCTCTGAGGCCAACGCACTTTGGACCGCTGCCGATATAGGCAATGGTGCCTGTTTCGGCAATCGGCCTAAAGGGAATTTCAAGGGTTTCAAGGCGTTTACGGATATAGTCGGCTGTCTTGAATTCCTGAAAACTCAGTTCAGGGTGTTGGTGCAGAATTCGTCGGGTTTGCTGCAGCTCGTACACTACATCGGGAGTGATACTGCCGGCAACCATGGAACTGAACGAGACCGAACTACGAATCATAGAGTGCATCTCCTTGTAAGCGGATACTTGTGATTACGGGGCCATCGTGTTCGATGGTCACATGTAGCAGACGCCTGCTTGGCGGTCTGAGCGTAACGGAGTCCGAGGTACGCCCCTGTCGCCACAACGCTATTGCTGAAGCCACGGCACCCGTTCCGCATGCACCGGTAATTGCTTCAACACCCCGTTCAAACGTAGCGATGTTTACAATGTTGTCGTCGTCAACCTCGATCAGGTTTACATTAACGCCACGCGGAAAGAACTCATGGCGGCGCAGAGCTTTTGTCAGTGTTTCCGCACCAAACTCGGTCATACTCACCACAACATGGTCGCTCCCATTATCAACGTAGTACACGGTAACGGGGATATCCCGCAGAGCACCTGGCGAGAATACGTGTTCTGATACCGGTGGGGGGAGTTTAATAGTAATCGTGGGGCTGCCGTCAGGCACTGCATCGATAGCTGCCATGTATTGGCGTGAATTAAGCGTAAACGGCAGCCAGGTATTGTTTACGCGGGTGTCCATATCGCAGGCAAATCGAACAGCACATCGGGCACCATTGCCACAGAGCATTCCGCCCGAGCCGTCAGGATTGTAAAACACGCAACTAAATGAATCAAGGTCGGGCTGAACAACAATCACGCCTTCAACGGCGGCCCCGTCAGCCCGGCGGTACAGGCTGAGCAGTTGCGGGATGCGTTCGCCGGCGGTATCGGTAGTGAGTCCGTCCCGCAGGGCCACCGTGGACGTTGCAACAAGGAAGGTGTTGCCGGCACCCGACATGTGGTTCCAGGAATCAGGATTTGGTGAGTTCATTGTTGGTAGGGCGCCATAGCGCTGAGATAAAACAAATACCGTTATACAGTTTGCAGGTGTTCAATGAGAGCCGCGTGAATGTGTCCGTTCGTTGCAACGATGCTGTTATCCGAAAGCACGAAGGGGATTCCGTCGTAATGGGTAACCGTTCCGCCTGCTTCCGTTACCAGGAGGACGCCGGCTGCCATATCCCATGTATTCAGTCTGGCTTCCCAGAAGCCGTCGAATCGTCCGGCGGCAGTGTAGGCCAGGTCGAGAGCCGCCGACCCCAGACGCCGGATGGGAATGCCCATGCGCAGGACAGCAGATAGCTGTTCGATGCAGTTCAGCGGATCGTCGGCAACATTGTATGGGAAGCCGGTAACCAACATACTCTCAGGCAGCGTGGTTGTGTCTGATACCCGGATCGGAGTTCCATTTAGCATAGCCCCCTTACCCCTTACCGCAGTGAACAATTCATGGACTATTGGCTGGTGTATAACGCCCAGCGAAATATGACCATCAATAACCGCAGCAATACTCACGCAGAAAATCGGTATTCCATGGGCAAAATTCACCGTTCCGTCAAGCGGGTCAACAACCCAGGTACATGAGTTCCGGGCATTGCTGCCTGACCCTTCCTCGCCAATGAAGCCGCTTCCGGGAACCAGGTTTGAGAGCTCGGTAAACAGGAACTCTTCCACGCGCACATCATACTCGGTGACAAGGTTGTGCACTCCCTGCTTGTTGCGTACCGAAAATGCTGTCCCAAAGCCATCACTCAGGATCTTGCCCGCCTTTTTGATGATCGCCTCTACGGATGAAGTCAGTGTCTGTTCCATGCGTTGCAAAGCTACAGTGCTCCGGCCTTCATAACATCATTGGTACTAAAATCACGTATTTTTGCACCTTCATGAAGCAGAATCGTATTTCAGCTCTTATCGTAATCTTGTTTATTGGTGTTGTCTCGTTCGCCAGTGCACAAAGGGGCTCTACCTTTACCAAGCCGAGATTTATTCCCAAGGGTCCGTATGAATACGACACCACCAATACCGAAAAAGGTATAAAGCTGGCTGAATCGTCGGTTGGACTTCTAACGCGAGAAGTTAATCCCAAGGAGTACCGGATTGGTGCCGGTGATGTGGTAAGCATCTCAATCGGGACGATTTCACCACTCCATTACTCCATTGCAGTCAGCTCAGAAGGTAACCTGGTGATACCGGGTGTTGCCGTTATCAATGTTAAAGATGTAACGCTTGACAGTGCCAAGAAGGCGGTTCGTGAGGCAGCCGGTAAAATTTACGCCGGAGCCTCCGTTGATGTGTCGCTGCAACGTCTCAGGCAGTTTAAGGTGTACGTCCTTGGTGCTGTTGCCATGCCATCGGTTGTTGTTGCTACGCCGGCCGACCATGTTTTTGATGTTATTGAACGTGCCGGAGGTATTCTTGATACCGGTGCAATCCGAGGCATTATGCTCATTCGAGAGGGAACCAGTGAGCCGGAGTACGTAGACTTGCAGCGGTTCCTTGCCTATGGGTACAGTGAAGCCAACCCCACCGTGCAGGGAGGGGACAGAATTGTTGTACCGCTGCGTAATACAAAGGACGTGATCAGTATTTCAGGCGAAGTGGTGGCGCAGGGCGAGTATCTGTATATGCCCGGTGACTCTCTGTCAACACTGATACGAATGGCCGGCGGGCTTCTGGCATCGGCACGCCTGGACTCAGTTGTGGTGGTACGGATGCGTCCGCAAGGCCAGGACTACGACGAAATTTATCTTGATCTTACACAGTGGCGCGACCTGCAGTTCAGTGACACCTCTCTTCCCGGCGATATCGCACTCCATACCGGTGACAGGGTGTACGTACGGGCAATCCCGAAGTGGAACGAACGGGCAGAGGTTGTGGTTGACGGTGAAGTGGTGTATCCCGGTCGATTTGCCATTATTCCCAACGTAACGCGGCTGACTGACGTGATCCGGATGGCAGGGGGCTTTACAGAACAAGCCTCACTTGAAGACGCCGTGGTTATCCGCGTGAGCGAAATGAAGATAGAGGATAAGGAATATGAGCGTCTTAAACCACTCCCGCCATCGGAAATGAGCAAGGGTGAACTTCAGTACTATCGTACCAAGAGCCGGGAAGTGAAAGGTGTGATGTCTGTTAGCTTCCCCGATCTTTTCCTTCGCGGGAACCATGATAATGACCCTGTGATGCGAAATCATGACAGTATTCTGGTTCCCATCCGAAATGTTTATATCAATGTTTCGGGGTCTGTTCGCCGTCCAGGCCGGATTATGTATCAGCCAGGTCTAAAGTATCTGGACTATATTAATCTGGCAGGGGGCTATGGTTTCAGAGCAGATATGGACGCAACGCTGGTTATCAAGGTAAAAGGTGATCAGTTTCCGGCAGACTCGGAAAACTACACGCTTGAACCCGGTGATAATATTCTGGTACTGGATGAACCGGAAATTAAGTTTATTGACGTCTTTACCCAGGCATTGACGATAGCTGCTCAGTTAGTAACGATTGTTGGTGTTGTACTTACCATTGTAAGGCTGCAGTAAGATGGCATCAATCAAACCTGACAACTCATTGGCTTCAGCGTATAGAGCATCATTCTGTTTATACTGGCGTGTTTGCGCCGTTGCTGTTGGCGTTGTATTACTGGTTACGCTTTTTGTTCCGTACCGTTACAGATCGTACACCTCGATTATGCCGTCGGACGAAAAGGAAACCACCACCGGCTTGTCTGCCTTGCTGCAGTCCAGCCCGTTAAGTCTTGGTTCGATGAGTGGCAGCTCAAAGCAGTCGCTGGTTTATGCGGAGCTTCTACAGTCACGATCGCTGGTAGAAAAGGTGGTGGACAGTTTAAAGCTCACGGACAGTGAACTGTTCGCCGGACTTACCCGTGACGAGATTGTGGAGAACATCCAGGACCACATGGATGTTGAAACCAGAAAAACGGGCAGTGTTGTTATTACGGTGGAAGTGGCTTCGGCCTGGCTTCCGCTTTTAAATGGTACCGCCGAGCAGGCCCGTGAAGCATCGGCACGGATTGCAAATGCAGCGCGCCAGGTGCTTGACAAACTGAACCGGGATCGGGCCACGACGAAGGCACGGACAACCCGTGCGTACATCGAGCGTGTTCTTGCCCGGACGAAGCTGGAGATTGACTCCCTGCAAGGGAAGAAACAGGAATTTCAAACTGAAAACAAGGTAATAGCTCTTGACGAGCAGATGGTAGCATTGGTTAATAACGCTGTTACAATCGGAACTGAGTTGGCAACGGCTGAACTCGAATTGTCGTTGGCAAAGCAGGACTTTGCGCGAAATTCTCCGCAAATTGAATATCTGGAAAAGAAAATCTCGACACTGAAGAGCCAATATGACAAAGTTCAGAAGGGAGGCTTGGTGCAGGGAGATGAGTTTTCGATTCCGTTCAACAAGGTTCCTGCCTTAACACGAACCTATACCAATCTGCTACGTGACCTGAAGATAAAGGAACAGATTAATGTGTACCTTGAAACGCAGCGTATGGAGCAGGTTATTCAGGAGGCGCGTGATATCCCGAGTTTGGTAGTCCTGGATGTTGCCGTACCGCCCAAGAAGCGATCGTCGCCGCCAAGGCTCCTGGCCGTAATTGTAACAATGCTTCTTGTTACCCTTGGCTTTGTGATTGCCGTTCCCGTGAAAAACAGTCTTACGGTGCAGCGAGACCAATAGCACCGATCCATTATTAATTCCTGCCTACCCCAGAAACTTGTTTGCTTCCTGACGGATCGCGTCGGCAAGTTTTTTTACATGTAAATTCGATGACTGTTCGGACAGTGGAACGTAGCGTTCCAGCGTGTTTCGCAGGTACACCAGCGGATTGCGTTTCAGGTTAAAGCTCAGGCATCGGATATTGTCAAGTCGTGCGGCAAGTTTGATGGTCAGGCAGTCATCGCTGGCCGTACGCAGTCTTTCTACAAATTCCAGGTCAACCTTGTCGGGGTCAAGAGTCGCGCGATTAAGGTCCTTAGTCAGGGTTTCAACAACGTATGCAACATATCCGCCGAAATTGTATTCAAGGACTCCACGGGTGATGGTGTCACTATCTTCCAGAACATCATGCAGGAAGGCCGAGATCAGCATGTCTTCGTCAAACAATCCCAGCTCGTCCATTAAAATCAGGGCCGTACGGGCACAGTGATTAAAGTATGCCGTCCCGTCATTACGGGTTTGGTGTTCATGAACGCTACGCGCCATTTCGTATGCGTCCAGGACCCTGTTGGTAGCAAGCAGTCTGCCGCGTTCAGTTAAACGGGCAGCGAGCTCGTGAATGCTTAGCCCCTTTTGATTATATGATTGATGTTCCGGCCTTAGCATAGTGTTGCACTTGACGTACGGCAAAATAACCGTTTCTTGACTTATTTGCACTATTGATCGGTTGCAGCAATCAACTCGCGTGCGCTCTGCAATGCTGTTTCGGTAACAGTGGTACCGCTCAGTAAGCGGGCTACTTCAACCTCGGCGTCGCTGCCGTGAATTGATTCTGCAGTTACAGTTGTCTCCACAGTACCTTCGTGTTTTGATACCCGAATCAGGTTATGTGCAAGCGATGCGATCTGAGGCAGGTGAGTGATACAGATCATTTGGGTTGTTGCGGACAGTTGTCGTATAAGGTGACCTACGTGGCGTGCAACCTTGCCGCTGATACCGGTATCAATCTCGTCAAACACGATGGTGCCAACGGCCTGACTGCCGGCGAGCGCCGATTTTAACGCCAGCATGTATCGCGACAGTTCACCGCCTGATGCGGTGCGGCGTATGGGTTTGGGCTGCTCTGTAGCCGTAGGTGCCAGCAGGAATTCAACTGTGTCGCTTCCACTTCGGCCAAGTGCCGACTCCGTGAGGGATACGGTAGCAGTGGCAGAGGTCATTCCCATTTGTTGTACCATTGTGGTGAGGATGGCCGATAGTTTCCTTGCTGCTTTCTGCCGCGATGTACTCAGTTTTTTTGCAGCCCGGGCTGCTTCGGCCAACTTCTCACGATAGAGAACATTTGCATCGGCAAGCTGCTGATCTACGTCTGCAAGCACCTCAAGCTTTGATTCGGCTTCCTGCAGCAATGCAAGTGCCTCCGGTACAGAGCCGTACCGCCGGACCAGACGTTGCAGTACTGCCAAGCGGTTTCGCTGCTGTTCGATAAGAGCAGGGTTAAGTTCAAGACCCTCCACAATGTCGGAAAGTAAACCAGCTGTTTCCCTGCAGCTGGTGAGAGCCGATTGCAATTCGGGCATCATTTCGGCAATGCGAGTATCGAAGTCACTCAGCCGCGTAAGATGTTCGATAGCGGTGTGCAGCGATGATGCAGCCGAGCCGGCATCCCCGTCAAGGGCTTCTTTTGCACCGGCAGCAAGGCTGACGATGTGTTCTCTGTGTTCGAGTTTGTTTAAAACTGCTTCAAGTTCTTCGGTTTCTCCTGGTACGGGAGCTATAGCACCAATGTGCTCGATAATTTCGGTACAGCTCAAACGAACTCTGTCGGCATCCTGCTTGAGCTGCTCCAGCCCGGCAACACTACGCTTTGCGGATTGCGCTGCTTCCCAAGCCACATACATTGACTCTAACAATGCTTCGTGCAGTGCAAACTCATCCAGGATGCTGGTATGGTGCTGAGGGCTGAGCAAACCCTGGGTATCGTGCTGACCATGAAACTCCATCACGATGTTGCCAAATGCTCGCATGACCGCGGCCTGCACAGGAGTATCATTGATAAAACACCGTGATGAGGTTGCGGTAATTTCACGGCGTGTAATAACCGATTCTCCCTGTGAATCGAGTTCGTTGTTGCGCAGAAATTCTTCAACAACCGGAAATGTGCCAACCCGAAACACTGCTTCAACAACAGCTTTCTTCTGTCCTACTCGCACAGTATCGGGCGATGTCCGTTCACCCAGTGCGCAGAGCAGTGCGTCAATAATGATGCTTTTTCCCGCACCTGTTTCACCGATAAAGGCCGTAAAGCCGGCCGAAAACTCCAACTCGATATGGTCAATAAGAGCAAAGTTGCGTACGGAAAGACTCTGAAGCATAACGCAACATATTTAAATGCGGGTTATTCTGCGCTGAAACAGCTTGATTGCACCATAAATGATACCGGCGAACAATACAAAGCCAACAATGGGATGGGTTTCCTGTCCAATAACGATAGCAGAAATTGTCAGCACAAACGTACAAACCGTTAACAATGAAATCCACACAGCAGCCATAGTATTCTCAGGGAGTTGGTTGAGTAGTACAAATTACGGGATCACACAGATACTGCGAATATCGCTGATTAAACGTTGCAAGCATCTCCGGAGTAAGTTTTACCTGGAGAGTTGTTCCGTTCTCATCGTCGGTACGCAATAAAACCTCTGAATCGCGGTACAACTTTGCAATATAGGCAGCATCGGAATATGGGATGCAGACGGTGCGGGTAACGCTGAGTGTGTCTGCAACGCGCTGAATCGCATCAGTAAGTGCATCCAGGTTAAATCCCGTTAGTGCCGACGTAAAGACGGCATCGGGGTATGAAGCCTGCAGGTCCATGAGCGCATACGGATCAGTTATGCAGTCAATTTTATTGAATACCAAAATCGTGGGATGATGAGTGATGCCAATATTTTTTAACGTTTCGTTTACTACCATGATATGGTCAGCAGAATGGCCCGCAGCAGCGTCCACCACATGGATGATGATGTCAGATTCAATCGCTTCTGCCAGGGTGGTCCTGAACGAAGCTACCAACTGCGGGGGCAGCTTCCGGATAAAGCCAACAGTATCCGATAGCAGGACTCTTTTACCTGACGGGAGGTCAAGGGACCGCACCGTGGTGTCGAGCGTTGCAAACAATCTGTCTTCTACCAGCACATCAGCATTGGTTAACGCACGCATCAGCGAGCTTTTCCCGGCATTGGTATAACCCACCAGTGCACACCGAGTGATGTTTTCACGCCCCTTACGCTGGACGGACCGTTGGACGTTGATCTGTGCCAGCTTTTCCTTCAGGCGTTGTATCCTGGTCCGAAACATGCGCCTGTCGGTTTCAATCTGGGTTTCACCCGGACCCTTGGTGCCAACGCCACCGTACTGTTTGGACAGGTGCGTCCACATCCGTGTAAGGCGTGGCATCAGGTATTCGAGCTGGGCCAGCTCTACCTGTGTTCTGCTTTCAAGGCTTCTGGCGTGCGAAGCAAAGATGTCCAAGATCACCCCGGTACGGTCGAGGATTTTAACATTCAGCTCCTTCTCCAGATTCCGTACCTGTACGGGTGACAGCTCGTCGTCGAACACAACCATCTGCACGTTTTCATCGTCAATCAGACCTCGCAGTTCTTCCAGCTTACCCTTTCCGATGCATGTTGCACCGTCAGGCCTGTCGCGTTCCTGATACATCCGTAGTGCAACATCGGCACCCGCCGTGTCGAGCAGTAGTTCAAGCTCGTCAAGATGCTCCGAAACCACGTCGGGATCAGCCCCTTTCCGTACCACGGCAATAATGATGGCACGTTCGCGGGGAGCATTTCCAATATCGTGAAGAATTGCAGTCATAGCCTGGAGTGAGCAAACCTACCAAACCGACCGTAGTTTTGGATGTGTTGCGAATGAATCATAGTGTGCTTTTCTGCTGTTTTGTTGTTGTTATCGTCAGCCTTTGCCATCCGGCATTAGCCCAGCGCGAACCAATCATCCTTGAGTATGCCGACAGCTTGGTTGGCTCGGGTGGCCCCGGTTACGGTATTCGGGAGTTTTGGGGAAATGTACGGTTCCGACACGGAAATGTGACGGTTTCGTGTGATCATGCCATTCATAACCCGGCCTTGAATAGCGTGATGCTTAGGGGCAGAGCCGTTATCCGGCAGCAGGATTTGCGTATCGAAGCTCCTGAAGCAAAATATGACGGGAATACTTCAATAGCCACGGCATGGGGCGGTATTGCCGTTTTTGATGGTAACCGTACCATCCGGTCACGCTCCGGTGACTATGCAATGAAGTCAACCATTGGTGTGTTTCGTGATAGCGTAGTGGCGTGGAATGACAGTGGTGTTGTGTGGTCTGACATTGCCTGGTTAAACAGGAGTACAAACCGCACCACAGCATCCGGACACGTTGTCCTCATCGATACCGTATCACGCTTTATTGCCTGTGCCGACAGTCTGGACAATAACCTGCAGGCGCAATATTCACGGCTGATAGGGAATTCAACGGCATGGACATGGAAGGAAGGGGGCTCTGACACCATGCAGATTGATGCTGACACCTTAAACCGATCCATGGCTGACAACAGGATAACGGCCCGCGGACGAGCGTCAATACTGGGGGCATCGGTGGCAGCACGAGGGAATTCAATTACTTATGCCGCAGCCGATTCTGTAATCACAATCGAACATGACCCTGTAATCTGGGCAGACAGCTCACAACTGTATGCGCACATCATTACGCTGCATATACTGCAGCAACATCTTGACCGTGTGGTTGGTTCCGGTGAGGCTTTCCTTGTTAGCAGGACGGACACGCTACGACCAGACCGGTATAATCAGGTTGCCAGTGACTACATCACGTTGCTCTTTACGGATGCTGAACTCCGTGAGCTTATTGCCGTTGGCAATGCCCGCTCGATAACCTTTGGAGGCGAACAGGAAAACGGTGATGGAGTAGCATTGTTCCAGGCAGACACAATAAAGGCCTATACCCGGGATAACGAACTCAGTGATGTTTTCTGGCTGGGCGCTGTTGAAGGTGAACACCATCCTGAACCGGTGATACAGCAGAAACCTGAACCCTACCGCTTGAATGATTTTCGCTGGCGTACCGATGTTCCCGTGCCCAAGCCCCTTCCCAGACCCATTCTTGAGCTCAAGCACCGCAGGATCACAGGTACACCACCATTGCTGAACGGTACTGCCGCAGAGAGAAAATAAAATTGCGGGGATCGGTAACCTAAATAGCATACTTATGGTTATCATGCTATTATTGCCATTACTGAATAAACAGGAACTGCATGTGATTTGGCGGTATTGGGGAAGTTTCGTTCTACTGTGGTGCTGTCTGCAGGTGGCTGTGGCGTCGGCACAAGTTGAGCGTGTACTGCCACGTAAAAATGCGGGGACTCTGGAGGGAACGTCGTTCGTTGTTGGTTTTTTACAGAACGAAGTACTCCTGAACACAACAGCCCCCCTGCTGAAGATATTTGTCAGCTCCCAATACGATGCCAAGGTAACGATTACGTATCCGACGGGTTTCGTGGAAACTCTGTTTGTGAAAGCCTTTGGTGTGGGCTCGGTTACACTTCCGTTTATGTACGAGAACGTTGCGAGTGAATCTCCACAACGGCTTGGTATTTTCATTTCCAGCGACGTACCAATCGTGGTGTACGCCTTAAATACCCGGGCTGCATCTACCGATACCTACACGGCAATACCAATTAAGAGCTTGGGTAAGAACTACTATTCGGTATGCCAGCCCAATGACCGGTACTCAAACGCCTACATCGACCCGTCACTGGCTGCCATCCGGACCGGCGAATTCATGGTCATTGCCACCGAAGACAATACCACTGTTGAAATTACGCCCGCTCAGATGACCGAACTGGGCCGGCAGGCAAGAAAGCCCTTTACCGTTACCCTAAACAAGTCAGAATGCTATCTGGTGAAAGGGAAGCCAACGCCGCTCGGAACCGGTGACCTTAGTGGCAGCAGGGTGAAAGCAGACAAGCCTGTTGCTATGCTATCCGGT
>WBZO01000188.1_pt1 | contig 159672 bp, 122 predicted proteins | sample 5204261 | NCBI WGS metagenome assembly WBZO01 (sample SAMN12412400, study PRJNA552823) | activated sludge metagenome | isolation source: activated sludge from anammox sidestream of wastewater treatment plant... | place: USA: North Carolina | collected 2017-09 | reverse complement strand
AACAGACTTGTCGCTATACTCTATGGGAAGATTAACCATAATGGTGAAATTAAAATATGAATTAAACAAAACAAAAATAAGCAATTAGATACGAAATTTAAATTCTATTGCATAATTCAGGTTAAAATGCACTTATAACCTCCAGTAAGCCATCACTCCGTTTGTTATCGAACGATTGTTTCATTGCTTATTGTTTTGATTGCGTCTATTATTTGTCAACAGTGGGTTCAGGCCATTCGATCGTGGAAATCAGTGGATAATGGTCTGAAAAATCTTTTCGGATGACATCAAAAGTTGCTACCTGAAGAGCATTGTCCACAAAAATATAATCTATGCGCAGTAAAGGAATAACACCTCCAAATGTTGTTCCCAATCCTACTCCGCGCTCTCTAAAAGCATCTTTTCCCAGCCTAGAAAGGGTATGGTAGGTGTAGGATTGTGGCGAATCATTCATATCACCAGCGAGAATCAATTTGTTATCTGTTTGCTCAGCATGAGCGACAATTTTTTCTGCTTGACGAGAGCGTTGGATGTGCCGGTTCTTGAATTTTCTTAAAATACCTTTGATGTCATACCATGCTTCCTTTTGAACCAAATCTTTATCACTGGCCAGTTTCTCGGCATCTTTTGTGATCTGATTAGATTGAAGATGAAAGCTATACACCCTTATAATATCGTGTTTAAGTTGGATATCAGCCCAAAGACAAGAATTGGTAATCGTGCCAAAATCAATTTCACCCTTTTTAATAAACGGATATTTTGACAATATAATAGCGCCCTTATTCTTTCTATAATAATGATGCTTAGGAAACGTTTTTTTTAAAATTTCAAAAGCATAATCACCCACTTCTTGAATACAAAGTATATCTACATCCTTAAATTGATCTAAAAACTCTACTAAGGCTTTTTTCTTGATGGCCCTGTTTTTCTTTTTAGCATCATATCCATGAAGGGCATTACTGATATTATAAGTCATAACAGTGATGGTCTCATCAGAAGTCTCTGGTCTTGGGCTGTTAAAATTAATAAAACCTTTCACCTGATTCCACCCCAAAAGAATACAGAACAAAGAAAACAAAGCATATTTTGGTTTTTTAAATAACCAGAATAAGACAAATAGAATGTTTAATACCAATAAAATCGGATAAAATAAGCCAAAAAACGAAATTGTCCATGTAAATTCCGGATCAATAGTTGGAGCCAGATACGCCAGCAAGGTAGCTACTATCACCCCAAAATTGACTAATAAGAATGTACGATTAATAAACTTCACAAATTAGCTTTTACTTGCTTTATATAGAACTTCCTTTTCTTCATCAGTAAGACTTTCATATCCTTGTCGCTTGATCTTTTCAAGAATTCTGTCCACTTCCGATATTGAATCCGATGTCTTAGTTTGGCTTTGAGCCTTCTTATTATTTTCTGACTTATGGGCTATTCGCAAATTTGGATTCTTCCTCCTGGATGAGGTATCCTTTTTATAAAATATTGCCGACAAATCTGTTCCATTTCTCAACAACCCAACGAAAAGCAGTCCAAACAATGTACCTCCTAAATGAGCAAGGTGGCCTCCAGCATTAGCACTACCAGCACTACCAATAATGTCAAGAAGAAAGATGGCCAACCCAATATACTTGATCTTGACTGCGCCTACAAGAATCAGATGAACGATGTAATCAGGAGCAATTGCAACGGCCATAAATGTTACAGCAAGTGCCGCCGCTGATGCACCAAGAGCATAACTTCCTATAGAAGGCATGAGTTGATATGAAATCAAATAAAAGATGGCTCCTACTAATCCGCCCAGTATATACACGGGCAAAATCTTTCTATCACCCAGCAAATCTCCTGCAATATTACCCATCCAGTACAAAATTATCATATTTCCGGCTAAATGCCATACGCCTTGATGCAGAAACATGTGGGTCAAAAGTGTCCACGGTCGGTACATTAAAGTACTTACATCTCCAGGCAATGCAAGGTATGGCAATATAGAAGTATGATAAAATCCAGGAGCAAAAGCACCTATCAATGCAGTCACAACAAACACACTGATATTAATAATCAGCAGTTTGACAACCATATTGCCATAATTAAATGCGGATCTGATATCTTGACTTATTGATCTAAACATAGTGATGACCTCATTTATTTTATTGCAGATTGTCCATTTTCCAGTACTTTACTATAATGAATCCTAGTATAGCACCACCGATATGGGCAAAATGTCCGATTCCTGCCTGAGCACCACTCACCCCATTGTAAAGACCAAGGACGATCAATCCTATGGCCAGGTACTTTGCCTTGATGGGTATAGGTGGAAAAAGCAACATAAGCTTAACATTAGGAAACATCGTTGCAAATGCAGCCAACACACCATAAACAGCTCCAGATGCACCTACGATAGCACCTTGAGTTATAAACGTCTGAACCAGAGACGCAAACAATCCACAAAGCAAGTACAATATCAAAAATCTTTTCGCTCCTAAAGCAGATTCTACCCAGGGTCCTAAAAAGTAGAGACCCAGCATATTAAACAATAAGTGCATTTCATTTCCATGCATAAACATATGCGTGATGATTTGCACCGGTTCAAATTTGTATAGAATACCGCCATCCATAAACTGCTCCCCTGGTGTGACCAGTACAAAAAACCTTTCAATTCCAGGAATTGGAATCAAATATCTCACTGCGAAAAATACAATGACATTGATAATAATTATATTCTTTACGACTTCTGTGATATTTAGCATCAGTGATAATTTATGATGTAAAACGTTTTGTTAGTTCATCCAGTTCGATAATAATAAAGCAATTCTTGCCAGAAGGACTCTTAAAAGGCAACTGACAAGCAAAGAGGTGATCAATCAAAACCACCATTTCCTCTTTCTGAACTTTTGTTCCTTTCTTAATACTTGCTGAATAAGCCATTGATCTGGCTAAGTTTTCATCTATACCTAGCTGAAATTCGAGGTTGTCCACATACTGTTGAATTACACTAGTGATAAGCTGGGAAATATCTGTTTTTTCGTCCAGTCCAGCAGGCGTGCCATGGATAATATATGAATGGTGACCAAAATCTTCAATCTCAAAACCCAGTCTATTGATTTTAGGAAGAATACTTTTCATCACCTCGCTTTTAGCAACATCCAGCTCAATGGTGCGTGGAAATAACTCCTTTTGAGTAGCTGAAATTTCATTTTTTAATGCCGCTAAATACCGCTCATAAAGTATCCTCTCGTGTGCTGCCTGTTGATCTATCAGCATCATTCCTGATTTAACCTGATATACAATATATTGATTATGAAGCTGATATGGTTCAATGTTTACCGCTTGGGCAAATTTGCTCTCAGCATCAGAATGGCCAAAAGCTTCCCGCTCTAGAAGCTGACCATCCTTACTTCCATGATGCTCATCTGGTACACTTATTTGCTGAAGTCCTTTATAAATCTCTGTCCAGTTTTTAAGGGTAGCTTTATCCTCCTTCTGCCTAAAAAAATTGGGAAATTGGGATGGATTATAGCCTACAGGATTTCCTGGTTGATTTCCAGTATTTGGCGACGAATATTTTGAAGTGAAATTTGAATCAACATCAAAATCCAGCATAGGTGCAACACTATACTGTCCCAAACTATGCTTTACACTCACTCGCAAATAATTATAAATCAGTCGCTCGTCTTCAAATTTTATCTCTGTCTTAGTTGGGTGGACATTAATATCAATATTAGCCGGATCGATTTCCAGAAATAAAATGTAAGTCGGATACATTTCTTTGGTGATGAGATCTTCGTAAGCAGAGCGGATAGCATGATTCAGATAATTACTTTTGATAAATCGTCGATTGACAAAAATATACTGATCACCCGGTGTTTTTCTGGCGGCATCCGGCTTTCCAATGAATCCTGCAAAGGAAGCTACTTCTGTTTCCTCATTGACCGGTACTAATTTCTCATTGAAATTTTTACCTAAAATACCAATAATTCGCTGTTTTTGATTGGCTTTTGGTAGGTGGTACAATTCATTGCCATTATGGTACATAACAAAATGAACCTCAGGATATGCCAGACTCACCCGATGAAATTCATCTAGAATGTGTTTTAACTCCACCGGATCAGATTTTAGAAATTTTCTTCTGGCCGGTACATTATAAAAGAGGTTTTTTACTGTGACAGAAGTACCCGGATTAGCTTGCACTTTTTCACTCTTGGTAATATTACTGCCTTCGATCACAATGCGATGACCAACACTTTCGTGCTCTTGTCTAGTGATGAGTTCAACCTGAGCAATAGCAGCTATAGAGGCCATTGCCTCGCCTCTGAATCCCATCGTTCTGATGTGAAACAAATCATTGGCATTAGAAATCTTAGATGTAGCATGCCGTTCAAATGCCATCCTCGCATCTGTCTCTGACATCCCTTTTCCATTATCTACTACCTGAATACTGGTCTTTCCCGAATCCTTAATGATCAGCTGAATATGAGTACTGCCGGCATCAATTGAGTTTTCCAGCAATTCTTTAACAACAGAAGCCGGTCGCTGCACTACTTCTCCTGCCGCAATTTGATTGGCTATGCTGTCCGGCAATAACTGAATGATATCGGGCATTTCTCTGGAAAAAGACGCTTATTAATGGCTTATTTAAAATCGAAAGTACTGCTCAGAAGCAAGCTATAACTATGCATCAATATTAGCATAATTAGCATTTTCTTCTATAAATTGTCTTCTAGGTGGTACTTCATCACCCATCAGCATACTAAATATTCTATCTGCTTCTATAGCATCATTTATCGTAACTTGACGCAGGATTCTGTTATCTGGATCCATGGTTGTTTCCCATAGCTGCTCTGCATTCATCTCACCTAGACCTTTATAACGTTGTATCTTGATGGAACTGTCATCCTCCTTTCCATTCGAATAATTTTTAACGGCTTCCTTCCTTTCTGCTTCGTCCCAGCAATATACGGAATTTTTACCTTTTCGGACTTGATACAGCGGTGGTGCAGCAATATAGATATAACCTTGTTCAATCAATGGTCGCATATATCTAAAAAAGAAAGTCATGATCAGTGTTGATATATGACTACCATCCACATCGGCATCACACATAATTACTATTTTATGATAGCGAAGTTTGTCAATGTTCAGCACTTTCTCCCCATCTTTCTCCTCGATACTGACACCGAGAGCAGTAAACATATTTTTGATTTCCTCATTTTCATAAATCTTATATTCCATAGCCTTCTCCACATTGAGAATTTTACCTCTCAACGGTAAAATAGCCTGAAAATTTCTGTCGCGTCCTTGCTTTGCTGTACCACCTGCGGAATCTCCCTCGACGAGGAAAATCTCTGACTCGGCAGGGTCCTGAGAGGAACAGTCTGACAGCTTACCAGGCAATCCTGTTCCTGTCAGTACATTTTTCCGTTGCACCATTTCACGTGCTTTACGCGCAGCATGCCGTGCAGTAGCGGCAAGAATAACTTTGTCAATGATACGGCGTGCCATCATTGGGTTCTCTTCAAGATAAGCCTTCAACACATCACCGACGCAACGTGATACGATACCAGTCACTTCTGTATTACCGAGTTCTCCTTTAGTCTGTCCCTTAAACTGTGGTTCCGGCACTTTAACCGAAACGACAGCTGTCAAGCCTTCTTTAAAGTCATCGCCCGAAATCTCGATCTTCAATTTAGAAAATAAGCCATTATCGTCCCCATATTGTTTAAACAGTCGGGTGATAGCTCGCCTGAATCCTGCTACGTGGGTTCCTCCTTCCTTTGTGTTGATGTTATTTACATAAGAAAATATATTTTCCTGAAAGCCGGTGTTATACTGCATAGCCACTTCAACCTCTACATTCTCTTCCTTTCCTGTAACATAAATCGGCTCTTCAATCAGTGGTGTTCGGCTTTCATCAAGATATTTCACAAATTCCTTAAGCCCTCCTTCCGAATGGAATTTGGCAAATTTATATGCCCCATTTTCATCAGTTTCCCGCTCATCTGTCAAGGTCAGATATAGACCTTTATTCAAATAAGCCAGCTCACGAATTCTTGTAGCCAGTACATTATAACTGTACTCTGTAGTCTCAAAAATAGTGTCATCAGGAACAAAAGTAACTTGAGTACCGGTTTTGTCTGAATCACCAATCACTTTGACAGGTCCAACAGGTATCCCTCTTTTGTATTCCTGTTCAAATACCTTGCCCTCTCTGTGCACTTCTGCCCTTAAATAATTAGATAAAGCATTTACACATGAAACACCGACACCATGAAGACCTCCGGATACCTTATAGGTATTTTTGTCAAACTTACCTCCGGCATGAAGTACCGTCATGACCACCTCTAAAGCTGATTTTTTTAGCTTTTCGTGTATCCCGGTAGGAATACCACGACCATTATCCTTAACTGTGATAGAGTTATCTTTATGAATAATAGTATCTATCTGAGTACAGTATCCTGCAAGATGTTCGTCAATCGAGTTATCAATCACCTCCCATACTAAGTGATGCAATCCTTTTGGTCCAGTGGTACCGATGTACATCCCGGGTCTTTTTCTCACTGCTTCCAGGCCTTCAAGTGCCTGAATATTATCCGCGCCGTAATTGTTTTCAGCTACTTTTTTATTGTCGCTCATATATTTTAATCGTTACAATTTACACCTTAAATTTAAGATGGCAAAGATAGTGATTTTTTCGTACAAATGCAAAGATTATGAGCATTTTATATCTAATATAAAATACCAAATTAAAGAATTTTACAGCAAAATTCAATAGGCTTTTTGCTTCCTGAAAAAATGAATGAAATCCTTGACGAATAGGGAAGGCCTAATTTAATTTTTGACCTTATCCATCAGTGTTACTGAACCAGAATAATCGATCTCTTTGTTGTCTATAAATCGTGCTTTTGCGTAGTACACAAAAACACCAGGGTCTAATTTCCTACCATTAAATGAACCATCCCAACCGTCACTTCCTGCAGGATCCGGTACATAATTTTCTTTCAGGAATACCATATTGCCCCATCTGTCATAAATAGCAAAGGTAAGTATTCTGTCCACTCCAGGCCCGGTGACTGCTTGAAAATAATCGTTAAAGCCATCACCGTTAGGGCTGAATGCATTGGCAAAATAGACATTTCGCACATCACGTACCTTAACCGTAATTTCATCCACACCTGTGCATCCATTTAAATCCGTTACTGTCAGTGTATAGGTCGTAGTAAAGGAAGGTGCCACTTCTATAGAACTACAGTCATCTGTCAGGCAAGTAATATTTTCATTCGGACTCCAATCAAGATGACCAATACCAACAGGAGCATTGATAAATGGCGTTATCACCGGCGAAGGTAATCCCAACTGCGATTCTTTATCATCACCCAGTTCTACAACGATTTGGTCAGGCTGTCCTATGGTGATGATCGTATCGATCGTACAACCGGCTGAATCAATCAAATTGATAAAATACTGACCGGCAAAGACTGTAACGCAAGAATCTATAGGGTAACGAGTGCCGTTATTAATCTGAAAAGTGTATTTATTGCCGGTACCACCGGTGAGATAATCTACTGAGATACAGGTTGTACCTCCAAAACATAGCGGCTCTTCGGGTGTCCTAATTTTTCCACTCAACGGCACTGGAGCAATTAGAGTGTAGCAGAATGTATCTAGACAACCTAAATTATCAGAAATAGATGCGCAATAAGTGCCAGGTCCCAGATTGACAGCGACAGGACCTTCTGTCTCAATACCTAAATCCCAGGTTACGGTTTTCACACCTGGATTGCCACCAGTGGTCAATAAAGCTATTCGACCTCTGTCTTGATTATTACAATCCAGCTCTACTGATTTTACTTTATCCAGATAGGCTTCTAGTTTATCAGGCTGAGTCAAAGTGAAGGTATCTCTTTGAATACAGTTTTTGTCGTCAGATATCTCAACAATATATTGCCCAACACCTAAATTGGTAATAGTATTGCCAACGGTATTATTGCTCCACTGATATTGATAACCTATCCCACTACCACCTGTGGCTTCTACCTTAATAGATCCATTCGTATCACCATAGCAAGTTGGATTGACTATTACTGTTTTAGACGCATCTACTTCAATTTTAGGAAAAGAAGATATCGTAAAAAACAGTGTATCTGAAACACAATTGCCCTTGGTGGCTACTACCCATGCCTCACCTTGAGGTAAATCTATTGCAAACAGCCCTTTTGAACCATTACTCCATTGATAATCCTGTCCAGCTGGTCCATTTAAAATAGCGGCTTGACCGTCGCTTTTCCCAAAGCAAGTGACATTCCTAACTTCAGGCTGAGGAACAATCAACTCATCAGGTTGAGTGATGGTCACTTCAGTTTCTTTTACACATCCATTACCATTAGTGATGCTTAAAACGTAAGTACCTGCTCCAGCTACTAAAATATGATTATTACCGACAGTAACGCCTGTTGATTTATCAATCCATTGAAAACTGTATCCAGTGGTTTGACCATTAGCTGCAGCCTCTACTTTACCATCTTCACCATAGCAAAGCGCATTGGTTATTTGAGTATTAATAGTAAAATCTTCACCATCCAAAATGATGAATGACCTTTCACCACTCTTACAGCCGTCTATGGTTACTACTTCTACTGTATAACTACCCGCAGCAAGATTGGAAATTGTGGTAGTTTTCACTGGAATTTCATTACCGGCACTATCACGCCAGAAAATAGTAAACATCGGAACAGTACCTGTGGATGACAATACTTCTACAGTTGCACTACCATCGGTTCTGCCCACACAACTTACATTGATAGTCGTAATATTGATATTGAGCGCTCCATAATCATTGAGCACAAACTGACTTGTAACTGTACAACCATTAGCATCACTAACGGTTACATTGTAAGTACCACCATCTAGATTGGTGAGTTCATTGACATTACCATAGCCACCTTCCCATGTGTAGGTATAGGCACCGGTACCTCCTGAAGGTGTTAAGAGAATAGAGCCTTTCACCGCACAATCCGGTTGTACAACTGCCGGATTAATGACTAAGGCTTCTGGTTCGTGAATTTCAAAATTCAAACTCGACATGCATCCATCTTGGTCTCTGGCAGTAACTGAATATTGCCCAGCTCCCAGACCTTCTGCTACAAAAGTACCGCCTTGGTTTGTACCACCACCCGGTATATTGCCGCTTGGTACATATGAATAGGCTCCATCAGGCTTTGCCCTTAATCTTACAAGTCCATCATTTGCACCAAAACACGAAATGTCCCTGAGTTCGATGGTGTCAATTTCGACGACTTTAGCAAAAGGCATATTAATTAGTCTTTCTGCAGAACAACCCAGCGAGTCAATAACCAAAACCTTCACAATGCCTGCTCCTATCCCTGATATATTGATCAATGTTCCAAAAGGTTTTGACCTTCCTGTATTATTAATTATATAATCATATAGATGATTCTGATTGCCTATATGCGGTGTCCCACCAGTAACATTTTGTATAGTAATCACTCCGGTTTTTGCAGTTTCACATGCGGTGCTATCCTTAATGGCCACATCAAATTTGAGTGTGTCAGCCCTCAGCGTAAAGTTTTGCACCTTCTGACAACCGTTAAAATCAGTAATCGTCACTTGATACAATCCTGCATAGAGGTCATTGATGGAATCTCTCCCTGAAACGAGATTAGACCATTCGTACTGATAGGGTGGCAATCCTCCTGAAACATCGACACTTATTGAACCGTTTCTTCGTGAAAAACAAGTAGGATCCTTTACCACCTCCTGAACGGTTATGGGTATATTATCACTAATATTAAAGGTTTTGCTAGATTTAAGTCCAGCTGAATCTGTGATTTCAATTGTATAATTGCCCGGAGGGATACCGGTTACTGTTTCTCTCACACCGGCATCAGTAAGTGTGCCAGTATATCCTCCTGGAGTAATCGTGTATGTATAAGGAGGTGTGCCGCCTGCACCATAGAAAGTAGCTGTACCGCCTGCTCCGATATTTCCCGAATCAGCATCACATCTGCCCACAAAAACTTGCAGTGTATTGGAAATGATGGTGATTGTACCTGTTTGAGAAATGACCTCATTTCTACACGTGGTTTCGCCATCAAAAACCTGACAAACCTCCAGATCAAGCAATAAACTGTTAACATAGACAGGGGAAATATTACCCGGATTTCCTACTAACTCAAAACAAACAGTAAACAAGATAGAGCCGTCCGGCAAAGACAATGGTGGCGTGTTTTCCCAAACAAATTTTATAAAGCCATTATCTTTATCTTTACAATTGAAGTTGTTTTGATCGATATTACCAGCTAGAGCTGAACTAGTCAAATCAATAGGACACTCTGGCGTCACGATCGCTCCATTGTAGGAAATATTAAACTGCATTGATTCTACATCAGTAAAATTATTTACTTTAAAATCTATACATACTCTATCACCCTTCATTCCCTGCTTCATATCTGCAATAAATTCTACCAAAGGCTGACTGAATAAACCTGTTTGCACAATAGCAAGTAAAAGCAAAGTAAATAACGTAGATCTTCGAAACAACATATATTTAATACAATTTACACAATACAACTTCTCTAAAAAAGTGCAAAATTACGGAATATTCGGTAAAGCGGCACTTTATAAAGATAATAAATTAATTTTTTTTAAAATTCTAAATCTCACATAATCAATGAGTTAATAGCAAAAGTCTAAAATTCAGAATTTGGTGTATTTGTTAGGAGGGCAACTGTTGCATTTCAAACGCAAAGATAAAATAATATGTTGTATGGAATTGTTAATAATTTTCAATTTTATTAAATACAAAAAGGGCAATAGTTTTGACCTACTGCCCTCAGTACCGTTTCTTTTCATTTGATCTTTTAAAACTTGAATCCCAAGGTGAGATTTCCTCTGGTTCTTTCGGTTTCTATATTCGCAAGAGGATTGTTTTTGGCTCCATCGATGTAATAAGGATAATATCCTTCATTGTATTGAGCAATTCTAATACCCAGATCCATAAAGAAACGATCTGCTCTGAAGCCCAATCCAAAGGACACCTTATTATTGTAAAAATCATCCGCATTATAAGCTGTTCTTTCTATACTATATCCACCACGAAGCCTGAGCCCCTTATAACCAAACTCACCACCAAGTCTGATATTTGTAGCGGTGCCCAGTTTAGTGAGAATTTCTTGATTTACACTCTGAGTCCATTGTTGCTCAGATGGTGTATCAAGATATGCTGTTCCATTGTATCTGGCATTAGTGTAGTCCACAAATTCTATATCACCATTGATAAATCCACGAATTTCGCCCAACCTAAGGGTAGTCCCAATACTACCAATAGCCCTCCATGGTGTAGTAATCTTATACTCAAACACACCTCCAGGAGAATCATAACTGGTCCGTTCGGTACCAATGGCATCAGTAAATACATATTCTAATGATGTGCCATAATCATCCGTAAACTTATACCACGTAGGTGAATGAAAAGCTCCTGCAATTCTCACCACATTTTGGATTTTGTAAGTAAATCCCGTTTTAAAATTAAAACCCACACCTGACGTATGTAAACGCTCCGTAAAAGTAAGATCGTCAAAATATTCAATGTCATCATTTGGATCTGATTCTTTGTAGGTCTTAAGTTGTTCAAATGAAGGAAATGGTACGCCAACACTTACTCCAAAATTTAGTTGGTTATCATATTCTCCAGCCCAACCCATAGTCAGTTCATTGATGCCACCACTATGATAAACATCTTGCACGGTAGCTACTTTAACCTTATCATTAGGAAAATCAGTTGAATATTCATTGTTGTCTCCCTTAAAGATTGCTCCTGTATAGTAAGCCGGATAACCAATAAAATCATCAAGATCATCAATTGATTTACCCTGAGCTTCATTAGCAAAATGGTACGTTATGGATCCAGCTTTATTGCCTGCTAATCTGAATGACTGATTGAGATCCGCTATTCTAGAATATCCAAAAGCAAAATTAGAACTAGTCAATGTCCCACCCGGATTAGAAGCCAGAACAAATCCAATGTTATCAAGTCCGAGTTTGCTGGATTTTCCAGCTGATATGTTCAAGGAATCCTGCGTAAACCATGCGGAGGACTTGCTTCCTCTCAATGATGGTGTCAGTGTAAATTCCGAAATTCTGTAATCTCCTATTCCGGCAGGATTGATATTGATGACGGAAAAATCTCCACCCATTGCACCAAAGGAGCTACCTGAACCTAACACACGCGCTGTCCCTAAATAGTCGATACTCGACCATCTGACCACGTCTGTGATATTTTGAGCATTGACATAAATCGCAGTCAGAATAATAATCGGAATGATTAAAAGCTTTCGCATTTGACAAAGTTTAATGGTTTTGATTCTATCGCCAAAGTTGATAAAATCTCAAATAAAAAGGCTGATCTAATTTATATTATACCAGCCTTTTATGATTTCTTACGATCAATTTAAATTTGATTTTCCTAGCCTCGTCGAGCGCCACCGGAACTTGAACGGGAAGTACTTCCTGAAGAACTTCTTGAACTACCCAAATTACTACTTCCAAAACTGCTGTCGTTTCTTCTAGATCCAGAATCAAAAGTCCTTGATGGCGTTGACTGCTGTTGCCTTGGAGTAGGCGTCGATTGCATCCTATCAAAAGATCTACCTGAGCGAATATCTGAATTTTGTCTTGGAGACGATGATCTTTGCATAGAACTCCTATCTGTAGGCCTACTTTCATTCTGTCTAATACTACTGTTGTTACCTGAAGACCGTCGTGACTCACGTACAGCATCTGGATTCCTTCTGTTCATATCGTTTTCTCTTCCATCATTTAACCCTTCTCGATCTGTTCTATTATATATTCTATTTCTGGTCACCTCAGTGTCTTTGATAGTTTCAGATGATTTTTTAATATCACCTTTTAGTGTGCGTCGAGATGCATCATTATCTGATCGAGTGTCAACTGTCTCCTTAACTGCATCTGTGGTCAAAGTCCTACCGTCACTGCCACCACTAACCACTCTTCGTGGACTGGCTTCACGACCTCGGGCTGCTGAACTTACTGATCCATTTTTACGGCTACCATAGATAGTCTTCGAATTACTACCATTGTTATTATCATTAGAATTATACCAGCCATTACCATAATATACATTACCATAATAGATGTTTGAGCCATAACTCCAAGGATTGTAATAATTGTAACCCCATGGACTATAATGGTGATGGCCCCATGAGTTATAATATCCTGAGTAACACCAAGGAGAGTTCCATCCATAATAATAACTGTATCTGAATGGATTATGATAATAATAATTCCAACCCCATGGTCTATTCCAGCTATTCCAGCCCCATCCATTACCAATATAGACATTTACACTGCTGCCATATCCACCATAGTATGGTTCATAGTAGTCATTATACCACCAGTTATCAAAAGAGTTATAGTAATATGAATTACCTGAAGGATGATGAAAACGACTGATTCTACTAGCATATGAATATTCGTCATAATTTGCATATTCTTCTGAGTCATATTCATAATTATCGTTATACTCAGCATTATCATAATATGCCTCACTAGGATCAGAATACTCTGTTTGTTCAGTCATTGTTACCACTTCCTTGTCTTTCGAGTAGTCATAATATAAATCGTCAAACTGGGCATTCAAGGCCGTTGCTGAGAGCAGCATGGTCATGACTAGTGATTGAAATAAATACCGTGTGTTCATGATTTAATTTTTAAATTTATGATGATTAAGTTAGCAATAAGCTGATCTTTTCTTTTAATTAGAGTGCAATTTACTACTTTTGCATCAAATTTTCGTTAAAAAGAACTTAAAGTTTCAATTTCTGATGATTATTAACTTTTTGACAATCAAAGGAAATTTGCTTTGCTATCATTAGGACGGCCAAAAGCATGGATAAGTTCGAAACTTTCAAAAATTAAATTTATTTTAACTAAAATAGAACAATAACTCAACCCACTGATATGGCAAAAGAAATCACGTCCAGAGCTGAAAACTATTCACAATGGTATAATGACATCGTAAAAAAAGCAGGGCTGGCCGAAAATTCAGCTGTTCGGGGCTGTATGGTCATCAAACCTTATGGTTATGCGATCTGGGAAAAAATGCGAGATCAGCTAGATAAAATGTTTAAAGAAACCGGACATACCAATGCTTATTTTCCACTTTTCGTGCCTAAGAGCCTCTTTGAAGCCGAAGAAAAAAACGCTGAAGGATTTGCAAAAGAATGTGCCGTTGTCACCCACTATAGATTGAAGAACAATCCTGACCAACCTGGCAAACTCATGATAGATCCTGATGCTAAGCTAGAAGAAGAATTAGTTGTGAGACCTACCAGTGAAGCCATCATATGGAATACCTATCGCGACTGGATTCAATCCTACAGAGATTTGCCTATTCTCATTAATCAGTGGGCCAATGTGGTGCGGTGGGAAATGCGGACGCGTCCTTTTTTGCGTACTGCTGAGTTTTTGTGGCAGGAAGGTCACACTGCCCATGCTACTAGAGACGAGGCCATCAGCGAAGCTCGTAAAATGCACGATGTTTATGCTGTTTTTGCAGAAACATTTATGGCTATGCCGGTAATCAAAGGGTTTAAGACAGAATCTGAGCGTTTTGCCGGTGCTGACGACACCTACACTATTGAAGCATTGATGCAAGATGGCAAGGCACTGCAGGCCGGAACATCCCACTTCCTGGGGCAAAATTTTGCTAAAGCATTTAATGTTACTTTCTCTAACGAAAATAATGAAAATGAGTTTGTTTGGGCGACTTCATGGGGCGTTTCCACAAGGCTCATCGGCGGTCTTATTATGACTCACTCTGATGACGATGGATTAGTTTTGCCACCTAAATTGGCTCCTATTCAGGTCGTCATTGTACCCATACCTAAACCAGACAGCGCATTGATCGAAAAAGCAGAAGAAATAGCTGATGGTCTAAAATCACTCGGAATAAGTGTTAAAATCGACCGAGATGAAACTAAAAGACCCGGATTTAAGTTTGCAGAATATGAGATGCAAGGCATACCAGTAAGGCTAGGACTAGGAAAACGTGACTTGGAGCAAAACACTATAGAAGTAGCAAGGAGAGACACCAAAGCAAAAATGTCTATCGGACTGGAGGTGGTAGTTCCGTATGTAGAACAGTTGCTAGAAGATATTCAGCAAAATTTGTACATTAGGGCGAAAGCGTACAGAGACGAACACATTACTGAAGTCAATAGCTTTGAGGAATTTAAAGAAGTGATAGAAACCAAAGGCGGGTTTGTATCGGCACATTGGGATGGAACACCAGAAACAGAAGAAAAAATCAAGGAAGAAACCAAAGCCACTATCCGCTGCATTCCTTTAAATGCAAAGGAAGAAGCCGGAAAATGCGTTTACACTGGTAAACCATCAACTAAAAGAGTTATATTTGCAAAAGCGTATTAACAACTAAATAATTACATACTATGGCATTTGAGATATCAGGCGTTTTACACAAAATATTTGACATAGAAAAGAAAACCGATACTTTTCAAACCAGAGAATTTGTCATCAAAACCGAGGAAACCTATCCACAATTTGTTAAATTTCAAGCAGTACAAGATAGGTGTAACATTATAGACGGATACAATGAAGGTGATAAAATAAAAGTATCATTTGATTTAAGAGGTAGAGAGTGGCAAGATAAGTATTTTACTAATCTCAATGCATGGAAGGTTGAAAGAGCTGGGGCTCAGCAGTCTCAGGAAGTCGATACTCCTCCATTTAATCAAAATCCGTTTTCTGATGAACCATCAAGTCCGGATGGAGGCCTACCGGAAGACTTCGATGATCTACCTTTCTAAGATGGCACCTCAATTTAAAATGAATAAAGCCAGCTTAAGTGTTGGTTTTATTCATTTTATGATAAACTAGTAGAAAATATACTATTTTTCTAGAGTTAAATAAATCAAGGGGTTGCTGAATTTTATTCTGAAAAGTGTTTACTTTGCACGGAGTAAAAATAGTTATTATGAGAATCTTTTTGACCTTATTATTTGCTTTAGGAATACTTATCCATCTCAATGCTCAGTATTCTACACCTAATACAGGTGTTAGATGGACACTTGACTCCATTGTAGTACATGCTCCTGAAGCGATAACGGTAACTGCTGACACCTTTAGTATGATACAAGAAATCGAACTATCCGAAACGGATTCACTAATTATTGACGACAACATCGTTTTAGCGATAGCGGAAGGAATAGAGTTTAAAGTGCGAGGTTATTTTCATTGTGATGCAGATAGTATTCTCATCACAGCCATTGATACAACAAAGCCTTACAAAGGATTCTGGTTTTACGACACAGCAGAAGTTTATTTCAATCATACCTCGGTAGAATATGGCGGCGGTCTTCGGGTCATCACACCGAATTTTGTTATTGAAAATTCCAATATTTCCAACAATCAAAATGAAAGAGGATCATCTACAGGTGGTGCAATATCTTTTTCAAAAGGTAGCCCTGTGGTTAGAAATTGTGTGTTTAAAAACAATGTTCATCCTGCATTGTCATCAGCAGCCAATGCCTCCGTCGCTATTCAGATTACTGACAGCTACTTTGAAGCCAATAATCTCAAAAACAATAATCGGCCTCAAATCAATATGGGACCCAGTGGAGATGTTGATTCTACTCGTATTATCAATTGTAATGTGATCGGTGATAGGCGTCTTACAGTCGTTGGTGGAATTTCTGTATCCAGTCTAACCGGAGTGCCAAATCAGTTCCTAATTAAGGATAACATCATCAGAGATAATCGATATGGTTTTACTACTTTTGGTAGTTCGGTAGGTGCCATTATTAATAACATCATAGAAGATAACAATACTGAAACCAACCCACTTAATGGTGGCAGCGGTATCTCTTTGTATGGAAGCCAATACGTTTATGTTAGTGGTAATAAAATAAGAAGAAATCTTTGGGGCGTGACCATCATTAATGGTGCAATAGCAAATTTTGGGAGTGACGATCCTGAAGATTTTAATCCTGGCGGCAATGTATTTAGCGATAACAAAAACAACGAGAAAGTATATGCTATATACAACAATACTCCTAATACCATTAAAGCACTTCACAATTGCTGGATTGAAGGAAAAAAAGCTACCAAGGAAGAAGTAGAAGATGTCATTTTCCACCTGCCCGATGATAGTACCCTGGGAGAAATACTGTACGATCCTTTTGACTGTGGTATTCCTAGTGGAGTTGTAGATGCAAACTTAACAGATATCAAAATTGTGCCTAATCCTACGCACACATATTTTACACTTACTGCACCTGAAAATGGTAGCATTTCAATCTACACGCTTAATGGAAATGTCGTTCATTCGGAGGAAGTAACGATGGGTGATTCGCATATAGAGATTGATCTTCCTGCTGGCGTTTACGTCGTCAGTTTTAAAGGTCATAAAATACATCGCCATCGTAAGCTGGTGGTATTTTAATCAAGATAAATTCACTGAGTATGTTATACAATATCGATCCTACATCGACTCCTGCTTGGCGAAAGTTAGAGCGACATTTTAAAGCTAATAAAAACCGGCAAATCAAAGATTTATTTCAGGCCGATGCCAAAAGATTTGATCGTTTTTCGCTTTGGATGGATGACATACTGGTAGATTATTCTAAAAACAATATCACAGACGAAACCTTACAAATCTTATTGCAACTAGCACGCAACACAAAACTAAAAGATGCCATTCGAGCTATGTTTGCAGGTGAGAAAATCAATGTAACAGAAAGTAGAGCAGTACTACACACTGCACTGCGCAACAAATCCGGTCAGCCAGTCTATGTAGATGGTAAAAATGTAATGCCTGAAGTAAAGGCAGTAAAAGCAAAGATGAAGCGTTTTTGCCACCAGATTATTTCTGGTCAATGGAAGGGCTACTCTGGCAAAGCTATTCAAGATGTCGTCAATATCGGTATAGGTGGTTCTGATTTGGGTCCTGTCATGGTCACAGAAGCGCTGAAGCCGTACAAAACGCGGCTCAATGTCCATTTTGTATCCAATGTAGATGCTACCCATATCACTGAAGTGACACGTGGTCTCAATATGGAGACGACCTTATTCCTGATTGCTTCAAAAACATTTACTACACAAGAAACGATGGCCAATGCCTATACAGCTCGCGAGATGTTTCTAGCTGTCGCCAAAGATGAAAATCATATCAAAAAGCATTTTGTTGCACTTTCTACCAATAAGGAAAAAGTAGAACTATTTGGCATTGATACTGCCAATATGTTTGAATTTTGGGATTGGGTCGGTGGCAGATATTCGCTTACATCAGCTATTGGCCTTTCTATTGCGCTAGCTATTGGATATGACCACTTTGAAGAGTTGCTGACCGGATTTTATAGGATGGATAGACATTTTCAAAAAACACCCTTTGAGCGGAATATTCCGGTATTGTTAGCATTAATTGGCATCTGGAATACAAATTTTTGGGGTGCTGCTTCCGAAGCTATTTTGCCTTATGATCAGTATTTACACCGTTTTGCAGCCTATTTCCAACAAGGCAATATGGAAAGTAATGGCAAAGCTGTAAATCGCAATGGTGAACCTATAAAATATACCACAGGACCCATTATCTGGGGAGAACCAGGCACCAATGGCCAACACGCCTTTTATCAACTCATCCACCAAGGTACTCAATTGATACCCTGTGACTTTATCGGTGCGGCCTTATCTCACCATCCAGTGGGCAAACACCATACCTTGTTGATGTCCAATTTTTTTGCCCAGACGCAAGCCCTCATGCAAGGTAAATCACGAGAAGAAGTCATAGCTGAATTTGAAAATGCAGGTAAAACCCCCGAAGAATACATGCCACTTGTGCCATTTAAAGTTTTTGAAGGCAATCGTCCTACTAACTCTATATTAGTGCGGAAAATTGATCCATCCACACTTGGAAAACTCATTGCCATGTATGAGCACAAGATCTTCGTGCAAGGTATCATCTGGAATATCTATAGCTTCGACCAGTGGGGCGTCGAACTGGGCAAACAGTTGGCATCAGGTATTATCCCTGAATTAGAGCAACCTGGCAGAACTACTTCTTTTGATAGTTCAACAAACGGATTGATCAATGCTTATAAGAATATGAATGGTTTAGCTAAGTGGTAGTAGAAATACAAAACAAATCCATTAGGGTTATTTGAATCTATGCCGTTCTTTTTAGGTAAAATACCTTCAGAACAATCCTCTTTTTTATTAAGAGAGTTACTTCGAGGTTTATATTTATTTAACTAATCAGGGTAAGTGCCTTTATTGTTAAGCTTATTATTAAAATAACCATCCATTTTTTCAACTATAATACAAATTTATAATGCAAATTAAACTTTTTAATATCTGTATAGTCAAAGAAAAATAATTGGAAGTAATTCAATAAAGATAATACACTTGTTACATATCTGGTATATACAAAATTAATCAAATTATGGCCTCATTTAATAAATACTCAGGAATATGGAATGCTAATTTGGCAGCCCACCTACTGCGTCGATCTACTTTTGGAGTTGCCTTAGATACTATTCAGGATTTTGGCAAAAAGACACTAGATGAGTGTATGGATATTATATTTCAAAAATTGCCTACGCCTGATCCGCCTATCAACTATATTTACACTAAAGATCCAGATACGCCGATAGGTGAAACGTGGACCAATAAAGCACCCAACAGCACATTTAATTCTTACAGAAATCGGTCACTGGTAGTATGGTCATTTGATTTAATGATGTCCGGTCAACCTAATATCAGGGAAAAAATGACAATATTCTGGCACAACCATTTTGTCACCTCCTTTATTAGAGATGCCGGATATAATTATAAATACATGTCGCTGTTAAGAGCTTATGCTCTGGGCAATTTTAGAGATCTGGCCAAAGCAATAACCATCGATCCTGCTATGCTGGAATATCTAAATGGCAAGGACAGCACTAAAAAAGCTCCTAATGAAAACTTTGGCAGAGAGCTTTTGGAGCTCTTTACAATCGGAAAAGGAGATCTGGCGGGGCCAGGAGATTATACTAATTATACCGAGGAAGATGTAAAACAAATGGCCAGAGGTTTTACTGGCTGGATCAATGTTCGTAATGCTGTACCTGCACAATCTAAATTCGAAATCACAAGACATGATACTGGTACTAAAACATTATCACATAGATTTGACTATGCAGTCGTCAACAATGAAGGTGAAAATGAATACAAGGTATTAATTGATATCATCTTCCAAAAAGAGGCCGTTTCTGAATTCATTGCCACCAAACTATACAGATGGTTTGTACACTACGAAATCAATGATGACATAAAACAAAATATCATCAAACCAATGGCCGAAATGATTAGAAATTCAGACTACGAAGTAGCTCCGGCAATTCGAGCACTATTATCAAGCGAGCATTTTTATGAAAGTTGCGTTATCGGTCGGATGATAAAAAACCCTATGGATTTTATATTCAATGCGATGAACCAGTTTCAAGTAGCATTACCCACAGAAAACCTTCCTAAAGTGAGACTCAATACTACTTTGTATGGTCTAACTCAGCAGATGCAAATGGCGATATTAAATATTCTATCTGTAGGTGGGTGGCCGCCTTTTTATCAGGAACCTTCCTACAATAGGCTTTGGTTGAATGCCGTAGGACTAACCAACAGAAAAATATTTACTGAAGCCATTGTAATCACAGGATACAAAGCAGCCAACTATAAAACCATTATTAATCAACTAGAAATGCTTTCTAGATTTGACAATCCGGCTGATGTAGCCTCAATTTTAAATCAGTATATGCTCTTACTGTTTCCAAACCCATTAAAACCTAATCAAGTCAACGTTCTGGAAGGCATTCTTAATTCAGGATCAGAAGGTGACTGGGCAAAAGTATATGCTGATTATTTAATTAATCCGGGTAATCAACGTTTGGTAGAAGTACTCAATGCCCGGCTTAAAAATTTAACGCTTTACATGATGCAAATGCCTGAATATCAACTTAGCTAAAAAACCTATTCTTTTATTCTTAAAATTCATTCAGTATGAAACGAAGACAATTTATACAATCAGGAGCCATAATGTCTATTCCTGTTTTGCTGGGCGGAATAAAAGTCTCGGCAATAGCTTCATCACCATTGTTCAATTGCATCAGTCAGGGTAGTGACAGAGTATTAGTTTTGATTCAACTGAATGGAGGAAACGATGGCCTCAATATGGTGATACCTATAGATCAATATAGTGGACTAAGTCAGGTGCGATCAAACATTCTGATTCCTGAAGCATCAGTGTTAAAATTAACAGATTATACCGGCTTACATCCGGCGATGAGTGGCTTACAAAACCTATACAAAGAGGGAAGTTTGGGCATCATCCAAAGTGTAGGCTACCCTAATCAAAATAGATCACACTTCAGATCTACTGACATCTGGACCAGCGCTTCTGATGCTAATGTTCAACTTTCTACAGGATGGATAGGAAGATATCTCAATCTAAATTTTCCTGACTATCCGGAAAATTTTCCTAACCCAGATTATCCGGATCCTCTAGCCATCACTCTAGGCAATTTAGTTTCTTCCACATGTCAAGGTACAGCTACTAATTACAGCTATGCGCTGAATACAAGCTTGACCATCAAATCTATGGAAGAAACCGAACAAGCACCTCAAGAAAATTCATGTTATTATGATGAATTGTCATTTATAAAGACAACGATTGACCAATCTAATCATTACGCAGAAAGATTGCTTGAATCAATAGACAAAGGGAATAACCTAGTTGAATATCCATCTGAAAATAGGCTTGCAGACCAATTGAAAATTGTAGCTAAATTAATTTCCGGAGGCCTACAAACCCAGATCTATATTGTCAATCTTGGAGGATTTGACACGCATTCACAACAAGTGGAAAGTGATGAACACGACAAAGGAGAACATGCTACACTACTAGGGCTTCTTTCAGATGCAATAAGTAGTTTTAGCGCAGATCTTAAGGCTTTAGGCATAACAGAACGAGTAGCTGGTATGACATTTTCTGAATTTGGCAGGCAAATACGGTCAAATAATAGTATTGGTACTGACCATGGAACTGCTGCACCAGTTATTGTTTTTGGCGATTGCATCAAAGCAGATATCTATGGCCAAAATCCTGAAATTTCTGGTGATTCAGAACCCCAAGAAGGAGTACCTATGTTGTATGATTTCAGATCGGTTTATGCTACGTTTTTGATCGACTGGTTAGGAGCTGCACCCGATCAAGTGAATCAGGTATTATTTAATGATTTTCAGAAATTGTCTTTCATCAAAAATTGTCAAACCACCTCAACAAATCAGCAGCATGAAGCTATATCGCAACTCAGTTGCTACCCAAATCCTTGCGGCTCTGAAACAACCATATCATTCAATAACCAGGGTAAATACGTTCATCTTTCAGTGTATGACATTCTAGGCAGCCAGCTCAAAGTGATTGTTAATAAACAGATTGAAACCGGACAGCACGATATACGTCTAGATATGAGTGGATATCCATCTGGTACTTATTTTATAAGAGTTGCCATCGACAATCTGGTGAATACCGTACGATTAATCAAACTATAGACCAGACCTTGATTTTTGAAATCCATCATTGATCTTATTATACATCTGATAAAGGCTGTATTACTGAATTTTTCCAAAATTCTGATTGTGCAATTGATAAAAACCGACTAAATGTCGTAAATTCGCAAAATCTAAAAATTTTGAATCATGTCAGATACAGTAAGGCAATTATCTCCAACCAAATTATGGAATCACTTTGCCGACCTTAATCAAGTACCTCGTGGCTCTAAAAAAGAAGAAAGAGTCATTGAGTTTATGGTTAATTACGGAAAAAGCCTTGGATTAGATACACACAAAGACGAAACCGGCAATGTCATCATCCGCAAACCGGCAACAGCTGGTATGGAAAATCGTCAACCGGTGATTCTACAGTCACATCTGGATATGGTTCACCAAAAAAACAATGATACTGTATTTGATTTTGATAAAGATGGAATCAAAATGTATATCGATGGTGACTGGGTAAAAGCCCATGGCACCACACTTGGTGCTGACAATGGTATAGGCGTATCCACAATCATGACCATACTAGCAGCAGATGATATACAACATCCTGATCTGGAAGCCCTATTTACCATTGATGAAGAAACGGGGATGACTGGTGCATTTGGACTCAAAGGTGGTGTGTTGAATGGGAAAATCTTACTCAATCTGGACACTGAAAATGATACAGAAATAGATATAGGATGCGCAGGAGGTCTTGATGTGACTGCTACTCGAACGTACAAACCGGAGAAACTCGATCATTCAGACTGTATCGGGTTGCAGATCGGTATAAAAGGCTTGCAGGGTGGACATTCAGGAGTAGATATTCATCTCGGCAGAGGTAATGCCAATAAATTACTCAACCGCATACTTTACAATGCTACGTCAGCAGGTATGCGATTAGCTTCATTTGATGGCGGCAGTCTGCGCAATGCCATACCACGCGAGGCCTCGGCTATAGCTGCAGTCACAACAGAAAACAAAGAAAAAGTACTGGCACAAATTCATAAAGATATGGACTATATCCGTAAGGAATATCAATCCATTGAGTCACATATCGAGCTTTATGTCAACGAAACGACTGTACCAGAACAAGTACTTTCAGTAGCAGATCAGCAACAAATGCTCGCTGCTATTTACACTGCACATAACGGTGTGTTCCGTATGAGCCCTGACATCGAGGATCTAGTAGAAGCTTCCAACAATGTAGCTCGGGTACTGATCAAGGATGGTGAATTAAAGGTCATGTGCCTGTCGCGATCATCTGTAGAATCATCAAAACTCGATGTCGCTCATAGTCTGGAAGCTGCATTCGGACTGGCTGGTTTCGAAACCACTTTTACCAATGGCTATCCCGGATGGACACCTAATCCCAACTCTCCCATACTCAATGTTTTGACCAGTTTGTATGAAAAGATGTATGGTGAAAAAGCAGATGTTGTAGCATGCCATGCAGGATTGGAATGCGGAATTCTGGGTATCAATTATCCGGAGTTAGACATGATTTCCTATGGTCCAACCATTATCGGTGCGCACTCTCCTGACGAAAGAGTCAGTATTTCATCTGTACAAAAATTCTGGAAATTCACGCAAGAGATTCTGAAGAATATTCCTGAAAAAGGATAGTCTAATCTAAAAGGTATTTAACTTTTTAGCTTTCTTGCGAATCTATCAGCAAGAAGTTTGATATCATCCTTTCGTGCAAGTTGTTTTACCCATTCGATAGGAATGTCCTCAAATCCGTAGCAAATTCCAGCTAAACCACCGACAATAGCTGCAGAAGTATCTGTATCGTGGCCTAAATTGATGATAGATAGGACGGTGTCTCTATAGCTATCCTTTTGCATAAAAAACCAAAAGCACGACTCAAGGCTTTCTATAACATAGCCTCCTGTTTTAATATCATACAATTGGGTGTCCCGAATATCATTTTGAATCACTTTAGCAAAATGTTTCTTTTCATCCTCAGGAAATCCATGGTCACCCCAAAACGCACTTATCTCTTTTCGCGTCTCTATATACGCAACTTCTTTCTCTACTCCGGACATAAGTTTTTCGGCCATTTTTAGATAAATAAAACAACTCATGGATGCCCTTATGTGTGGATGGGTTAATGATGATACAGTGGAAATAATATCAAACTGTTCTGCATCCGACAGACCTCTTATATAAAATACAAGTGGCAAAATTCGCATCAACGAGCCATTGCCGTTGTCCCGATCATTACCGGAATGTTTTAATGCTATCAGTGGTAAGTCATCTGTTGCACTATTGAGTATTTGACGTAATCGATGAATAGCTTGACTCGTTGTGATTCCGATATCAAAGACATGACCGTAGGGTGTCCACCATGCTTGATAGCACCATCTTGTAAAATATTGAGCGATCGTCCTAAGATTATAACCATCATCAGTCAATGCTTCTGCTAGACAAAAGGTCAGAGAACTATCATCCGACCAACTGCCCGGTGGCAAGTCATAGGTGCCATAGCCTACCATGTCAGTAGCAGGATGTAACCGCATCTGCTCTCTCGACCTAAACTCGTAAGGAACACCGACTGCATCACCGGTTGCTACGCCAAAAAGAACAGCTTTTACAAAATCATATATTTCTTGAGTTGTATCTATCATCTATCTTCGTTTATTTGGTTACAAAGATTGCCAATAAAATTGGTCACATTAAATCACACTTGGTCATTCATCAGACAGAACACAAAACACTTATCACTAACACAACAAACTACATCAAATTCATTTGTTCGTTAAGCTCATCAAGAGCGATCAATAAACCAGTCAAGAAATCAATGAAGCTAAAATATTACTTACATTTGAAATCGTATATTTTTTGTGCGCTCATTATTCTGCCTTTGATGGCTACCTCTAGATCCTGACAAGCTTTGTCCGGTTGCTGCAAATTAAAAAATACATTTGACCGATAAAAGTATATCAAGGGGTCATCAGGGTTGATTGCCATTGATTTATTCAAATCTGCAAGTGCTCCTTCATTATCATTGAAATTTGTTTTGACCATTGCTCTATATCTATAACTGTCTGCATTATCAGGGCTTATATTTACCAAAACATTAAAGTCCTCAAGAGCACCCTGATAGTCCTCCATTTCAAATTTGCAAAGACCACGATTTCTTAAGGCCATGGTATCTGTCGGATCTATTGAAAGAACAGCACTATAATCTGAAACGGCAGCAGCATACTCTCTAATAAACCCAAGAGCATATCCTCTGACGATCAAGGCGTCAACGTCATTCGGCTGCATATCCAGCGATTTGCTCAAATCAGCAATACTTCCATGATAATATCCTAGATTAAATTTTACAAGACCTCTTCTGCGCCAGGCATCTACAAGCTCAGTATTCAATGCAACCGCCCGATTGAGGTCTTCAAGCGCACTAAGATCGTCTTTTACTCCAATCTTTTTTACGGCGAGCTCAAGATAAGTCATAGCATCCAGTAGGACATTGCTGTCTTTGTCTAAATTTTCTTTCAGTTTTAATATTCCTTCTTTTGCTTCGGATAGAAGTGAGACATAGAGTTCATCTTCTTGATATTCAGGGAATTTATTTTTAAACTTGTTTAAGTCTTCCAGTCCACCCTGAAAGTCACCGGCATTGATTAGGATGTTAGCTGCCCATAATGCAACTTCAGTATGGTCGGGATTCAAATATATACAAGTAGACAAATCTTCATAAGCCTCGTAATGTTTTTCGAGTTGCTCAAAGGTAATACCCCTAAAATAATGCGCTTCCATATTATCAGGATCTAGCTCCAGGCAATTATTAAAATCAAATATAGCATCTTCAAATTCTTCAAGTAGCATTTCAGATTCTCCCCGCATTAAGTAATAAGTCGGATCATCAGGGTTTCGTTCTATTGCCAAACTAAAATCCATCTTTGCTTCTTCATATTTTTTATTGTGAAAATGCAGCGTGCCCCTGTTAAAATAAACTAAATAGCTATCCGGTTCTAATTCTGCAGCTGTGTTATAATCCTTCATTGCTCCGTCAAAATCATCTAAAATTTGCTTAGTATAGGCACGAAATATAAAAGCAAATGAAATAGACGAATCAATGGCAATAGCTCTGTCAAATTCTATCAAAGCACCTTTAAAATCACCAGCCTGTGATTTGACATATCCTCTAAAAACCATAACATCTGCATTTTGTGGATCCACCTGAAGTACACTGTCTATCAGATTGAGGGCTTCATCAAAATTTTTATTACTAACAAAAGCCATTAAATGATCAGTAAAATTTTCAGGGGTCTGGCAATGAAGCTTCGTAATACTAAAGGAGATGAAAACAAAGAAGCAGAGGATGGATTTCATAATAGGTAGTTGACTGGATTTTATAAATTTTAATTTGTTAGATTAAAAACTTTTAGATTCAATACTTAGAACAGAAATGTATATACTGATATTATTAATAAAGGCAATTATTTTTTTATAAACCACTTATACTAATCTTTAGCAGCTCTAATAATTGCTGTAAATCGCTCATTTCTACCTTATTCATACCTATCGCTTATTGTTCTCAAAATACACTACTCCTTGAGGTCAAACACTGAAAAATACAAGTCAAATACTAAAAAATAAGGTCGGCTTTGGATCTAAAAAGCTTCAGATTTTCGATCCAAAATTGTAAATCCATATCTTTCTTTCTTTGTAGTTTCCTCTCTTATAACTATAATTGCACCAAATTTAAAACACTTAATTCTGTTTACAGCAAATTAATAATCTTACTATATCCAATAAAATTTATTTCGGACGAAGATTATTCTTTAAAAAACTTAGCTAACTAACAAAACTGATAAGTTTTAATTGCACCTTATCATAGTATAAAACAAGGATCATGAACAATGGATTAATTATTCCTTCAGATTATAAACCGCTGATGGATGTTAAAAAAACAGAAAAAGCCATCAAAATGGTTAAAGATACGTTTCAGCAAAACTTGTCATCCGAGCTAAAACTACGACGCGTGACTGCGCCTTTATTTGTAATGCAAGGTATGGGTATCAATGACGATCTAAGTGGCACTGAGCGTGCAGTTACCTTTCCAGTAAAGTACCTGAACGATGCACGTGCAGAAGTGGTGCACTCTCTTGCAAAGTGGAAACGTATGATGCTGGCTGATTTAGACATACCGCTTGGATATGGATTATACACCGATATGAATGCCATCAGAGCAGATGAAGAGCTGGACAACCTCCACTCGCTTTATGTCGATCAATGGGACTGGGAGTTACATATTTCAGAATCTGATAGGAGCCTGAACTTTCTCAAGCAAACTGTGCGCAAAATCTATGAAGCCATGAAACGCACCGAATACCTGATACATGAATCCTACCCTAAAATCCTACCCGAGTTGCCTGATGAAATTACCTTCCTGCATACCGAAGATCTCCTCTCTATGTACCCCGATTTGTCACCATCTGAAAGAGAGCACGCAGCCGCTCGAGCACATGGAGCAGTCTTTCTCATAGGAATCGGTGGCCAACTATCTAACGGAGAAAAACACGATGGTCGTGCACCAGATTACGATGACTGGACAACAGAAACGGAAAATGGTTATAAGGGCATCAACGGTGATTTAATTGTTTGGAACAACATCTTGAACCGTTCTTTTGAATTATCCTCTATGGGTATCCGAGTGGACAAGGCTGCACTGGTACGACAATTAGATTTAGAGCAGTGTTCAGACCGAAAACACCTATATTGGCATCAACGTTTACTCAACGATGAAATGCCGCTTTCTATCGGTGGTGGAATAGGTCAGTCTAGACTTTGCATGTTCTTCCTTAAAAAAGCACACATTGGTGAAGTACAGGCTTCAGTTTGGGGACAAGAGATGATAAAAACCTGTCGCAAAGCCAATATATTCTTATTGTAGATTTCTTTGGTAGTGCTGATAACATTTGAGGCTCTGCTTTTTATTTAGCAGGCATAATTTTACTCTGTCGAGGGCTGAAAAACGAGTACCAAAATAAATATGAATTAACCTTTTCATGTAGCAAATTTCTGATGTGAAATTAGGGTTAAAATCAGTTATAAGAAAGGTTCGTATTGCTGCAATTATGAATTGTCCACTAATGAGTTTTTGCCTTTCATCTTACGAAGGTTTGACAGCGTATCTTAAAATTGCAGATATTGACATCAACTATTTCTTGCTTTGTAGGTTTTGAAATAATCTTAATCATCAGACTTCCTACTAGCATTAAGTTTGAATTATTCTAAAACTGTACAACCTGGCACAGACTATTATAAGTCCATGAATAAGGTAATCGGATCTTCAAGTAGTTCTTTCACTCTCACTAAGAAGGTAACTGAAGTACTACCATCAATAATCCTGTGATCATAAGACAGCGCAAGGTACATCATAGGTCTGACCACTATCTGTCCATCTACAACCATCGGTCTATCTTTAATATCATGCATACCTAATATTGCCGATTGAGGCTCATTAATAATCGGTGTACTCAGTAGTGAGCCAAAAATACCACCATTGGTAATGGTAAAGGTACCACCTTTCATTTCATCTAGAGTCAATTCACCATTCCTAGCTTTAGCAGCTAACTCTTTGAGCTTGATTTCGATTTCGTGATAGCCTAGAGATTCCACATTATGAATAGGAGGAACCACCAATCCTGTCGGTGTAGAAATCGCAAACGAAATATCTACATAATCATGATAGAGAATATTGTTTTCGTCAATCTGTGCATTGACATCCGGCATCTCCATCAGTGCTTTGGCGCAAGCCTTAGCAAAAATAGACATGTATCCCAGTTTTACTCCGTATTTAGCTACAAATTTTTCCTGATATTTTTTCCTTAGTGCAATAACTTCAGTCAGATCCACCTCATTGAAGGTAGTCAGCATTGCGGTACTATTTTTTGCTGATACTAATCTAGCAGCGATCGTCCTACGCATCCGACTCATTTTTTCTGAACGCGTATTTCTACTGCCAGGCACTATCGGGGTTGTTGCATTTTGTGTTGTATTAGATGGCGTGGTAGGTGTAGATGCCGGCGCTGAAGTTTTATTTTCTACAGCTTTTTGAGCATCTTCTTTAGTGATACGACCATCTTTGCCTGTACCCTGAACATCTGCAGGATTCACCTCACCTTCTCTAAGTATTTTACCAGCTGCCGGTGATGGATGACCTGTTGCATAGGAATCACTAGTAGCAGTAGGTTGGGCCTGTGGTTTTGTTTCTTTAGGTGGTGCTTCCGATGTCGTCGTAGTAGCAGGTGCTTCAGGAGCAGAAGGAGCGGCCCCGGCAGTAACAGAGGTGTCAATTTTAGCGACCAATGCACCGATAGGCAAATCATCACCTTCACTGGCTACATATATTAATTTACCTGAAGCTTCCGCAGGAAATTCCAGTGTCGCTTTATCTGACTCAAATTCACATATTGGCTCGTCCACATTGACAAACTCACCGTCCTTTTTCAGCCACTGTGATAGTGTAACTTCTGTTATTGACTCGCCTATAGTAGGCACCTTCATTTCTACAATACTCATATTTCAAATCTTTGGGTCAAAGATATGGAGATTTTGACAAAAATTATAAATCCTAGCCTTGTATTGGACTACACAACCGAATTAAGACCATTTTACATTCTTAATATAACCAACAATTCTAATAATTGTTGGCTATGTAATTTAATATCGATACTGTGGCATTTTTAGCCGCAGACACTTTGCTCCCGAAGTTATTATTCATAAACGAATAGGCCAGCGTTTTACCTGATTTAGTCTTGATAAATCCACTATTGTTGTAAATGCCAGACATCGAACCACTTTTGTAATATATCACCGGTAGGCTTGCTCTGAGTAAAGTCCGCTTACGGATCGTCGGAAATAACGCAGTCCACCTAGCTTCAGGAAATTCCTTGTATATTTTTTTGAGCACAAAAAGTATTGATTCCGGGGTAAACCGATTGTATCGAGACAGACCAGACCCATCCATCCAATACAATTGTTGAGGTATGCCCTGTAATAATGTATCTTTAGCCCACATCACTACTTGTTTAAAATCCAGTGTATCTGCCACTTCCATACCGGCACAAAGTAGTAGGTGTTCTGCCAACATGTTGTCGCTCTTACTCATCATTCTTTGCAAGACAGTATCGACAGGCCATGAATACATAGTCGATGCCTCATAAAGCAATCGTATTGACACCGTGTCAATATGTACTCCCAACAATTCCTCCAACTGCCTATGATTAATCCAAGCTGCATTTTGATACGGCACTTCCTGATAGAAACGCATCCACTCAGACAATCCTGCCGGAAAATCAAAATGATTACTGTCCCTCTTCCGCTGCACCACAGACAATGTAGCATCGCGGCCCGTATCGCTCATGAGTAGTTGTGGCTTGATGGTTAGCGAACCCATACTTTTATCCACCGTGAGTACATTTCCATGCACTGGCAGAGCAGTAATCTCAGGTTGATAACTTTCATTGTAATCATCCCACATCCATCCTGTTCCATATGGCAAAAGACGGTCATTCAGCGCATGAATCATGCGTTTCATTTTAGCTTTTTCCTTCAATTTTTTAATGACGGTACTATCTTGAAAATATGGATGATCAAGAGTAGGATCTGCTGTTCCCCAGAAGATAAATGATGAGTCGTTTTCTACATACCTGAGTGCAGGTATTGAATCTCTGAAAGCGTGGAGACAGGTATATAGTGTAAAAAGCTTTGTATTAGAGGCAGCAACAAAATATTTATCTTGATTGTAACTATAAATCAATGTATCTGTATTCAAATCATAAAGGATAAGACCTGAGAATCCTGTCTTCAATATAGGATCAGACTGAATAAGTACGCCCAGTTTTTGATTAAAACTCAATGGCTTGCCTGTTATCGATGGAGGAATGGACGGACTGGTTACTTCGGTGGTATCTTCTGACACCTGATCAAAACCTCTGACTTTCTGCCCGGTGGCGGCAATGCTAATACAGACTATAAAAACTATAAATATTATTTTTTTCAAAAATATATGTAAATCGATTTTCTTGTAAAAATGGTTAAACTGCAACATTATATTCACGCAGAGCATCATTGAGAGAAACCTTAGTATCAGTAGAGGGCTTGCGCTGACCGATTATCAATGCACAAGGCACTTGATATTCGCCTGCAGGAAATCGTTTGGTGTAGCTTCCAGGAATGACAACTGACCTTTCTGGCACTTCTCCTTTGTAAGTCACTGGTTCATCACCGGATACATCGATAATATGTGTCGATTGGGTCAACACTACATTTGCTCCTAATACTGCCTCCTTTCGCACTCTGACACCTTCGACTACGATACAACGGCTACCAATAAAGCAATCATCTTCGATGATGGTTGGACTCGCTTGTGGTGGTTCTAATACACCTCCTATCCCTACACCTCCGGATAAATGAACATTTCTACCTATTTGTGCACATGAACCCACTGTTGCCCATGTATCTACCATTGTACCTCTACCTACCCAGGCACCGATATTTACATAGGATGGCATCAGGATTGCACCTGACTCTATAAAAGAACCAAATCTTGCAATCGCATGTGGTACAACCCGCACTCCCTGATTAGCAAACCCTTTTTTAAGCGGAATTTTATCGTGAAATTCAAAAGGACCAATCTCAATGGTTTCCATCTTTTGTATAGGGAAATAAAGAACGATGGCCTTCTTTACCCAGTCATTAACCTTCCATTTATTGCCATCCGGCTCTGCAACTCTGAGCTGACCCTTATCTACCATATCTACCACCTGAATCACCGCATCTCTAGCTTCTTCTGATGATAAAAAACTGCGATCTTCCCAAAGAAACTCAATGGTATTTTTCAACTTCTCCATTTATTAAAAATATTATTATTTTAAAAGAAAATACGATATGCTACCAGCTGTGAGAAAATCCCTATAAGGTAGCCTAAATAAATTTCATCCTTTAAATGTGATTTGAGGTATAAACGCGCAGTACCTGTCACTCCGGCCAACAACGAAACAATTACCAAAATCATACGGTCACTCAATCGAAATTCAAAACCTAGGAAAGCTACCGGAAAATCTACAAATCCATAGGTCACATCATACACAAGTATTAGCATCGCCATCAGAAACCCACCGGCTGCAATCGTATGTAAACTGATTTTGATAAAACTATTGATGATCAATGCCATAAACACAGCAATCGTACTACCTAGCATAAAAAACGAAAATGCTAGAGGAATATTATCGTTATTGCGAATATTGACATATAACCACAAATAAAAAAGACCTGTCACTATCAGAGGTCCGATGCGCTCTTTTTTGTCAGGCATCTCTATAGAAGAAATCAATCCCAGCGCTTTCATAAGCAAAATTGCTATCATTGGAAATAAAATAGCAATGGTAAAAACAGAAATCAGTACTAGCCCTTTGGCTTTAGCATCGGAAAATCCAAAAATATAAGGATTAGCTTGAATGAGAAATAACAACATGTATCCAACCATAAATAGCGGATGCATGATATAAGAAACCATCTGTGCTGATATTCTGCTCATATACGGTGCAAATATGCAAAAAAACCTGATCATTAGTGCCTTCAGCAACTCAAAATTAAAAACTCCACATTATTGATTTCTTTAAAATTAACATTTTTTTAAAAAAAATTAAATAAACAGTAGTAATATAATAAACACTGTTTAGTACTTTTGTGCTCGTTTTTATTTAATAATAGCATATATGAGCCTAGCCGATAGAAAAGAAAGAGAAAAGATCAAACTAAAAAGTAAGATCCTGGACGCAGCTAAAAAAATCCTTCTGGTTCAAGGTGAGCGTGGACTCTCCATTAGAAAAATTGCCGGTATGATTGAATATAGTCCAGCTACCATCTATCTCTACTTTAAAGACAAGGATGCCATCATGCATGAATTGATGAATACTGGTTTTACAATTCTAACTAATGCGCTCACTCAAGAATCATCAGAAGCAAATCCGGTGATAAGGCTTAGAAAACTAGGTCTAGCATACATTCATTTTGGCATAAAAAATAAAGACTGGTATAACATCATGTTCAATTCCGAAAAACCCATGCAACATATTGAAAAATGCAGTGTAGAATGGGATCAAGGTATGCGACTCTTTGAGTATATCAGACTAACATGCCGAGAAGCTGTTGATGCCTGTCATATACCGGATATGGATGATGAATTGCTTGCCCTTCATTTGTGGAGCAGTGTACATGGGTTAGTCAACCTTGCTTTGACTGATCGACTGGAAATAATTAAACCCGGCCATACGCAAGCGCTCATAGAACAGAGCCTTGATGTTGCCCTTGATTCTATTTTTCTAAACCATTCTTCCCGATCTCAATCATGAAACATCCAGTCTTAACTTTGCTCAATAAGTGGTATCTTTTATCCATTATCCTTTTGCTATCAGACGGACTCCGAAGCCAGGATTTTTCAGCTCTTGTCGAAAGTGCATGGAACAACAACGCACAACTCAAAAGCAAAAACTTTAACCTTGCAGTGGCTCAGTTCCGATACAATGAAGCTAAAAAAATGTATGGACCGGAGTTAAGTGCCAATATTCAATACACACTTGCTAGTGGTGGACGAAGTATCGACATTCCGGTTGGAGACTTGCTCAATCCTGTATATCAGACACTCAATATCCTGACTCAGAGCAATGTTTTTCCTACGATTGAAAACACAGAAGAACGACTGCTGCCCAATAATTTTTACGATGCTAAATTCAGTCTCACTCAGCCTATATATTATCCGGATCTAGCCATCAACAAGGCCATACGTCTGGAGCAAATCAACCTAAATCAACTCGAAATCAAAGCCTATAAAAGATGGGTGGTCAAGGATGTCATGACAGCTTGGTTTCAGTACAAGATGGCACATGAAGCTGAAAAAATCTTTATGAGTGCAGACACACTGCTTTCAGAAGCTATCCGCTCCACTAAAAGTATGATTAGAAATGGTATCGCTTTACCTTCAGATCTGGCACGTCTGGATAATCAATCAGCATTACTAAAAAATCAACAGATAGATGCAGCTAAAAATATCCGCATTGCAGAACACTACCTTCGATTTATCCTGGGCATAAAGGATATGGCGGACATTCCTATAGGACCATCACCGAAAGACTTACCCAATATAGATCAAATTAACGAATTAAATACCAGAGAAGAAATCGATCAGATACAACAAAGCATTAAAATGCAAAATCTTGCCTATAAAGCCGAAAAACAATTTTATTTACCTAGAATAGGCTTACAAGTTGATGCAGGAAGTCAGGATTTTGATTTTGGTTGGCAGCCTTATGTTCTGATGGGGGTGAATGCTAAGGTAAATATTTTTGATAGCAATAAACATCATGTCAAAAAACAAATCCTAGAAACAGAAATAGCTTCAAGTGAACAGCAGTTACAATATGCATCTAATCAGATAGCCTTGCAAAACAAAATAGCGCGCGAAAATCTACTTGCTGCTATAGAACAAGCAAATAACTATACGCATAGGATTGAAGCTACAAGGAAGTTATATGATGACATCTACCGAAAATACAATGAAGGCACATCAGGATATCTTGAACTGACAGATGCGCAAACACAATATACCCAGATGCAGATTCAGGCGCTCATAGCAAGATATCAGGCGTGGACTAGATGGGCAGAGATGATTTATAGTGCCGCAATTTATAAAATCGATTAAATCCATAATTTTTATGTCAGCAAAATATATTGTATTAGGTTTTCTTTATGTCATGTTGTCCATGTCATGCACATCAAAAGAAGATCAATCACCTCAAAAAGATGATCAAGAGGTTTTTACCAAAGTTGTAAAAATTCACAAAATAGATACTATCACCGAAAGTAGCAAAATCAAAGTAATGGGTATTGTCATGAGCGAATCTGAAGCAAGACCATCATTCAAAACCGGTGGAGTAATCCGGACAACATACTCAAAGGAAGGTGATATAGTCACTAAAGGTCAACTCTTGGCTACACTTGAGATGACCGAAATCAATGCTCAGGTCAGTCAGGCTGAGCAAGCTCTGGGAAAGGCTGAAAGAGACCTCAAACGGGTGGAAAATTTGTATCGAGATAGTGTGGCTACCCTAGAGCAGTACCAGAATGTCAAGACAGCCTTTGAAGTGGCTAGACATACAGCAGAGGCTGCTCGTTTTAATAAGAAATATTCGGAAATCCGCTCACCCATTTCCGGCAAGGTGGTCAAACAAATCATGTACCACGGTGAAATCACAGGACCAGGCAATCCGGTGTACGTCATCTTAGGTACCGGTAAGCAAGATTGGGTCATCCGCGCTGGTTTAACGGACAGAGACTGGGTACGTACTAAAGAAGGCGATGCTGTAGCCATCACTATGGATGCTTATCCGGGCCGTAATTTCACGGGTATGATCACTAATAAATCATCTGTAGGCGGCAACGCCAGTGGTACGTTTGATGTAGAAATCAAAATGCACGATGCTCCTTCAGAGCTAGCCGTCGGCCTCACGGCGGATATCAGCATCGAGCCTTCCATCAAGCAAAATCTAAAGGTGATTCCAGTTGAGGCGCTAGTCAAAACCAATGGAAAGACTGGTTATGTATTCACCGTACAAGATGGAAAAGCACATCAAGTTCAAGTAGAAATCGGTCGGCTGTTGGGCGATAAAGTTGCCATTAGTTCAGGACTGGAAGGAATTTACGATGTGGTCACCACAGGAGCCATTTATCTTGAAGAAGGTGATGCTGTCCGCTATTAATCATTCCGAACATTATTAACCATACTAATAAAATTATAGAAGATGGGTTTTATAAGGTTTTTCGTTAAAAACTGGCAGTTCACCCTAATCGTATTTCTTACAGCTATGGTGCTGGGCATCAATGCATTGATAAATATGCCGAGAGGTGAGGATCCGCCTTTTGGAGCACCTATCTTTTCAATTGTGGTAGTATATCCGGGTACCAATCCGATCGATATGGAAAAACTGATTGCAGACCCGATCGAAACTGAGTTATACAAACTGTCAGACATTAAGAAAATCAATACTGTTATCAATGATGGCATCATTGTCATGCTGGCAGAATTTAACTATAGCGTCAATGTAGAGAGTAAAAACAACGATGTCATTAGAGAAATCAACAAAATCAGACCTGAATTGCCGGAAGGCATAGCCTTGATTGATATAAAGCGAGCTTCGTCTAGTGATGTAGTAATTTTACAAGCTGCTATTGTTTCAGACACCACTTCGTTTGATGTAATCCGCAAATATGCTGAGGATATGCAGCGTGATCTTGAAAGAATTAAATCCATCAAATGGGTAGAAATACAAGCTTTGCCGGAAAAAGAAATCAGAATTGAGCTCAATTTAGACCAGTTGGCGGTCATGGGTTTGAGTGTTAATCAGGTTTTAGGGCTCATTCAGGCAGGCAATATCAATCTTCCATCAGGTGATATTGACCTCGGGAATAGAAAGTTCAATATTAAGACTTCCGGAGCATTCACCGACATTCAAGATATACGTTCTACTATAGTACAGGTTTCGCCTGATGGTCGTACCACACGACTTGATCAGATTGCTAATATATACGAAACCTCTGAAAATCAGGATTACATAGCGCGTCACAATGGGCGCCGTGCCATATGGCTCAATGTAGCAATGAAAGATAATGAAAATATTATCAGTACCCGTCAAGAAATAGAAGAAGTCATTCAGCATTTTGAAAGCAAGCTACCTTCGGATATTCAACTTGCTATTGCTTTTGATCAGGAAAAAGGGGTCAGACATCGTTTATCAGGACTAGGTCGTGATTTTGCCATAGCTATTTCGTTGGTTTTGCTCACCCTTTTGCCTCTGGGCAACCGAGCTTCATTAGTAGTCATGATTTCCATACCTTTGTCGTTGAGTATCGGCTTGTTTATGCTCAACTTGCTAGGATATACATTAAATCAGCTCAGCATCGTAGGTATGGTGATCTCACTGGGTCTTTTAGTTGATGATAGTATCATTGTAGTTGAGAATATAGAACGACACATCAGAAATGGAATGGCACCATATCGTGCTTCGATTGTGGCTACAAAGCATATCCTTGTTGCTTTATTCGGTTGTACTGCTACCTTGCTACTAGCATTTTTGCCATTGGCCAATATGCCGGAGGGATCAGGTGATTTCATTCGTTCACTACCTGTAGCAGTCATGCTGACCGTCACTGCCTCGCTTTTTGTATCTCTTACGATTATACCATTTTTGTCATCTCTCATTCTGAAGCCTGATAAAAAAACAGCAACAAGTAGTGGCAATAGAGTATTTGACTGGTATCGAAAGTATATCAATGATCCCTACCAGCGTTTACTTACCTGGTGTCTGGGACATAAGTTTTATACATTACTCGGAGCTGCAATTATTTTCTTTAGCTCTTTACTGTTGATTCCAGTTCTAGGGTTCAGCCTATTTCCTGAATCAGAAAAACCGATTGTAGTCATTGACATCGAGACCGAACCGGGTTCTAATTTGTTACACACGGATCGAGTGACACGAAAAATTGAACAAAAATTATTAAATCGTGGCGATATTGATCATATCAGCACTAATGTAGGTAAAGGTAATCCGAGAATCTATTACAATGAATTTCAAAGCCAGAATGCAGCTAATCATGCACAAATCATTGCCTATATCAACCCTAAAGCTAAATCACCTGAAATTCAGCAGTTCGCAGAAAGTGTACGTCGAGAAGTTAGGGATATACCAGGTGTCCATGTTGAAGTCAAGCGATTCCAGCAAGGGCCACCGATTTCAGCACCGATAGAAATGAGGATCATCGGCAATCACCTTGATACACTCGAAAGGCTAAGTGGAGCAGTGGAAAATATCATCCGCTCTATGCCTGCTTCCATGTATGTTCGAAACAATTTGAAATATACAATGTCAGACATTAAAATTGATATTGATCGCCAAAAAGCAGGAATGTATGGCCTGAATGCTGCTGAAATTTCAAAGACGGTAAGACTAGCCATTGCAGGATTGAATATTGGAGAGATTACCGACGATAATGGCAATAAATCTAACATTCGAGTGACCATACCCGAAAATACAGAAAATGCTCTGGATAATATCTATAAAATACATGTCACCTCTGCCAGCGGTGCTTTAGTGCCCTTACTCAACATTGCAAAAGTGACTATGGTGCCATCACCATCTAGCATACGACACTTTAATAAAGAAAGATATGCACTCATCAGTAGTTTTGTACGTCCGGGCAAAAATATCAGCCAGATGACGGATGAGATTCTTGCAGCCATTGATCAAAAAATTGATATGCCTGAAGGATACAAGGTGATAGCAGCCGGTGAGCGTGAATCACAAAAAGAGTCATTTGCTGGCTTAGGTACGATTTTTACTTTGACTATCTTCGGATTGCTAGCCATCCTTATATTAGAGTTTAGAAAATTCAAGTCCACTCTTATTGTACTTAGTGTTATTCCTATGGGCATCATTGGTGCGCTGGTAGCATTGTTTTTTGCCGGCGAAACCCTATCATTTGTAGCCACCGTAGGTATCATTGCTCTCATGGGTATTGAGATTAAGAACTCGATACTGATGGTGGATTATACTAATGGATTAAGAGAAGAAGGAATGGGATTGTATGAAGCTGTTCTCGATGGAGCTGAGACCCGATTTTTACCGATATTGCTGACCTCTCTGACTGCTATCGGAGGTTTGACTCCACTGGTATTAGAAAACTCTCCTCTGATCAGTCCATTAGCCATTGTGCTTATAGGTGGTCTTATCAGCAGTACATTGCTTAGCCGTCTTGTCACACCGATTTTGTACTATATGATACCACCTTCAGTGACCATCAAATCAGAAACATATGCAGAAGGTTAATGTTTTTACTGTTTAACTTTCTGAATGGAATGTTTATAGCACAATAAACATCGAACTCAATGATTAAAAATCCATACCAAAACTGAGATAGAATCTGGGCTTTTGGATAACTCTGGTTTCAATGCCCCATCCGTAGTCAGCCTTTACAAAATAACCTAGAATCTGGGTTCTCAAACCAGCGCCAAAACCAGCTACCAACGGATCTCTGAAGTATTCTATCGTCATGTCAATCAATGGAGGACTAGATATATTTACTACATTCAGAATGTTTTTATCGCTAAATGGCCCAGATCCATGCCATGCCAGACCTGTATCAAAAAATCCTACTAGCTGCATATTTCTGAAAAAGGCACTACCACGATTTCTTCCTAAAATATACTGCATGAAAGGTATTCTTAATTCGACATTAGCTACGACAAATGTTGATCCATTGCGTATATTATTGTTAAATCCACGCATCTGAAATACATTAGCCTTGTAAGCATAATCAGAATGATCCGGCACCTGAATGTTTTCATTGAATGAAGGGAAAAACCAGTTTTCAACACCGCCTAGGAAATACAGCATTTTCTCCGAACCAAAAGAAGTAGCTCCTGCTGCTCTTAGTGCTATCAGTGATTTGCCTAATACCGGTATATAATGCCGTGCATCAAAACCAACAATACCTGTAAATCCTAAAGATGGATTGAATGCAAGTCCATCAATCAACTGGAGGTCGAAACGATTAATAAACTCAGTGAAAAATTTGTATCGAGTGCCATGTTTGATATTGAGAGCTTCGTCATGGGTATTGTCATAGACATACTCCAACTTAATACTAGCTCGCTTTTCGCTGACTAGTGGCGCACTAAATGAACGATGCTCAGTACTGAGTTGCATATACCTATCTATTCGAAGACTTCCTGTAGCTCTCACAGACCGGTAGATATCAAAGGGATATTTAAGTTGATACAATCCAAGCAAGGTGGTCTTTTTTGATCGGGACAATAGATTGCTGCCGAGTGGAATATCGTTATTATACCTAGTAGATTTTCGGTACAGAGCATATTTTTTGTCAATGCGTTGTTTTTTATTATCATATACCAGAAAAACTTCTGAACCACTAAACGAAGTAGGTATGCGCACACCTGCTTCTATCTGATGATCTTCAAATAAGTCCTGTATTTCTGCTTTAAGAAGGATGCCTAACGGGGTGGTCAACAATTGCTGTCTGTCACCTGTATAGCTCTCTAGACCGTCAAAAAGTAAGTCGTTGTCCATCTTAGTTGTCACATTTGTGATGGCAAATTTGTTATTAGCTGCAATAGCTCTAATATTGTCAAATGGCTCCAGTGGCTTAGATGGTATGTATGGCCTATTGATCTGAATGCTGAAGTCCTTTACCGATTTTTTGTCCGGCTGCCGCACTTTTATAGGCTCTATCACTGGCGGATCTCCAAAAGGAGTCTGAAATTTGAAACCTTCTTCTACTTCTTTATTTTGTTCTGCCTTCAACTCATTCTTCTCTGCAATGGCTGCCGGCAAAGGTTGAACATTCATAGAAAGTCCTGACATTGTCGGAACGGGTGCGACAGCTAACTCTGTGTTTATCTTTTCTTTACTTACCCTGTACCGACCATTCTTTCTAAATGTTTTAAGATAAATGTCCGATCCGCTCGTCAAGCTGTGTCCAGTGATATTCCTATCCAAATTGCTTAAAGCGTACAATTTTCCTTCTTCCTTTATTACATAGGTATTGACCACACCAGTCTGATCTCCTAAGCAAATTATTTGATTATCTTTATAAATCAATGGTTTTATATCGTTTGAATAAGGCGTATTTGTAAGTCTTTCAGCCATATTTTCACCATCTGGAAGAAAGAAAACATCAAAAGTACCCAATGGCAGAATGGTGTCAAATTTCATTTGCTTGATTACTTCATTAGGTCGATTAGAAGTGAAGAGAATGCCTTTTTTACCTTTATAAGAAATATAACTTGCATCCAGGTCATCATAAAAGTCATTTGTAATTCTCTCTTGAATCCTCCTTTTAGATTTATACCTGAACAAATCACCCCATCCATCCACAGAAGCAGAAAATATATAGTCCCAGTCATCCACATAGCTCACGCTGTATATACGTTGAAATTCAGTAGGTACGATTTGTTCCATCTTCTCTCCTGTATCCATGCGATATTTGACCAACTTTATCACATCTCGTCGTTCATACAAAATGGTCAGCTCATGCCCATCCGGATGCCATGTTACCATAGGGTAATTATAATCAGTCTCCTGAAATACGTTTTTATAACCATACTTAAATATGCGTTTTTCTTTACCAGTTTTGAAATCATGTAAATAAATACTTACTTTCCCCTGGTCATTGGTGACATAGGCTAATTGTTGGCCACCAGGACTCAGACTCATTGTGCTAACCGGAATTTTATTTCTCCCTGCTATTTTTAAATCTTTTGCTCCTGAGTGATTTTCATATTTACCTTTTTCAGCATCAAAATATTCAGTATAAAATCCTGACCATTCTTTTTCAAGTGTTTTCAAGTCTGTATTCAGTATGTACTCAAAACTGTTTTCCATACCACGGCTGATTTTAGTCAGATACAGCAGGTTGGAAATAGTAGATTTCCCATAATACTGATCAATAAAAAACCACATAGCGTGTCCTGCAATTCGAGGATGTTCAGCAGAGAGTTTTTTAAAATCTCTATTATCTTCATCATTATGCCACAAATCTCGCAGTTCTTCTTCGCTTTGTGCATTCCATGGTGAGGCAGCGTAGGCAATAATTCCGTCATGATACCATTCAGGAATATTGAGCAATACTGCATTCTGAATAATCTCCTGTAGATTGGAGCCAAATAACATATTATTGAGATAAACAGTAGCAATACCTTCTTTGATTTTTTGACGTAGGTGCTGATGATTGCCATCAAAATAGACAAACATTTTGTTTCCGACTATTTTGGTCTCCCCGGTTTTATTGCTAAATGTTTCCTCTGTGCCGATATTGGATTGTTTCAGGTCAGAAATATCAAGATAAACGATAATCTCAATTTTATCATTGATGCGATGTTCGAGTACTCGTTGTATGGCATCATGGTCCATCTCTGCCATCAGAATAGTGGGTTCGGCTACATTTCTAGCTTTACCATACCAATACGTCACAAAATTTGTAGATTCGTATTGCCACCAATTATTAAAATCATCATGAAATTGCACCCTGTTTTTACCAAAAGTGGTATTAATGCTTTGGGCTGAAAGGCCGAAAACCGTACACAAAAACAAGCCAAAAAATAGATATCTCCACATATTCAAATGCAAAATAGGCGTTTTTTATTAAATATGAGGAGAAATCATGTTACAAGATTTTCTTAAATTTATTAATGATGAATGTACCAGTCTTAATATCACTCCTCCACAGTTAATGTCGCAGTGTCTTCAATGATGAGATTGGCCGTTGTTGCTACATTAATTTTATGACATTCACCTGTATTGCCCTTCAGTATTTTACATGTAGGAGTACCTTCAGGTATCCACACCTCGTCTTGAAGAGTAGGTACACCGCAATCCCAGTTAGCAGCATTGTGCCAGTCGTTATTCACAGAGCCATTCCACACAATCTGTCGCGGTCTATTGTTAAATGGTGTATTGCTGATTGTAGCTTTAGCACACAACCATTTTTCCGGATCAAACGTTGCTGAGGTAGGACTAAAACTGAGCTCCTGTACAAAGTCGATTTTTCCGGGAGCATCTTGTTTAAAAATGATGGTATCCGTATTGGTTCCATCTGAAAAGGCTATAGGAACTGACATTTCAAAAAAAGTACCTTGATTAGCAGAGTGGGTTTGATTGATTGTTACATAGACTTTATCACACAATGGGTCTAATGACCAAGAGATATTGTAATTAGGCCAACCTTGCCCGTAGAGCCAATCATCAAAAAATTCATTCATGTCTCGCCCAGTTGTAGATTGTATCACATTAATTAAATCAGGGGTGCGGGCAAAGCCGTAGGCAAGATCAGGATGATTTAGATAGTTTTGTATCGTAAGGAAAAAGAGGCTATCGCCCAATTCCCATCGCAACATATGTACAATCAGTGAGCCTTTATTATAAGTCAGACGACTATTGAAAATATTGCTTACACTCGTAGTGTCATACACATAGGTTGAACCATAATTATTATTGGTTACATTGGTTATTCTATTAGATTTCCAATTAAGCCATGATTGATCTCCGAGACCTTGTTCGCAAATCAGGCCCTCAGTGTAACCTGCAAATCCCTCATTCAGCCAGATATCTTGCCATGATCCACAGGTCACTTTATTGCCAAACCACTGGTGTCCGAGTTCATGTCCCATCAATGATTTGCCAAAACTGCCCATAAAGCTCATCGTACTGTGTTCCATTCCTCCTCCAAATCCACATTGTGCATGACCATATTTTTCATTTGCATAAGGATAGTCTCCAAAAGCATCAATGAAGTATTGGAATATGGGTATGATGTTTGGGGTTTGGTTAGGAGCAGAAGTATTACACGGATAGATATAATTCAGTACTTCGATTGTATCTCCAGGTGACACCGGCACCTTATTGACATAACTGGTATAATTGGCCACAGCAAAAGCAACAAGATAAGCCGGAATAGGATATTTGTGTTTCCAATGATAAGTGGTGGTATTGTTGCCAGTATGAGTAGTGGAATCAATCAGTAATCCATTTGCTCCGACTCTGTAAGGAACAGGGCACGTCACAATAATATCAATGGAATCTGCCTTGTCAGTAAGGCCATCCTTACATGGCCACCAATTCTTAGCCCCATAGGGCTCGGACAAAGTCCACATTACTCTAGTATTTGAACCGCTGCACCCAGTACTAGCAGTACTAAAAGTGCCATAACCATCCTGGATCGGAACACCTTTATAATACACAGTTATAGAGTCCAGTTGGTCTATAGGAATGGTCACCGGTAGAGGAATATTTAAGGTATTGCTATTGATAAAACTATAACCAGACAGTAGATTTCCAGCATATTTTACTGAATCCACCGTCATGTTGTTTCTCAAGTTCAACTGAATATAGTCAAAGTCAGCATCTTTCACTTGAAAATATGTGGTAACGGCACCACTTATATAACGAATCGCAGGATCAGCATTGAGGTTAAGTCTATAATATTTTACGTCATAATGAGGCTCTATTCCGGTTAATGCAATGGAAACGCCAGGTGTGTAATCGTACATTTTATCAGCCATAAGTATGTTTTCAAACAACAAAATAAACATACCTGTCATCAACCATATCATACAATTTCGATTCATGAGGTCAGTTATGAAAATGAAAAAATTAAAATATAAAGATATGAGATTATTTAGACTTTGTAGAAAAATATAGCTTTTTCACATGATTTGACGCAATGTTTTCTAAATAGAAAGCCAGGTAAGTTTTTTTGAATAGAAGCTCAAATCATCATCTAGAATGCTTGCTGTCAAAAGCTACTTCCATCTAACGGCCTTGAAAACGATCTGACTGTAATTGTCTTTCTCATACAGAATACCGATAGTATTTTTATCAAGCAAAACAAGGTCAGAATAGGCAGCCGCACTGTTTATTTGATCATTACTATAAATGGGGATTGACTTTTTCCATGTTTTACCCTTATTGGTGCTGATCCTAAGCGTTAAGTTGTTGCGTTTTATAGTATTATTTAGGTTGCAAAAAGCAATAGTTTTCTTATTTATCCTGAGTATAGAACCCTGGCATACCGGATCCGGCAATTGATCATCAAAATACTCCTTATACCATGACTGGCCACCATCTTTACTCAGTGCAACATACCTGGCTTTAATGAAGCCAGCTTGATTTCGAATATTAAGCATCAACCTGCCACCTGGAAGTTCTACCGCCATACTTTCATTTCCTCCTTCCAGACTTACATTGTCACTGATACGGAACGTTTTTCCATGATCATCAGAATAATAACCATGAGCCCGATAATCTTTACCATTGGGCTGTGGATCTCCATAGGAATGGTTAGCAGCAATATACAGTCGGCCTTTGTACTTGCCCCTGGTGATTTGTATAGCATGACCGGGCGTATTAGCGTAAGCCCGCCAGTCTTCCGCAAAATTATATTGCGGATGAATATATGGTCTCAATGGCTTATGAACCTGGGTGGTAATGTTGACTGGTTTACTCCATGTCTCACCTGCATCTGTTGATGTGATGTACCACACTTCACGCAGCCCATTTCCTTTTCTCACTTCGTATTCGTGGTTATTGCCTGTATTGTAAAAGAGAAATATCCTGCCTTGTGGATAGTTAGGGTCCATTACATCTAAAACAGGTGCACAATTACCTGCTTGTAGGGTATCATAATTGACCACCGTCCGTGTTGAACTCCAGGTTTTGCCCTTATCACTGCTGGTTTTCATCACAATATCTACATCTCCAAAGTCACCTGAGTGATGTACTCTTCCTTCAGCAAAAGCAAGGAGTTTTCCATCTGGCATAGTAATGATGGCGGGTATTCTGAAGCTTTTAAATCCATCCTGACCTGATATAAAAACAGGTACATTGTCTTGTGCATAAAGGACAAAACTCATTAAAATCACTATAAAAGTCCAGCTCACACGACTTAACATTGCAGTGCATAAGTGTCTTCTGGCTGATGGACAATACAACATAAAGCAGTGATCTTTTACCCTATTCTTTCTTTATAAAAAAGTAAACTTTCTTCAACAAACTCTGATGCCACCGCCACATCATACTCCGCCCGACCTATAGACTGAAGTAGCGAAAAGCGATATTCTCCTTTGTAATTTTTCTTGTCTGATTTCATCAAGTCTAAAAGCTGCTCCGCAGGCTTAACATATTTAGGATGATGACCATATAGCTTGATAATAGAATTTCGAATATCAAACAAATCGGTCTCTGAAATATTGCCCACCCGATAAGACAAGAAGGCTTCTGAAACCATTCCTATAGCCACAGCTTCTCCGTGTAACAATGGAGTGCGACTATCCATCCAGTAAGATTCTACGGCATGGCCGATGGTATGTCCAAAATTCAGTATCTTTCTGACGCCTTTTTCTCCTGGGTCCTGATCAGTGACTGCCTTTTTAATAAGGAGAGATTGATATACAATATTTTCAAATTCAAGACTATCGAGGTTAGACTTAGAAAGTGTCTGCCACTCATTTTTATCAGCAATGAGCCCATGTTTAAGCAATTCAGCAAATCCACTTTTCATGTGTTCATCCGGCAGAGTTTCCAGGTAATCAGTATAGACAAAAACTGCAAGCGGTTGTTGGATAAGTCCAATCATATTTTTAAATCCACCAAAATCCACTCCGGTTTTGCCACCCAATGATGCATCTACTTGAGCCAGTAAAGTAGTTGGAATCTGAATATATGGAATGCCACGCATAAACGTTGCAGCACAAAAGCCTCCTAGATCACCTATGACACCTCCTCCTAGGTTGAGCATCAATGCGTGTCTGTCTGCTCCTTTACGTAATAAATCTGACCAAACATGTTGACATGTTTCAATCGTCTTATTTCTTTCACCAGATGGTATTCTTATAATTCTTACTTGCAACTCAATATGCTCAAAGAGCTGATGTAAACAGTACTTTTCTGTATTTTCATCTACTAGTACAAAAACTTGTGATGGCTGAATTGCTGAAATGGTATCTTTAAGTGCTGACCAGTTGTTGATGTGGATATTATATTCACTTCCTACAATATGCTTCATACAAAGTTGTCAATGATTCGTTTAAATTGTCAATTGATATATGAAAGTTCCGAAGACTAATTTGCTCCGGATGTAATGACGAATATTCAGTAATGCAAATACAAATAGTAATAATGTACAAGTCAAAATTTCCGGATAGATAGCCTTTTTATGACTTCCATGTATGGTAATATGACGCAAAATAAAGGTTTACCATACATATTTTCAAAATATATTTTAAATAAATTAATATATTGTCGGGGATTCCCTTAGATTTTATGTGATTATGGTTGCATTTGGACTATGATTCCCACTCTTTTATCAACGAGTAGGCGGTAGCTTTTTCACTGAATAATACTTTGGTTTTTGTCCATGTCGTTTTAAAGAGTTGTGATGCTCTATATTTGTCCAAATCTTCATGACATTGCCATCTACTCACCGTGTAATAGACATTAGGCTTCGAAAAATCTCTTTTTAATTCTACGCCCATACAACCTTCAAATGCCTCAATGAGGGGTTGCGACTCTTTGAAGATTTGCTCAAAATCGCGAGTTTTATCGGCTTGAAAAGTAAGTCTGACGATACGTAGGATATGACTCATTAGAAAAAGTTGATTTGTACGATTTCGTTTTTCTGGATATTGAGCATTGAGCTGGCTTTATCAAGGTTGAGCGCTATTTCCAGATAACCTGAAGAATTAAAAAAAGCGACCGGATCACCTACAGGCACATCTCCATAATTTTTACTGATAAAAGTGATCGGATCATGTGGTTTATAATAGAGTGCAAATTGACGGTTGTCGCGAGCTTTCTCAAATGTTTCCTTTTTTAGATTCACCACTACATTTTCGAAATGATCCACATGTATCACCGTAGCCCGAATCTGGCTGGAAGTGACAACAGGCTGAATGGTCAACTTGTGCGTAAAAGAAGGTACTACCGGACCGATATCTTCCAGTGGAAGACCATGACCTATAAAGGCTGCTGCATGAGAAAACAAGGAATTAACGCTGTTTATCGCTGAATTAGGCGCATCAATAATATATATTTTTGACACATCCAGATCCTCAAATACCAGGCTAAATACACCATTGTTGGGGCCAATGTAAAAGTGACCATCGCGTTCAAAACAAATGTATTCAGTTTTACGGTTATAGTTACAATTGACAGCGATAATATGAATAGACCCTTGTGGAAATGATGGCACAACATTTTGAATGAAAAATGCCGCCTGTACAATGTCAAACCGGTCTATATCGTGACTCACATCTACTATGGCAAAATCATTCTTACGAGATAGTATAGACGCCTTCAATTCTGCGACATAAAAGTCTTTAGATCCATAATCAGTAGTCAGGGAAACTATTTGCATCAAAATACCGTTAATTTTCTAAAAAAATTGTCACTTCTTTTCAGGATTTCAAATTAAATCCTAATATTTGTGTGCAAAGAAAAGGTTTATTATTAATATATTATAACATTTTAATATATATAATTTTTAATAGCATTCGTATTTTAAAAAACATAGCATTTTATAAGTCATTAAAAAATAAATTATAATCATATTGAGCGAAGCAGTATTGACCATAGACGGCATAGACCCATTGGAACTTTATGGTGAAAATAATGTAAAAATTAACTTGTTGAAAAAAGCTTATCAGGACGTTCAGATCACTTCCCGCGGCAATCAGATTAAGCTGAAAGGAGACAAGAAAAGTATGGAAGAGGTTAAATCCAAATTAGAAATTATGGTACGCATGATTGAGCAGAAAAAGGAGTTCTCTACCCAAGTGGTCGAGGATATACTCGCTAGTGATCATGCCCATGACAACAAAATTAGTCCGCATTCTTCAGGTGGCGTAATTGTATATGGCAAAAATGGCGCCCCGATCAAGGCTAAAACAAAGAATCAAAAGATGCTGGTCGAATGTTCTGAAGAAAATGACATTGTCTTTGCTATCGGCCCAGCCGGAACCGGCAAAACCTATACTGCAGTGGCACTGGCTATTAGAGCATTGAAAGCTAAGCTTGTCAAAAAAATTATTCTAACCAGGCCTGCAGTCGAAGCAGGTGAACATCTGGGATTTTTGCCTGGCGATATGAAAGATAAAGTAGATCCGTACTTACGACCGCTCTATGATGCCCTGGATGATATGATTCCTGCTGAGAAACTAAATTTTTTCATCACCAATAGAGTCATCGAAGTGGCACCTCTGGCGTTCATGCGTGGCCGTACGCTAGACCATGCTTTTATTATCCTAGATGAAGCACAGAACTGTACCACCACTCAGCTCAAAATGTTTCTTACCAGAATCGGCCCCAATGCAAAAGCCATCATCACCGGTGATCTCTCACAAATTGATTTACCCGGCTATCAAAAATCCGGACTTAGAAAAGCGCTAGATATTCTCAAACCTATTGATGGCATCGGGCAGTTGTTTTTAACGGCTGAAGATGTGGTCAGACATCGACTTGTCAAGGAAATTATTCGCTCCTACGATATGGCAGATGAAGCTGAAGAAGCTGAAAGAATTAGGCAACGCGAACTAAGGGAAGCAGAAAAGGAAGCCAACAAAGAAAATAATCAGCAAGACAATACTAAAACAGATTAAACATGACCTCAACAATTTTATATCTGGGTGATTTGCGTACTGAGTGTACGCATCTGCGTTCCGGACAGACCATAATCACCGATGCACCAGTGGATAATAATGGCAAAGGAGAAGCATTTTCTCCAACGGATCTCGCAGCTACTGCGCTTGGTACCTGCATGGTCACCATTATGGGTATTGCAGCACGAAATCACGGATTAAACATTGATGGCACTAAGGTTGAAATCACCAAGCATATGGCAGCAGATCCTCGACGGATTGCAGCTGTAGATGTGCATATCACCATGCCTGAAACTCATTACTCATCCAAGGATAAAAAAATCCTGGAAGCCGCCGCAAAAACATGTCCTATGGCATTCAGTCTGCATCCTGATATTAGGCAAAATCTCAGTTTTACTTGGCTGGATTGAGGTCTGATCCTCACAGGTTTGCTCTACTCATTCTGATTGATTCTCCATCATGATGTCAGCCCGAATATCCGTTGAAAATAAGCATCTGGCCGGAACCATCACGCTGCCAGGCTCTAAAAGTATATCCAACCGCGTATTAATGATTCGTGCCCTATGCAGTGAGCATTTTCAAATTGAAAACCTATCTCAAAGTGATGACACCACTCGGTTATCAGCATTGCTTGATAGCTCAGATACTACACTGGATACCCATCATGCCGGTACAACCTATCGTTTTTTAGCTGCCTATCTAGCCATTCAACAAGGAGAACATATACTGACTGGCTCTGCTCAGATGAAAAAACGACCAGTGAAACCTCTTGTAGATGCATTGCGACAACTCGGCGCCAACATCTCTTATTTAGAGCAGGAGGGATTCCCGCCACTACTAATTAGAAGCCCTAATGAGCAACTTCAACATGAGGTAAGCCTTCCAGCAGATGTCAGCTCTCAGTTTATTACAGCATTGCTCTTGATAGCACCTGTATTGCCTGACGGATTGTCACTTCATCTAAATGGAGCAATCGTTTCTCGGCCATACATAGAAATGACCCTTGCCATACAGTCTTTTTTTGGTATAAAACACCGATGGGAAGGTAATAACATCATCATTGCACCACAAAAATATGAGCCTAATCATTTTAAAGTCGAAGCAGACTGGTCTGCTGCTTCCTATTATTATGTTATGGCAGGACTCAGCAAGACAGCTACCATTAGATTGAATGGATTATACGCTGCATCATTACAAGGCGACGCTGCCATCTCCCAGGTAGCTATGAAGCTAGGCATTCATACCTCATTTGTTGATGATGGAATTGTTATTTCGAAATCAGCAGACATACCTATACCACCTTTTTTAGAATTAAATTTCATACAAACACCAGATCTCTTTCAAAGTATAGCCTGTCTTTGTGCAGGCCTTGGTATTAACGGGTTATTTACAGGGCTTCAAACATTAAAGATCAAGGAAACAGACCGTATTGCAGCTCTACAAAATGAGCTATCAAAAGTAGGAGTCTTTCTCACAAAAATGCCTTCCAAATTTAGTAAAAAAAGTGGTACTACATATTTTATGCAGGAAGGAAGGGCGACTTCACCAGATGTTTCGCCTGACTTTGAAACCTATGAAGATCATCGCATGGCACTGAGTCTTGCTCCTCTAGCATTGTGCTTTCCTATCATCATTAAGCATCCTGAAGTGGTGTCAAAGTCTTATCCCAATTTCTGGCAAGACATTCAATTACTGGGATTGAACGTCCAATTCATACCCACGGACAATTAATCCTTTTTGATTAGTTTTTGGATAGCGATGGTCTGTCCATAGTCGCCGATAATGCGTACGAAATACATACCACTGGATTCTGAAGACAAGTCAAGTTGATACTGAAAATCATCTATATGTATCGGTTTTCTTGTCACACCAAAGACATCCATCACTTCAAGAGATTTCATCCTCTGATCTGATTCTATCATAAACCAATTGCTCCCAGGATTAGGAAACACCTTCACCGATGAAGGCTTCACTATGTTTTCTGTAGCCGTCTTTATTCCCAACAGATCGCCATCTATCAGCATCCACATTTCTGTTTCGTTACAAGCTACTTTCAAATCTTCGTCATAAACGGCATGATCCACACACATCAAAATATCGTGATCAGGAGTTTCAGTCAAAAATTTGATTTCATCCAGATAGTGATTATCACCCAGGTGCTGTGAAAACTTATGTACCCACTGATTATTTTCATAAATACTGTAATCCAGAGATTGGGGTATTTCATTAGGAATCTGTTTGCCATACGTTTTAGTAATCCTATATGGTTTGTGTGTATATTCCAGCATGCCATAACCTATGACCGGCTTGAAGTAATCCTCTGCATAGTCAATCATATTTATAATATTCATATCATAGTCAGAAATAATGTAATTCTTTGTGTCATTTCTATTAATCTCCAGTGTAAAATATTGATTATCTGCATGTAAAATAGAAATGTCATAGATATCTTCTTTAAACATATTGACAAATTTTCCGGTGCTGATACGCTGTATGGGGTTGAAATCCTGATCATACACCTGAATGTAGCTCAAGTCCGGATATAAGTTGCGCCCTATATCATCAAAGTACTCATAGTTATATGCCACAAGTGCATTGCCATTATCTAAAAACATCATTTTATGTGCAGTATATGATGTGGAGAGATAATTAAAATTAATATATTTTTCCTTAGGGTAATACATCGTGTCTCTTCTGAAAAACTTAGTCTTACCATCTGGTCGGATGATCTTTAAATCTATATAGTCATCATAGAGCATTCTATTATCAATGTAGGCAAAAGTACCATCATCTCTTTTTCTGATGATTCGGTATTCTTCCGAATGTGGTGCCACCACAGCAATATACTGATCTGTTTTATCCCAGCAATTATATTCCAGCAGCGTACCGATAGATGCATCATAGGTTCTGACACAAACATAAGAATCTGCCCCAAAAACATTATATGTAAAAGGTACATCTTTTGATGTGTCACTAAATCGCTTCATGGTCACCAGCTCAACTTTATTATCTTTCAATTCGATAGTTTGTACGTATTCTTGCCTATCTAGTGTTCGATTGTCAAAAACAGTCTGCCAGAGTATCTCTCCTGTCCTGATGTCCATTTTATATAAAATAGCTCCAAAAATTGTTCGAGTCGTGCCAAAGGTTGTGGTAAAAGCATACATATAATGCCCGTCAAAAACCGGCTTCCAAGTCCGTGGTCTGATATAAGTGATGTTATTGTACCCATCAGTATATCTATCCTGAACAGATTCAATAGGGTAACCAATATTCGTCGAATCATAGATCGTATGGTGCCACAACGGCGGATGAGTAAGAAACTCTGGTGGTTCATACATGACTACCGGGTCACGGTGTATTTGACCGAACACTAATGTTGTTAACAGTAACAAGATGATAACCAATATTTTACTTTTCATGGTCTTCGGTCGATTTGAATAAATGAATAATCACCGCTAAATTTCCAATGCTTCTTTCTCCAATCCTATGCAGCACCTCAAAGGTTAATGAAGTATATCCGCATTTATATTGGCATCTTTAAGCCATAACAATATTTGATGTTGCTATAAAAAATACAAATCTATATCAAATTTATGATTTTGTGGTATTAGAATTTCATTATTTTTTTATCGATATGCATTTTAATAAACATTTGGTAAGTCATTGTAAGCATCACGACCATCCAAGGCACGCTTTTATGATAGGATTCCCATGAACCATTACTATAATTGTAATATGGCATTTGTAAAATCATAGTCCCAAATCATCCATCATGCTTAAATTTTGGATTTCTTTATTAACCTATTATTTGCACATCGTCAATTTTAACACTAAATTTGCGGCAAACGAATAAATAATATGAATTTACACGAATATCAGGGCAAAGAATTGTTATCATCATATGGTGTCGCAGTTCAAAGAGGAATACTGGCTCATACCGTAGAAGAGGCAGTAGCAGCTTATGCACAATTACAAGCTGAGACAGGTACTAAATTTTGTGTTGTTAAAGCTCAAATTCACGCCGGTGGCCGTGGCAAAGGTGGTGGAGTCAAACTAGCTAAAAATATTGACGAACTCAAACAGCACGCTGGAAACATCCTGGGTATGATGCTGAAAACACCTCAGACGCCTGGCGGTCTGAATGGAGAAGGTAAATTAGTCAGAAAAGTCTTGATAGCTGAAGACAGTTATGCACCGGACTTTGATGCCTGCAAAGAATATTACGTTTCGATTTTAATGGATAGAGGTACTAAAAGAAATGTAATTGTCTATTCGACCGAAGGAGGAATGAATATTGAAGAAGTGGCCGAAAAGACACCTCATCTTGTACACAAAGAATATATCGATCCACATGTGGGATTGCGAGATTTTCAGAAAAGAAATATTGCCTTTAATCTCGGGTTGAAAGGTGCCGCATATAAGGAATTTTTAAAATTTATCGATAAGTTATACAAAGCATTTTTAGGGTCAGATGCCTCGCTTTTCGAAATCAACCCATGCCTGAAGACAGGTGATGACAGAATTATCGCTGTGGACTGCAAAGTAACTCTGGATGACAATGGGCTGTTCAGACATCCTGAACTGGAAGCCATGAGAGACACTGACGAAGAAGACCCAACAGAAGTTGAAGCTAAGAGTTACGGACTTAACTACGTCAATCTCGACGGTAATGTAGGATGTATGGTTAATGGTGCCGGACTGGCGATGGCTACAATGGACATTATCAAATTGTCTGGTGGGTCACCTGCCAATTTCCTTGATGTAGGTGGGACAGCTGATGCAGAAAGAGTAGAGCATGCTTTCAAATTAATATTGAGAGACAATAATGTCAAAGCTATTTTGATTAATATCTTTGGTGGTATTGTAAGATGTGATCGAGTAGCACAAGGTGTAGTAGATGCTTATAAAAATATAGGCAACATCAATGTGCCTATCATTGTAAGGCTGCAGGGTACTAATGCTGATATTGCAAAAGAGCTCATTGACAAGTCAGGTCTGGCTGTGCATTCGGCGATTGCATTGCAGGAGGCAGCTGATCTAGTCAAAAAAATGATTGCATAAGCTACCATTCTTTCAGATTAGATAATAACATTGTTTATAATATAAAACCGGATGGAATAACTTGATCCGGTTTTTTTATGACTCAAAATTAGCCATGATAGATCTTGCTCATAACTCATTACAAATTCTGGGCTTACTGGTGGGTGGAATATTTGCTTTAGCCGGAGCCATACAGTATAATTTTCCACCTAAAAAAATCAACCAGATATATGGCTATCGTACTAGGAGCTCAATGAAAAATATTCAGAATTGGCATTTTGCCCAGCTTGAATCTGCCAAGTACATGATGATGGGTGGTGGCATTTACACAGCTGTTTGTTTCCTTCTTTCAATCTTACCCTTGAATGAAGGCATCCGCGTGTCTATCGCTATATTGCTTATGATTATGATTGCAATATTAGTTTATATAATTACAGAAAAAGCTATCAAAAATCAAGAAAAGGATTAACTAGTTGCTCTTGTATTAAAATTGAAACCAAAAATACTTCCACATATACCACCTACAATATGGGCAGACTCAGCTATCTGATTGGCTTCTACACTATGTAGGAGTTCTTTGCCAATAAACAAAATAGCTACAAGAATAAACGATACCGGTATTTCTCCGCTTTTGACATTTGTAAACGATACTAGCAAAATGAGCATAAAGACGATGCCACTAGCACCTAGCAGTGCAATATTCAATACAAACACACACAGTAATCCGGTCACTAATGCCGTCAATAACATCATATACAATAAATTGGAAGATCCATATTTCTCTTCTACAATAGGTCCTAGTAAGAGCACAAAAGTCAAATTACCTAGCAAGTGCTCAACACTGGCATGTCCCATCGTATAGCTTATCAGCGAGGCAACAGAAAATGGATTTGACCAGTGAATATCCGGATAAACGGTAAACAGAGGCATAAGATGACCTGCCATAAATCTATCAGCAATAAATACTGTCGTACATAACAAAGCAAAAGTCAAAGTGACCGGTGCATTCCATTTAATCCTTACAGCCATAATCAGTCCTCACTTTTATTATCACGAAGATGTTTACCTAACCTATGTAGAAATTCTAAAAATCCTTGTGGGCCCTCAAATGACTTATCTTTAATTAATTCCTGGAATGAGTTAATAATCATCCTGATTCTTTCTGAATTTTCACTTAAGACTTCATTAAACCTTGATGGATCTGTTTCATCTTCCACCATTTCAAAATCCATCATGTATTTATTGCCCAGATATCTGACAAACTCTCTAATGCGCATATATTCTTCCTCCTGTTTGCCGTAGTAATAAACACTCAATGTACGATAAATTTCGCTGGTCATATCTTCAGAATTTAAACCTTCTGATATTTCAGGTTGGCCGTCCTTGTCGTCCAAGTTGATTTGGACAGTAACAACTTTGGTACCTTCTTCATTATGAGTGTCAATTAGCGTTTTTAACTGAGCATTGATCAAGTGGCCTACACCATCAAATGCTAAATAAACAGAAGACGTTTCTCCTGTATGCACCTCTATACCATAGTTTCTTTTATCTTCTTCTGAGGAAAATACATTGCCTGCATATACCTTTTCAAAAGTAGTATATTCCCATTTTAAAACATCACATACATCTACGACTTCCTCCACCATGGCCGGCAAAAGCGATGCGTCTTTTAGTGTACCTTTATATTGAAATGACCTGTTCATAGCATTCGGATTTTAAAAGCATGGTGCCAACACAAAATTAATCCTTTATTTTTAATAACGCTATAATCAAAGATAAAGTTATGATTCAATTGCAATTTACTGTCATAAATGAACATCAAAATTACCTTACACCTTTCAGAGGCCGTCGTTTGGAAAAACGTCATTAAATGCGTCCAATGTTCAGCTTTTTTCCAGCCTACAATAAATTCATGTCATGATTGAAATAAAAAAGGAAGAATGCCACTCCTTTTGCATTCTTCCTCAATATTGATATTAAAAAGGGATTATTTGTCGTCGTCTGCTTCTCCGATTTCTTCAATATCCTCAATGGTATCATTCAAATCTTTAGTTGCCTTCTGTAGTTGGTCCAGATTCTTCTTCCGCTCTACATTTGGCTTTGCTTTAGATTCTTTTTCTTCAGCACTAAAAACAAAACCCTTAGCATCGGTACCGATATAAATCGTATCGCCAGGACCAAACTGACCACTCAGTACATACTTAGCCATCTCATTGACGATCTCTTTCTGAATGACTCTGGCCATTGGTCTTGCTCCAAATTGTGGTTCATAACCCAAGTCTGCCAGTAGATTCAGTGCTGAATCATCAAGCTGTAGCCCTATTTCCTGCTTTTCAAGATTCTTAGTCAGTTTCTTGATCATCAACTGAGCAATTTGCTTGATTTCTTCTTTCGTCAAAGGTAAAAACATAATTTTTTCGTCAATACGATTCAGAAACTCTGGCCTCATATTCTGTTTGAGTAAATCAAAGACTTCGACTTTAGTGGTCTCTATAATCTCAGTGCGATGCGCTTCGCCCAGTGCTTCTAGGTCTTCAAAGTTGTCTAGAATTGTCTCAGCTCCCATATTGGAAGTCATGATGATAATGGTGTTTTTGAAATTAGCAATACGACCTTTATTATCTGTCAATCGTCCATCATCAAGCACCTGAAGTAAAATATTAAATGTATCAGGGTGTGCTTTTTCAATCTCGTCTAGGAGAATGATGGAATAAGGACGTCGTCTTACAGCTTCTGTCAACTGTCCACCTTCGTCATACCCTACATATCCGGGAGGCGCTCCTATCAGTCGTGATACAGTGTGCTTTTCCTGATATTCACTCATGTCAATACGTGTAATCGCAGATTCGTCATCAAAAAGTACTTCTGCAAGCGCCTTTGCAAGTTCTGTTTTTCCTACTCCTGTCGGACCTAAGAATATAAACGAGCCTATCGGTTTTTTTTCATCTTGCAGACCAGCCCTACTTCTTCGCACTGCATCAGATACTGCTATGACTGCTTCTTTTTGGCCTATAATACGTTTCCCTATTTCCTCTTCAAGATGCAGTAATCGATTTTTTTCACTCTGTAGCATCTTAGACACCGGAATTCCTGTCCACTTTGAAATCACATCTGCAATATCATCGGCAGTAACCTGCTCATTGGTAAACCTACTTTCTTCAGGCAGTTTATTGAGCTTTTCAGTTGCTACTTTAAGTTCTGCTTCTTTCTGCTTGAGATCACCATATCTGATTTTTGCCACTTTTTCAAAATCACTATTTCGCTCAGCCTTCTGCGCCTCGTATTCGAGCTCTTCCATCTGTTTTCTAATGCTCTGAATAGTATCTACTATTTCCTTTTCAGAACGCCATGCAGCTTTAAGACTTTCTAATTTTTCTCTGTGATTAGCGATTTGTTCTGAAAGGGCTTTAAATTTTTTCTCATCATTTTCTTTCTTAATAAATTCTCGTTCTATCTCCAGTTGGCGAATTTTTCTATCCAGATCATCTACCGCTTCAGGTACAGAGTCCAGTTCCAATCGCATTTTTGCTGCTGCTTCATCAATTAGGTCTATGGCCTTATCCGGCAATTTCCGCTCTGGAATGTACCGATTAGACAGCTCAGCTGCAGCGATCAAGGCTTCATCTAGAATATCAATTTTGTGATATACTTCATACTTATCCTGAATACCTCTCAATATGGAAATAGTATCTTCTACTGATGGTTCATCCAGCATCACGGTCTGAAATCTCCTGACTAAAGCTTGATCATTTTCAAAATATTTTTGATACTCATCCAGTGTGGTTGCGCCGATAGTTCTTAACTCTCCTCTTGCCAGTGCTGGTTTTAAAATATTGGCCGCATCCAGCGAACCCTGTCCACCACCTGTACCTATCAATGTATGCGTTTCGTCTATAAAAAGAATCACTTCGCCATTAGAAGCAATGGCTTCATTGACGACTGCTTTTAATCGTTCTTCAAATTCACCTTTATATTTTGCACCAGCTACTAGAGCAGCCATATCCAGCATAAATATCTTTTTTGTCCTAAGATTTTCAGGCACGTCCTGCTGAACAATACGCCAGGCTATGCCTTCAACTAGCGCTGTCTTACCGACGCCGGGATCTCCTAGAATAATTGGGTTGTTCTTCTTCCTACGTGACAGTATGTGCAAAATACGTCTGATTTCTTCGTCTCTTCCAATAATCGGATCCAGTTTACCGTTTTCAGCCAACTCATTCAGGTCAACTGCATATTTTTTAAGTGCGTTATACTGATTCTCGGCATTCTGATCCTGGACTTTTCTCCCTTTTCGTAACTCTACAATGGCTGCTTTCATTTTATCAGCTGTCGCACCATAATTTTTAAGTATAGTAGCGGCCTTGTCATTGCCTTTAAGAATACCCAGTAATATTAACTCTATTGAAATAAATTCATCACCAAAGTCAGCCATCATCTTTTTAGCACTAGCTAATGCTTTATTAGCGTCGTTAGTAAGATATTGCTTGTCTGTACCCTCTACTTTTGGATAGCGTTCCAGTTCGAGGTTAATATCTCTTTTTAGCCCCGGAATATTGATCCCAATCTTGTTGAATAAAAATTCAGTAAGCTGTGGATCCGTATCCATAATTCCTCTAATCAAATGAATAGTATCCACGCCCTGCTGGTCTAATGAACCAGCCAATTGCTGGGATTTTAGAATTGCTTCCTGGGCATTTACAGTAAAATTATCGTATGTCATCTATATAGTTTATTAATGCTTTTAATTGGATTATCAGCTACTATACATCAAATATACGACCAATAGCAAATATATGTCAATTTGACATAAAAAAATTACAACATAAGACAAAACGTCCTTAATTACAAGGTTGATCAGCGTATTGTGCTCCGATTTAGCAGCTGAGTAATCTGTCGATATAATGTAGTGCTGCTTCGATACGATCTGCTGATTCCTTACCTCCGAGTAGCTTCATGCTTTCTATCAAATCAGGGCCTTGCATTGATCCACTCACTGCGATCCTGATGACCGGCATAAACTCCCCCATTTTCAGACCATTTTCATTGATATAACCTTTGACAGCCTCTTCCATACCATCCGTGTCGGCTGTGCGCACGCGTTGGGCTATTTGAAGGAGATGAGGGCGGTTATCTGCCTTGTATTTCTTCATTATTGTGCTATCATCATAGGTATCTGGCCTTTCAAAAAAGAACCTGCCCGCACTGAGTATTTCAGTAGTTTTATGTACGCGCTCTTTCATCTGGTGGCATACTTCACTAAGATATTCGATAGGTATGTTGTATCCTCTATCTATGGCTTCATTCTGTATCAGATAAGCTAGTTTGAGATCGTCAGACTGGATGATATATTGCTGATTAAACCAAAGTGCTTTGTCGATGTCAAATCTTGCTCCTGACTTTACTATCTTATCCAGGCTGAAGAGTTCACTCATTTCCTCAATAGACATGAGTTCGCGATCATCACCCGGACTCCATCCCAGTAAACCCAAGAAATTGAGGAGTGCTTCAGGCAAGTAGCCATCCTCTCTAAAGCCGGTAAAATTGTCTTCCTCCTTATCACTGTCCCATGATAGAGGAAATACCGGAAATCCAAATTTTGCACCATCGCGCTTGCTTAATTTTCCGTTACCTGATGGCTTCAGGATCAGAGGTAGGTGAGCAAATTGTGGCGACTGCCAGCCAAAAAACCGATACATCAACACGTGATGTGGTGTGCTACTCAACCATTCTTCTCCACGTATGACATGTGAAATTTTCATGAGGTGGTCATCAACGATATTGGCCAAATGGTACGTTGGCATACCATCGCCTTTGAGTAGAACTTTATCATCCAGCTCATTACTATCAAAAGATACGTGTCCTCTGATCTGATCGTCAAAAGACACCGTTTCATTAGCAGGAATCTTGAGCCTTACCGCTACATGAGCGTTGTCATGGAGCAACTGTTGCACTGTATCAGCGGGTAGTGACAGACTATTCTTCAAGCCATCACGAGTTTGAGCGCTGTACTTAAACTCAGGATCGGCCTTCCTCAGCGCATCCAGTTCATCAGGTGTATCAAATGCATAGTAAGCATGTCCATTAGAAATAAGTTGATCAGCATACTGCTTATACAAATCTTTACGCTCTGACTGTCTGTACGGTGCATAATCGCCCCCAAATTCAGGACCTTCTGTTGGCAATATACCAAACCATCTCAGGCTCTCAATGATATACTCTTCTGCACCGGGCACATACCGCGTCTGATCTGTATCTTCAATTCTAAGTATGAAAGTTCCTCCTTGGTTTTTTGCAAAGAGATAATTGTACAAAGCTGTTCTGACTCCACCGATATGCAACGCTCCTGTAGGACTGGGTGCAAATCTGACTCTCACTTCTGACATTTTCTATTGATTAATTCAAAATTATAAAATCTAATTTGTTAATGTTTTACAAAATAGTCTGCAACTTACAGCAGATTTGCAAACTCATGCGTTGGTATAACATATCCAACCGGTTTTGATTCCCTGTTGATTAGCAATTTGGAATAAAACTGCAAAATTAATTTTAAAAGCGGAATTCAACAACTTAACATGTATTTAGTTAAAACGCCACCCGTCATTCAATCCTTATTTCCAGATTTTATATGGAAAATTGATACCCATCGAAAAGAAGTTTTCCTAACTTTTGATGATGGCCCGATACCTGAACTGACAGACTGGATCTTAGATACTTTGCATTCGTATGATTTTAAAGCTACTTTCTTTTGCGTAGGTGAAAATGTCAAGAAACATCCAGAGATTTATCAGCGTATTCTCGCAAATGGTCATGCAGTAGGTAATCATACTTACAACCACCTCAAAGGATGGACAACAGACACTGAAACTTATATCAATAATATAAAAAAATGTGACGAGTGGGTTCGAACGGATCTATTTAGACCGCCTTACGGCAAATTAAAGCCATCACAATCTAGTGCGCTTAAAATGACAAAGTCGATCATCATGTGGGATGTTCTGAGTGGTGATTTTGACTTATCTATCACAAAGGAAAAATGCCTAAGCAATGTGATGAATAACTATAGTGCGGGATCTATCATCGTTTTCCATGATAATATCAAAGCAGAAGAAAAGCTAAAATTTGTATTGCCGCGATTCCTTGATCATCTTGCTGAGTGTGGATATCGCTCTGAAAGCCTTGAGTACGCACTAGCGGAGATGGCTATATAACTGGTTAGTGTTGTTGTTGATTGAAAATATGGATTTTTGAATAATGTGGTAATGAAACATTGGTCAAATCTATACATCTATATACTGTAGATAATACAACATAATCATTGTATTTTACATCGGCCACCTAATCTGATAATGAAGTCGTATCAACTTACATTAAATCAATCATACACCGCATAGCCAAAATCAATTCTAGCGCTAATATTTCTAGGAGGAAAGCGTCTCAAGCGGAAGCCAATCTCTAAGTCTATACTTTCTGTCTTTAGCACTTCTTTCAGGCCATCAAAAGTCTGACTTAGCATTCTGATCTCACCATGGGTATTATACTTTACGAAATCCAGACGATATATCTCAATTTTATTGCCATCTGGCGTGAGTACTCTGACAATAACATCCTCAATAAAAGACAAATCTTCTTCGCCAAATCGAGTCTGTATCGAACCATAAGACGGATAAGCTGCTTTGATTTGGCTTTCATCCACACCATAATGTGCCAGATTCTGAGCATAAAATACGGGAACATCTCTCAGTACCACATAATGCCTGATTACATTGCTCACCGGCAAGGAAGATGAAATTTCAAAATTGGCATCTAGTCTAACTTCAAAAAGGTGCGTAGATTCTTTCTCACAGCCTGGTAATAGTAATAGACCGGAAAACAACAAAATGAGAAAATGACGCTGTAATTTCATCTTATACCTCTAATTACTATACAACTTAATTAAATGCAAATTTATTACAATTTTACGTGTAGTATCGAATATTTTAATTATCCGTATATTTGTCCTAGACACTAAATACCAACATAATGAACATCTTTTCAACCATAATTCTATCACTGTTAGTTACCGTCGGATGGAGTCAGGAGATCACTCATCTTCAAAACCTAAGTGTACCCGAAGATTATGAAAACGTTTATACTCAGCTACTTTACGAAAATGATGAAGCTTCTTACTTTCTCATCTGGATCAAAAAAGGAGTGAGCATGCACAAACACAACGAACACACCGAAGGCATCTACGTGGTCGATGGTATCGGATTAATGACGGTAGGTGATCAAACCTTCGAAATCAAAAAAGACGACTTTTTTGTTATTCCCAAGGCAACCTTCCATGCACTGGAGGTAACTTCTAGCATTCCAGTAAAGGTCATTTCAGTGCAAATGCCCAGATTCAACAAAGAAGACCGGATATTTAAGAATGAATAAGCCTATGACTTCAGAAAGTTTCTCATCAATTTATTAACCTCTGCTGATTTTTCAAACATGACAAAGTGACCTGCCTTATTAATCATGTGCAGCTCACAATTAGGCATTTTTTCAGCGCCCATTTCAGCATACTTTTTCGTAGGACCTCCATTGAGAAACCGATTTGGAATGAGATTGTCATTCTCTCCGAAGATACAAAGCGTCTTTTGCTTCACCTCCGGTAAAAAATCAAACACCGGGTTATCAACCATAGCTTTTACTCCTTGGGTGACGTGGTAGCAATAATCTTGAAAATCGACAGCATGACGTATTGCAATCCTATCATCGATCATAAAGCTTGCATCATCCGGCATGTTATAAAAATTGTAAGCATAGTTGACCCTGATCTGCTCCACAGTAGTGAGTCTCACGCCATCTACTGTCATGACATCTCTAAACCATTGTTTTTCGCCTTTATTAAAAGTCTCAAATCCGGCAGGTGCCATAAGTATCAACTTAGAGACTAGATTAGGATACTTCAATGCAGTAGCAATAGATATCTGACCGCCCATAGAGTGACCTGCCAACACGATTTGCTTCAGCCCCATTTTATCACAAAAGGCTTGAATCATATCAGCAAAAAAATCCATAGACACTTCGTAATTGCCCTTGGAAGACTTACCATACCCTGGTAAATCAATGGCAATACATCTGTAATCCGTCTTTAAATCTGCGATATTTTTTTTCCAAGCAGGAATATACGACGCCAAACCATGCACAAACAAAATGGTTTCTTTGCCCATACCCTCATCAGAATAAGCAATCGTCACGTCATTAGCTACCGTCAGTGTTTTTGTCGGCACTCCGTAATCCACATCTGACATTTTTTCTACTTTCAACTGAGCCTGAACACTACCCATAATTAAGAATATCAAGGTAAATACAAAAGAGCATCTCATGATAATATTATTTTCTATATTTTTAAAAGATCAATAAATGGGGCTATCAGAATATCAGCCATTTAATACAGACAAAGCCTAACCAAGGATTGACAGGGCGCTCACTGACACCACCATTGGTCAGTGCACTATCATAAAAGTCTCCTAATCCCATATAAGCAGCATGTGCTTCCACTGTAAGAAAAGCTCCGAAATCATATCCCAGTTTTCCATTGGCTTCCCAACCCATGAAGTTACCTCCACCTACCGGCGCTACCGAGGCAAAACCAGCAGCACCACCGATTTTAGAGTGCAGCTTATTAGGTATCAAGTCTCTTGCAAGATTAAGTGTACCACCCACAATGCCATAACCCATATTGGAGATATCTGTCACAGCCGCAACAAATCTGTTAACGACATTACCGTGTGGAAATAATAGATAGCCACCATGGCCAATAAAAATACCACCAGGACTACCCCAAGTATTAGCAGTGATGACACCGCTATATTTCTTATCGCTGATGCCGTTATTATCTCCACTGGTATAAATTAAGTCAGCAGTAACAGCATCACCAGTCGTCTGTCCATACCGGTATCCTGTACGAAGATTAGCAGCAAAACCACCCATTGATACGCTCTTGATAAAGTCATTGCTACCCTTTGCTTTCTGTCGAATAGATCCTAAATTATAGTTGAAAAATCCGGACATAAACCACCGATCCAGCATCATATCTTCATTTCTGGAAAAGTAAGTACCTAGCCAAACGACATCTGACTGGTATGGGTCAGCAGAAATCGGAAATCGATAAGTACCATTATAATTAGCCAAAGGACTAGCATATCCTTGACCGAGAATACTCACACCACCTTTGCCGGAGGAATTATCTTTAACCCAATAGACAGATCCACCCACATTCCACTTAGGAGCGATATTGATCTGATGATTCAATTCCATGAGTGTGACGTCATCGTTGAGTTCTACATTATTTTCATACAGCTTATAAAATCCAAGTTTTGTTTTATTGTAGTCTGTTTGCCTTCTTACACTGACGCCCACACCATCTGTTCCGAAGTATGCCAAACGGTAGCCAGTATTCGTAAATTTATCAACTGTAGTTCGGTACAAGTCATGAGGAGTATCAAACATCCGCTGCAAGCCAAGGTTAATAGTCCAGTTTTTGCCAGGTACGAGCTCAATCTCTACATTTTGGGTTTGAATATTGACCTGATCTGCAGAGATAGCAGAACCTAGATTTCCGCCTGTTCCATAAGCTACATCTCCCCATGTCCAGTCTATCTCAAAAGAGGTACGAATTGTAGCCTTACCGTCAAAAATCCTAGGAGCATATACAAAAAAAGGAATTATCCTCTGTTCTGCATACAAAGCGGTAAAATCGTTAGATGTGGTCGTTGTATTGCCACCAAAAAGCCGACCTACAATCTGACCTTTTAAAAAGTCATTTTGAGGTGCTATATTCATTGCGACATTCTGCTGATAGAAATAAACAAATGCCTGTAATTCTTTATTGGCTTTGGTAGGTACGACCTTATCAAATCCCTGAAAACCAGCATTGCCCGGCTCTTGTGCCATAAAGATGCTCGGTAGCAACAAGATCATAAAAAATCCTAACAATTTATCCATCTCTGTACATTATTAAAGTGAAGAAATAGGCAGCAGGTAATACGCTGCTGCCTGTATTTTAAAAAGACTTATTTAACTCTTACGTAATTCTGGACATTTATATTTCCAAAAGCGCCTCCAGAGGTACTTCCAAATCCACCTTGTGGTGTGGGTGGTGTTACACCAGCAATAGAAGGCTCTGTTTGTGCTACTTCATACTTCATACTCTTATTGTCAGCTGCTACTTCAAAAATACCTTCAGCAGTCAATGCAGTAGGTGACGTCTGGTTCAACTTAATGGTATAAATACTGCCAACTCCAGACTTAGTTTGAGTATAAGTTCCTGTCAACTCCACTTTAGCACCGTCCTTCCACTGATGAACAGTATAAGTATTATTTGTGCTGAATTCTGCAATGATAGAATCTGCAAAATTAGCCAAAATCGGAGCAACTGGGAATGATTTCCATTTACCTTGAGTACCTTCCTGACATGCGCCGCAAACTCCGCCACAATCTATGCCGGTTTCGTCCTGATTTTGAATGCCGTCAGAGCAAGTACCTTTATTCTCCTCCTTGCTACAGCCTATAACCAGTAAGGATGCAAAAAGCATCATAATTCCAAATAACTTAAATGATTTCATTTTATAAAATTTTAAATGATTGATGAAAAATAATTATAACAATTTTAATGATTTTCTATCTATTTTACCGCTATCAGATTTGGGCAAATCGTTTAAGAATACAAAGTATTTGGGTACTTTAAATTTTGCCAGATTTGCTAGGCAGTGATTTCTCAACTTTTCTTCTGACTGCTCACCATTGACAACAACAAAGGCTTTGCCTACTTCACCCCATCTTTCATCCTTGACACCGATGACTGCGCACTCGACCACCTCGGGCCTTTGCCGCAACACCGCTTCGATTTCGGCCGGATACACGTTTTCAGCGCCACTGATAAACATATTTTTCAGCCTGTCCATAATATAAATATAGTGGTCGGCGTCTTCACGCACGATATCACCTGTCTTAAACCAACGTCCATCTTCTGAAAAAGATGACTTGGTGGCTGCTTCATTGTGCCAGTAACCCGGGGTAACCATTGGGCCACGCAGCCATAATTCACCTGATTCGTTAGGTTGAGCATCTTCTCCATTTTCCTTCACTACTCGATGCTGTACGTAAAAATTCGTTCTGCCAATGCTACCTTTTTTTCTGATGGCATCATCCTGGTGCAGCGATGTCAGATTAGGCCCTACCTCTGTCATACCGTATCCTTGACGGATCGCCACTCCTTTCTCAGCATATCTCTCAATCAATGGAATCGGCATGGACTCGCCCCCGACAATGATGTAATACATTTCACTGAAATCGGCCTTTTCAAAATCGGGATCTTGAGCCATCATAGACAACATCGTCGGTACACCCATAAACAAGGTACAACGTTGATGATGTAAAAGACCTAGCACCGAATTCGCATCAAACTTTCGACAAAGATAGGTAAATCCACCGTGATGCAAGAAAGGCAACAATAGTACATTCCAACCTCCGGTATGGAAAGGTGGCATGACATTGACAGTGCGACTTTCTGTATTTACAATCAGTGAAATAGCGGTGTTGATACTATTCCAGAATGCCATTTTATGGGTATATTTCACACCTTTAGGCTTTCCTGTAGTACCGGAAGTATAAATAATAAAAATGGCATCATCTTCTTCTACTTGTGTTATGGTGACAACATCTGTACTTCCTGCAGCAGTTACCATTTCTGATAGGATAATTTCTGTACCTATATGTGGCAAAATGTGTGCATAGTGCGGATCATAGAGTACCAACACCGGAGCTGCGTCCTCAATGATGTGCTTTACTTCTGCCATTGCCAGTCGATAATTGACCGGTACGATGATAAATCCCGCTTTCTGTGCTGCAGAAAATAGAGCTACATAATCAATGGAAAATTCAGCTACTACAACGATTCGATCGCCCTTCTGGATGTGGTGATGTGTACGCAGATAGGCAGCAATACCACAAGCCTTGTAATGCAAATCAGCATAGGTAATAGCCTTACCACTTTCATGCTCCTGAAGGGCAATTTTATTAGGGCTGTAAATCGCCCATTTTGCTATCCAATCTTGCTGCCACATTTCCATCTTTCAGGGTATAATTACATTTTAAACAATGATGCTGCAAAAGCAAGACCGCCACCTGAACCTATAAAACACACGATTTGGCCCGGTTTAACTAAGCCTTTTTGCATCCATTGGTCAAATGCCATTGGAATACAAGCAGATCCCGTGTAGCCATAATAGTGCATAATCGTTGCCGCTTTACTTTTGTCCACACCCAATATATCTAACGTTTGAAAGATCGAATTTATATTGATTTGAGTCATAAAAAAATGGTCGATGTCATGAACCGAGATCTTTTGACGCTCACACAACTCAGTAATCATAACACTCCACATTTCAGGGTTGATGTTCCCTGGTATCTTTTGTACAAATTTGAGCTGATGGTCGTGATTTGCTATGACTTCGCTTGTCATCGGCATGTAACTACCTCCACCATAAATGCCCATCCAGCTGTTGTATTCACCTTTGGTGACTAATTTACTTTGAAGTGCTCCTTTATGTTCGTGTGTAGCACCTACAACAACCGCTCCTGCTCCATCAGCAAACAAAGTTACCGTTTTTTTATCTTCAAGATTGAGATATTTACTCATGGTGTAAGCACCTACTACTAATATATTATTATAGTTTTCGTCTGCCTGAATATATTTAGTAGCTACATCTAGCGCCGTGACAAATCCTGCGCAAGCTGTATTTATATCAAAGGTTCCGGCATTGATCAACTTCAGCCGATCCTGGATGACAGACGCTGTTGATGGAGAAATATACTCCGGCGTATCTGTTGCAATCACCAGCAAGTCGATGTCTTTCGGTTTCAATCCTGCATTGTCTATGGCACGGATACAAGCCTGCTCTACTAAATCTGCAGTTGTTTCACCTTCAGAGCACCATCTTCTCTCATAAATTTGAACAAATTCTTTCAACCATGTATCGACATCTTCTCCCAAAAGTTCGTTGAAGTAACTATTTGGTACCACTCTTTCTGGAGCATAAGAGCCGGATGATATGATGACTGCATTTCTTTTACTCATTATCAGTAATTTTTAATTGCTGTTTAATCGGTAATCAAAGGTTTTTGCTGATATATTTTATATAAAATACTTCCTGTGAGTAGCGCAGCTAAAATAGCCAATGCTGCTGCTACTGCAGGGTTTTTAACAGTACCGGAAGTATAAGTTGTAAGCGAACCATAATAAACTGAAAAGTGAACTATAAAAGCAGCAATGGCCGCACCAAAAGCTGCCTGCTTAGGTGTATTTTTGAAAAAAATACCAAACAAAACCGGTACAAATGCCATCGAGAAATAAGCATAGACGCCATTTTGTGCCAGAATACCTACACTAAGATTAGGATGAACCAATTGTTCATAGCTGATGATAATACTGATGATTGCCATCCCGATGATTACAATCCTATTGGTGATATTAATTTTCTTAGTTTGTCCTTCCCAATGCTTGAGAGGTACGATGAGATCATTTGTAATACTTGCAGATACAGACTGTACTAGTCCTTCCAGCGTAGATAATCCTGCTGCTATCAACCCCAATACCACAATTAAGCCTACTCCGGTAGCAAATCGCTTGACTACATAGGCCGTAAGGATACCGTCCATCTTCATTGGTTCGCCATCCATCGTCAGATCCGGAAACATCAACCGAGCATAAAACCCGGCAAACAAGACCATAAAAAACAATGTCTCAACAATAATTGTAACAATCAAAAACTTATTGACATCCTTGTCCGATTTCAACATCAGAGATTTAGTGATAATGTGTGGCTGACAAACGATGGCAATTCCAACTATAAAATTGCAAAAAATCACTTCAAACCAGTCTCTGAATAATGGACTGCTATCATTGTACGCTCCGATCAGCTTAGGATCCATTGCAGCTAACTTATCCCAAAAAGCATTCACCCCATCACTAAAATACTCATAACCTGAAGTCAGCAATATCAGGGCAACTACGATCATCAGTACAGCCTGAATCGTATTAGTGTACACCATAGAATTGGCACCTCCGAACATAGTATAGCCAAAAACAAACACTACCAATATAATCAATACCGTCAGCTCATCTGCACCTAAAGCGCCTGCAATAACCTTAGTCAGCCCTACACAAATCAATACAATAAAAGTAATCAGTAGCATAGATGCCCCTACCATGAAAAATGAAAATGCCCGACTATTAAACCGTGTGCCGATCCATTGAGCCATGGTCATCGCCTGCTGACTAGTACCGTATTTTCTAAAGCTTTTACTTAGCACTACTAGTGAAATAAATAAAGCTATCGGCAATACGACGGACATCGCCAGAAAGGCACTCCATCCATATAGAGCTACAAATCCCGGATTGATGATGAAAGTAGCGGCACTGGTGATGCTCGCTGCCAGTGACAAACCTACTACAATGGGCGAAAATCCCATTCCCAGAGTAAAATCTTTGATATCCTTGGTCTGCTTAGCACCTCTATACACAATCAATAGCGTGATGATAGCATAGACCGTCAAAGTAAGTAATGTGGCTTGAGCTAAATTCATCTTTACGGGGTTTATTCTGAATTTTCATGCTAATATCTAGGATATTTATCTAACGTTACATTGCATTAACATTATATTTAGATGTGATAATTATTAATTATTTTTCATAATATATTGTCTTACAGCTTTATATGTCTGTATATTATAGTATGTCTATTTGAATAATAATTATTTTAATCTTCAATATTATAATGAAAACAATCCATTATACCCTATTTTTGTAATTCATTGAATCACAATTTTGAAATAAGTATTAAATATTATGAGAACATTAGAAGGAAAAGTTGCAATCGTCACAGGTGCTTCTTCAGGCCTTGGAAAAGCCACTCTTTTGAAATTTGCATCTCTCGGTGCCGTCACTATTAACTGGGATATCAATGCCGAAAGAGGTGAGCAACTCAAAAGCGAAATGACCGTCTCTGGTCATACGTCTGATTTTTACCAAGTCAATACCGGCGATATGGCATCTATCCAGTCTGCGGTGGACGATATCATGGTCAAATACGGTAAAATAGATATTTTAGTCAATAATGCAGGTATCACCCGTGATGCTACACTACTGAAAATGACGGAAGATCAGTGGCAACAAGTTATCAATATCAACCTTTCTGGTGTGTTTAATTGTACCAGATGTGTGGTACCGCACATGGTCGCCAATGGATTTGGAAGAATCATCAGTATCTCATCTGTGGTAGGTTTATATGGCAATTTTGGTCAAACCAACTATGCGGCAGCCAAAGCAGGTGTGATTGCCATGACGCAAACATGGGCCAAAGAACTCGGCCGTAAAGGTATCAATGCTAATGCGGTGGCACCAGGATTTATGCATACAGAAATCCTAGATGCTATGCCGGCAGAAGTCTTAGACAAAATGAAGGCTAAAGTCCCGCTCCAACGCTTAGGTAAACCGGAAGATATAGCCAACATCAATGCCTTCCTAGCCTCTGACGAAGCTGATTATATCAATGGTGCTGTAATCAGTGTGGATGGCGGTATCACTCTGTAAATGTCTGACCCATTGAAAGGAAAGCTGGCCCGATTCTCTGACTTTGCAGCGCATATTTTGCCACTCGAAGCCCATTTTTTACTTCAGTCTCAGCGGTTTGAAGACGAAGAGAAGATCGCTATCTTACACAGCATTATAGATCAAGCCGGCAATCCAGAGAAAAAAATCCAATTTGACACTTCCATAGATAAACGCAAATATAGCTACGTCAAGAGCTGGTGCGAAAAGATCCTCACCAATCTTGACGTGGACTATAACCTCGAAAAAATTTTACAGTGGGAGCATTTCATCCGCACTGACAGTCTTTCTGTAGCAGATGACAGAGAATGTCGACGGGTCATCAGCCAGACAGAACCTTCAGATTTTAACTTTATTAAAATCTACGATGTGGCACGAGTGTACCGGCATTACCTACAGATCCGACTGCGGCACAAAGACTATGTTTTGATTCATAACTTTCTCAATAGGCATCGGACGGATTATGAATTTTCTAGACTGGTCAATGACAAGCTACACGAAGCCACCAGTGAGATTATATCTGACTACGCATACAAAAAAAACATGGACTATGACGACTCTATCCGGTGGTTGTCATCTCTATTTTACAACGAAAATCTGGATGGTTACAACCGGATACTAGCATGGATTAGACTGGTCTTCATCGCACATAACACGCGCCGATATGAGTTGCTGACAGATATGTTTATTCTATTTGAAAAATTAGTGACCTCCGGCAGACTCTACTCTAGAAGGATCGTTACCAACTTCTACAGCCAGTACCTCCTTTACTACGCATCCATGCAGCAGTTTGACAAGGCAGTGACCTGTGGCTACTATTCTATCAAGGAAAAAAACAATGACCACCTTTACTATGTCAATAATCTGGCGGCCATGCTGCTAAGGTCTAAAAGACCCGACGAAGCGCTTATCATACTCAAAGATGCCGCAACACGAGCGAAGGTTACGCCCAATATGCACAATAAGATCGGTCATACTGCCTACAATGTATTTGCACTGACCGATACTGGCAAGTCTGCTCTAGCAGAAAACCAGGCCTTTGTATTCCTTACAGCTTATAAAAAGGAAATCATCGAACATCGATGGCACTTATTTTTTACAGCCTACCTCAAAGCCATGCTCACCAATAAAAACTACACAGGAGCACTCAAAACAGCATCTAACTTCCGGCTTTTACATCGTGATGATCAAAACAAAACCAGCATTATCTACTCACCATCGATTCCGTGGATGATATTACTGGCATCGTTTAAAAACGGTGACCTTACAATTGCTGATTTAAAATCTCGGCTCAATGAATTGATGCACATCAATCGCGAATACGTCAATAGTGCTATCACTCATCAAGACTTACTGACACTAACAAAAATTGTGTTGAACAAGGATTTTCAGAAATTGGGGATGGTGGATACTTAATTGAAAATAAGAATTTTTCCTATTCCTAAATTGAGTTTGTCAAGGATTTAAAACCATCTATAACTTCTTCTTACTGTCTTCCCCTCGAATAAATCAAATTTCTGCCTCACTCTATTTTAAGCCAGAAGCATTAAGAAAATCAATATTCTCCTTTTAGAACTTCTAAGATTGATCATTCCATCCACTTTTTTAAAATTTGAAGCCTTTTGTAAGAAAAATGATGACTCGATCAAATGTAAAAGATAAAGAAACTTTATGTTACGATATCCTATTTTGATGAAATAAAATTAGATAACAAGCACTATATCAACTATAACACAATATAAATAACTATTACCTAGTCCATTTTTAAAATAATATATTTAGGTCCCGGGCTACAAAAAAATTAATACCTAGTAAAATATTTTGAACTATCAAAAATTGGGTTTATCTTTAACCATCATAAAAATTAATTTGGTAGTTTACTCAGATCAATGATCATCTACTGACCTTATGAGATAGCCGGACTGCGCCTTAGCACGCAAGCATCAGCATACCGCTTGCACCAAGTTCGAGTCCCCAAATCATGAGGCGTATAGAAAACCTTTATCTTTCACAAAGAGTAGTGATCTGACCTCGGTGTAGATTAAAATGATGCCTCATCCGTCATGAGCATGATATGAGTGAGGTATGTATTTAAAACGCAAAAAACACCAAAAAGCGAAAGTTTGAGCGGTTTTTATGGCGTATATGTACAAATGTTAGTACGGATTAAAAAGAAATTCGGCAGCATCGGGCTCGTGTGACAAAATTGTAAAATGGGTAAAAGGATGAGTGAATTTATGATGTGCTAAGAATTTTTTTTAAACAAATTAAATTTATTGAAAATGAAAAAGTAAAAAATTCTTAAAGGTGTGTTAGTAGTTATTTTGGCTACCGTTTTTGCCATTTCTTGTGTGAAGGATAGAGAAAGTCAGGATATCACCACTAGCTCAAACTCACCTATCTTTGGGCAGACTTGTCTCGACAAAACAGGTTGTAGTCCATATAAGCCACAAATCATCAACAATGTGACCCTTCCTTAATTTTCAATCACTTTATATAATAATAGCTTATGAAATTGTCCAAAATACTTCTTTTATCAACCACTTGTTTGCTCCTTTTGAATTTAACTCTAAGTGCTCAGCAGCCCTACCTTCCCAAGTTTAAACAAGGAGACCCTCTTTGGCAACATGTTTTAGTAAATCCTCTATTTCAAAACCATCCTGATAAAAAATTTAATTTGAATCCATATACCTGTATTGACACACAGTTGAAAACAGAATTAGTTATAGATAGCTTTTTAATATCTGTGGTACCAACATCATCTGATTTATTATTTTTAGATGGACTAATAGTTCAAAAAATTAATATCAATACCGGTGAAATAGCATGGGAAGATATCATATATGATGCGACCATTGATAGTATCGGCTGGGTTTCTTATCCTAAAATTATTTACAAAAGAAGTGATGGAAATATAGAATTTTGTGGTAGTAGAAAAATAATAAATGATAACATTCAAATCTTTGACTATTCTTATAGAGCCGTTTATGATTTTGAGACAGGACAAAGAACATTGTATTATGACAAGTCCAATAAGGCTACATACCCGGATAAAATAGGTTCGACTAACGGTACTTATTATAGATTAATCGAAGATTCATTATATTTAAAGTCATATCTTTACTTAACAGGAGGCGAAAATCCAGAAAGAGGTCTTACCTTTTGTTTGGTAAATGCAGCACATGATTCTATTCGGTATCTAAAAACCATCATCATGGACCCCCAAGTTCCCGTTCATCGATTTATATTTAAAAAAATTGAAGCAGTAGAAGTCAATGATAGTATTTACGCAGTACTTCAAAGCTTAGAAGCACCACCAGGGTTAAGTTATCCAGGTAAAAATATGCTGTATCTATTCAATATTAAAGACATCAACAATATTCATTTAGTAAACTCTATTGACATTACAGAATACGCCATTTTTGATTACCGTTTTACGACTCACACTAAAAGAATTTTTTTTAAAGAATTTGATGGCAAGTTATTTATAATAGATACATATTACGACGTGATAGAAAGAAAGCAATTTAACTTTTTTGTTCTGATGGATGATACCGGTAAAGTTTTGGATCATGAGGATAAAATAAATACAACTGATGGTACATTCTATTTGGAATACATACCTATCTATCTGTCGGATACTTTAAAATTGTTTTGGGCCAATAAATCGAAAAACACAGACAGGGAACAATCATTTGACTTAGTCAAAATGAATGAAAACAATGAGATGGAATATATAGCATCCTTTTTTGCTATAGGCGATAATCAAGAATATTTTTACCCATTTCATACACTTTGGATAGATAATAAACTTATAATTACAGGTATCCATTCATTAGGTCTATCTGCTGACGAAAATAACCAAGCAAGATATACAAATTTAATTCTAGCTTATGATCTAGAAGACCTTAAAAGGGGTTCAACAACAGTATCTACATCAGATCCTACAAAAATAGGTCTTCAACAAGTAGTATATCCTAATCCTACCACAGGATTAGTGACTATCGACCATCTCGACACCCCTACTAGAGTCGATATTTATGACATCAAAGGCAACCTAGTTCAATCCCACGACAATGTGACATCAGAAATTAATATAGGCAACCTAAGATCAGGTATCTATATCTTAAAAATTAAAAACAACCAAATCAACGAACGACACAAAATCATAAAAATAGAATAACCCGTACTAACAATATATAAGACGATAGAGCCGCCAGTCGGACGACTCCATCGCTTATACTTGACATTAGTACAGATTAAGAAGAAAATCGGAGGAATCTGGCTCGTGTGGTCAAATTGTAAAATAGGTAAAAGGATGAGTAAATTTATGATGTGCTAAGAGTTTTTTTAACAAATTAAATTTATTAAAAATGAAAAACTTAAAAATTCTTTTCGGTGTGTTAGTGGTTTTTTTGGCTATGGTTGTTACCTATTCTTGTGGAAAGGAAAATCAAGAGAAGGCCAAACAGGAGCTCATTAAAGAACAATTTATACAACTAGCTTCCGTACAAGTAAAATCAATGGGGCTCAAAAAAGTGACTGATCCCATCGAAGTTAAATTAGACGATGAATGCAAGGATCCAAATATCGTTAATTGTCTTGGCCCTTATCAGCAAACGTATGTGATAGATTATCAAGGATGCCCGATTACAGTTGTTGCTAAAATTTATATATGTCCAGATCTAGAAACAGGAGGAACATATTTTGTTACAGGTGAAAACTTTACATTCAACTATCCATGGTTATTAGATCCAGAATGTGACAGCCTTTTTGGTCAAATTTTAAGTCTTTGGTGGCAACAAGATTTTGACGGGCTAAATAATTTTCTTGATGCATTAAATTACGATTTAGAGACAGCATGGGAAGCAGCGTTTGTTAATCAATTTATTACTAATAGCCCAAGCAAATCCTACTTTTGTGATCTTCCTCAATTAGATGCAAATATCATTGTGGACAATTACAAAGGCTCTTGTTTTAGGAGATGCTTCAATTATTCTTCAAAAGAGGGTTTAACTTGGCAAGATATTAGATGTGGGTATGGCTGTTGTAAAAGAACTTCAATCTATTGTATTGATAGGGCGACAGGTCAATTAGAATCTACTACCTCGGTTGAAATAGTAAAAGAATGTCAATACAACCCAGGACCATATCCTGGTTGTGTTTATCTTTCCCAATGTACAGAATCATGTTCTAAAGTAAATTAATAATTAGCCAAGAAATAAAGTGGTGTAGGGTATTCCTCGATCACTTTGTTTTGTCAATTTTATAACCATGAAATCTAGAAATTTCACAATAACATTACTACTGTTGCACTATTTTGTATATGGTCAAAGCCCAATTTTGCCATACACTAAACTACAATTTGAGAATTTTTTTCCTCTTTGGAGTCATATTACAATTGATAGCTCCATAATTGACAATATCAAATATGACGGAAGAAATCATATATTCCCACTTCATAATAAATTAGAGGCTATAGAAAAAGGTGGATTCGTATATACTGTTGACATGGCAGGTTTGTATGGAATAGAAGGTGGGATTTTACAAAAGAGAAATCTGAAAACCGGTGATTTAATCTGGAAAAATGTCTTTGATCGACGTATTTTTGAATATCATGAGTGGCCACAAAAATTATGGATTTCTCAAGATGGTACTATAAATGTCTTAAGTTTTAAATCCATTGATAGTTATCCGGCTACCGATTTGATATTTACGCTTTTACAAGTCCCCGTAACTTGGTCAATTAGAAAATATAATAGTGAAACTGGCAAACTAATTAATCATATATTTATCCGTAATAGCTCCTTTGCATTTAATTCAAATGAAATATCTAACTTTCTCTTTGAATGTGATAAGGGCTATATTTATATGAAACGTTCTATCACAGAAGTGGAAGAATATTATTCCATTCATAAGTTTGACACGAATTTTAACCATGTAAAATCAGATACTACTTGGTTAAATTTACCAATGGAACTGAATGATATATTAATTGGAGGAGTGTTGCCTTATGATGGAGGATATGTAAGTTTTGATGTAAAAGCTGGAGTTAAAAAATTGAGATCTTACAGCCTATTATTTTGGGATAAAGCGTTTAATGTAACTGATTCAGTAAAGTCAATCGTATTAGAAGACCTATTCTCTGATAATCCTAGTAGATATTTTCTAAGGTACGCAAACTCAGAAATCGTATTATTAGAAACCATGAAATTTGATGGTAACGAATTTGTGCCTACCGGATATGTCTTGAATCATAAAGGAGACTTAATTCAAAAATTTAATCTCCCACAAAAAAATGGTTATTATAAAAGAAGTTATTTTACAACTTTTAGTAAAAAACAAAAATGTCCTTACATTATTACTCGGCATGCTGAAGATGGTTATGGAATTGAAATATATAATGTGTGTGATAGTTTAACATACAATATAAAAGCAAAAACTTTTCCAGAAAATATTGCAGTTACGCCCATAAATGCAAAAATACTTTCATCCGGGGATATTATCTTAAGTATTCAGCAAGCTAAAGACACGATTCTGAACGGTCGAAGAAATTTATATAATCAAGGTTTGATATGGCTAGTTTTAGATGGGCATGATTTAGGCTTAGTAAGTTCAACGATCCAGCAAACTAAAAGTAATCAATTATCCATTTCCCCAAATCCTACGCATGGAATTATAAGAATGAATAATTTAAAATCACCTGTGTCAGTTAAAATTTACAACTTAAATGGCCAAATATTAAAATCATTTACAAATATAGAAAATGAAATTGATATAAGGGATGTGCCAGCAGGAATGTATATCTTTGACATCAGCAATAAAACCATTAACGAACGACACAAAATCATAATAATAGAATAATCCGTACTAACAATGTATAACCATGGAGCCGCCAGTCGGACGGCTCCATCGCATATGTTAATGTTATAGTCCACTCATCGAGCGACCATGCAATAACAAACAAAATAACTTTAACCCATACTACTCATTAGGCTTTGTGACGAAGGGAAATGATACAAAATAGCTATGATGCTCGAAGTTTTTATTCCGCAGGCATAGTTTTACTATGTTGAGGACAGAAAAACAAGTACCGAAATAGATATGAAGTAGCATTTTCATGTAGTCAATTTCTTATGCGTAATTGTGGTTAAAGTAGCCATCCACACCTCTACACTGAGCCTGTCGAAGCATCCTCAAGTGTGGAAAATGAAATTTGGAAACGGTCAAGACCTAGTATATAGTTGCCATTTGGAATATGAATTTCTTTACATCATGAAGTTATAAATATTTTGTGTAATTTTGCCTAAAATCTTGAATATATTTAACAGATTGGTGTTAGTAGCAATAAAAATTGAGTATTCTTTTCCTTATGAATTTTAAGTTTGAACAAGATATTACACTAGAGAATGCACGTGTAAAACTAAGTCCAATTGAAGATGTGGATATTTTTAATTTACTACCTATTGCAACCAGTAATACAAATTTATTACAGTTTTCACCTACTCAAACTTACAATAAAGTACTATTAGAAAAATATATTCTTTCGGCAATTCAAAACAGGAAAAATAAAATACGATATACATTTAGCGTTTTCGACAAATCTCAAACAAAGTATGTTGGCAGTACAAGCTTTCTTAACATTTCCAACACAAATGATAGGCTTGAAATTGGAGCAACTTGGTATGGTAAGGAATTTCAAGGAACAGGAATAAATGAAAATTGTAAATATTTATTGTTGCAATATGCGTTTGATGGCATTGGAGCAGAAAGGGTTGAATTTAAAACTGACGAAAGGAATAAAGCTTCTAGAAAAGCGATTGAAAAAATTGGAGGTCAATTTGAGGGAATTTTGAGGTGAGACACATTAATGTATGACGGATTTAGGCGAAACACGGAATGTTATAGCATTTTAAAACATGAGTGGGATAAATTAAAAATGGATTTTTTAAAATCATAATTACACAGAATAGGAATTACAAACTTTACTACTACAAATTCTTAATTTTGTGTAAGAGAGACTTAAGGAAAATCCATTAATTGAAAATATACCACAAGTTATTTTTGCTCATTTATGGACTGGGCTCACAGGAGGATTGGCAGAGGTCCTATACCATTGAATCCAATCTACAATAGTACCCTAAGGATATAATGAGAAAATGTTTATGATGATGTGATTATTGGATTTGTTGTAGGGGCCATATTGGCAATTTAATATAAAAGTAATGTTGATTATGGATGTTTATAGTAAGATGATTTACAAGTGGTTAATTTTAGTGTTAATAATAATCATCATGTCTTTTGTTAAGGAAAATTTTTATATAAATAGGTATATTTTGCTTGGAATCTTTTCTTTGATAGGATTGTGCGTATATTATATTTTTCTAGAAAAGAATAAATAACCATTTGATAACAAGGTATTACATATCTGACGACTCCATCGCTTATATTAAGCGTATAGAACATTTTAAGACGACCACCACGACAAAAAAGAAATGCGCAAAGTAGCAATATTTGAAAGCGAAAGAGCGACAGGTTACAATCTGTTTGTAATAACGTGGATACCAAACTATCACAACTTTTCTGACCATTTACCTAAACTTTCAAGCAAAACAAACCAAAAGATATGTTGGCAGTTGGTTGCAAAACGGGAAATGAAAAACAACGATTTGTAAAATCACACGAATAGTGGACAATAATAGACATGGCCCATCGTCTGAAATGATTAAACAAGCAAAGGACAATCTGCAAACGTACTACAACTTAACGTTAATTGAAGGTTTGGTATCTGATATTGATCTTGGCAAAAAATACGGTATCACAACGCTTTTGTTAATTTTGCATTTTCTTGACGATTACGGTAACAAACTAAACTTGCTAAAAGATATTGCAGACAGATTGGTTTCGAGTGTGATTTTTGTAATGCTAGACATCACAAGTGATAAAAACCAAATCCGACAAAACCGATAAGTTCTCAAACTTCTTTTGCCAGATGGCTTAGACGAAGAACAATCAAATCATCGTTTAAATAGAATAGAAAACAATCTTTTTGCTGTTTCAGAACAAAGGCTTTCGGAATTATTACAAATGCAGGTTTTGAGCCGCCAGTTCGGTTTTTTCAATCGTCAATTTATATGGGTTGGTTAACAAATAAAATGACAAATGACTTTGATAATTTACATATGTGGCTTTTACTCTTTGGGATTTGCTTTATTCCATATTGGATTTTGGAAAATATTCAAATGGAATGACGATTTGAAAAAATTGATTTTTGCCAATAAGGGTATCATGCAAATTCTAAATGTTCAAATCATTTATTATTTCCTATTCACAGCGTTTGTTTGTTTTGTTTTCCCAAAAGAATTACTTAACACAAGATTAGGGAATGTGTTTTTATTGGGCAGTTCCCTATTTTGGTTATTAAGAACTATCCAACAATTCATTTTTCTCAAAACCAACCATTATATAATTCATATTTTGACTGTAATCTTCATTGCCGGAACAATCTTGTTTGCTTTGCCCGTACTTATGACAGTACAATGAATGACAAAAACAATAAACCACTAACACGGATAACCGTTGCACAACTACCCTTTTTTGAAAAAGAGATTTAAAGCATGCTATTTACATAGAACTATTGTGAGCGCAAAATCCTTGTTTCCTGGCAAAATCAATTTTCAACTTTAAGTCAGAGAAAAACCTTACTTTTGTGATAGTATCAAGTGATAGTATCAATTTATGAAACCACCTTACGAAATCTCAATAGGAATCCTAAAATACCTTACTCAAATTTCAGAAAAAATTGGAGAAGTTAATGCTAAATATTTGATTAAAACGAATCCAACTTTAAGAAAACAAAATCAAATTAAAACCATTCATTCTTCTTTAAGCATTGAAGGAAACACTTTAACAGAAGCGCAAATAACCGCAATTATTGAAAACAAACGGGTTGTTGGTCCGGAAAAAGATATAACTACGAATATCCTGAAAAACTTGCATGCCGTTCGGTAGTTGATTTTAAAAATTATCCAAAAAAAACTGATAGAACAAAACCATTATTGATTGGTAGGCAAAAATGTTGAACAAGCTAAATAATATGGTAAAATGAAACATATTCAACTAATCGAAACGATACTTTATGTAAATAACCAGCAAGCAAGCGCTGAATTTTACACAAAATTATTCCGGCAAAGTCCTGATTTGGACGTTCCGGGAATGACAGAATTTAAACTTGCTGAAAACTGTAAGTTAGGTTTAATGCCTAACAAAGGAATTGCAAAAATTCTTGAAGACAAAACACCACACCCGGACCTAGGAAACGGAATACCAAGATGTGAACTTTACTTTTATGTTAAAAATATAGAGCTTGAATTTGACAATGCGATTAACATTGAGGCAAAACTAATAAGCGCAATTAAAGCCCGAGATTGGGGTGACAAAGTTTGTTATTTTTCTGATATGGACGGACACATCATCGCCTTTGCTGAAAAACTGAATGACAAGTAGGTGGTGATTATTCGGACTGCCACTAACCCGGATAACCGTAGCACAACTACCCTTTTTTGAAAAAACAGCTCAAAATCAGTCCTTTAGCCGAGTTTTACGCAATGGTTATTAATCGGTTCTTGTCAAAATCTTTTCTTCCTAGTAAAAAGGAATATGCAACTTTAAATATTTTGACAACAAAAATGAAAATAAATTTGCGAAACCGAAAGGTTGCGTATATATTTGCAACCGAATACCTTCCCATATAAAATGATAGGACAATGAGACGGGACATTTTTCAAGCAATATCAGATCCAACCAGACGAGCAATCATTGCCTTGATTGCATTGCATGCAATGACTCCAAATACTATTGCCGATAATTTTGACATTACCAGACAGGCTGTTTCAAAACATCTTCGCATTTTAAAAGAGTGCGAACTCGTAAAACTAGAACAACAAGGTAGAGAAATTTACTATTCGCTTGAAATCAACAAAATGAAAGAAATAGACAAGTGGCTTGAACAATTCCGAAAAATATGGGAAACCCGTTTTATTCAATTAGACGAAGTTTTATTAACCATCAAAAATAAAAAAAATGAAAAATTTATTATTTGACTTCATTGTTGACAAAGATAGCAGCACCGTATTTGTAAATAGAGAATTTGCCGCTGATATTTCATTAGTTTGGGATGCATTTACAAAACAAGAAATTCTTGACCAATGGTGGGCACCTCAGCCTTGGGTTTCAAAAACAATAAAAATGGATTTTAAAGAAGGAGGACAAAGGTTTTATGCTATGGTTGGTCCAGAAGGACAAGAACATTATTCCATTGAACTCTATACGCTTATAAAACCACAAATGGATATTCATTGGGAATCGTATTTTGCTGATAAGGATGAAAACATTAATAAAGATTTTCCTAGTTCAGAATGGGAACTAAAATTTTCAGAGCAAAGAGGAATATGTAAAGTGAACATTGTTATAAAACATAAAACCCTTGCAGACCTTGAAATGCACATACAAATGGGCTTCAAAGAAGGATTTACAGCAACTTTAAATTATTTGGAAAATTTACTTTTAAATTTAAATAATTAAAGCTTTAAAAAAGTATGAACTAATAATTTTGGCTGCATTAACAAAAGTGTGTGTAATGGTTTGTGGAAACTCTCAATCCAATGTAGATGATAGCAACAATACTAATTCCATTAAAAATCTAACAAACAATTCAAATATGTTTGCACAAAAGATTACACCTTCTATTTTGGTAGAGACAACAGACGCAAGAGCAGTAGCTGATTATTATCTTTCAATATTTAAAGACAGTAAACTTAAAGATCACCACAAATACACAAACCCATCAGAATCAGGAAGCGGAAATTTTGAAACGGCTATTATTGAAATTGCAGGAATGGATTTGAGTATTTTGACGGCAGGTCCATTTGCAAAATTCAATGAATCGGGTTCTTTTGTTATCAACACAAAAGACCAAGCTGAGACCGATTACTATTGGACTGCCTTGACTTCAAACGGAGGACAAGAAAATTCTTGTGGTTGGTGTAAAGACAAGTATGGTTTGTCTTGGCAAGTTGTGCCGATTGAATATTATGACCTTAATAACAGCCCTGACCCAAAGGTTAGAGAAAAGGCAATAAAAAACACACTTAAACAATAAAAAATAATACTTTCACAACTTAAATGAGTTTAATTGAACAAAATAGATAAAAAATGACAACATACAAACCAGACAATTACAATTCGCTTTCACCCTACTTAATCGTGGACAATGCTCAAAAGTTGGTGGACTTATTGATAGTAATTTTTGATGCTAAAATTTTAAGGCGCTATGACCGTGACGAAGGAAAAATAGCACATATTGAATTGCAGTTGGACGATACGGTCATTATGATTAGTGACAGTACCGAAAACTATAGAGCTCACATGACAATGCTTCACATTTATGTACCCGATGTTTTTAAAACTTTTGACAAAGCCATTGATAATGGTTGTACACTTATTGAAAAGCCAGTCAATAAGCAAGGCGACCCGGACACAAGAGGCTCATTTTATGATTTTGCAGGTAATTACTGGGCCGTAAGTACTCAAAAAAATTGACCACGAAAAACAAATCAGTAAACTTTAAATATGCTGACTTTGAAGTAGTAAAGCATATTGCTTGGGCATTTTATTGTAAAGAAGAAGATATTTTATAAGATGGGGCTCGTTCTGTAAATGTGAGTATCAAATTAATGTACCGCCTTCGCCGAGCGAAGCATGAGTTAAATCGAAAAGAATCTAAAAAAATCTTACTTATGCTAATACAATACTAATATTGATATTAAGCTTTAACAAAGTGAAATTTATGTGAAAGCGTGCACTTTCAAAGCTAATAGCTTATAAAACTTGATTGAAGTTCAGTGATTTTTTTTAAATGATGGTCATTTTCCCAAAAAATAAATTAGGTTTGTATCATCGAAAGGTTAAGGTGACTGAACAAATGGGGCATTTGATGTCAAAAGGCTTTAATTTTCTGCATAAGTATGTTTTGTATGAACCGCTTAATTTGAAAGTTTTGAACATCAAAATCAACTAACATCAGTTCCCAAAATGCCCGCTATTGCTACGGTACTTCGGGAAGCAATGACATGGGTGGCAACCGTAATGAGGTCGTTCGCTCAAACATTAACGTACAGTCAAAAGAAGACAATATTATGCTGACAAACATTAATCCGAAATTGCCAATGCGTGACAAAAACGCAACCAAAGACTTTTATTTGACTAAATTAGGGTTTATAGAATTAGGCGACTATGGCGATTATCTACTGATAAAAAAAGACGGCATAGAAATTCACTTTTTTGAATTTAAAGACCTTGACCCGAAAGAAAACTACGGACAAGTTTATATCCGTACAAACGACATTGACAATTTGTATCAATCATTTTTGGACAACAAAATAGACATTCACCCAAACGGAAAATTGCAAACTAAACCGTGGGGCCAAAAAGAATTTTCTGTACTTGACCCAGACAGTAATTTATTAACTTTCGGACAGAGTATATAATCAAGCAATGACAAAATTTATCGAGCCATATAACCCAAGTTGGAAAACAGAATTTGAAAACATAAAGCAGGCAATTGCAACCGAACTTTACGACATTATTCCACAAGTTGACATACAACACGTTGGAAGTACGTCTATACAAGGACTTATTGCCAAACCAATTTTAGACATTGACCTCATTATTACCGACAAGTCATTGCTTAATATCATAACGCTAAGACTTGAAAAAATCGGTTATAACTCAATAGGCGAACAAGGTATTCCCGGACGTTTCGCATTTAAACAAAAATCTGAACTTACACCGCTGACTACTATATACAGAAAGTGGCAATCTCATCATCTTTATGTTTGTTATGCAGACAGTTTAGCTCTGAAAAATCACTTGCTTTTTAGGGACTTTTTAAAAAGTAACGAAGAAATAAAGGAAAAATATTCCGAACTCAAATTAGCTTTGACCGATAACTTAGCTATCACGAGAGAAGAATATACTTCAAAAAAGACAGAGTTTATTGTATCGGTATTGGAAATGGCAGGGCTTGACGAAGAATCATTACAGCAAATAACAAGCGTAAACACCTAACAAAGGTAACCATTACACAACTACCTTTTTTGAAAAACAGCTATAAAGTATGCTATTTACATAGAACTATTGTGAGCGCAAAATCCTTATTTCCTGGCAAAATCAATTTGCAACTTTAAGCGATGCTACACAACTATTTCCGTATCTATTTTTGCGGCTTTATGCTTTTTATTTAGTTTTGAGTTGTGCAACAAGCACATCGCTTTGGTAATATAGAGGGTCAAGTACTTCCCTGACGGATGTCAGACAAGAATTGAGGATAAGTGCAGTGATCAGCCTTCATTCTTCTGATGAACTTATATGTAAAGATCTCCACCACCGGTCATTTCTAAACCATTACTACAGATTATTGAGCTCATTACCCCTATTGAGGCAATAGAAATAGACCAATTCAAACATATTTTCATCCTCGTTTTATGAAAAAGTGTAGTAAAGCGCTTTGACCTATAAAATGGCTCAATGCCCGATAAAACACGGGACTCCACTGATTCAAAAGTCTGTTGAGATCTGTTGTAAACCAGTTTAATACAATTCTTCATCAATTTGATGCCGATTATAATATATGTTTACACCGTCAATAATGGAGTTCAGCGACCATTTAAAAAAACGGGGCGTCATTCCGAAAAGCCATATGAGTAGGAGATAATATTAAAAGTTTAAATAATGATAACACAAAAAATTATTTACAGTCTAGCTTTATGTATTGGCTTTGTTTTTTTTGTATCAAATAACGTTTTTGCACAAGAGAAAACAGCCGAAGAATTAAAAGCAGAACAAGAAGTATTAAAGGCAGAAATGAAGTCAAAGGAAGCAACTGAACGAAAAGCTAAATTAGAAAAACTAAAACCACCAAAACCATCAGGAGTCCAAAGTATTGATGATTTTGCTTCAGACAACACTAAAATATTAGAATCTACAAAAGAAATTAACACGTTGGTACCTGAAATGTACAAGAGAACTGTTGGAGAATCTGTAGATGGCGTAACGGATGTTACTGTTAAAAAACCCACAGAAGAAGAACTTATAAAGTTGGAAATGACTATAGCAAATCAGATTAAAGCTGTGGCAGATGCAACATCAAAAGTTAGCAATGTATCCGGTGATGTGAAAAAAGCTTCTCCGCTTGCAGCAGGGAAAGCAGCTAAATCCTTAAATTATTCTAAGGACGTTCTTGAACTTTCAGGGGCTGAATTACAAATGAGTTTAAAAGTTGTTAAAAATCTAATAGCAACGTTGAAATCTGCAAAGAATTATTAATATGAGGTCTTTTAAAATCTTGTTTTTATGTCTTGTGAGTAGCTTGATTAGCTACTCACAAGAAGAATTAAAACCTATAGTAGGTGTCGCAGAATTTTCCTCAGAAGTAGATTCCAAGTATTGTGGGGCTGTTGCAGAGAAAGTGGTTCAAGTAGTCACAAATACAAAAAGATTTACTGTTGTTGATAGAACTAGCTACGACAAAGTAAAGCAAGAATTAGAATTTCAAAAATCAGAAGTTTTTCTGGATAGCAAAAACACCGTTAAGCAAGATATGGCCTTAGCAGCCCACCACATGATAGTTGGACATATAGTCAAAATGAGCATATATGCAATGAAAAATGTGGATGGATCAATCAATGGTTATAAAGCTAGCACCTCTTTTACATTGAAAGTAAATGATGTGGAAACAGGAAAAACAACTGAAGCACAAAGTTTTCAAACTAAAGTCAGCCCTTTAATGCTTTCTCCTGAGAGTGCAATAAACGAAGCATTAAATTCTATTGAAACTGATTTGTATGATTACTTTATAAAAACATTTCCGCTGACAACTAAAATAAGTAAAATCAATGCTATCAAAAAAGAATCTGCCTCGGCTGTAATCATTGCAGGCGGGAAGGCTTTCGGATTTAAAGAAGGAGATAAGTTAATCGTTGAAAGAATAGAAATGCTTGATGGAAAGCCATTTCCTACACAGATCGGTGAAATTAAAATAGACAGGCTGGTGGGTGATGATTTTGCTGAATGCAATGTACTTAAAGGAGGAAAAGAAATACTAACAAGATTTAATGCAGCGGAAAAATTAACATGTAAACTAATCGTAAAATGAAAGTCATGAAACTCAATAGCGGAGTAAAAACAATTGCAATAATGATCTATATTACATTAATGATCAATTGTAGTTATAAACCGATTCCTACAGCAGAGGTTAATTTTTTAACCGGTAAAGATGGAACCATTACAATGAGAGCAATAGGAGTAGGTACAAACATTGATGATGCAACCAATGATGCCGAAAATAATGCTATCAATGTCTTGCTTTTTAGAGGTCTGCCAGGATCCGACCAAAAGGTCGCTTTGATAGGAACAAATGAAGCAGAAGAGAAAAATAAACATCCTGAATATTTCAACAATCTTTACAAAGGGAAAAGATATAAAACCTTTGTCATGTCATCCATTCCTACAACAGATTTAATAAAACACAAGGGTGGTAAGAAGAGTATCGCGGTTGATATAAAAGTAAACGTTGCTGCATTAAGAAAAGATTTAGAACAAAACAATATAATTAGAAAATTCGGATTTTAACCAAATAATTAAGGATATGAGATATTTGACTTTATTGTTGTTACCTTCATTTTCTTGTTTTTTGAATTTTGCTATTTGCCAGAATCCATCTACAAATTCAGCAGGACAAGTGATTACAGTACAACCCAAAATTATGGCAATTCCATACACCAAGGAAGGTGAAGATTTAAGGACAATTTTAGAAGCCGACGAAAATAAAAGAATTGCGCTAACTAAAGTCAAGGAAGGTTTTGATAGCAGAGGATTTACAACCGTTGACTTTGTGGCTAAATTAAAAGCAGCAAAGGATAATAATATTTTTACTTCAGAGAACCAATCCGACATAAAATCTCAAATAATTGATATGTCTGGAGCAGACGTTTATGTACAATCTGAAGTTATTGTTGAGAAGGGACAGTCCGGAAATTCAGTAAAATTAATTCTTACAGCCTATGAAGCATCTACCGGAAATTCTCTTTCAAACAAAGTTGGGGAGAGTGGAAAGTTCTACACAGATGATTTTAATAAGCTGGCATCTAAAGCCGTGGAAAATTGTATAGAAGATTTTCTCAATACCATACAAGAAAAATTTTCAGACATCGTAAATAATGGCAAATCTATCATTATTGATATTAGTTTTGATTCAAATTCAGAATATACTATGAGTTCTGAAATAGGATCCGAAGGGTTACTTTTATCTGACGAAATTGAAATGTGGATGGAAAACAATGCATTCAAGAACAACTACCATTTACAAGGGACAACTGATTTGAAAATGATTTTTGATGATGTCAGGATCCCTTTGAAAGATCAGGCCACCGGTAACAATTATAATCCAAATAAATTTGCCCTCGAAATGCACAAGTTTTTTAGAGGCCTAGGCTTGCAGATAAGCAGGAACATCAAAGGAAGCACTATCTATTTAACTATTAAATAGAATGAAATGAAAAGGATTATGACTATATTCTCTTTAGTCGCATTGAGTTATAATATATACGCTCAAAGTATTGATGACATTGGCAAAATAGCACTTTCCGTCATAATGCCAGAAAATGTTGAAACTTTAAATGCTTCTCAAATTTCAAAATTAGAATCAAAAGTAACTCAAATTTGCACAAAAGCCGGTTTATCAGCTTCGGGATATGATCAAACTTTTGTTATCTATCCCAAATTTGATATTTACGAAACTAACGTTGTTGAAGGCGGTATGCAAAATATAACAGTGATAAAATGTGAATTGTCCTTGTACATCAAACAAGTAAGTAATAATGTCTTGTTTTCTTCAGTAGTAAGGGATTTAAAAGGTAGTGGTAAGACTAAGGAGTTAGCAATAACCAATGCTATTTCTCAAATTCCAATTTCTGATAAGGGATTGTTAGACTTCATCGCTGAAGGTAAAAATAAGATTATAGGGTATTATGAGGCTAATTGTAATGATATTATAAAAAAAGCAGAATCATATAACCAAAGCAAAAAGTATGAAGATGCCATAGCTACAATCTTACAAATTCCTGAAGAAATCACTTCTTGTTATGACCAGGTTTTGGACAAAGTCTCTAAATACTATACTGATTATCAAAAGCAAATTTGCTCTAACTTAATTTTGGCTTCTGAAGCGAAACTAGCAACTAAAGATTACGTCGGAGCATTAGATCATCTGTGCGATATGGATCCTAAAGCGAATTGTTATAGTGAAGCAGTTAAAATCATAAAGAGGATCGAAAACCAAATTGCTGATGCTGAAAGAAGAGCATGGGAATTAAGAGTACAAAAATATAACGATGCAAAAGCTAGGGAAGAAAGAAATTGGAATTTTAAAATGCAGCAATATTCAGATGATAAAGCAAGAGAGCAAAGAAATTTTAAAGCTGAACAATGGCAAAAAAAGGAGGACAATGAATTTAGAAGGCAATATCTAGATGCTGCAAAAGAGGTAGCCATACAACAAGCAAAAAATCAACCCAAAAAGGTTACTTACAACTATATTATCAGATAAAGAACCAATATTAAAAATCAATATTTGACCTGATATAAATATGATGAAGTCTAGTGTCTATCCTAATTCATTACAACAGCTGAGAGTATTTTATTAAATAGCTCAACAATAATTTCATTTTTTAGTATTGAAAAGTGAGCATTTAAAACTGATGAATAGAGAGTATATCGTATATGGCTAACAATAATATAAATTAAAAGCACTACAGATAATATAAAATTTAATGGAAATGTATAGTGAAAAAATAGAAAGATTGTTAGAATTAGCTTTAGCTGATGGAGCAATTACAAATAAGGAAAAACAAGTATTATTAAAAGAAGCTGAGGCTGAGGGAATTGATCTTAATGAATTTGAAGTAGTCTTAGAAGGTCGATTACACGAACTTACAAAACTGAAAAAATCCACTAAATCTGATAAATTTGGAGAAGTAAGAAAGTGCCCATCTTGTGGAGCTCCAGTAGAGTCATTCAGTGCTACTTGTTCTAATTGTGATTATGATTTTAGAAATATAGACGCCAATTCATCCATTCAACTTTTGTCAAACAAACTAGAAGAAGTCATTACAGAATGTACTAACACAATAAGAAGTGCAACAGATAGGGAAAAAGAAATATTAGTAAGACAGAGAGAAATCATAAAAAACTTTCCTATACCTAATACAAAGGAAGATATATTAGAGCTATTATATTTTATACAACCCAAAACCCAAAGTGGCTTATCTACAGATAAAAATTATAGCGCTTGGAAGGGTAAATTTACTGAGGTATTGAATCGTGCTAAAGTTCTGTTTGAGAAGGACCCTAAGATGATGCAGCAAATTACGACAATTGAAAGCCAACACAATACTAAGGGTCTGCTACATTTAATAAGTAAAATTAAAGAAATCAACTCAACAGTCTTAGGAATAATTATAGTTGCTATAATTTTAATAATCGGATATTTTGCAACTTCATATATAGGAAATAAGGGTATAGAAAAAGAATCACAAAGACTTGAATTGATCCTCAAGGATGTTAAAGTATTAATTCAAGAGAAAAAATATGATGAAGCAGAAGTGTTAAATAATCAACTATATTGGGAATATTCTGGCTTAGGAAGTTCAACTAAAAATAAAGAAAACTGGGATGCTAAAAGAGAATACAATAAAAAGATTATTCGAGATTTAAAGTGGGAAGAAATGATGGAAGAATGATAGTCTAAGTTTACCCATCGTATGGATTTACTGAGGTTATTAGCAGCTAGTTATTTATCTTATATTTAAAAATGATAACTTAAAATGGGATTATTTAAAAAGAAAAATGAAGGTGGATTTATGGATATGATTCGTTGTGATGAAACGGATTATTTGATATGGAAATGGAGACCTAAAGGCGCAATTATAAATGATAGTAAAAAGGAGAATGCTATACGATGGGGTAGTAGCCTGAGAGTAAAAGATGGCGAAGTAGCTGTCTTTGTTTATAGACAAAAAGAAGGAACCGTACAAGACTTCATTGTGGGACCTTATGATGACATAATTAAGACGGCCAATTTTCCTGTAATTTCGAGTATCATAGGGTGGGCTTATGATGGTGGAACACCTTTCCAAGCTGAGGTGTATTTTCTTAACCTTTCGGGCATCAATCAAATAAAATTCGGCATCCCATATTTTGAAGTATATGACCCTCGATTTTTAGATTTTGGAGTACCTACTTCTGTGAGAGGGAGCATTACGTTTAATATAGAAGATTATCGCGGATTTATAAAATTACATCGTTTAACTAATTTTGAGTTAGAGCAATTTAAAGCACAGATTAAAGATGCACTTATAAGAAATATCAAAGGAACGGTTACAAACATTCCAACGGAACATAATATCCCTGCCATCCAGATGGAGAGAAAAATACTGGAAATCAATGATATCATCGAACCTAGAATTAAATCGATGCTTGAAAATGATTTTGGCGTGACATGCAAGCGACTAGATATTTCTACTATAGAGTTTGATAAAGAGAGTGAAGAATATCAAAAGTTGATTAAAGTTACTCGAGAACAGCAGGAAAAGACGATAGTAGCCCAAAATGAGGTAAGTATCCAAAACCTGCACGATACACAGCGGATAAATTCAAAAAACATGGAAGAAAGTCTTCGTATTCAACGAGAAGAGCTACAACGTGCTCAACAGTTGCAAACCGAATCTCAAAATTTGACCGCTCACCAACTTAATCAACAAACAAAAGTTGCTGAAAAAGCAGCAGAAAGTATTGGCAAAATGGGGTCGAATGGTGGAGGAACTATGGATCCAGGGAGCATGATGGCCAGTATGGCAATGGGCGGAGCCGTTGGATCAGGGATGGCAGGCATGATGGGAAATATGATTTCAGGGATGGGAGAACAAAAAGTTACACCACCGCCTTTGCCTCAAATGGCTTATTTCATCGCCGTCAATGGTCAACAACAAGGGCCTTATAATCAAAATCAAATGTTAGAATTAGTAAAACAAGGAGCTTTGACACGGACAACACATGTTTGGAAACAAGGGATGGCTGATTGGGCGTTAGCTGGCAATATTGAAGAATTGAATGATATATTAGGGAGTGTGCCTCCTCCCCCACCAATTAAATAAGATAAATTATGAATGAGAATAGTTTTTTTTCAATAGACAAATTAGTTGAATTTGGAATGGGCTTTGCTGTGGCTCAACAGATGGTTCAGATGATGAATCATACTATGCAAAATATGCACATTGCAGGCACTCAAAATCCCATGTCAAGCTTAAATTCAGCACCTACAGCTTTCTTTGTTGTTATCGATGGCCAACAAGCAGGACCTTTTAGCGAATCTGAAATACTACAATTGATTACTCAAAAGAAAATTACCAACGAAACATATGTTTGGCATCAAGGGATGAAAGATTGGAAAAAATCAGAAGAAGTTCCAGCCATTGTTAGAATCGTAGCAATCAATCCCCCACCATTTAATAAATAAATTATGAAACAATTTCCTCTATTATTAATATTAGTTACAAGTATGCTTATCGGATATGGGTATTTTGCTTTTTCTTCTATTCATACTTTTAGAGCCATTATCGGATTGGCAGCATTTTTCTACTCAGCGATTACTTTATACACTTCTTTTGCGGAAGAATATGAGACGACAAGAATAAAGACAGTAATTGGGTTTACGGGAGTAACTTTCTTAATAATAGGTTTAATCACTCTTATTTTAGTAGCCGTATATACAAATACATTGGTCTGGATTATCCTGCCGCTAGGCTTGATGCTGATGTTGTATTTAAGCGTAATTTACTTTATTTCAAAAAGTGGACAGTGATTCTAACCCTACTTGGTGTCAAATAAGAGTGGAAAACAGTATATGAATTAAATATAGACGCTTAGTTATAACGAATTTATATCCTTAATGATATTAGTTAAGCGATGTGAAAGAAACCTGTTTAAGAGTAAAAACATCGACGTCAATGCAGATTGCTGAGATCCGTACCGCTGTTGAGGCAATAAAAATGGACCAATTCAAACATATTTTCATCCTCGTTTTATGAAAAAGTGTAGTAAAGCGTTTTGACCTATAAAATGGTTCATTGCCCGATAAAACACGGGACGCCACTGATTCAAAAGTCTGTTGGGATCTGTTGAAAACCAGTTTAATACTGAAATTAACCAATTTAGTATCGATTATCAATGGATCAAAATATATGTTTGCAACGTCTTTAATGGAGTCCAGATACCATTATTTTAAAAAAAAACGGGGCGTTATTCTGAAAAGCCATACGAGTAGGAATTTAACATCAAATTTTAACAAAATGAAAAAATTAAATCAAATTGCATTAGTTGCTGCCGGGATAGCAGCATTAAGTGTATTTTTACCATGGCTAGAAATTTCTAGCTCTGCAAGTGCTGGTGGATATAGTGCAAACTATTCTACTGGTGGCATTTCAGGCATCACAGTGGGTGGAGGTATTTGGGGTTTACTTGTAGCACTTATTGGTGGTTATATGGCTTATAAGAACATCAAATTTACGTTTATTGCAGGAGCATTAAATTTCATAATCGGAATTGGTTATATATTTGGCTGGTTTGGTGCAAGTACCGGGGTAAATGGCGGTTTCAATTACAATTCAAGTTACGGTAATGCCTCTGCACAAGCTAGTATAAATCCTCAATTCGGACTTTATTTGTTTGTTTTAGCATCATTAGTTTTTATGATTTATACTTTCAAAAATTTGAAAGGCGATATGTCAGCATAAAATAAGCCTATATCAACTCATGAGTTAATATGGCGGGGTTAGCGGTAACCAAAATTTCTGATCCAAATAATATAATCATTTGCGATATAATGAAAGACATTGCTGTTAATTTCGCCATATAATAAATCAGGCAAGCATTATAGACATATTGTATAATTTCGATACATCTATTAAGTAAAATAAAAAACGAACAATCATATTGTCCAAAATGACCTTGCCACAATGGCTCGCTAAGGCAAAAGACACACTGAAGCCGAAAACGATTATTTATCTTTTGCCAGTCAATGTTACTCAACAGAAGCTTAGGCCGGAATAGGCATCTGTAAGCTACATTAATTATCGGAGACCTCACGATGGATGAAGGTGTTTTCTGCCTTTATAAAGTAAAAAATTTTATCTAGAATATAGAATTGAAATTGAAAACCAATTTATCTTAACAAAATGCTTTAATAATGATTGAAAATAAAGAAATTAGTAAAAATAAAACCTGGTTTTATATAATTGCATTCATTGTTTTATTGGGCTATTTATTTGGAAGGTCAGGTGGATCTAATGAGAGCAATAGTTCAACTAAAAACAAGCTTGAATGTGTTATTGATGGAAATTATTCATCGGATGATGGCTATCAAGCATTTACAGTCACAATAATTGGTGGATCTTGGTTTGGTAGATTAACTGATTTAACAACAGGCAATGTTTTAACTTCTGCATCAGGATATATGCAGGATAATACCTTGTTATTAAAAGTATTAAATCGTATGTCGTCTTTTGCATTAAAATACCTAATTATCAATAAGTTATAAAATACACAAGAACAAAATAGAGCAGAAAAACGCAACGAAAAGTTAGGTTTGTTGTACCAAATGTTGTATCTTTGTATCAGGTTGCACCGCTTTGAAAGTCGTTGATAATAAAGGGTTTCATCAGATTGCACCATTTTTATTTCTTTAGTACAACAAAGATAAAACAATTTTTTATGGCTTCAATAAAATTAGTGCTTCGGACAAACCAAGAAGACAAAACAGGTCATAGCCCTTTATACATAAGGGTTATAAAGGATAGGAAAGCCAAATTTGTAGCAACAGGCGTAAAACTGAAACGTACCGAATGGGACGATGATAAGCAGAAGATAAAGAAGAACCACGCCAATAGTGCAAGAATGAACGCTTTCCTTGCTCAAAAGATTGCGGATGCGGAGGGAACAGTTGCAGACCACGAACGCAAAAGAAAATCCGTATCAGCAAGAAAACTAAAAGAAGCTATTAAAGGTAAGGATATGGCAAACTTCTTTGAATATGCTTATAACCGTTGTGAGCGTATAAAAGGAACGGTATCGGTTGCCACTTACAGGAACTACAAACAGTATGTAGCCAAGTTTGAAAAATTTATCGGGCATAGGGAAGTATATTTTGATGATATTACCGTTACGATGTTGAAAGACTACATCAATCATATGTCTAACAATTTGAAGAACGGAGCAACTACGGTACATTATTCTTTACTGATTTTATCCGTAATGTTTCGTGATGCTCAAAGAGAAGATATTATAGGCGAACATATTTACCCATTCTCAAAAGTTCGTGTGAAACGTGATAAAGGAAAGCGTTTATTTCTGAACAAAGAGCAGGTAGAAAAGCTACGCAATTTAAAAATTGAATATACCGGAAAGGACGAAGTATTTAGGGATATGTTTATTTTTTCGGTGTATGCAGGTGGCTTGCGGTTTAGCGATGTAGTGAGTATGAAATGGGAAAACTACAATGAGAAAGAGCAACGCATTACAAAGACCATTCGCAAAACAAGAAGAACCCACAATTTTAAAATCGGACAGACGGCAATAGATATTCTGAACCAATACAAAACAGCTATATCACAACCAAGTGATTTTGTTTTCCCGATATTGGAAGATGTAGAAAGATTTGATACCGACACCGAGTACCAGGCACACATCATCAATGCCAAGAATATTCTATGCGGTCAGAAATTGCGTAGGTTGGGTAAGGATATGGAACTGCCGTTTACTTTATCATTCCATTTAAGCCGTCATACATTTGCTACAAATGCCCTTAATAATGGTATGCGTATAGAATATGTTTCAAAGCTGTTAGACCATTCAGACATTGGTATTACGCAGATTTACGCCAAAGTGATTAGCGAGGAATTGGATAAGGCAGTTGAACAATATATCAATTAAAATGCTACCGTTATACTTGTTTTTAACTTTGTAGTATAGTATTCCTAATACTGACGACTTGCTCTCCTGCATTGGTTTCTGATTACTAAACACAGCTGCCTGATAAAAAGCTATTACAACAAAAATTACACGAGTTGTTTGAAAATAGCCCTAAGAAAAAATAATACTATTTCTTATTACCTTTGATTTCATTGCTTATCAATGCATTGCGTTCTATTTTACAAATTTGAAGTGAAAATACTATCTTAATTTAAAAACTATTATTATCTTTGCGAGTGAATACTAACTAACTTGTTTGGTTAGCCAATAAATAATATGGAAAAGTTTAGCGACAGACAAATAGAAATAATGGAAGCTGCAACGGCTCGGATTGATACTTACGGCATTCAAAACCTGACTATCAAAAATTTGGCAACAGATATTGGCTTATCCGAACCTGCATTGTATCGCCATTTTAAAAGTAAGAATGATATTTTGCTTGGTTTGCTCAATTATTTCATTACGGGAATGAAAAACCGCCTCAATAACATTCCTGTAAATCCTGATGCAATGGCAGCAGATGAATTGAGAGCCATTTTCAATTCACAACTACAAACATTTACCAATAAACCGGCGATTGTCAGTGTGATTTTTGCAGAAAGTATTTTTCATTATGATGAAGGATTAAGTTATAAGGTTTCCGAGATAATGGACTTAATGCATCAATACGTCAATAAGAACATCGAAAAAGGGCAAAAAGACGGAACATACAACAAATTAATAGGTGCATCTACGCTTACCACCATTATACTTGGAGGAATGAGAATGACGGTTTTGAAATGGAAAATTTCGGGGCATAAGTCTGACTTGATGAAAGACGGCACAGCAGTTTTAGAGGGAATTTTAAAAATGATTGAACAGAAATAATCAGATTATGAAAAAAGTAATTGTACTGGGAATGAGTATTGTGCTTTTGTGGAGTTGTAATAATTCTACTGAAAAATCAACAGCACATCAGGAAACAGAAAACCACGCAGAACATCATCACGATGAAAATTCAGAAGCTATTGAGCTCAACAATGGAGAAAAATGGCTTGTGAACGAAGAAATGAAACCCTTTGTCTCACAGGGTGAAGAATTGGTTAATGCCTATATTCAAGACGGAAATACGGATTATAAAACGCTTGCCGAACAACTAAAAGACCAAAACAGCCAACTCATAAAAAGTTGTACAATGGACGGAAAAAGCCACGATGAATTACACAAATGGCTGCACCCGCACCTTGAAATAGTTAAGGCGTTAGAGAATGAAACAGATGTAACAAAAGTAAATGAATTTGTTTTGCAACTGCAATATTCTTATCAGCACTATCATCAGTATTTTAATTAGACCAAATATAAATTTTCATAAAATCAACATAACCTATGAGCTGTCAATCAACACGTTTAAAAAAATACATACCTTTGTAGTATGAGAAAGTTTTTGGCAATATTTTTTCTTTTTTCTTTTCTGAGCGCTAATACAGCGTTTGGAGAAATATTGAAATTGCCTTTACTTATCCATCATTATATTGAACACACCCAAGAAGATAACGATAATTCAATTTTAGATTTTTTGGCGAAGCATTATGGAAAGGATATCAACCACCACCATAATAATAGCCATCACGACCACGACCATCTTCCATTTAAGACAATTAATATACATTCTGCACAAGTAGTTTATTTTCAGCCATTGTTTATTGAATTTTCAAAACAAATTACTGAAAAAGATTTGAAGATACCTACACTCCAAGCACAAAATTATTCTAACGCTTACCTCGACAGCATTTGGCAACCGCCACAAGTTTCTTAGTTCATTTTAATAGAAAGATGAGCAATAAGCAATTATATGCGCATTGTTGATAATTGCACATTGCTAATTATCGATTTCAAATTGAATAACTAAGAAATAATAATAAAATGCTAAGTAAAATAATAGAGTTCTCTATAAAGAACAAACTCATCATAGGGCTGTTTGTACTTGCCCTTATCGGTTATGGCATTTATGAAGTAAGAAAGCTTCCAATTGATGCCGTCCCCGATATAACAAACAACCAAGTGCAGGTGATTACGGTAGCTCCTGCATTGGGTGCTCCCGATGTGGAACGCCTCATTACTTTCCCTATCGAACAGGTCAACAACAACATTCCGGGACTGATAGAACTCCGCAGTTTTTCACGCTTTGGATTGTCCGTGGTAACGATTGTTTTTGAAGATGATATCGACATTTACTGGGCAAGACAACAGGTTTCTGAACGATTGCAACAGGCTCAGGAGCAAATCCCCAAAGGTGTTGGGACACCTGTCTTAGCACCCGTTACCACAGGATTGGGTGAAATTTATCAATACACCATTCGCCCGAAAAAAGGTTACGAAGACCAATACAATGTAATGGAATTACGAACCATTCAGGACTGGATTGTACGGAGGCAATTGTTGGATGTAAAAGGCGTAGCCGAAGTGAGCAGTTTTGGCGGATACCTCAAGCAATACGAAGTAGCGGTCATTCCCGAAAAACTGATGGCATACAATATTACCATTGGCGATGTATTCACAGCTTTGGAAACCAACAACCAAAATACGGGTGGCTCTTATATAGAAAAAGGTCCTACCATTTTATTTATCCGCAGCGAAGGATTAGTCGGCGGTATGGAAGACATTCAGAATATCGTCGTTAAAAATCTGCCCAACGGAATGCCATTATTAATTCGTGATGTAGGTGAAGTCCGTTTGGGAAGTGCTCCACGATACGGAGCAATGACGTATAATGGCGAACAGGAAGTATCTGGAGCGGTGGTGATGATGCTGAAAGGCGAAAACAGCAACGAAGTCATCAAAAACATCAAAGAACGCATTACCCAGATCGAGAAAACGCTGCCCGAAGGTGTTATGATTGATGCTTTTCTGGACCGTACCAAAATGGTAAACAATTCCATCAGTACCGTAACCACTAACCTGCTGGAGGGGGCTTTGATCGTGGTTTTTGTGTTGGTGTTGTTTCTGGGCAATTTTAGGGCAGGATTGCTCGTAGCTTCGGTCATTCCGTTGTCTATGTTGTTTGCGATAATCCTGATGAACACCTTTGGTGTGAGTGGTAACTTGATGAGCTTGGGAGCCTTGGATTTCGGATTGATTGTGGATGGAGCTGTGATTATCGTGGAAGCGGTTTTACACAAGCTATCCCACAGCAAAGTATTTAAAAATGTCAATAAACTTACACAGTCCGAAATGGACGAAGAGGTGAAAACTTCTGCATCGGGAATGATGAACGCAGCTGTTTTCGGACAGATTATCATCCTGATTGTTTACCTGCCCATTTTTACCCTGCGGGGCATTGAAGGCAAAATGTTTATGCCGATGGCACAGACCGTAGTTTTTGCTTTGTTAGGTGCTTTTCTGCTTTCCCTCACCTATATTCCGATGATGAGTTCCCTGATTTTGAGCAAAAAAATCTCGCACAAAACCACATTTTCGGATAGGATGATGAACCATTTGGAACGTTTTTATCAAAAATACCTGACCAAAATATTACGTCGTCAAAAAATGGTTTTGGCAACTGTTTTAGGATTGTTTGCGGTTGCCGTTTTCATATTCACAAGATTAGGCGGAGAATTTATACCGGCATTGCCCGAGGGCGATTTTGCAGTGGACACCCGGGTTTTGCCGGGTAGTAATCTGAATACTTCGGTTGAAGCAGTCTCAAAAGCATCTAAAATTATCCTCGAAAAATTCCCGGAAGTGGAAAAAGTAGTCGGAAAAACAGGGAGTAGTGAAGTACCAACCGATCCGATGGCGGTGGACGCATCGGATATGATGATTATTCTGAAACCACGCAAAGAATGGACTTCCGCTAAAACCTATACCGAACTGGAAGCTAAAATGTCCGCAGCCTTGGAAGCCTTGCCTGGCGTTTCCTTCGGTTTTCAATATCCTGTGAATATGCGTTTTAACGAACTGATGTCCGGAGCGAGGCAGGATGTGGTGGTGAAAATCTTTGGTGAGGATCTGGACACACTGGCAACTTATGCAACTCAGTTGGGGAGATTGAGTAATTCAGTAGAAGGCAGTGAAGCGGTTTATGTAGAATCCGTAACCGGAATGCCTCAAATAGTGATTGAATACAATCGTTCTGCTATTGCACAATACGGTTTGAACATCAGCGATATTAACCGGGTGGTTAATGCCGCTTTTGCCGGAGAAAGCAGCGGAATGGTTTACGAAGGCGAAAGGCGTTTTGATTTGGTGGTGCGTTTGGCGGGCGAAAAACGGAAAAACTTAGAAGATGTCCGGCAACTATTGATTACTACCCCACAAGGAGCACAAATTCCGTTGAATACTGTTGCCAACGTGGATATTGTGGAGGGACCCAATCAAATCCAACGGGATAATTCGCAACGCAGAATTATTGTAGGGTTTAATGTTCGTGGCAGAGATATTCAAAGCACAGTAAGTGAATTGCAGCAAAAGGTGGAAGAACAGATAAAACTGCCTCCGGGGTATTACATCACCTATGGTGGAGCTTTTGAGAATTTAGAAGCGGCAAAAGACCGGCTATATGTTGCCGTTCCGCTTGCTTTGGCACTTATTTTCCTACTGCTGTATTTTGCCTTTGGTTCGGTGAAACAAGGCTTGCTCATATACAGCACAATTCCACTTTCGGCCATTGGGGGAATTTTCGCATTAGCAATCAGAGATATTTCATTCAGTGTCAGTGCCGGCATTGGTTTTATCGCTTTGTTTGGTGTGGCGGTGCTCAACGGAATTGTTTTGATGGCAGAGTTTAACCGGTTGACAAAGCAAGGTTATACAAACCTGAAACGCATCGTGATGATGGGAACCAAAACCCGTTTGCGTCCCGTATTAATGACCGCATCGGTTGCTTCACTTGGATTTTTGCCTATGGCACTCAGTACAGGCGAAGGGGCCGAAGTGCAAAGACCATTAGCAACTGTAGTGATTGGTGGTTTATTGATTGCCACCTTTTTAACCTTATTTGTTTTACCCATTTTGTATATGCTTACGCACAGAAAAATAACTGTCAATAAAAAACTGGTTGCGATGCTTGTGGTATTTTCTGCTTTTTCCTTTCAGGAAATAAACGCTCAAACACCCATCACGTTACAACAAGCGATTGACACGGCTTTGGCCAATAATCTTTCGGTCAAAAATGAACGTTTGAGAAATGAATACCATCAAAAATTGATAAAATCGGGAACAGCAATTCCGGTAACGGATGTTTTTGGTGAATACGGACAAATCAATGGTATTTATAACGATACCCGGTTTGGGATTTCCCAAACGATCAGCTTCCCGACTGTTTATAAACGACAAAAAGAATTGCTGACCGAAGAGTGGAAAAGCAGCCTGTTGAATACCGACGTTCGAGAGGCACAGCTCAAAAAGCAGGTTTCTCAGGTTTTTTATACGCTGGTTTACCTGCAACACAAAAGAGAGCTGTTGCAAAAAACCGATACGCTGTTTGCCGAATTTCTGAACAAAGCTACCCTTCGTTTTAAAGCCGGAGAAAGCAATGTTCTGGAAAAAACAACTGCCGAAAACCAACGTGGACAGATGGCATTGCAACTGTTGCAGTTAGGCAGGGATATGGAAATAATACAGCTACAATTTCAACTCTTGCTCAATACCGAAACTGTTTTTGTGCCGATGGAAGATGCTGATTTAGGTATTCCATTTTTAGAAAATGACAGTTCTTTATTGACTTCGCATCCTGAAATACAGTTTTTGAAACAGCAACAACAGATAGCCAATGCTGTTACCAAATCAGAGCAATCAAAATTATTGCCTGACCTTTCTTTTGGATACAACCTGATGGGAATGCGTGGAATGGGACCGGACGATAAATTATACAATAGTACACCGCAGTTCCATTCGATACAAATTGGCTTGGGTATTCCAGTTTTTACGGGTAGTCAAAAAGCAAAAATCAATGCAGCAAAAATCAATGAAAATATCGCTGCCAATGAATACGAATGGAAGTTGAAAAACTTTGAAAATGCGTATCATTCTGCTTTTATGGAATATCAAAAATTTGAAGAAATGGTTCGTTATTTTGAAAGCACAGCCTTGAAAAACGCAGCAACCATTACTGAAACAGCCGAAAAGCAATTTCTGAACGGTGACATCAATTATTTGGAATGGGTGCTTTTAATCAATCAGGCGATCGGCATTCAAAGTGATTATATCGAAGCGGTAAAAAATCTGAATAATGCTCTTGCCGAACTTAATTTTTACAACAATCAATAAAATCCCGGAAAAATGAAAAATATAATTTTAATCATAAATATAGCACTGTTACTCACTTCCTGCGGAAATGACAACAAACAGAGCGATGCAGAAAATGAGCAGCCAACGCAGGAAAACACCCTTTCGCTTACGGACGAACAGTATAAAAATGTGGCAATTGAAACAGGTAAGATTTTCACGTCCAATATTTCTTCAGTACTCAGATTAAACGGAAAGATTGATGTACCGCCTCAAAGTTTGGTTTCGGTTAGTGTTCCGTTGGGTGGTTATCTGAAATCAACAAAATTACTGCCCGGAATGCACATCCGCAAAGGAGACCCATTGGCAGTAATGGAAGACATACAGTATATACAGTTACAACAGGATTATTTAACCGCAAAAGCCCAGTTGAGTTTAACCGAAAGCGAGTACAACCGCCAGAAAGAGCTGAACCAAAGCAAAGCCACGAGCGATAAAGTGTTTGAGCAAGCAAGAACGAATTATCAAACGCAGTTGGTTTTACTGAAATCGCTGGAAGAAAAACTGAAATTGATAGGCTTAAATCCCCAAAGAATAAGTGCCGGTACCATTTCAAAAAGCATTAATATCTATTCACCTATATCGGGTTTTGTATCGGCAGTAAACGTTAATATTGGGAAATATGTAACCCCAAGTGATATACTCTTTGAGTTGGTAAACCCTAATGACATTCATTTGAACTTGACCGTTTTTGAAAAAGACATCAATAAACTTGCTGTGGGTCAAAAATTATTGGCATACTCCAACAGCCATCCGCAGACGAAATATCCTTTGGAAGTCATTCTCATCAGCAAAAACATCTCCGGTCAGAATGCTGCCGAAGTACATTGCCACTTTGAGCAGTATGACAATGACTTGCTTCCCGGAATGTTTATGAATGCCGAAGTAGAGGTTTCTACCCATAACGCTAATGTGCTTGCTGAAGAGGCGATTGTTCGATTTGAAAACAAACACTATGTTTTTGTGGAGAAAGGAAAACAAACTTTTGAAATGAAAGAAGTGCAAACCGGAAATGCTGAAAATAATCTTGTCGAAATCATCAATGCCGAGCAGTTTGACAATGAAAATATCGTTGTCAAAAATGCTTACACACTCTTAATGGCACTGAAAAATGAAAGTGAAGAATAAATTATTTCAAACAAAAAACTAAAATTTTTCAATTATGAAAACAGATATTAAAATTCATTTTACGCTTATCCATCGCATTTTGCATTGGATAATGGCTTTTGCAATGCCTGTGTTATTTATCACCGGTTTTCTTCGTATGTACTGGATGAATAAAAATCACATAACAGGAATTATTGAAAGTAAAACATCGGCAATACCCAAAGAGCAGATGACAGAAATCGCTAAAAGCATTCGTGAACCAATGTGGCAGTGGCACGAAGTATTTGCCCACATTATGATATTTTCATTCCTTGCAAGAATAATTTATATGTTGGTAAAAGGTATTCGCTTTCCTAACCCATTTAAAAGCAATCAACCACTTAAAGAACGGTTACAGGGTTTTACTTACGTGTACTTTTATCTTTTTGTTTTTATTTCAGCCGTTACAGGTATTTGTATTGAAAAAGGATTTTTTCCGCAATGGAAAGAAGATATTGAAACTGTCCACAAATGGGGTATTTATTGGTTTCCGATTTTTATTCTTTTGCATTTTGTGGGAGTTGTAATCGCTGAATTATCCAATAAAAAAGGAGTCACTTCAAAAATGATAAGTGGAGATTAAGAAAAAAACTATAGAAACAATGCAATACAATATTCCTCAAAACCTGACCGGACTTTCGGAAAAAGAGCTGAAAACCTCTCGAAACGATTTCGGCTTCAATCGGGCAGATAACGTAAAGAAAAGTACCTGGTACACGATGCTATTGGAGATACTGAAAGAGCCGATGTTGCTTTTGCTCATTGCCGTGGCGATTATTTATGTGATTGTGGGCAATTATTCCGAAGCAATTTTTATGTTGGGAGCGATTATAGCCGTTTCGGGTATTTCGTTCTATCAGGATAATCGTAGTAAAAAGGCATTGGAAGCATTGGAAAAGCTTAACGAACCGCTCAGTACCGTTATCCGAAATTCAAAAGTAATACGAATCCCTACCCACGAAATTGCCGTGGGCGACTTGTGCATTACCGAAGAAGGAAAGATGATCAATGCGGATGGTGAGATTGTGCATAGCAATGATTTTTCGGTCAATGAAGCATCGCTAACAGGGGAAAGCTTTTCGGTGTTCAAAAGTCAGGAAACCGATGACAGAAAAGTATATAGCGGTTCGTTGACGGTTTCTGGACTGGCGGTTTTTAAAGTGGAAAAAATCGGTGCGGAAACCAAGCTGGGAAAAATCGGACAATCCATTCAGAAGATCAAAGGAGAGCAATCACCCTTGCAAATCCAGATTACAAAATTTGTCAAATGGATGGCAATCATCGGCATTGTTGTTTTTTTATTAGTTTGGGCATACAGTTTTTGGCAATCAAGAGATATTATTGAAAGTTTATTGGTCGGATTAACTTTGGCGATGTCCATTTTGCCGGAAGAAATTCCAGTAGCTTTTACAACATTTATGGCATTAGGAGCGTGGAAATTAATGCGAGAAGGGATTATCATCAAGAGAAGCAGTGTAGTCGAAACATTGGGTAGTACCACGGTGATTTGCGCCGATAAAACAGGCACAATTACCGAAAACTCGATGCACTTGAAAGCCCTTTTTGATTATAAATCCAACAAGGTTTTTGACGAAGCTGATTTTAACTCACCCGAACTGTCTGAACTCATTGCATTTGCTATGTGGAGTAGTGAACCTGTTCCGTTTGATCCAATGGAAAAAACATTGCATCAGGTTTACGAGCAAACACAACAGAATGACCAACGGAAAGATTTCCAAATGATACACGAATATCCGCTGGACGGTAAACCACCGATGATGACCCATCTTTTTGAAAATGGATTGGGAGAGCGAATAATAGCCTCCAAAGGTGCTCCCGAAGCCATTCTTGCCGTGTCCAATCTTTCAGAAAGTGAAAAAGAAATAATGCGTCAGCATATCAGTGATTTCGGCAAACAGGGTTATCGGGTTTTAGGAGTTGCTAAAGCTCATTTTGAGGGGAGTAATTTTCCTAAAAAACAACAAGATTTTTTATTTGAATTTTTAGGATTTACCGTGTTTTACGACCCACCAAAGAAAAATATTCAGGAAGTATTCCAAAAAATATACGATGCCGGAATTAAAGTAAAGGTGATTACAGGCGATAATGCCGATACCACTAATGCTATTGCCCGGCAAGCGGGAATTATCAATGAGACTCCGGCTGTAAATGGTGCTGAAATTATCCACCACACCGAATCGGAATTGATTGAACTTTCAAAGAAAACAACTTTATTCACTCGGATGTTTCCCGAAGCAAAATTAGCTATGGTCAATGCGTTCAAAAAAGACGGCGAAGTGGTGGCGATGCTGGGCGATGGCGTTAATGATGCCCCTGCACTCAAAGCAGCCCATATCGGTGTAGCGATGGGTAGCAAGGGAACGGAAATAGCCAAAGCGGCCGCCTCATTAGTGATTACCAACGATGATTTAGACAAATTGGTAGTTGGGATAGCAGCAGGGAGAAGAATTTACACCAACATCAAAAAAGCCATTCAGTACATTATTTCCATTCATATACCGATTATTCTAACAGTTTCTTTGCCTTTGTTCCTGGGCTGGATTTATCCGCATATTTTCACGCCTGTTCACGTTATTTTCCTGGAGCTGATAATGGGTCCGACTTGTTCCATTGTCTATGAAAACGAACCGATGGAAAAAGACACGATGCAACGAAAACCCCGGAAAATGACCGAAACTTTTCTGAACTGGAAGGAATTAAGCATCAGCATTATTCAAGGCTTACTCATTACGGCAGGTGTATTGTTCGCATACCAGTTGGCCGTACAAAACGGAGGCGATGAAGTAACCACCAGAGCGATGGTTTTCACGACCTTGATTTTCGCCAATATCCTGCTAAGCCTGGTTAACCGTTCGTTTGTGTACAGTGTTTTTGACAGTTTTAAATACAAAAACAACTTATTCCCAATCGTAATCGGTGCCACTTTGGTGCTGCTTCTTGCGATATTGTATATCCCAATTTTTGCCGATTTCTTTCACGTTACCGGATTAAACATTCAGGAATTGGGAACTGCGTTTTTAATTGCAGCAGCTTCTGTATTGTGGTTTGAGGTTTATAAATGGATAAAAAGAAGGCGGTAAAGCATTTTTTTAAAGAATAATAGTGCTCAATTAAAAAATAGCATTACCTTTGTGAGTGAATACTAACTAACAGATTTTAAAAACGTAAAATAGTATGGCAGCATTTGAAAAAGAAACCGTATTCTCTTTAGAAGAGGCGATTGAATACACGGACGGCGGTGTAATCAGCAAACAGATTACAAAAAGCAAAGCAGGAAATCTAACGCTTTTCTCGTTTGATAAAGAGCAAGGACTTTCGGAACATAAAACCGCTTTTGATGCCATTGTGCAAATTTTGGACGGTGAAGCAGAAATAACCATCAATGGAAAACCCTTTCATTTGAGAAAAGGACAGTCTATCATTATGCCCGCAAACATTCCGCATTCCCTGAAAGCCATCGAACGCTTTAAAATGCTATTGACGATGATCAAACAGGAGTAATTCAGTCAAGTTCAATAAAACAAAAAAAATTACCAAATCAATAATTGCAAACAAATAAAATGGACAGTTGCACCTTGGAATAAGGCAGGACAAAAATTTCACGAACGCTTAGGTGCAACAGAGAATAATGAGTGGCTTAACTATGAATGGGAAATGTGAAAATTAAACAATTGCAATGAAAACAATAAAAAAAGCAGTATTTAACTGGAGTGGAGGAAAAGATTCTGCATTAGCACTTCAAAAAACACTTCAAGGAAATGAATTTGAAGTAGTTTCACTATTGACAACAATCAACGAAGACACATTGACTTCTTCTCTTCATTCCATTCCTGTTGAATTATTGACACGACAAGCAGAAAGTATAGGCATACCGCTTTATACAGTTTCGCTTTCAAAGAACAAGAAAACATACGAAGAAGGAATCACCGAAGCTATCAGGCATTTTAAAAATCAAGGAGTAAATCACTTCATTTTTGGCGACATTTTTTTGGCTGACGTGAAATCATATAGAGAAAGTAAACTTAACCCATTGGGAATAGAAGTAATTGAACCACTTTGGGGCAGGACTTCGGAAGAAATAATGAACGACTTTTTAAAATCGGGTATTAAGACCAAAATCATCGTAACACAAGCGGACAAATTAGACCAAACATTTATTGGAAAAGAAATAAATGACGACTTCGTCAAATCTTTGCCTGATGGAGTTGACTTGTGTGGTGAAAACGGAGAATACCATACATTCTCTTATGACGGAGAGATTTTTAAAACGAAAGTTGACTTTAAAATTTCAAAGACAAACAAAATATCTTATGATTTTAAAATGGACACAGGAGAAATGAAAAGTTATGAATATTGGCAGGCAGAAATTGTATAACGACATACAACTAAAATCAAGATAAAAAATAACAAAAAAATTTGCTCAATTATGTTAGTGAACGCTCGCAAACTATTTATTATTCCATTACTATTTATTGGGTGGAATACCATTCAGGCACAGGAAGTCTGGACACTGAAACAATGTATTGATACGGCACAGGTCTATAACAAAACCCTGCAAATCAACCGAAACCATATCAGTATTAGCGAACAAAGGGAAAAAGAAGCAAAAGCCAATCTTATTCCGAAAGTCACAGCCAATGCCGATTACAAATATTTTATGGAATTGCCTACGCAATTAATGCCAATGAATGCACTTAATCCGCAAGCACCGGAGGGACAATTCAGGGATTTGCAATTCGGTGTTCCGCACAACATTAATGCAAATGTGCAGTTGGCAATGCCTTTGTATAATCCGCAGGTTTATGGAGCAATTGAGAATACAAAAATTGCGAATGAACTGACACATCTTCAATTTCAAAAATCGGAAGAACAGGTTTTATACGATATTACTACGCTGTATTACAATGCTCAAATTCTAAAACATCAATTGGATTTTTTGGAAAGCAATCTGAAAAATACCCAAAAGTTATTAAAGAATATGGAACTGTTGAAAGAACAGTTATTGGCAAAGGGAACAGATGTGAGCAAAGTAAAATTACAAGCCGAACAGTTGAGTACCCAAAGGGAAAACGTTTACAACAAATACATTTCAATTCTGAATGCACTGCAACTGAATATCGGTATTCCATTGGAGCGAAATATTACCGTTGTTTCTGACATTGAACAACAAACCTTTATAGAAAATAGTACAGTGAATGTATTGGATTTGAAAATTATTCAGACACAAAACAAGCTATTGAATAGCGAATTAAGTACGCTGAACAAATCACGGTTTCTGCCCTCGTTGAATTTGATTGCTTCCTACGGAACAACAGGTTTTGGCTACGATAAAACGCCAAACGATTTTCTGAAATTCTATCCCATAGGCTTTACAGGTTTGCAACTGACTTACCCGCTTTTCAACGGAACGGTTACACAACGAAAAATCAATCAAAAGCAATTAGAAATCAGCAATAACAAGTTACAGGCTCAACTGATTGGCGATAAAAACAAAATGGAAATTGAAAATGCAACCCGACAGCGAAATACAGCACAGCAAACGGTTATCAATACCGAAAATCAAATCGCTTTGGCTCAATCCATTTATGAGCAAACCATTTTACAACAAAAACAAGGTACAGCAACACTTACAGATGTTTTATTGGCTGATAATGCACTTCGTGAAGCACAGCAAAATTACTTATCAGCAGTTGTAGATTATCTGAAAGCAGATTTGGAACTTAAAAAGCTGACAGGGACAATTAAGAATTAAAATAACGAATAAAAAATCAAGAAGATGAATTGGAAAAAAATAATCGGGATAATTACTTTGATTGCGGTAATAGCACTTGTGTTTTTTAAACTGAAAAGCAACAAAGAAACCACCGAAAGCAAGGTATATCAGTACGACAAAGAACAACCGATTGCCGTAAGTGCAGACACCGTTCGTTTACAGACTATTGATGATGTAAATGCTTATACAGGCACATTTGAGCCGAACAAAGAAACCAAAATCAGTGCGGATATACAGGGAAAAATCAATGCTGTTTTGGTAGATGTAGGAAGTAATGTAAACAAAGGACAAACACTTATTCAGTTAGATAATTCATTGTTGAAATTACAATTGCAAACGGTTGAAGTGCAGATTGAGGGTTTGGAAGATGATGTAAAACGCTATACGATTTTAACAGAAGCTGATGCCATTCAGGGTGTGCAATTGGAAAAAGCAAAATTGGGATTGAAAGCTGCAAAAGTTCAGAAAGCTACTTTGTTAGAGCAAATCAGTAAAACTACCATAAAAGCACCTTTCAACGGTGTAGTAACTGCCAAACTCAATGAGGTGGGCGGTTTTGCAGCACCGGGCATTCCGTTGCTTCAAATCACGGACATAAGCACTTTACGCTTTACGGTCAATGTTCCCGAAAATGATTTGGTGCAGTTTCAAAACAATAAAACTTACAAAATCAGTGCTGATGCTTATCCCGACATTTCCCTTTCGGGTAAAGTAACAATGATAGGGAGCAAAGCCAATATGGGCAATAGTTTTCCTGTACAGTTTCAGGTTGCTAATACAAAAAACTTAACCATAAAATCGGGAATGTTCGGCAAAGTAAATCTTTCTGACATCAAACAAGAGCAAGGTATTCTTATTCCGACATCTGCCATTATGGAAGAAAACGGAAAAGCAAAAGTGTATCTGATAAAAAACGGAAAAGCTGTTTTGCAAACGATAACCATATCAAAAAATATCGGCAATAAAACGCTTGTGTCAGGTGGATTAAATGAAAACGATGCCATTGTTATCAATGGTTTTATCAACCTGTTTGACGGAGCGAATATTACGACTAAATAAAATCAGCGAAAATGAATATTACAGAAATATCAATAAAACGTCCCTCGCTGATTATCGTACTTTTCAGCGTGTTTGCCCTGTTGGGAATTATCGGCTACAAGAATTTGAGTTATGAGCTAATGCCCGATTTTAATCAGCCTGTTGTGGTAATCCGAACGGTTTATCCCGGTGCAGAACCCAACGAGGTAGAAACTTCCGTTTCCCGAAAAATCGAAGATGCACTTTCCAATTTGGAGGGTGTAGATTATTTGCTTACCAAATCATTACCCAATGCTTCTATCATTATCGCCAATCTGAAATACGGAACGGATTTGGACAAAACAATGCAGGACGCTCAACGCTACATTGACAATATCCGAAAAGATTTGCCGAAAGATATTTTAAGTCCTGTTATGAGCAAGGTGTCGCCTAATGATTTGCCGATTATGTCGGTAAGTGCAACAAGCAATTTAGAGCCGACAGCATTTTATCAAAAAATGAAAGACGATTATCTGCCACAAATCCAACAGCTAAAGGGAGTGGCAGAGATAACCATTTTAGGTGGAGAAGAACGGGAAATTCAAATCAAGGTCGATAAGGAAAAATTGAAGCTCTATAAAATTTCTTTATATCAGGTAGTGGAAGTCGTTAATCGTTCGGGGATTGATTTACCTGCGGGAAAATTACAGACCGATACAGAAAATAATTCGGTGCGGTTAGTCGGAAAATTCAGCACAATCAGGGATATTCAAAATGTTCAGGTTGCAATGCCTTTTCCAAACAGCCCTGTTTACATTAAGGATATTGCAGAAGTAACGGACGGTATCAAAGAAATTACTTCTTACAGTCGTTACAACGGCAAAAACGGTATTGGCTTAATGATAAAAAAACAAGGCGATGCCAACGCTGTTGATGTATCAAAACTGATTAGGGAAAAATTTCAGTCCATTGAAAAACAAAACGCCAATGCAGACGTGAAGTTTGTAATTACGGACGACAGTACCGACAATACCATTGCAGCCGTTAATTCGGTGGTGTTTGATTTGATTTTAGCCGTGATTTTAGTGTCGTTGGTAATGTTGCTGTTTCTGCGAAGTTTCAGAAACTCGCTGATTGTTTTGATTGCCATTCCTACTTCCTTAATTACCGCTTTTGCCGTGATGTGGCTTTTGGGTTATACACTCAACCTAATGACTTTGCTTGCAATGTCTTTAATAATTGGTATTTTGGTGGACGATGCTACCGTAGTTTTAGAAAATATCCAACGCCATTTGGATAAGGGCAAAGAAAAAAGAGTAGCAGCAATGGACGGACGAATGGAAATCGGTTTTTCGGCATTGTCCATTACATTAGTTGATGTGGTGGTATTCTTACCGATTTTATTTTTACAGGTTTTCGTTGCCGATATGCTCAAACAATTTTCAGTAGTGGTTATCACTTCCACATTGACAAGTTTATTGGTAGGCTTTACTTTAACGCCTTGGTTGGCTTCACGCATCGGAAAAAAAGAAGATTTGCAACCGACAAATTTCTTTAATCGTTTCTTGCTTTGGTTTGAACATCAGTTAGACAAATTTATCAGTTGGTATGGCAAAACACTGAATTGGGTTTTAAATCACAAATTCATTTTTACAGCATTTGTTCTGTTGCTTTTCGTGGGTACGGCAGCAATGATGAAACAGGGAATTATCGGAAAAGAACTCATTTCAACAGGCGACCAAGGGAAATTCCGTTTGGCATTAGAGTTTGATAAAAGTACTTCCATTCAGCAAAACAATTTGGTTTCCGAGAAAATTGAAAGCTACATTTTGAAACAACCCGAAGTTGCAACTATTTTCAGCAATGTAGGCGGACCAAGTACAGGCATTGGTAGTTTGGGAGTTGGCTCTGCCAATAAAACCGAGTTTACCATTCAGCTAAAATCCAAAAAGGAAACCAATAATCTTTCTACCGAAACCTTTATGCGGAAATTAAGAGCGGATTTACAAAAAGAGTATTCAGGTATTAATTTTTCTATGATAGCATTAGGCTTAATTCCACGTTCTGCACCGATAGAAATTACATTGAGCGGAAGCGACCTAAACCAAGTAATGCAAACAGGCAATGATTTAAAATCAGTCATTGAAAAAATTCCCGGAGCAGATAATGTACGGCTTTCGGTAGAAGCAGGAAGTCCTGAATTAAAAGTAATTCCCGACAAAGACAAAATGCAGCGTTTGGGATTAAATACGGCTTATGTGGGAATGAATTTGCGTACCGCTTTTACAGGAAATGACGATGCTACTTTAACAGAAAACGGAACAGAATATCCTATACGGATTTGGTTGGATAAATTCAGTCGTAAAAATTACGATGATGTGAAACAGCTCAACATCATAAATCCAATGGGAGTTCCGATTGAGGTTTCACAATTTGCCGAAATTGAACGGGATAATTCGCCCTCTTTATTGGAAAGAAAAGACCGACAACCAGCGGTTACATTAACCTCCGATGCACTCGGCAGACCTTCGGGAACAGTGGCTGATGATGTGGTAGCTTATCTCAAAAAAAATCCATTGCCCAATGGAATAGAAATGACTTGGGGAAGCGACATCAAAAGGCAAAACGACAGCTTCGGGGCGTTGGGTTCGGTATTACTGATTTCATTCTTGCTGATTTATTTGATTATGGTAGCATTATACGACAGTTACATTTATCCATTTGTTGCCCTATTTGCCATACCTGTTGCAGCTATCGGAGCATTTTTAGCCTTGAATTTATCGTTAAGTAATTTGAGCCTATTTGCTTTGCTTGGGTTGATTATGCTAATGGGATTGGTAACAAAAAATTCTATTTTGATTGTGGACTTTACCAACCAACTGAAAGCCGATGGCAAATATTACAAAGAAGCATTGATTACCGCCGGGAAAGAACGTATGCGACCCATCTTGATGACCACTTTATCAATGGCAATAGGAATGTTGCCTATAGCATTAGCCAGCGGAACAGCAGCCGAATGGAAAAACGGTTTGGCGTGGGTAATTATTGGTGGATTGCTTTCTTCATTGGCATTGACGGTTTATTTAGTACCAATGGTGTATTACGGAGTAGATAGAATGAAAGAAAAATTTAGTTCAAACAAAAAGCATCAATAAATGAAAGCATCAATTTTTATTTTACTTACAATCGGGTTAAGTTTTTTGCTCTGTTCATTTTCGGAAAGTCAGGCAGAAAACTATTCATTAACCGTCAAAGTGGAGAAATTACAAAATTCAAAGGGCGTTGTACAATTCGCCCTTTACAACAAAGAGGGTTCAATACCCGATGAAGATTACAAAAATTATTACCGGTTAGAGAAAGCAAAAATTGTAAACGGTAAATCCGAAATTACTTTTAAAAACCTGCCCAAAGGGACAATCCCAACAATAAAGACACGTTAATTCATTTGGCAGAATGTATGCTTATCAATTTGGACGAGTTGGAAAACCTAAACCGTACAGAGATAGGCACACTAAAAGAATTGATTACAAAAACACATATCCGTATGCGTAAGGCTTATGGACACAACAACGAAACTCTGCCCCGCAGGGCATCGTTTGCGGGCAGTGTAAACACTGCCCAATTCTTAAATGATACAACAGGCTCACGTAGATTTTTATGCTTTGAAGTAGAGCATATAGAATACACCCATAACATTGACATCAATTCGGCTTATGCACAGGCAAGGCAACTCTATAAGGACGGTTTCCGTTATTGGTTCAATCAGGAAGAAATAAAAGAAATCAACCTGAACAATGAACAATACCAAATCAGAAGCCCCGAAGAAGAATTGCTTTTAACGTGGTTTGAGATTGCCGACAGAGATACAGCAAATAATTTTCTGAACACTACACAGATAGCCACCAAATTAGCAGAGCGGGCAAAGCTGAACATCACAGACGGTACAGTTATGAAGTTGGGCAAAGCATTGAAGAAATACGGTTATTTGCGATTATCCAAAAAAAGCGGTTATGTGTATGCAGTAAAAGAATTGAGTTGGGAAGAAGTGGACAATCAAAACAGAGAGAAAGAACCACCACCCGAACCACCAGAGCAAACCGATTTACCGTTCTGAATTTCTAAAAGGTGCATTTTGCACCTTTTTTCATTCGTTGAAGTGGATAAGTAAGATAACCTTTTTTGAACAAAAAGAATTTTCATTTTTTAGCTTCGCTAAAAAACAAGCCAAAACAATACAATATAAAGCAAACTAATCTTAACAGTTCATTATTTTACTTCCGATAATCCCGATAAATCAGTTTTTACATTCCTGCGGAATATAAAAATATTCTTTTGCTGAAATTTAGTTATCCTACTTATCCTTTTACTTTGCGTTGAATTGCATTAGTATAATAGCAATAGAGAATGAACAAAAATTGTTCATTCAAATACGCTTCGCTTTTTGAAATTTATTCGGTGCATTCTGCACCTCATTACATTATTTTAAGGGGATAAGTAAGATAACCTTTTTCGGGCAAAAACATTTTTTATTTTTTATCTGCGATATAAAATAAGCCACTTTGCACCTATTCGGTGCAAACTGATACTTATACTTCATTGCTTTGCGTTCAATAATCCCGATAAAACTTTTTTTGTATTTCTGCGGAATAACAAAAAATCTTTTTGGCAAAAGTTACTTATCCTACTTATCCTTTAAATCGGGAGTAAAACGAAGTAGAATAATCGGACATACTTTTAAACAATAATCGGTACAGAAAAACAGAACTGATACAATCCATTTGCCCACGCCCTGCCCACGCCCAGAAAAAAAGACGGCTTTAGCCAGACGCCAACCGCACAAGCCCAACGCTTCGTCTGTCTTCTATGGCATTGCCACCGTTTGCAACTGTCATACTTTTTGCGTTGTTTTTTGCCAACGCTCAACAGCACATTGCAATCCTCGTTCCTGCGGTTGCAAAGAGCTGTACCAATGCGAAAAAAACAAAGCAAAAAGACACTTCACTCCAACCACCACCACCGTTCCGTTTATGCCAGTATGCAAATCGGCGGAAGCTAAGTTACATAATGTGGCATTATAGGACATTTCCCCACGCTCATAGGCGACTATGCCAACGCAGAAATGTCCTATAATAACATTATGTAAAATAGCCAATGCCATAGCCGCTACCCGAAAAAATATCTCCACCCACACGATGCCACGCTGATATTTTTCGGGTATCGGAAGCCGTATTTTTTTAGCCAACGCACTTGCCAACGCTTCTTTGCCACGCTCCCCACCACCCATTTCAGCGGTGCAGTAAAAAAATAAAGCATTAGATTTTAGTAATGGCAATGTACTGCATAAAGTGTGCAGCCATTTCACTTCATTACATTTCGGTAAGCTAACGCAAAATTAACCTTCATTTATTCCGTTCCATTTTCTGCACACCTTATTGCAGCACCGCACAGCAAGCGTATTTCGTGCCTCATACCCTTGCTTTTTCCCCACGCTTCAAATATTGGTATGCTTTATTTTTTACTGCGGATTAGTAGCCCCATTGCCAACGCTCGAATGAAGATTTAGGATTTAATCAAAGGAAGTCAATAGACATTTTCCAAAAGAAAAAAGAATAAAAAGGAAAGCAAAGGTAGGCAGCTCCGCACAAGCCCAACGCACCAAAAAAAATCCAAAAGACTACGGCATAATGGCAAGGCAGCTAAGGAGGCTTCGCCGAAATTTTTCGTTGCCTTGCCACCCTTCGGGACTTATTCCGTTTCCTTTTGGATTTTTTGCCCCGCTGCCTGATGAATGGCTTTCTTTTTTTTCTGTTTTTTTCTTTGTAAAAAAGTTTTGGTTTTCAGCCACAGCAACGAAAGGAACGGAGCTAATCTCAAAAGTGGTGCGATATGAAAGCCGTTAAAATCTTTACTTACAATCCGAAAAATCAAAAATCTGATTTTGAATTTTATGCCCTTTCCAGAGGTTTAAACAGTGGTAAGCCGTTGGATATACCTTGCCCGAATTGTTTTGTTATTTCGTGCCGTAATGTGCAGGAAATGGACGTTTACAGCAGTCTGTTGTTTGGCTTATGGAAAACAAAAGCATTTCATCAATTCTTTGTCGGTTCTGTTATTCCGTTTATCCGCATAAGCGATTTTAAAAACTTCGTTTTTGAACAGGCAAGCCATTTGCAGGGCAAAGAGCTTGCATTTAAAAAAGACGTTGGCAAGGTAAAAGCCTTAGAGCAGAAAGAAAGAGCAATGTATGAACAGTTGCTTTTGATTTCGGAATTCAAACGCATTTACATTGCAAGGCATTTAAAAAGGTAGCCCTTCGGGCTACTTTCTTTTGCCTTGACCGTTCCCACTGAATAACCGTTATTGGTACTTTGTCAGCTACATAAAGGCAATATGAAAGCACCAATTTATAAATAGAGTGCAAAGAGGTGCAGGCAATAAAAAATCCTGCCCAATGGACAGGATTTGAAAGGTAAACCAAAATTAAAAGCCTTTTTAATTACTCTTTTTTGGGTTCATTAAAGTTTTCATTAGCTTTTGTTTCTTCGTCATTATCGGTCTGCATAGCGGTTTGAGCTATGGCAGTGGCGACAGTTCCGCCCAACATCACGTAACCGGCTACGGTTATAATTGTGGCAGGTAACGCCACCGGAGCAGCTAAGATAGCACCGCCTACGGCGGTCAATGTGATACCGATAGTGCGGATAATCTTAAACCATTTCGGGGTTGGAGCGGTTACACGCTCTACTAAGTTTAAACTATTGCTTTTCATTGTTGAAATTTTTTAAAATGATTTTTTCTAAATTGTTTACACGATGTTCCAGGTAATCTACTTTATGGTTCAGTAAATCGTAACTGTTTTTAAACTCTGTTTTAATCAGCAAAGCCATTGTTTTTACTTCGGTCAAATCCTTTTCCATTTTCTTAAAATCGGAATGGAGTTGTTTAATGAAGTAGGCGACAATCGCCAACAGCATACTAATCAAAGAGCCGAACACTATATTTAATGTGATTGCATTTTCCATTGATGTACATTTTTAAAATTGGAAATTGTTTTCGATGCTGATGCCGTTTTCATTGCCTTGTGCTATTGCTAACAACTTCGGGTAAATCATTTGGTAAGCATCTTTACTGCGTAGTACCTGATAATCCCCATCAACGAAATCAAAGCCAAAACCACAAAGCGGACAACCTGCGGTTTGTCGGTAAGTGTTACCGATGTGGATATACACAAAACTGAAATTGGGTAGTCCGTTTATCTCAATCATTCCTTTATGGAGCTTTGGGAATTTGGTACGATATTCTGTATTCATTCCGCCCCACGTATTCAGTCTTAATGTGTAGTTTCCGGTTGGTATGGCTGTTTGTTTCGGTAGCTTAACGGTTCTTATTTTATCTTCCAACAGGTAACATTGAAAAATACCGTCAATGTACAATTGGCTAAGTGTGCTTTGCTTGCCTTCGGCAACTCTTATTATTTTTGTTTTCATTGAAGATTGATTTTAAGGGTTAAATAAAAAAGCCTTCCGAACTAAAGAAGGCTTTAGATTTTGCTTGCTTAAAACGCATCTTCAATTCTCAAACAGTTGCCCGATGCAAACGAATAATAATTACCGCTTACCTCTTGAAAGAACTCAATACCGATGCACTGAACAACAGTAACATTTGTACCCAGAGTAGGAGCACCCGGAAGCGTTGCAGTTAATGTAGTGCCTGCAAATGCTGTATTCAAAGGGATATAAGCAGAATATTCAATTACGCTTAGTTCATTGTTTGCAATGTCATCAGGTTCGTAAGTACCTGTTGTAGCATTGTAAACAAAATCGGCAACCACCGCCATAGCATTGATTAACCGGAAGTGTGTAGAACCCGAAGGAGCAGCGATTAAATCAGCAGGATTAAACGGAGCTACCGTAAAATCAGAGCTTTCTCTACCTGCGGTATGGGTAACATCATAAGGAGCATTGAACACACCATTTAAAGAAAGTTTCTTGTCAAACTCAAAGCCTAACAAATAATTTCTTTGGGTAGAGATTTCAACTTTCCTGTAACCCCTTGCTTCTGTACCGTCTTCGAGGTTTATTTTCTTCATTATCGAAGTCAAACGACCTGTTACCTGACTATCTGCCATTTTAGACATTAACGCTGATAAAGCGGTACGAATGGATTTACCAGCTCTTGCACAACCGCCAAACTCATTCATATTTTCACGTGTACGTTCAAATTCGGGTGCGGTCTTAACCTGTTCTGCGGTTGGACCGCCAACCATTCCGGCGAAAAATCCTTGCTGACCTTTTATTTTGAAGTGTCGCACATCGCCAATCGTGCCGACGTACTTCATAAGTCCTTTTTGTCTTGCCATTTTTTTAGAATTTAATAGTTAAAAAATACTTTGTTGCAACAGGTACAAAGTTCTTTTAATAATTTAGCATAGACAATACTTAAATAGTTGTAAATCAATGCAATATAATGCAAAAGCACCGACAAGAGTGGAAACCCACTATAAAATTGATGCAGTCATAGATGCTGATAGCATTTATGTATTGCAGGAGTTCACCCGATTGCGGAAACAAATCCGTCTTTATGGTTTGGATGCACCCGAAGTACATATCAATAGAAAGATGAAAGAAGATGAAGCCAAAAGTCAAATCCCTTCAGCTCTGTTATTACAATATGGATTAATGAGCAGAGAATTTTTATTGCAGGTTGCACCCATCGGAACAAGGGTAACAATTCTTACCGAAGTAAAAAACGAATTGGATTATTGGAAACGGCAATTAGGATATATCATTTTGCCTAATGGGGAGTGTTTGAATGAAGTGCTTTTGATGAATGGATATGCCAAAGCAAGTCAGAATTATTATTGCTCAAAGCTGCCTGAATATCAATTAATGAACAGGATAGCCCAAATAGAAAAAGCAGGTTTATATAGGTTTGTAGAAAGGTTCTGATTTGTTGTACTTATGTTGTACCTACGATTTGAAATAGTAAGTAAATATACTGAAAATCAATGTATTATAATAAGTCTTTTATTAATAAGTTGTTAGGCGAATATGGTGAAGAAGTTGGCAATGTTAGTGGTGATTGTAGAATATATTTAAGAACAGCATGGGGAAGTTATGACCTCGTTAAGGAGTAAACCTATGTAGATTTAATATTGCTTACTCCAGAGTAACGACAATTTTAAGATAAACTTTTAGTCGTAATGTTCTACTGAACACTTTTCAGACTGTTAATTTTATTATTTGGGGATTAGCAAAGTTTTTTTGTATACCCTTGTTTTTTCAGTTTTAAAAGTAAAAATTATGCCTAAGAGCAATAATGTGTAGCTACTTGGTATTTTAAAGACACACTATGTCTCTAAAACCTATCAAGATGCGTATTACTGCCATTGGCTAGAATGCCTGTCGTTAATAACAAAGTTTGTTTTTCAAGTCAACTAAAGAAAGCTGTTTAAGAGTAAAAACATCGACGTCAATGCAGATTGCTGAGATCCGTACCGCTATTGAGGCAATAGAAATAGACCAATTCAAACATAATTTCATCCTCGTTTTATGAAAAAGTGTAGTAAAGCGCTTTGACCTATAAAATGGCTCAATACCCGATAAAACACGGGACTCCACTGATTCAAAAGTCTGTTGGGATCTGTTGTAAACCAGTTTATGGCATTTCTTTACCATTTACTAATTTATAAAAAGATATGTTTGCATCAACTAATCCTAGCACATGGATTTTAACACACAAACACTGTTATATCCCTGTGTAAAACATGCATTCAAAATCGGTTGAATACATGATTTTTTCAAAAATATAAGGTAGATCTTTTATCATCATTATAGTTAGACTGCACTGTGAAAAAAACTATACTTTTTATCATGGTTTGAATGAAGCGCTATTTATCTAATGGATTGCTCATTTTCCACTTTGGGTGCCGGATTAATAACATAGACAAAACTCCTTTTGTCCTTGATATTTTTCTTACGAAGGATGATATCGATATTATAATATTGCTGATATACTTCATTGAGTTCCTTGATCATTAGTGCCCGCTTATAACGTTGGGTTTCAAATGAAGGTATTTCTTTGATTTCAAATATTTCATCGAGTTTTTCTTGCGACAGTTGTTGGCCTGCATAGGCTTCCATCTTCCTAAACAGCGGATTGACTTCGTAGATATTCGATAATGCTTCGTCAGATGTTTCGGGAATTTGATTTTGCATTCTACTTCGATATTGCCGGAAAATCCATCCTATCACGGCAGCTATACAAATCAATACCACGAGTAATATAATGGAAAGATTGCTGTTAGCTTCCTTGACCTGCTGTAGTTCAAAAAACTTCATTTCTTCTTTTACATCATAAAATTCTATCTCATTAAGATGCCTATCATAACACAAGATGGAGTCACCTCGTACAATAGATATTCCATTTACAATCGATTTTGGTAGCTTATAAAATGAGTTGAGGTCAGATTTATAAAGATGTCCGGTACGCTTTTCAATAATATAATCTGAACCGGTAGCATATACAAGTCCATAATTTTCAAAGTCGTAAAAATTACTTTTCAACAACATTTCGGGTATGGGCAGTTTTGAACTTTTAGATGAGATGACACGAAATTTATTCTTTAAATCAAGTGTATATATCGAGTCTTGAGCGTACATATAGAGCTTGTCATCATAAACATAACCCTTGACATAGGGCATTTTTACCGTGTTACTTATGATTTCCCATTCGCCACGTGATCGTATAAACTCTATGAGTTCCCCATGTGAACGCCAAAAACCATATCCACCTAAGGAGAAAATACGGTTGTTATAAACAAATTTTGTTGATTTAAAATTATAGCCAAAGAATACATTGTTATACTTATTTTCCCACTTTCCTCCTTCCCATTCATACACATCAAAGGTGCCATCCAACAGCATATAAGGTTTTTCTGATATTTCTACGATATCAGCTCGCGATACTTCAATGCGCTTAGCTCTTAACGAATCATATATTTGTTGAGCACTTATCAATAGCCGATCCAAACTATCGATAGACACGGGTACACCCTGATCATGATAGACAAACTGGCTTTTAGCATTTGGAAATAATAAAAAATAAAAAATTATGCCAATAAAATATCTGTATATAGACATCATTGTTTTTTGAGTACGGTGCAAATTTAACAAATATTAGATTATTTCTAGGACTAAAATTGGAATGAGCCTTCCCTTAGAACTTTACAACTACTACCGTCAAATCTCGTCGTATTTGCAGGTATTTATTGATGATCTGATTATTAGACTACCCTATTTTGTTTAACCTAAATAACACATTAGAAATTGGCTCCATGATTTCTTAACGGCTGATTCGCTAAGGCCGGATATTGAAAGCAATGAAAAATTAAAGCAGACAAATTAAAAGAGCGGAGCCGTTCAGGTAGCCGGAGACAATTAGCTGAACTAGCCTTTTTTGGTTACTTTTTTTGGCAATGAAAAAAAGTAACGAAGGTATAATTGAAATACTCCTCATTAACTAACAAGAAAAACATATGAGCAACGAAGGGTCACCACGAATGCTGAAGCAAATATAAATCTTTTTTTAACGACTGATTCACTAAGGCCAGATTTTGAAAAGCAATGAAAAATCAAAGCATCCATTTTAAAAAAGAGGAGGCGTTCAGGTAGCCGGAGGCATTTAGCTGAACTAGCCTTTTTTGGTTACTTTTTTTGGCAATGAAAAAAAGTAACGAAGGTGTTATTGAAATGCGTCCCATTAACTAACAAGAATAACATTTGAACATCGAAGGTTTACCACGTATAATGGACTCAACAAGCATTAAAGTTTTAGCATAATCGCATTTAATTTAATCATTTGTGCAATTATTGATCTTACTTTTTCTTTTGTCTTGACACAAAAGAAACAAAAAGTCAAGGCTGTACCGACTCAGCCTAAAATCAATACATAAAAACTAAATTTAAAAAACTCACCTTGATGTAATGAGCACCGTATAAGCATATGAAGCACTTCGTTAATCTGTTCTCGCACCTAGCTTGATATTCGGCTCAAACAGTTTTAAATTTTTAACGTTTTTACTCCATGATTTCTTAACGGCTGATTCGCTAAGGCCGAATATAGAAAAAGTGGTGACAAATCAAAGCTAGATGTTATAAGAACAAAACCGTTCAAAAACCAGCGATAGTGAACGAAGAATCGGAATTGCGTCTATCGCTCTACTCTTTTATCAATTACTACTAACCTATGCGATAGAAGAAGCATGTAGATTCGAGAGAGAACGGTGCTTTAGCAATCGCCTTTTTTTGAACTAGCCTTTTTTGGTTACTTTTTTTGGCAATGAAAAAAAGTAACAAAGGTTTTATTGAAATGCGCCCCATTAACTAACAAGAATAACATTTGAACAACGAAGGGTCACCACGAATGCTGAAGCAAATATAAATCTTTTTTTAACGACTGATTCACTAAGGCCGGATATTCAAAAGCAATGAAAAATCAAAGCATCCATTTTAAAAAAGAGGAGGCGTTCAGGTAGCCGGAGGCATTTAGCTGAACTAGCGTTTTTTGGTTACTTTTTTTGGCAATGAAAAAAAGTAACGAAGGTGTTATTGAAATGTCCATCATTGACTAATAAGAAAAACATATGAGCAACGAAGGTTTACCACGAATGCTGAAGCAAATATAAATCTTTTTTTTACCGGCTGATTCGCTAAGTCCGAATATTGAAAAGCGTTGACAAATAAAAACATCCATTTTAAAAAAGCGGAGGCGTTCAGGTAGCCGGAGGCATTTAGCTGAACTAGCCTTTTTTGGTTACTTTTTTTGGCAATGAAAAAAAGTAACAAAGGTATTATTGAAATGCTTCTCATTAAATAACGAGCAAAATACATGAGCAACGAAGGTTTACCAAGAGTTCTGAAGCAATTGTAAATCCTTTTTTTTACCGGCTGATTCGCTAAGGCCAGATTTTGAAAAGCAATGAAAAATCAAAGCATCCATTTTAAAAAAGAGGAGGCGTTCAGGTAGCCGGAGGCATTTAGCTGAACTAGCCTTTTTTGGTTACTTTTTTTGGCAATGAAAAAAAGTAACGAAGGTGTTATTGAAATGCGTCCCATTAACTAACAAGAATAACATTTGAACATCGAAGGTTTACCACGTATAATGGACTCAACAAGCATTAAAGTTTTAGCATAATCGCATTTAATTTAATCATTTGTGCAATTATTGATCTTACTTTTTCTTTTGTCTTGACACAAAAGAAACAAAAAGTCAAGGCTGTACCGACTCAGCCTAAAATCAATACATAAAAACTAAATTTAAAAAACTCACCTTGATGTAATGAGCACCGTATAAGCATATGAAGCACTTCGTTAATCTGTTCTCGCACCTAGCTTGATATTCGGCTCAAACAGTTTTAAATTTTTAACGTTTTTACTCCATGATTTCTTAACGGCTGATTCGCTAAGGCCGAATATAGAAAAAGTGGTGACAAATCAAAGCTAGATGTTATAAGAACAAAACCGTTCAAAAACCAGCGATAGTGAACGAAGAATCGGAATTGCGTCTATCGCTCTACTCTTTTATCAATTACTACTAACCTATGCGATAGAAGAAGCATGTAGATTCGAGAGAGAACGGTGCTTTAGCAATCGCCTTTTTTTGAACTAGCCTTTTTTGGTTACTTTTTTTGGCAATGAAAAAAAGTAACAAAGGTTTTATTGAAATGCGCCCCATTAACTAACAAGAATAACATTTGAACAACGAAGGGTCACCACGAATGCTGAAGCAAATATAAATCTTTTTTTAACGACTGATTCACTAAGGCCGGATATTCAAAAGCAATGATAAATAAAAGCAGCCATTTTAAAAGAAGCGGAGGCGTTCAGGTAGCCGGAGGCATTTAGCTGAACTAGCCTTTTTTGGTTACTTTTTTTGGCAATGAAAAAAAGTAACGAAGGTGTTATTGAAATACTCACCATTATCAAATAAGAAAAATACATGAGCAACGAAGGTTTACCCTGCAAGCTTAGCAAAAACGACACAAACCACCATATCGAACTTACTATTTTTCAATCAAGGCTAGATGTTATAGAACTAAACCGTTCAAAAACCAGCGATAGTGAACGAAGAATCGGAATTGCGTCTATCGCTCTTGTTATATTGTCGATTACGACTAAGCTATGCGATAGAAGAAGCATGTAGATTCGAGAGAGAACGGTGCTTTAGCAATCGCCTTTTTTTGAACTAACCTTTTTTGGTTACTTTTTTTGGCAATGAAAAAAAGTAACAAAGGTATTTTTGAAACACTTCTCATTAATTAACAAGAAAACATATGAGCAACGAAGGTTTACCACGAATAATGGAATCAACAATTCTTAATGTTTTAGCATCATCACATAAAAATTTAATCATTTGAGCCATAATTAATCTTACCTTTTCTTTTGTCTTGACACAAAAGAAACAAAAAGTCAAGGCTGTACCGACTCAGCCTAAAATCACTACGCAAAAACTAAATTTAAAAAACTCGCCCTGGTGTAATGTGCACCGTAAAAGCATTAGAACCACTTCGTTAATCTGTTCTCGCACCTAGCTTGGTTTTTGGCTCAAACAGTTTTAAATTTTTAACGTTTTTACTCCATGATTTTTTAACGGCTGATTCGCTAAGGCCGATTTTAACGATTACCTAAAAAAGCGGAGGCGTTCAGGTAGCCGGAGGCATTTAGCTGAACTAGCCTTTTTTGGTTACTTTTTTTGGCAATGAAAAAAAGTAACGAAGGTTATTTTGAAATACTCACCAATATCTAATAAGGAAAAAGATATGAACAACGAAGGTTTACCACGAATAATGGAATCAATAAGCATTAAACTTTAATTATTTGAGCAATTATTAATCTTACCTTTTCTTTTGTCTTGACACAAAAGAAACAAAAAGTCAAGGCTGTACCGACTCAGCCTAAAATCACTACGCAAAAACTAAATCTGACCCAAATTACCCATTAGAAATTGACTACATGAAAATGCTACTTCATATCTATTTCGGTACTCGTTTTTCTGTCCTTGACATAGTAAAACTATGCCTGCGGAATAAAAATTCCGAGCCTCGTATCTATTTTGTATCATTTCCCTTCGTCACAAAGTCAAATGAGTAATATGGGTTTTATCTATGATTGGAATTGCAAATGAATAGCAACGCACAACATTCGTAATCATTAAACAACTACCCTTTTCAAAATATACAGCACAATAACAAGCTTTTTACACAGAACTTATGCGGTGCTAAATCTTTCCTTTGCATAAAGCCATATGCACCTTTTTTATATGGACATACTATAAATGATCCATTTTGCAGTGTTGTTTTCAATGTTTCTCTTAATTTTGTTACCTATTGTGCAATAGGCACAATGGTTTGACAAAATGGAGGACATCACGACTTCCCTGCCTGATGGAAGAAAGCAATTAGACTTTTGTATAAGTTTTAACTTCTACTGATTGAACTTATTGCTAAAAATCCCCCATTTTGGGCAATACCTAAACCGATGTGTTTTATGCATTATCAACAGAACAACTTCAAATCGACAACTGACCATTATAAATTTGTTTAATTCAAAATAAAATAAAATGCAATTCTCACTACCACACACAATTGAAAGCGGCCTTGGTGAAACAATGATTTTCAAAGAAATAATTCAAGAGCCAGATGGAGACAAAGTGATAATTGAAGGCCGGTGTAAACCGAAAGCTGGACCGACCATGCACATTCATTTCAAGCAAGACGAAGCAATCACTGTAGTAAAAGGAAAGATGGGTTGTCAGATTTTAGGTCAAGAACCCGAATATTATGGTGTTGGACAGACAGCTACATTTTTAAGAAATGTTCCGCACCGATTTTGGAATGCAGGCGAGGATGAACTTGTAATTAGCAGTTGGGTGAAGCCAGTAAACAGCCTAATTTTCTTTTTAACCACTTTATATGCTGCGCAAAAAAAGTCGGGAAGTGGGCGACCTGAGATGTTCGATGCTGCCTATTTAATGACAAAATATAAACATGAATACGATATGCCCGAACTCCCTTTCTTTGTTAAAAAAGTTATTATGCCTGTAACATATTTAATTGGGAGCTTTCTCGGCAAGTATAGAAAATTTTATGGTGCTCCAGAACCATTAAAATAAACAGCAATGTTGAGTAATTTTAAGAAAATATTTAACCAGCTTTAAGTAATCATATAAAATACCTGACTTTAATAAGAATGGATTCACCTTTTTTTAAAGAAACGGTGTAAAATATTAAGCTAAAAAATCCCACTCATGCTGATGCAAAACTAATTTTGAGTTCAAGCATTTAAAAGTAAAATTTGTGTAAAAGCGTGTTCTTTCAGCGCTATTCACTATAAAGCTTAAGTGAAGTTTAGTGTTTTTTTTAAAAATATTGGTCATTTTTTCAAAAAAAATTAGCTTTGTAATATCGAAATGATAATCTGACTGCACGAATAGGACATTTGATATCAATAAGCCTTAATAATCTGCATGAGTATGTTTTTAATGAAGAGATTAATTTTAAAATTTTATACATAATATCAACTCATACCAGCGCCTAAAAATGCCTGCTATCACTACGACATTCTGGGAGGCAAGGGCGTTATGGTTTATGCAAAAACAATGACATATTGGGTTTTCTAACTAATTCTTCGACAATAGAGAATGAAAAGACTGGGGTTTATAGTTTACATATTTTGTACAGTAATAATAATTTCAATTTTTGCAAAACTAGGAGTCTTAATGGCAAAAGCGAAGGTTACTCAATCTTGGAATTCTTATCCACCAAAAAGTGATGATGCAAAATTGACGTCTGAATGAATAATAAACCGACACAAAAATATATAGAATTTGCTCAGATAACTTGCGGAGACACCCATGGTAAATGGAGCTTAGTGCAGATTACTAAAAAAGTTTATGAAATTGGAGTAGATCGAATTATCATAATTGGGAATGCAGAAACTTCAAGTATTGGAATTCCGATAGGTACTTCAACTTATGTTGTGTGTGAAGGTTACGGAATGACTGCTGGGGCTATAAAGTACAAGTAGTATTATGAATTTTCAAACTTTGATCTTAATATTAGTGGCATTCGTCATTTGGCTATTTAAGCGCTGGATTTTTAACATAAGGCGTAAAAAAAGGCGAGATTATTATAGAAATACCTACTTGAAATCAGATGATTGGAGGCGAAAAAGATATGTTGTTCTCAAAAGAGACAATTGGACATGTGTCTATTGTGGTGGACGAGCAACACAAGTTCATCATACAAGATATGCAAAAAGAAACATTGGAAAAGAACCAATCAAATGGCTTGTTTCAGTTTGTAAAGATTGTCATGATAAACTACATTGAAAAAACAAAAGTGGAACGCACAATAAACGGACACATTACACATTGCACCACTTCCCTTCTCAAAAAAATAGCTAAAAACCAACCTTTTCAGAGGTGATTTTTAGCCATTTTTCTGACTTGTACCCTTTAGTGCGGTGAGAAATTTGAGCAATGAAATGGCTCCTCTACTTTAGGTAAGCCAGTAATAGTATTTGGACGAGCAAAGCTGCTTTTTCACACACTTTAACATCATCGCATTAATATTACCTTCTGTATGCCCTTGATGTGGCCATTTTCACGAAGAACCAAAATATAATTTCCAGGAGCTAGACTTACATCAATACTTTTAGAATGTCCTGTGTATTTTGTAGTGTACACACATTGTCCCATATAGTTGATAATCTCAATCTCTGCACTTGACAATTCTTCATGTTCGATCACGATTTTTCCCACAGAAGGGTTTGGATATACTTTAAAGGCTGTTTGTACCGGCATTTCCATTGCTGTCAGCGTAACGCCACAACCGTCGGTGCCATGATTGTTGATGACCGCCTCTGATAAGCAGTGTAGATAACACTCCAGGTTTGTATAACCTTCTATTCCAGTTATATCTTGAGATAATTGAAGACCATTATGATCCTGTACATTAGGGTTGAGCCCATGAATAACTTCCCAGTAGTCTGGCATCCCATCTTCGTCCGTATCTTGTGGAGCAGATGGTGGATTTGGATTCACGTCATGGCCATCATGATAATAATCTACGCCATCTACCGGTGCTGGATCGATGGTAAGGCTTCGAATAGGTGCCATTAATCTTATATCCATATGATCCCGTGGAAAAGCACCACAATTATTGACCATATACTCAGGCAAAGACGATGTAGGATGATATTGAACCATCGGAAAATTATGTCTTGAATTGAGTTTTTGAGCCACACCTAAATCTTGATTAGGATGACTACCTGGTAAGTAAAAATCATTACAGCAATAGCATAGTTGATAATCCGAATAATTAGGGTAAATATTCATCTTATTACCTGAAGCATAAATGTTATTTTGAGGATATTGTAGCAAACTAATTTCCATCATAGCAAATGGAAATGAAGGTCTGACAAACATATAATTATTAACCCAGTTGAGATCAACAAAAAAATTATGCTCTTCACCACCAGGATCAATGATGGCATTATACCATATATAAAACTGAGGATCCCAAATCAAATTATTTGATAATTCGAGTTGAAGTGGTGCTTCGGCACAGTAGGGCGATTCGCAGATAAATTCCGGCAATCGAGCTGCAATTCTGTTCCAGGTGTTGTGATGAATACTGATTCTGTCTTGTGGGTGCTCTTGTGTAGAGTAATTTAATAATAACCCACCTCGATCAAAATGCCCTCCGATGGTCTCTGCCAGTTGGCAATTCTGAAGGGTCACATCATGTGATTGTGAAATCTGAACACACTCATCTATTGCATTGGCAAAGGAACAATGATCCACTATAACATTGCTAGCGCCATCTAGCCGTAAAGCATCATCCAGAATATAATGACCTGTAGGAACCTGTTCAGGATCGTGGGGTCTAGATCTCAAATGCCTTAAAATTATATTATCTCCTGATCCACCAGATTCATAAACCTGATCTACTAAAAAACCACGGGTGATAATGCCTCCCGGCGAGGTCTGTCCGGCTATCGTCACATCGCCCTCTCTCAGTTCAGCTGCGGCATCAATCAGTCCACTCACCTTAAATAAGATATACCTGGGACCACTCTGAGACAAGGCATCATTTAAACTACCCGGACCGCTGGCATTAAGATTGGTCACATAGATCACTCTTCCACCACGACCACCTGTGGCTTGGGCACCGAAACCCTCAGCACCGGGAAAGGATGGTATCGATTGAGCACTTAAATCAGGACAATACACTCCAAAACAAAAAACCAAGAAGGTAAAAATGAATCTCAACATAAGTAAGTGTTTTTTAAGTTTTAAATAATAGTTTACTGTTGCATTGCTAACTTTTTATATGAATCGATTTTACAACTTTTTTCAATTGGGCCTTTTTAATAAATCAATAGGTGAATATCAAATTCCAAACTGCTTTTATAACTCCTAAAAAATAATTTTCCCTAATTCATAATAATATTTTTGAATGCAAAATTGATGATGATAAATTGCAATCAACAAAATCACAAAGCCTACATTATTTTTGTGCCAATTATTATCTGTAGATTTTTCTATAATACTTTATCATCTAGCTGATACATCGTATCTTTACCATTATAGTCATCACTAAAAAATGGAAATAAGATGGATGTAGTCTTGCGTAAAGTTACGGTTGAAGATATGGAAGATGTCCACCAGCTAGTCATTGGGCTTGCCATTTATGAAAATGAACCCGAGGCTGTCACAGCTACACTAGACGATTACAAAGCAGCTTTTGAAGAAGGTATTTTTGATGCAATCGTGGCGATCTTGGATAGTAAAATCGTCGGCATGGTACTGTATTACATGACCTTTTCTACCTGGAAGGGAAAATGTATGTACCTCGAAGACTTTTATGTAGTGCCGGAATACAGGAATATGGGTATCGGTCAGCAGCTTTTTCAAGCCTATATTGACGAAACTAAAAAAGCAGGCGCAAAACAAGCCAAATGGCAAATCCTAGACTGGAACGAACCAGCACTAGGCTTTTATCACAAAAATGAAGCAATCATAGAAAAAAACTGGTGGAATGGCAAACTTTATTTTTAAATGATTATACCTTACATGCATCCGACATCCAGTCGGCAAATGGATTATGACGACAAGGCAACACCAGGTAAGGGTATTTGATCTCAAATAGATGCAGCCCCTGAGGATAAGCTACAACAGGATAAGGCAAAGCATCATCACCCTTGATAATGGCTTGAAAACGCTCAATGCTCAATCTTCCAGCGGCCAGTTCTATAAGCCTTCCTACCATCATTCTCACCATATATTTTAAAAATCGATTAGCTGTAAACTTAAATATCACTTCATCCCCATTGCTTCCAGTATAAAGGCTTGCTTCTGAAAGCGAGCACATCGTATCGGCCATTTTATCGGGACTGCCACAGAGATGCCTAAAATCTGTAAGACCCTTTAATAATTCAAGACCGTCGTTGATAAGGGTGAGGTCGATTTTATCTAGTTCATAATATGCGCTAAATGGCCAAAGATAGGCATTACGACGAGTATGAAAATGATAGATATAACTTCTGCCCAGTGCATCATTTCTACTGTGGGCTTGTGGATCCATAGGCATTATGTCAAACACAGTGATATCCGGAGGGAGCATCTTATTGATTCGCATCACAGGATCAAATCGCCACTCCTCGTCATAATCAAAATGTCCAAAATACTGCATGGCGTGCACTCCAGCATCTGTACGTCCACACCCACATACAAATATTGACTTACCCAACATTAGAGACAATGCAGTCTCGAGTTTCTGCTGGATAGTCTCAGAGGTCGTCGCTTGGCGCTGCCACCCCGAATAGGCAGTACCTAAGTAGGCTAGATGAATAAAGTAGCGCATCAGCAACTAGATAAAATTAGATTTTATTAAAAAATCGATTCATGTCTACACTGATGGTTATATGATTGGCAGCACCGGCTAGATGATGATAACCTACACCATAATCCAGCCTAAAAGCATTAACTTTAATCCCAAAACCTAAACTAAAGCCGGCTAGACTGCGAAATGTGCTCAACGATAATTCTTTCCGCCGCAAGTGATTATAGCCGGCTCTAATTCGCAGGTTTTCATTCTTACCTAACAAAAACTCACCATTAAAAACGAGATGCCTGAAAACATTATCTACTGCATTTTTTATCGGATTTTCCTTGATGGGCTCACCAAATATATCTGTTGTTTGCTTTTGGTCAGGGTCATCATATCGTACATCAAACTTATGCAATTGATGCGCTATGATAGAAAACCTGAATGGCAAATGCTTAAGTCTTTTTGTTATGCCGATCTGGACATCCATAGGTGTGCTGTATCGATCATTGACATAGGTAGTCAACTGTGTACCTAAATTTTTAACAACAAGTGAAACCACAAAATCAGACGAATCATTAACATAATTTAATCCAAGATCTGCTGCAATCCCAGTAGAACTGTAGGTATCAAAATGACTAAATACGCCCTTCAGATTGGCACCCGCATAAAGTCGATCAGCTATTTTTTTTGAAACACCTAATACCAGCGCCGTCTCTGCCGCTCCGAAGCTGCCATCCTGATTGCCTAGCACATCTGACCTGATAAAATCTCCATAATTGATATACTGTGCGCCTATATGCGTATTTATATTCCACTTGTCCCATTTTCTGGCATAGCTGACATATCCGTTTTGTACGCCTTCAAAAAAGAAGTCATGTGCAAAGGATAGGTGATTGTGCATTCGATCATTGAGCGAAGCCGGGTTGCCAAGCGCAAGACTGACATCATCATCCATCACTCCTATGACCTGACCTCCTAGCCCGGTGATTCGGGCAGATGCAGGCATAGAAAGAAATTCATATACATGCTTACCTCCTAACTGGGCAAAACAATGAGTGCCATAAAAAAAACTAAATGCCAGTATGTATAATGGTTTCAAGTGACTATGGTTTATATGGATGTTCTTTAAAATAAGGATTGATCTTCGTCGAATCCTGGTGCCAGAAAGTACGACAAATAGCAAATGAATCACACAACATCTTTTTAATAGGTGTCCCTAGAGAGTCCCACTCTTCCAGCAATCCAAATTCATTATCTCCATTTAAGTAAGTTCCCTTCCATTGTACCTGACCATTTTCAAAATACTCTGTAAACGGCCCGTTCTCATTATTATGGCGCATCGTCACCTCTTCTTTTATTTTTCCTGATGGATAATAGACTTTTAACAACCCTGTCAATTCGTTATTTTCATAATTTTTTACGATTTGAACCTGCCCATCCTTATAAAACACCTTCTGCTCTCCATTCAATATACCGCCATCTGTATATTTTTCTTCAATTTCTACATTGCCATTTTCAAAGTATAAATAACGAGTGCCTACTAACAAATCACCTTTATAAGTTGATAGTTCTCGTATCTTGCCAGACTCATAATATGATTTATAGGTGCCTTCTTTTTTCCCCTCACTATCTACCTCATATTCTTCCATTATACTCCCATTATCGTAACTGGTTCTCACTTTTTTGTTTCCGCAATTCAATAAGAATAAGCAGCTAAACACCATAATCAAAATCCTATACATCTTTTCTATTTACAAATTGAAACGTAAAAGTAAAAATTTTCGTATAAAAAACGGGTTGATCCTGAATAGAACCAACCCGCCAATATTATTACGTATAATCTATGTTAGAAAAATTTCGCTCTTTGGTCCTTTACATCTGCGGCTTTCTTTAGCGATTCAATAAAATTATAACTAACCTGTAATCTGCGACCTTGGGTTAGTTGTAGTTTTTGGCTAAATGATCCTGATTCAGTATTAGCCGGGTTCTTAGTATTAAGTTTAGCTACATAAACACCATACTGGCCTTCTACCGGACCAACAAAAGCACCATTGCTAGCTGCAAAAATCTTAGCAACAAACATATGCTCCTGGCCTTGAGTCAACATCGCTGAGCCAAAGGTTACATTATTAGCATGTTCCACTTCCACACCATATTTTGATGCAATAGCATTTAAGTCAGTACCACTGATTTGTGACTTAATGTACTCTGCTTTCTTTTTCTTCATCACCTCATCGGTAATCTGAGCCTTTACAGAGGATACAGATGCAATCCCCGGTTTGTCTATTGATGCCAGTCCTATGATTATATATTTACTAGGTACATAAAAATTAGGATCATTGATGGTATATAAATGAGGTGAAACTTGTCCGACTTCAGTATCTTCATCAAAAGCCCACTTTACCATATCTCTTGTCACTTCACTTGCGGCTAGATTGCCAAAGGTATAATCATTAATCTTCAGCCCTCCTGCAAATTCCATTTGAGTATTATCGTTTACAAGTTTTTTCATGTCATCAATTGTTTTGGTAGCATCTAAACTTGCAAAAACCTTATCTTCTATACTATTGATTGTTGAATCTGAAGGAATGATAGGCTCTCCTACATACGCAAACTGGTACTTCATCTCATTTGTTTTATATATCAATTTCTCTACGAAAATGAGATGAACTCCAAACTGGGTAGTCACTGTGTATAATTCACCTTCCTTTCCACCAAAAACAGCATTGTTAAACTGTGGAACCATCATACCAGGTGCAAAAGTACCTAATTCTCCGCCTTTTGCGGCAGAACCAGGGTCCTGGCTGTTGGCTGTTGCAGCATCAGCAAATGATATTTTTTTGCTTTGAATTTCCTTCTTTAAGCTATCAATATATTTTTGAGCAGCTGCCAGTTGTATAGGATCTCCATTCTCAACTGTTCTCAATATGTGTGAAGCTTTTGCAGAGTCTGCCTCTATCTTTTTACTTACAAGTTTTGCCAGAGTATAAATACCATTATCAATATAAGGTCCATATACTTCACCAACACCAATCTGACCTACCTCTTCTTTCAATGGTCCTGTCAAGTCTGACATTTTAGCGTAGGTATTCATCATAAAACCCTTCTTGGTGGCAGCATATAAAGAATCATTTTCAGCATTTTTAAAAGCTTCAACCATATTTGTTAATCGCTGAGCGATTGCTGCTGAATCTTGTTTTGATGCTCTAACATCAAATGTCAAATAATCTAAGTTTCTAACTTCTTCTTTGTTTGTAAACCTACTCTCATGTTCCTTAATGTAAGCAGCAAAATCTTCGTCAGTTAATTTAATACTGCTATCAGCAATTGAATCAAAAGGTATGCTTACATAATCAAATTCTGCCGTTTCATTATTGAGTTTATCCATAGTTTCGGCATACCATGTCGGTGTATAAATAGCCTTAGCTACCAAATTACTTAATTTAGTCTGCTTTTGAGTTTTAATCACCTGCTTTCTCAATTCATTAAATCTATTAGCAAATTCAGGATTAGTGACAGTTCCATTCTCAATCGCAGTTTTCACTTCATTAAGCTGATTCCTATCCACCTGGCCAGTCTGCGGATTTCTGAAGTATGATTGCATGATTGGGCTAAGATTATTTCCAAATTCCAATTCATTTAATTCATCTGCACCTACAGCAATTCCATTTGAAGAGGTTATATCATCAACAATGGCTTTTTCAACAAAATAATTCCACAATGATTCTCGTCGGCCATATACTTCGCCAGATCCACTGTAAAGCGCTTCTTCAGCTCTTTGAAATTCTATAAAATCAATTTCTTCACCTTTAACTTCACCAAGTGTAGTTTGTGAACCAAAACCGCCTCCACTTTTTGCGCTTGTCATATCCATGAAAATAAAACCAGCGAGAGCCAGCGCCAGAAGGATCACCACCAGCCACATGTTATTTCTTATTTTACCTAATAGTGCCATAATATACTTATAATATTTTTGTCCTTTTTATATATACAGATAATAGCTTTCCACATCACTTTCGTGAAAAGCGGCACAAAGGTAATTTATTTACAAGTATTTCCAAACAAGATTTATGAAATTACTCAATATTTATATGGATTTTTTTACTGTAATGCATTGAATCTCTAAAAATTGTGTTACAACACCCTACCGTATGTGGGTTAAATTATTTCAAATTACAATACATTAATTTTATCTTTTCTTTAAACTTTCACTTCTCTATATCTAGCCATAAAAGACTTGAACTTCTCTTTTGAACGACTCAATTTTTAATTATATATTTTTATTTATGGCTAATAATTATTCTTAGTTCATAAAATAAAATCACATTTTAAATATATTGTAAAATTCTATATTTTGGTTAAGTAAGTGTAATCTAGTAAATTATATAATCAATTTTTTATCAAATTTTTATAATAAAATACATTATTAAAAATAATATGCCAAAATTAACCCAGATAATTTTCACATCAAAGTGATTTTCCATCATACCTTTGCGTCATTCCCACCCAAAGTAAATCTTATTTAAATCTGATCTGCGCCCGGTCTTCGGGCATTGAACTCATTTTTTTATAACCAAAAACTTTTTACCCATGGTAAAGAAAGATTTACTTATCCGAAGTAAGGAGATTCCGGTATTGCGATTATCACTGTTGAGTCTCCTATTTACACTACTTTTCTACACTAATGGTACAAGTCAGATCAGACAAATCGTATGTAACGACAATGTACAGATTTCCGTAAATGACAGTTGTGAAGCCCATATCAGACCTGATATGATACTCGAAGGCCCAATTGGCCAGTATGGACCTCCATTCACAATTACTGTAGGGACAACTAATGTTATTAATAATAACACTAACCACCCTATTGTGACAAAACCTGGTCACTACAATGTTACTGTAACCAATTCACAAGGTAACTTCTGCTGGGGCACTATCACTGTCGAGGACAAATTACCTCCTGTAGTAGATTGTGATTGTCCTGTAGGTAATACCGATCCTAGATGTGAAATCCTTTGTACAGACGAAGGTGCATTTATAGCTGGCACATTCACTAATTATCCACAACCTACAGCTGCAGATGCTTGTACTAGTATTACTTCATACTACAATGATGAGGTTGTGGTGCATGGTCATAACGGTTGTAATGGCAAAACCATATTCCGTACTTGGACATTTACTGATGCATATGGTAATTCAGCATCATGTACTTCAGAGTTCAGAGTCTTACCTGGAGACCTAAATGATGTGACTCTTGATGCTCCATATAACAGTCCGCACCTGACTTGTGGCTCAGATGTTTCTATGGAAGGCATCTTTGAGTTTTACAAGGCTAAATTATTTGATATTTACAAGGCCAATTACAGAGCATTAGTACCTGGAACTTATCCTACTATCGCAGCGGCTGACGCTGCTGCTTTAAATGATGCTATCTCTGAAGCATACAAATATGCTTATCCTGTAATACATGGAAAACCTATTACAGGTAAGGTATGTAATATTCTGGCTGCTAAATCAGATACTGACCTGCCAGTTTGTAATCCTGCATGTAGCAATAGTAAAAAAGTGATTAGAGTATGGACTATTCTGGACTGGTGTAACAGCACTACCAGAACATTCACTCAAATTGTTATTGCTGTTGACGAAGAAGCACCTACTGTCTCTGCCAAAGATGTAACCATCAGCGTTGATCCATGGTCATGTGAAGGCACTGTTGTTCTTCCATATCCAGAAATCTTGCATGATAATTGTGATGCAAATCCTTCTTATACAGTTAGAGGTCCTCTAGGTGTAACCATCAGAAAAGATATTCCAAGCAATAGATACATCGCAACAGGCATTGCCAAAGGCTCACATACATTTACTTATGTAGCAACAGACTGTTGTGGTAATGAAGGAACAGATAATATTACAGTAACTGTCATAGACAAAACTCCGCCTATTGCAGTGGCAAAACAACACATCATAATTTCATTAACTACTGATGGAAATCATGGTACTGCTAAACTGTACGCATCTTCAGTTGATAACGGTTCTTATGATAGCTGTACTCCTGTTCACCTAGAAATACGAAGAGAAAAGGATGAAAACCGAGACAATGATGGTTGTAATTACACAGGTAATTTCACCTACAATGCTGATGGCCACCCTAATGATGGCTCCACCAATCCAAATAGTCCAAATTATGACCCAGACAATGGTGAGTATGTCAAATTCTGCTGTGAGGATATCACATTCACAGATGGCCCAGTACCTTATGGCATTGTAAAAGTATGGATGAGAGTATGGGATGATGGCGATATGAACGGAGTATTCGGTTCAGCAGGTGACAACTACAATGAAACGTGGGTTGAAGTACGTGTAGAAGATAAACTTCCTCCTCAGATTATATGCCCTCCAACGGTTACTATTGAGTGTGATGATGACATCAATGACCTCAACCTTACGGGCAAAGCACGTGCCTTCTCTAACTGTCTGGACCTTGAAGTAGAATATATAGACAGAGAATTCCTTAATACTTGTAATGTAGGTTATGTACAACGTACATGGAGAATTAAGAATAGACCTGAGACGGTTTGCTCTCAAACTATCTACTTATCACCTCAACCTAATACATTTACAGAACAAAGTATTGTATGGCCTGCAGATATTACCACTGATTGTACAAATGATGCTACATCAGCTAAACCAACTTGGTCTTCTGGATCTTGTGATATTATAGGATATACGCTTCATAGTGACACTTTTTACTTTGAAGGTAATGCATGTATGAAAATATTAAATAGATGGACAGTATTGAATTGGTGTACATATGATCCTAATGACCTCGATCCAGAAGGAATTTATTCTCATACACAGGTTGTTAAAATCATTGACAATGAAAAACCTACTCTGGGTAGTTGCAATGATAAAGCCTATGAGATCAATGACCATAATGACGAAGATGGTGATGGTAATAAGTGCGAAACAAGAAATCTTGCTCTTACCATGACAGCCACAGATCAAGGTCAATGTTCATCTGACTGGTTAAAATGGATTGTATTTGTTGACTTATGGGGAGATGGAACTTATGAGTATGAATACTCATCATTCCTACCTGCTACAGATGGAACATTCAATGATACTAATGGTAACGGAATTCCTGACAGATATGTAGCTCCTACCGGACAAGGACAGGAAGTTAGAATTATTATACCTGAAGATATTGTAGGTAGTCTGTCAAGACACAAAGTTTTATGGAAAGTGGTTGATGGCTGTGGTAATGTAACATCATGTACTCAGAACTTTACAGTTGAAGATAAAAAGAAGCCAACTCCATATTGTTTGAACATTAGCTCCGCACTTATGGTCAATGGTCAGGTAGAATTATGGGCGGCTGATTTTAACGTAAACTCATTCGATAACTGTACTGCTAAGCAAAATCTGCTTTATACCTTTAACGAAGCATTTCCAATTCAGTCTAGACTCAACGAAACTCACTACTTTAAAGGAAATGGATTGAGTGCTACTGAAGCTGAATATTTTGCCGGAAAAGCACAAAAGTGGTTACCAAGCATGAAGAGTTCAGGAAAAATTTTCACATGTGATGATTATCCTTCCGTTGATATCAAGATGACTGTTTGGGATGAAAGAGGCAATAGTGACTTCTGTACAGTAAAATTAAGTCTAGCTGACAACCAGGGAGCATGTGGAGGTAGCCTTACATCAAATGTATCAGGAAGACTTGTAGCACAGAATGGTAAAGTAGTAGCAAATGCTAATATGTCACTGGATAATGGTTTCTCTCAAATGCTTAGATCTACAACTTCTACTTCAGCAGGTTATAATTTCTACAATGCTATCATGCATTATGATTATACCGTCTCAGGACAGAAGAATGATGATTATCTAAATGGAGTTACTACACTAGACCTAGTTTATATCCAGAGACATATACTCGGACTATCTAAGTTTACAAATCCATATGACATTATTGCGGCTGATGCTAATAATGACGGAAAGGTAACTTCTGCAGACTTAACAGAATTGAGAAAACTGATTCTTGGATTAAATGCATCATTGCCAAATAACAATAGTTGGAGATTTATCAACAGCTCTGTACCTTTTGCTAATCCAAATAATCCATTCCCATTCAATGAAGTGATTCAGATTAGTAACTTATCAAGCAATATTAACAATCAAGACTTTATTGCTGTAAAAGTTGGTGATGTCAATGGTTCTGCATCTGCAAATTCTGAAGACATTGTATCTGAAACTAGAAGTGCTGTGGTATTGAATGCTCAAGATGAAAAAGTACTTGCTAATGAGTCAGTTGCGGTTTCATTTAATGCTGAAATAGACAATATTTATGGATTACAGTTTACCCTACAAATCAATAATGCCGATCTTACTGAAATCTATGTAGGTGGTCAAAAACTGTCTGAAAGTAATATTGCTAAGTTATCTGACAAAGTCTATACAGTGAGCTGGAACGAACTCAATGGTGTAAATGGTCACGACTTGATCACACTTCATTTGACAGCTAAGACTAATGCAAATATCTCAGATATGGTTACAATCAATTCTACAGTTACTAACGCAGAAATGTATTCAGGTGACAACCTTCAAGCCAGTAAATTATCCCTAAGATTTGCTGAAAAAGAAAGTGCTGAATTCGTATTGTATCAAAACGAACCAAACCCATTCTCTGATAAAACACAGATCTCATTCACGCTGCCTGAAGCAGGTGAAGTCACTCTGAAAGTTTTTGATGTAAATGGTAAAATAGTATATACTAAATCATCCTCTTTTGGTAAAGGTATAAATGCATTTACTCTTCATAAGAGTGATCTTCCATCTTCTGGTGTGATGATCTATCAAATTGAAAGTGGTGCAAATACTGCTACCAGGAAAATGATCGGCCTCGAGTAATTAACAATTTGCTTAAATTAATTCCTGGAGGGATGTGTCTGCGGACACATCCCTTTTTGTGTATGAGGTTTGACGGAAATCATTAACTTTGTACCTTCAACCCATATTACACATTAGGCTTTGTTACAAAAAGAAATGATACAAAATAGCTATGAGACTCGGTGCTTTTATTACGCAGATATAGTTTTACTATGTCGAGGACAGAAAAACGAGTACCGCAATAGATATGACGTAGCATTTTCATGTAGTAAATTTCAAATGCGCTTTTTGGGTTTAAACGCTATCAATCCACTTATTTATGTCTGAAAAGAAACTTTTCCTCCTGGATGGACACGCTCTGGTATATCGTGCTCATTTTGCCTTTATCGCTAGGCCTTTAATCAATTCTAAAGGTGTTAATACTTCAGCTATTTCCGGATTCGTCCGAACACTTTGGGATTTAATAAACCATCAGAAACCAACACATATTGCTGTTGTCTTTGATCCTAAGGGCAATACTTTCAGGCACGATTTCTATCCAGAATACAAAGCCAATAGAGATGCAACTCCTGAAGATATCATCACTGCCATGCAGTACATACCTTCTATTATTGAAGCATTTAATATTCCTGCCATCACCGTCCCTCATTATGAAGCAGATGATATCATAGGTACCCTTGCTAAAAAAGCCGAAAAGCAAGGCTATACTGTATTTATGGTCACGCCTGACAAGGACTATGCACAGCTGGTTTCTGAAAATATCTATATATACAAACCAGGTCGTCAGGGAAACGAGGTAGAAATTATGGGCGTCAGTGAAGTCCTTGAAAAATGGGACATACAAAATGTAAATCAGGTCATTGATGTACTTGGATTACAAGGTGATAGTGTTGATAATATTCCTGGTATTCCAGGTATCGGTCCTAAAACAGCAGTTGCTCTGCTTAAAAACTTTGACTCTGTAGAAAATATCATAGCCAATGCAGATCAGCTAAAAGGAAAACAAAAGGAAAATGTCATCAAATATGCTGATCAGGCCTTACTTTCAAAAAGACTGGCAACAATCGATATCCATTCACCAGTTGATTTTAATGAAAAGAATTTCCTGCTCGAACCAATGAACCGTGAAATACTCAAGGAAATATTTCTCGAACTAGAGTTTAGAACACTTGCACAACAAGTTTTGACCAATGAAAATACACCTAATACTGTGCAATCAATTGGTGTGCAGCAATCACTGTTTGACTCCACCGATACTGTTGTCAACCTTGGCTCAGATGCCACTCCAAATCATTACGAAATTGCAAAGAAAAATATTGAAAACACACCTCATCAATACATTCTAGTAGATTCTGATACAGCATTAGAATCCATGGTTGCTGATCTGGCAAATTTTTCAAAAATTAGTTTCGATACTGAGACAACCGGAATCGATCCACATCAAGCAACGCTTGTCGGTTTGTCCTTTTCGGCCCAACCTCATAAAGCTTATTATATTCCAGTGCCCGATAATCGCGACAAAGCATTGCAACTACTCATTAAATTAAAACCGATTCTTGAAAATGAAGCTATTGAAAAAGTTGGACAAAACATCAAATATGATATGACCCTACTCAAATGGTATGGTATAGAACTCAAAGGGTTTTTATACGACACCATGATCGTCCACTATCTGAGTGAGCCTGATATCCGGCATAAACTCGACTATCTTACTGAGACTTATCTGGATTACAAAATGGTACCTATCACTGACTTGATCGGTAAAAAGGGTAAAAATCAACTTTCCATGAGAGATATCAGTATAGAAAAAGTGAGTGAATATGCCGGCGAAGATGCCGACCTGACGCTCCAACTCGTACCGGTACTTCAGAAAATGATGGACGAGAATCATCTCACGCAACTTTATCATCAGATCGAAGCACCACTGATTAGAGTACTATGCGATATGGAATTTGAAGGTATCAGATTAGACACCCATTTTCTAAAAGAATATTCAAAGGAACTTGATAAAATCATCATAGAAAAAGAAAAGGAAATATACACCAATGCCGGTGTGCGTTTCAATATTTCATCTCCCAAACAAGTAGGTGAAGTACTTTTTGATAAGCTCAAAATTCCCTACCGTTGGAAAAAAACATCGTCAGGCCAATACTCTACAGACGTGGATAAGCTAACCGAATTGGCTGGAGAGCACATCGTCATCGACACCATACTCGAATATCGAAAATATACCAAACTAAAGTCCACTTATGTAGATGCATTACCACTGCTTGTAAATCCCAAAACCGGTCGTATCCACAGTAATTTTAATCAAGCTAGAGCGGCAACCGGCAGGCTGAGTTCAGAAAATCCTAACTTGCAAAACATACCTATTCGTGATGAAGCCGGTAGAGAAATCAGAAAAGCATTTGTCCCTAGAAATGAAGATTATCTGATCCTCGCTGCTGACTACTCACAGATAGAATTGAGAATTATCGCTGATATGAGCGGTGACGAATCCATGCTGGAGGCGTTCTATGAAGGAAACGATTTCCATCGGGCTACAGCTGCTAAAGTGTATAATATTCCTTATGATAGTGTCTCTTCACAACAACGAAGAAATGCAAAAACTGTCAATTTTTCCATTATTTATGGTGCAGGCGCTACTAATTTATCACGTCAACTCAACATACCAAGATCTGAGGCTGCTACACTCATCGAAAGCTATTTTAGAGAATTTAAAGGTCTGAAAAAATATATGGATGATACGGTCCGATTTGCCCGTGAACATGGGTATGTACAGACTTTATTAGGAAGAAGGCGCAACTTAAGAGATATTAATTCCAGGAATTCACTCACAGCATCCAATGCAGAACGAATGGCCATCAACACACCTATTCAGGGAACTGCCGCCGATATGATAAAACTTGCTATGATTGATATACATAAAGCATTTCAAGATGCAGGTCTAAAATCTAAAATGGTCTCTCAGGTACATGACGAACTTGTATTTGATGTACTTAAAACGGAACTTGAGGAGGTCAAAAAATTAATAATTGATAAAATGACCCACGCCATTCCACAACTGAAAGTGCCTATTATTGTTGAAATTGGCGTCGGTGAAAATTGGCTTGAAGCCCATTAATCCATGCTTTTGTAGGAAATATAGGCCCAGAATAATTGTGCCTATTAATTGATGAGTGTTCTAATGATGTCTCTATTCTTCAATGCCGGTTAGCTTCATTCTTTCACCACATTGATTGCAATATTGAGCATCAAAATCATTTTCATGATTGCAACTAAGACATTTTTTACCAGGCTTTTTATCCCTTTCTTGGTATTTAAACATCTCCATCGAAATAATACCCGTAGGCACCGCTATGATAGCATATCCTAGTAACATCATGATTGAAGCCAGTAGTTTTCCCAAATCTGATTTGGGCGTAATATCACCAAAACCCACGGTAGTCACTGTCACTATAGCCCAATATATACTATCCGGTATTGAATTAAATCCTGTCTTATTTTCATGCTCCACAATAAACATAAATCCTCCCATGATAATAGCTATCAAAACGACAAAGAACATAAAAACAGATATCTTATATACACTTGCAGTCAGGGAATAATACAATGAATATGCCTCTCGAGTAAACTTATTGATTCTGAATATCTTAAAGATTCTTATAAGCCGTAGTACCCGTATGATTCTAAAATATTGAGTAGAATCAGAAAATGCCAGAAATAATATCGGTAATACAGAGAGTAAATCTATGATGCCCCATATACTTAAAATATATCTGATTGGCTTCGGACTGACGTATATCCTAAGAATATATTCAATAGCAAATGTGATGGAAATGATCCATTCTATGATGTAAAAGATCAACTTGGCAGTAGGCGAGAGCGTCGGAAGACTCTCAATCATAAGAATCAGTAACGCAAAACAGATCAACCCTAACAAATAGATATCAAACTTCCTGCCTTGGGGCGTTGATGTTTCAAATAGGATAGTATAAATCCTTTTTTTGAAATCTTCCCTCGAAGCATTTCGCTCATCACGGGACTTATTCTTGGCTTGGCTAATCATTTTAAATTATCTTGATAATTGTATAAAGCACTTTAATATTACAAGGTTTCAAAAAAAATCTCTATTAGTACCTAATTGTTATTGATAACAATAATTATGGAGCAAATGTAATCATTTAGTACAATCGCACTAGTTCATTTACATTTTTTTCATCTCCAGGATTTTACAAATACATTGAAACTATAGCTTTGATAGTGCTCTCAAACAAGGTCGATCGCAAAAATGATAGATAAGGTTAGCTATAAATTATATCGAAATATAGCATACATTCTAATTACAAAAAGTTAAACCCATATTATTCATTAGTCTTTCCTATTTAAAAATTGCTATGAGGCACCGAGTTTTTATACTGCAGACATAGTTTTAGAAAAACGCGTACCGAAATAGATATGAAGTAGCATTTTTATGTAGTAAATTTTTAATGCGTATTTATGGTTAAAATACATAGTCCCTTAATGTAGCATTCGTGTTACTAATCAGGTCGTCAGAGCGGGTTAACAATAATTCAATTATACAACAACAAAAGGGCAAACTTTACTAAGTTTTACCCTAATCTTTATTATATACTTTTAAGTAAATTAATCTTGCTGGCTTCCGAATTTCTTCAGGCGATATGCAGCAGAAAGAACCTCATTTCTTCTGATTACTGATGGCTTGACAAAGTTTTTTCTGCCTCTCAGCTCTTTCATTAAACCCACAGCCTGAAATTTCTTCTTGTATCTCTTCAGCGCTCTATCGATGGATTCGTCTTCTTTAACATTAATTATAAGCATATATAAGTTTAAATTTACAACTTTTCTAAAAAGGAACGCAAAGGTACATAAATAATTTTATTTATTCAAATTTTTATAAAAAAATAACTCCCCTGCTGAAGAAATCTAAAAGTGAAGATGCCTTTAAGATGTCATCTATAATTCCTTTCTTAGCCTAGCTACAGGTATATTGAGTTGTTCACGATATTTTGCTATCGTTCGGCGAGCTATATTATAGCCCCGATCAGATAAAATTTCCATCAGTCGTTCATCTGATAATGGTTTCGTTTTATCTTCTCGAGCCACTTCATCGCTAAGTATCGTCTTAATTTCCAGGGTAGAGACTTCACCTCCATCTGACGTCACCATGCTTTCGGAAAAAAAGTCTTTCAGCTTACGAGTACCAAACTCTGTCTGTACATACTTGCTGTTAGCAACCCGACTGACTGTAGAGATGTCTAATCCTGTAATTTCTGCCAGATCCTTAAGAATCATAGGCTTGATCCGCCTTTCATCACCTGAAACAAAATAGTCGTACTGGTACTGCATAATAGCATACATTGTTCTGTACAATGTGTCTTGTCTTTGCTTAATGGCATCAATAAACCACTTGGCAGAATCCAGCTTCTGCTTAATAAAAAGTACTGCTTCCTTCTCAGGCCTTGTGGCTTTCCGTCCGGTTATGTTCGCTCGATAGCCTTTGAGCATTTCCATATACTGGTCATTAATGCGAAGATCCGGGGCATTTTTGCTATTGAGTGTCAATTCCAGCTCACCATCGCGATTATGGATGATAAAGTCAGGAATAATATAGTTGTTACCCATATTATTGCCCTCTACCGAACTTGCAGGCTTTGGATTGAGTTTCAATATCTCTTCAATGGCCTCCTTCAGTTCAGTTTCACTGAGATTGAGCGATTTTTTAAGTTTAGTATAATGCTTTTTGGTAAATTCATCAAAGTACTCTTCCAGTATCTTCAATGATAAATGCCTGACTTCATTATTCTGATCAAAATCTTTTTCGATTTTATCATTGAGTTGAATAATCAAACATTCTTTGAGCGTACTGGCACCAATGCCTGCCGGTTCAAATTTTTGTACTGTCAAAATCAATCTATTGACTTCATTTACATCCGTTTCTATATTTTGAGCAAATAGAACATCATCTACAATAGAATCCGACTCTCTTCTCAAATAACCATCTTCATCTATAGACCCTATGATTTGTTTAACAATAATTTTTTCAGTATCTGTCAGTGTCAATAATCCCATCTGACGTTCCAAGCTTTCATGAAATGTGCTCTCGACAGGCACCGGCATACTCCTCTCCTCTTCATTGATATAATCCTCGCCTCTCATCTTGTATATGGCAGGATCATCATCCAGATATTCTTTTAGATAATCGTCAAACTCAAATTCAGGCTCATCATTTTGACGCTCACGCTCTTCTTCTTTGCTGCTTCCAAAACCATCACTTTCTAGGTCAAAAACATCTCCATAATCATCACCTTCCTCTAGTGCAGGGTTGGCCTCCAGCTCTTCCTGAATTCTTTCTTCAAGATTAGCAGTAGGTATCTGCAATAACTTCATAAGCTGTATCTGCTGAGGAGACAGCTTTTGCAACATTTTCTGACTTAGACTTTGCTTTAACATCTTCACTTCAATTTTCGGGTTCCGTTTTGCCAGTTATAATACTAACAAATGATAATTTTAAAGAGTTTCCTTTGACTCTGTATATTTAAATCGTATTTTTACGGGACAAATATAAAACGATTTTAGATATATTACATAATTTATTAATGTTTATATTTCTAATATTTAAATAAATATATATAATATTTAAAATTAATATAAATGGATATTCAACAAAAACTTCGACTACTCAGGCAAAAAATGGCAGCAGAAAAAGTAGATGCCGTCATCATCCCATCAAGCGATCCTCATCAAAGCGAATATGTAGCAGATCACTGGCAGGAACGAGCCTGGATTTCGGGTTTTGACGGATCTGCAGGTCTTGTAGTGGTTACTATGGATCATGCTGGTCTATGGACTGACTCCAGATACTTTTTACAAGCTGAAATCCAACTTAAAGGTACCGAATTTGTATTGCACAAGATGTACAATCAGTTTGGGTCACCCTATATTGACTTCTTGTCTGAAAATCTTCCTGCTCAATCCGTAGTAGGCATCAACGGTTATATGTTTTCAAAAGGTAGTGTGGATAGTATTGTAGCTGCGCTCACGCCTAAAAATATTTCACTACGCCATAGATGTGATTTTATCGGCCAGATATGGGAAGATCGACCCTCCATCCCTAAAAATCCCATCACGCTTCATGAAGAGAAATTTGCAGGGAAATCCATCGATCAAAAACTTACAGAAATACGTACTGCAATGAGTGAATCCGCTGCTGACTATCACCTTATGACCACTCTAGATGATATAGGCTGGTCATTAAATATCCGTGGTACCGATGTCGAGTGCAATCCTGTTGCGATCTCTTATGCTCTTATCGGCAAAAACGATGGTCATTTCTTTGTTCACCCAGGCAAGCTGACTTCTGAAGCCGAAGCGGCACTTAAGGCACAACATATTGCTATTCACCATTATGACAATATCATCGAATTTTTAAATAATTTAAACAGCAATTCAAAGATTCTTATTGACCCTAATCAGTGTAGTCAGACAATCTACGAGGCCGTCAATGGCAGTATTATTCATGGTAATACAATAGCTAGAAAACTTAAAGCAATTAAAAACCCTATTGAAATAGGCCATATTCGCAATGTGATGAAAAAAGATGGTGCAGCTCTAGCAAAGGCTTTCTATTGGATGGAGCATGCTTTACAGTCTGGGACATCCTTTGACGAAGTTGATTTAGCTCATAAATTGATAGAAAACAGAGCTACTCAGGAGCATTATCAAAATGAAAGCTTTGGTGCCATAATAGGATACAGATCTAATGGAGCCATTATTCATTACCATCCACAAAAGGGCTCTTGCAAGACCATCCATCCTGAAGGAATTTTGTTAGTAGATAGTGGAGGACAATATCGAGACGGAACCACTGACATCACTCGAACATTTACCTTAAGTGCACCCTCTTCAGAAGAAAAACAAGCATACACTCTGATTTTAAAAGGTATGATTGCACTTTCGATGGCCAAGTTTCCCGAAGGCACTACCGGTGTACAATTAGATATTCTGGCACGCCAATTTTTATGGGCGCAAGGACTTAATTATGGACATGGAACAGGTCACGGTGTGGGATTTTTTATGAATGTGCATGAGCCACCACAGGGATTTGTCAATAATTTTTCAGAGCGCGGCAAAACCATTCATGTAGCCGGTATGCTGACCAGTAATGAGCCCGGGTTTTACAAAGAAGGCGCATTCGGAATGAGAATTGAAAATCTTATATTATGTGTACCATCTAATAATTCAGGCTTCCTGGAATTTGAAACAGTTACACTATATCCTTTCGAACACGAACTGATTGATCAAGCCCTGATTACATCTGAAGAGCGTGACTGGATAGATGCTTATCATCAGCGAGTGTATGATGGTGTTGCACCTCTACTCGATAACGACGTTAGGTCATGGTTTAAAAACAAATGCAGAAGCTTATAATCTTCTCTTAAAATTCACTGGTAAAATGGAATTCTACCTCAGGGTGATTCTCTTGTGCCATCTGTAGTGTCCATGCTGACTCAGCCAAAAAGACTAGTCTATCATCCGTATCACGGGCGATATCCTTTTTGCGTCTGGAAACAATTTCCTTTAAAGCAACAGGGTTTTTACTGCTGATCCAGCATGCTTTATAAAGATGAACCGGCTCGTAATCACATGAAGCACCGTATTCTTGCTTTAATCGGTATTGAATGACATCAAACTGAAGAGACCCTACCGTCCCGATAATCTTTCGGCCATTATCCTCTTTAGTAAACAACTGAGCTACACCTTCGTCCATCAGCTGATCCAGACCTTTATTTAGTTGCTTAGTTTTCATAGGGTCTGTATTATTAACAAATCGAAAAAGTTCAGGTGAAAAACTGGGTATGCCCTTAAAATGTAAGACTTCTCCTTCAGATAAGGAATCTCCTATCTTAAAATTGCCTGAGTCATAAAGACCAACAATATCACCAGGATAAGCTTCATCCACAACTGACTTTTTTGCGGCCATAAATGCTGTTGGGTTTGGGAATTTCATATTTTTTTCTTGTCTAACATGATAGTAGCTCTTATTTCGCTCAAAAGTTCCGGAGCACACCCGTAAGAAGGCTATTCTATCTCGATGCTTCGGATCCATATTAGCATGAATTTTAAATATAAATCCTGAAAATTTTTCTTCAACCGGTTTTACAATCCTTTCTTCTGTCACTCTAGGTAGTGGCTGAGGTGCTATATCTACAAAACAATCAAGTAACTCCCTAACTCCAAAATTATTGACAGCGCTACCAAAAAACACAGGACAGATAGCACCATTGAGATAATCTTCTCGTGAAAACTCAGGATAAACCGATACTATGGTATGAATTTCATCCCTTAATGTGTCTGCCTCTGCATGACCGACTTTACTATCAAGCAAACTTTCATCCAAATCTGAAATCTTAAAGATGTCCTCATCATCTTGCTTGCCATGTGGACTAAACAGTATTAAATTCTTTTCGTAAAGGCTATACACGCCTTTAAATCGTTGACCCATTCCCACTGGCCAGCTCAATGGAGTAACATGAAGACCAAGTTTGGTTTCTACTTCGTCCAGCAGATCAAACGCATCCTTGCCTTCTCTATCCAGTTTATTTATAAATACAATAATGGGCGTATTGCGCATCCGACATACTTCCACCAACTTTTCAGTTTGCTCCTCTACACCTTTTGCTACATCGATTACCACAATAACGCTATCCACAGCTGTTAGTGTACGGTAAGTATCTTCAGCAAAATCTTTATGGCCCGGAGTATCAAGAATATTGATTTTCTTACCTCTATAATCAAATGCCATCACTGAAGTAGCTACAGATATTCCTCTCTGTCTCTCTATTTCCATAAAGTCAGAAGTAGCATGCTTTCTAATCTTATTTGATTTAACAGCACCAGCTTCTTGAATAGCACCTCCAAATAAAAGCAACTTCTCAGTCAATGTAGTCTTTCCTGCATCTGGGTGAGCTACGATGCCGAAGGTTTTCCTTTTTTTTAACTCTTCGAGTTGACTCATGAATCTTTGATTTTTTAAAAGGCCACAAAGGTATAAAATTTATATTCAATATTCAGACCTTTACTCATACAGATCCTATCGTAGAGCTGAAAACAACAAAGCAGCTCCCGATAATTCGGTGCTGCTTTGCCGGTAAAAAATATGTTTATAAGATTTAAATCTTAATTACCTTAAAGGTCGTCGTACTACCTGTTTCGCCTTCCTTTACATAAATATGATAGGTACCTGGTTCAAAACGGTTCATCTTCACTTCGTTTTCACCCCATACCGCTTTTTGTTCACTAACAAGCTCACCTGCAGCATCAAAAATTTGAATCAATTCTGTGCCCTTCAAGGCTGTTAGTACAACAAAATTAGTTGTTGGATTTGGATATAAAGAAATACCAGCCTCTGTACATGTAAATTCAATCTTTGCAATAGGACTATATTCAAAAGATCTATCAAAATCCACTATCTTCAATCTGTAATAGCCTATCATTTCATTTTGTTTTACATGAGTTGCATAACTAAAGCCCTCTTGTTTATTGGCTGCTTTTATGCTCTTTACAGCTTCATAACTACGACCATCAGTACTGTACTCAATTACAAATTTATCAACGTTCAATTCACTGGCTGTACTCCATCTTAACAAAGCAACACTACAAGCTTCTTCTTTCGCTATAAATGAAATAAGTTTAACCGGGAGTGGTGCAGCCTCGATCAGAATATACAAAGTCGCATTAGCATTGGCAGTTGTTCCTGAAGTAGGAAAATCTATGATCTGATATGGAAATGCAACCGATCCAACATAATCCAAAAATGGTGTAAAAGTATAACTACCGTCTGTTTTTAAATCTAGTGTACCCTTACCAGGGATAGTTGTCACTTGTGGAATTACTAATTGTGTATTGCCCTCAGGGTCAAAATCATTTGTTAATACACCTTCACTTGCACCTACATTCAGTACAACATTTTTTCCTGTTCTGTTATAATCATCAGTAGCCTGTGTAGTATTAGGTGGTATTGAAGGATAGACAAAAACGATAACATTTGCAGTATCGCAAAGTCCTGATGGTTGTTCACAAATATAATACTGAAATGTATCTTTACCATAAAAACCCGGATCAGGAGAATAAATCACCTCGCCGTCATTATTTATACCTATATTACCATTTTCAGGTTGCACAAGGCCAGAGCTATCAATGACAGGCGTCTGCAGCGTTCCTCCAGTATTGCCTGGCTTGTCATTTAGCTTGACATAAATAGTAATTGTATCAGGACTGACATCATGCCCTGGCATGCTAGCAAAATCATCAATAGCCACCGGAGGATTAATGTTGCTTGTACCATCAAGTACAATAATCGTCAGCAATGATTCAAAACAATATTCAGTTCCATAAATATCATGGCACAATGTTACATCAAATAAAAAGGTTCCCGGTACTGGTGATTCAAAAGTATAAGTTCCATCTGGGTTTAATACAGGCATTGAACCATCAGGATTTCCAATATGAGCAACTGGATCTTTATATATTGTACCGGTTGGCATCTTGTCATTTGTCATGACATTACCATTTATGGGAACATTAACCCATGTAATATTATAATCAGGTAATGGACCTCTATAAACAGTGATTGCTGAGTTAGGTGATTGATTGGTTCCGTCCACGTCTCCTACAGTAGCATCTAAGGAAAGAGAAGATGTGACGTTCATCAACATAGTTCCTTCAACGACACCCTTCACTGGGATTAAAACCTGATAGCCTAATGAGCCACCACCATCAATCAATGGAGCAGTATTAGTAATGGTAATAGTATTACCTTCTTGAGCCATAACGGTCCAGTAATTTGAATTCACTCCTGTCAAGGTCACAATGCCATAATACTGAATAATTTTAGGTATTGATAATTGTACTATAGCTTCTCCTGTTGGAATCGTGCCTTGGTTATTTCTGATGATCAATTCAATCATCGTCACTTCATCAATCAATATAGGGCTTTTGAATGGACTTACCGTTGAAACTTGCAAGTCAACAGGATCAGTCTGTCCACTAATCATTCCTACTGTAACAACAGTCAGAATGAATGATAAAAGTAGAGATTTTATTCTCATCGTATTTTATTTAGGTTGTGATAAAAAGGATCTTTAGATTCTAGGATGTTTTTATATATTAACGATTGAGCCTTTGAAAGTGTGGTATCAGAATGTTCATGAAAACGATTTTCTAATACCACACTTTTGGCCTTTTAAACTGTTAATCTGGTTTGATTACATTATTTGAAATGTTATTATTATGTGTAGGAGTCTCTCCACCTCCAGTATGACCAACAATGGTTACAGTTGTATTTGTTGCTCCTTGTATTCCACCTGTTCGTGTAATATTGAAGATTAAATATCTTCTTTCACCCGGAGCAATAAATACTCCTGGTTTAGAAGTAACATCTACACCAAACGGGCTGAATGACAAATTAAAGTCATTGGCCTGATTGTAGATCAAATTCCCTGCAATCACTGTTGATGGATCACTACTTAGCGTTAAAGTCATACCTGAAGCGACAGAGTAATTACTCATATTAAACTTAATCTCTCCATTGGTAGCTCCATCACCAATATTTCTAATAGCAACCACATACTTAATGGTTTCACCCACCTCTATGACCGTAGCTGAGAAGAATTGTGATGGTGTAAGATCCGGAACACCCAGAACTAAAATATGCAAGGTTGCTGTAGATGTTGCACTTGGAGCCCCATCATCATAAATAGAATAAACAAACTCTACTGGTCCAACATAATCTGTTTCAGGTGTGAATGTATAACTACCATCACTCAACAACGTCAGGGTTCCTTTTCCTGGTATGGTTTCCACCTTATTTACTACCGTTTGATTGTTTCCTTCAGGATCCATATCGTTAGCTAAAACACCATTTGCAGCATTAACTGACAATGAAGTATTTTTAGGTGTTGACCTATAATCGTCGTAAGCGAAAGTAAGATTATCACTAACAAACGGTTCAAGAACAAGAACTGTAACAGTTGTTTGCGTACATAAGCCAGACGGTGATTCACATATTTCATAAACGAATACATCTGTACCATAGAATGCAGGGTCAGGTGTATAAATTACGTTTCCTGCACCATCTGTACCAACAACACCATGTGATGGGGCATTAGGTCCACTATTATTTACAATAGGACTTCCTAAAGTACCTCCAATATTGCCTGGCCCGTCATTTCCTTTCACTATGATAGTAACAGGAAGTGGTGTTGTAGGATGACCATTTGTAACTGCTGAGTCATCATTGGCAATTGGCGGGTTAAGGTTGGTCGTCGGATCTAATACTGTAATAGTTAATGTCTCTGTTGCACATCCTGAACTTTGTCCAGGTAAGCATACTGAAACCTCAAACACATAAACTCCTGCTGAATCGGTAACAAATACATAAGAACCATCAGAATTGATAACTGGAAGATCAGCTTGCGGATTACTTATATCTGCAACAGGTGATCCATAAGTTGTTCCGGAAGGAACTATGTCATTTGTATTCACATTTCCACTTACTGGTACATCGACATAAGTTGTATTAAAGTCAGGAAGCGATTCAATACCATTGTCCTTGACAAGTATATGCAATGTTGCATTCGCTATTGCACCCATCGCGTCTGTTACTTCATATACAAACTCTACAGGACCTTTATATCCACTCTCTGGTGTAAACACATAACTTCCATCATTATTCACAACCAGACTTCCTTTACCTATTACAGTATATGTCCCAGAAGTAACACTCTGACTATGACCTTCAGGATCTGTGTCATTTGCTAATAAGCCATCAGCTGCATTAATTGACAACGGTGTATCAACATAAGTTTCAGCGTAATCATCTGCAGCATTCGTTGTATTTCCACCATCTGGCATAGTTACAGTCACTTTTACAATTGCTTCAGTACATAAACCTGAAGGTAACTCACAGATTTCATATACAAATACATCAACACCATAGAATCCTGCATCAGGTGTATATTCAATTTCTCCATTAGGATTTACACTCACGACTCCATGAGATGGTGCATTCGGTCCACTATTGCTTACAACCGGATTACCTAAAGTGCCTCCAATATTACCCGGGGTATCATTAGCTTTAACAGGAATAGTTACTGTTGCAGGGGTTGTGTCATCCCCTTGAACGGATGCAATATCATTATTAGCAATTGGAAGATTTATTCCATCTTCATCTAATACTGTAATCGTCAGTTTCTCTGTAGGGCATGGACTGGATTGTCCAGGTGCACAGACTTCAATATCAAATACATATTTACCAGGATCAGGAGTTACAAATGTATAAGTACCATCTCCATTAATCACAGGTAAATTACCATTTGGATTATCCACACTAGCAACCGGATTACCATAAGTTGTACCCGTAGGCACTTCGTCATTTGTATTAACATCACCAATGACAGGAACATTAATATTAGTAACATTAAAGTCCGGACTTGAGTAAACTATGACATTTATGGTTGCTGTCGCACTACCACAATTAAGCGGATTATACGTTTCACATATTGTATATGGATAAGTATATGTACCCATAGGTGTGCCAGACGGTATATTAATTGTACCATCAGGATTCATAGTTAAACCAGGATAACTTGGTACGCCTGGAGTTAGTATCACATCACCAGAATTTATGCCTACACCATTCAAAAGATCGTTATCTAACACACTCGTGGTGACTGCTCCAGTAATACTATTAATTGGTCCAAATGAATCATCCTGAGCAATAATATCCTGTTGTTGTACTTCTATTGTTGCTACACCATTATCACAATTTGATGGATTTACAAGCTCACAAATTGTATAAGAATATGTGTACAAACCTGCAGGAATACCCACAGGGATTAGAATTGTACCATCAGGATTCATTACTAATCCAGGATAACTTGGTGTGCCCGGTGTCAAAGTAATATCATTAGGATCTAGTAATACGTTATCCAGCATATCATTATCCAACACACTTGAAGTAACACCTCCAATACTATAGAAAGTTCCAAATGAATCATCTTGAGCATCTATAGGTGTCCATGGAAGTGGCACAAAAGTACAGTCCGGACAGTTCGGATCATAGAACGGATCGCCGGGATCTAAAGGATTAGGATCCTTAGAATTACTTGATACATCTGCGTCGTTTGGATCTTTACCTGTAGCTGTGGCTAAGTTATATACCCCTTGACTATCTAAATCTTGCTGAGTAATTGCATAAGTACCTGAGAATGTAGTTGCATCTTGTTCTCCAGGATTCAACGTTATAGGACCTGCAATGATCGTTAATTTAGGATCTGTCACCGTGATATCGCTTACTGTTACATTTCCTGTGTTTTTAACAGTAAATGAATACTGAATATGATCTCCGACATTCATTACATTGTCACCATTACTATCTATATAATTACCGACTTTCAGTAATTGAATAGATGGCATTTGTGGTATTGTCGTGATAATACAGTCGTCATCCATTACTTGATTATTATAAAGATCTTTACCAGTTGCCTTTGCAATATTGGTTATCACTCCTCTATCAACATCAATTTGAGTGATTACATATGTAGCTGTTGCAGTAACAGATTGATTAGGCTTCAACACTCCAGCACTTCCTGGCCATGTGCCATAAGTAATCGCACTTAGTCCTGGTAAAATATCACTGATAACAACATTGTAAAGTGTAACATTACCTGTATTAGTAGCAACAAAAGTATAAGTAATTACATCGCCTACATTAAAACTACTAGCTGAAACAGTTTTAACAACTTTTATTGCTGGATTTTGATCAAAGGTTACAATTGCACAACATGCTGTATCATCTACTGGATCTCCATTAGGATCATCTCCGGTAACTGTTGCTTGATTTGAGATTAATCCGAAGTCAACATCTTGCTGCTTAACTGTATAAGTCGCTGAAGCATTTACTGTTTCTCCTGGTAGCAATACTCCTGGTGTTCCTGGCCAACTATAAGATATTGGACTTAATCCAGGTAATATATCGCTGATAACAACATTTGTCAAGGTTACGTTTCCTGTGTTAGTGGCAACAAAAGTATAGCTTACTACATCACCAACTCCATAATTTCCTGTGGAAACAGTTTTAGTCAAATGAATACTAGGGGTTTGAGTTAATGGTACCGTTTCGTCATCCGTATCAGTAATATCGTCTCCATTTGGTGCATCCCCTATTGCGGTTGCTGTATTATAAACACTACCGTTATCTACATCCGCCTGAGTTACAATATATGTCGCTGTAAAGCTTACTGCTGCTCCTGGAGACAGACTCGCTACTGAAGCTGGGCTTATTGTACTTAAACCAGGTAGCGGGTCGCTTACTATGACATTACTTAGAGTTACGTTTCCAGTATTCGTCACAATAAAGGTATATGTCACTAAATCGCCAACACCATAATTTCCTGTAGATGCTATCTTTGCAATATCTATAGCAGGTGATTGTGTCAAAGGTACTGTTTCATCATCCGTATCAGTCACATCATCACCATTAGGTGCATCACCTATTGCGGTTGCTGTATTGTATATGCCTCCATTATCAACATCAGCCTGAGTAACTGTGTAAGTTGCTGTGAAGGATGCTGTTGCGCCAGGTGCCATAGTAGTAACTGATGAAGGTGTAATTGCGCTTAAGCCCGGAAGTGGATCACTCACTGTGACATTACTAAGTGTTACATTTCCTGTATTCGTCACGATAAAGGTATATGTCACTAAATCACCAACACCATAACTTCCTGTAGATGCTATCTTTTCAAGATTGATAGAAAGGATTTGATCTATAGGAGTTACTACACTATCATCATCACTCACAGGATTATTATTCAAATCCTTTCCAGTGGCAGTAGCAGTGTTGGAAATAGATCCAGCATCAACATCTGCTTGAGTAACTGTATAAGTTGCTGTCGCTGAAACAGATTGCCCAGGGCTTAATACCCCCGTAGCACCAGGCCAGCTACCATAAGTAAGTGCACTCAAGCCTACCAATGGATCTGAGATACTTACATTAGTTAAAGTTACATTTCCGGAATTGGTAGCAGTAAATGTATATGTAATTACATCTCCCACACCAAAATTCCCATTCGATGCTACTTTATCAATAGTAATACCAGGTGACTGTACTATCGGTATTATTACACAATCATCATCACTGACCGGATTTCCTTTAGGATCGTCTCCAGTTCCTAGTGCTAAATTAGTAATTAATCCGCGGTCTATATCTATTTGTTTTATGGTATAAGTCGCTGTACCAGTAATCGCTTCACCAGGTAATAATACGCCAGGAGTACCCGGCCAGCTACCATAAGTTATCGGACTAATATCAAGTAACTCATCAGTGATCTCGACATTACTCAAAGTTACATTTCCTGTATTAGTAGCCACAAATGTATAAGTAATCACATCTCCTACATTTTGACCTGTACTCGTAGCTGTCTTAACCATGCTTATATCCGGGTTCTGGAAAAACCGGATGATAACACAGCAAGCTGTATCATCTGTAGGATCTCCATTCGGATCGTCGCCAGTTACTGTCGCACTATTTGATAATGATCCATAATCAACATCAATTTGTTTCACGGTGTAAGTTGCTGTCGCCGTAACAACCTCACCTGGTTTCAATTCACCTGGGACCCCAGGCCATGTACCAAAGGTAATCGCACTGATTCCTGGAAGTGGATCTGAAATCATTATATTATTGAGTGTCACATTTCCTGTGTTGGTAACATTAAAGTTAAAGGTTATTACATCTCCAACTCCATAATTACCCGATGCTGCACTCTTAACAATTTTTATTGCAGGGTTTTGAATTATTGTTACATCCTCTTCGTCTGTGTCTTCTATAGGATTTCCATTCGGGTCGTCACCGGTTACTGTCGCTTCATTGTGTATATTACCATTATCTACATCTGATTGGACTACTACATATGTCGCTGTATAGGTTGCACTCGCTCCAGGTGCTAAGCTCGATACTGATGCAGGGTTTATTGCACTCATTCCAGGTAGTGGATCGCTCACTGTTACATTACTCAAGGTTACATCTCCAGTATTCGTTACTGTAAATGTATAATTAACGGTACTACCTAGTGTGTATGTCCCTGCCGCAGCTGACTTAACTATTTCTATAGATGGATTCTGGCTCAGTGGTACATCCTCTTCGTCTGTGTCATCTATAGGATTTCCATTCGGGTCGTCACCGGTTACTGTCGCTTCATTGTGTATATTACCATTATCTACATCTGATTGGACTACTACATATGTCGCTGTATAGGTTGCACTCGCTCCAGGTGCTAAGCTCGATACTGATGCAGGGTTTATTGCACTCAATCCAGGTAGTGGATCGCTCACTGTCACATTATTAAGTGTTACATTACCTGTGTTCGTTACTGTAAACGTATAATTAATGGTACTACCTAGTGTGTATGTCCCTACCGCAGCCGACTTAATTAAGACAACCTCTGGTGTTTGTGTCAATGGTACATAGGTACAATCAGGGCAATTTGGATCGTACGGTGGATCATTCGGATCTAATGGATTCGGATCTTCTGATTCATCCTCTACAGGATTGCCATTTGGATCATCGCCATGAGCAGTCGCTATGTTATACACGCCTCCATTGTCAATATCTGTCTGTGTCAATGCATACACACCTGTGAAGGTCGTCCCATCTGTTGCGCCAGGTGCCATACTTGCTATTGGGCCGCCTTGTACTGTAATCAGTGGGTCGCTTACTGTTACATTACTCAACGTTACATTGCCCGTATTCGTTACTGTAAACGTATATACTATATTGTCTCCCACATTTACTATTCCATCTCCATTCGTGTCTGCATAGGAACCACTCTTCAGTAATTCTATACTTGGATTTGATGGCAATGGTACATAGGTACAATCAGGACAATTTGGATCGTAAGGTG